>ERZ791619.108-NODE-108-length-64175-cov-4.68838_pt1 | contig 64175 bp, 93 predicted proteins | sample MGYA00510271_ERZ791619 | MGnify/ENA primary metagenome ERZ791619 (study PRJEB30046, sample SAMN00715209) | human gut metagenome | study: EMG produced TPA metagenomics assembly of the A metagenome-wide association study of gut microbiota in type 2...
CCGGGCAGTCTAGGGACTTCCACCCATTAGAGTGCGCCCATGCTGGGCGCACACACAAAAATACCCCGCAACCTGCATGGTTGCGGGGTTTCTCTCATGGTGATCCAGGAGGGATTCGAACCCCCGACCCACGGCTTAGAAGGCCTAACATCAATAGCTCCGAAAACCCTTATTTCATGCGGTTTGCGGGATTCAAAAACCCTTTTGGGACCAACGCTGGGGCCAACGCGGTCAGAGTGCGTATGCCTTGTTGATGATATCCGGAATGCCTTCGTCATAATTAGGTACGGCGTGGCTGTAAAGATTGAGCGTGTGGCTGATTTTGCTGTGTCCCAAGCGCTTGGCAACTTCGGCGATGGATACACCGTTAGCAAGCAGCTGCGTGGCCATGGTGTGGCGCAGCACGTGGAAGTTCTTATATTCAACGCCTGCTTCCTGCAGCAGAGCCTTCCAGATACGTTCCATGTTTCTAGGGTGTATCGGCGTGCCGTTGCGGGTGTGGAAAACGTACCTGTTAAAAGAAAGCACCGGACCGGAAGAGGCGCTGGCGAGCTTGAGGGCTTTGCTGACTTCAGCTGAAATAGTTATCTTGCGTACACCGGCAGCAGTTTTGGGCGGCATATCTGCGAGTGTTCCGCGGACGGCCTGAAGGCTGTTGTCTATATAGATATAACCGGGCTTTACGTTTGGCGCTTTAAGGCCTAACAGCTCTCCGAGGCGTGCACCGGTAGTCGCAGCCAAGAGGAAGAAAGGATAATATTTGCTGTAATAACGGCTGTTCTTGGCCGTCTGCAGAATCTTACCGATTTCTTCCGTAGTGAATACCTGGACTTCAACCTTGGGAACCGGAGGAGCTTCTACCGCCTGCATGAAGTTTTTTGCAACCAGGTCAATGGCGCAGGCTTTGGTGATGGCAGCCTTCAGGAGCTTATGCACTTTATTCTTGCTGCTGGCGCTCATCGGCGGCAGCTCATTGTAGAATTGCTGCACTGTATGGGCCGTCAGCTTTTGCAGCTCCACTTCTGCGATGGGGGCAATGTGCTTTGCAGTCTGGATGTAGCGGTCCAGTGTTTTGGGGCGCACCTTGGGTGCTTTATAGGTAATAAGGTATTCGGAGAGCCATTCGCCTAAGCGCAGGCTGTTGGGCGCTACATAGACGTTCTTGTAGATATCGGACTGCATAACTGCCAGCCATTCCATTGCTTCCTTTTTCGTGTGGAAGCGTTTAGAGATGCGCTTTCCGTCCGGGGCGATTAGTCTTGCCCGGTACATTTTGCGGTCGCTTTCGTAGCTGATGGTTCCTTCGCCATTAGATTTTTTTGTTTTAGCCATAAAAAATCAGCTCCTTTCATTTTTCAAGCAGAGCTGATATAATAAAAAAGTAATCAGCTCTTGGTAGGACTTGGGTTGATGACATTGAGCGTGTTGGTAGCACGTTCTTGCAGGTCCCCCGGTGTTGGTAGCACTGGGGGATTTTTTATGACTCTGTAAAATTACGCAAATTACTTATTTTTCACTTTGCATTACGTAAATTACGTACTATAATATAGTTAAGAAATATTTCAGTAAGAACCGAGGTGATGGGGAACATGAAAGAAAAGAAGTTGCTGCAAGAATATGTTTATCCGGCCGTATTTCATAGCAATGAGGATGGTACATATACTATTCTTTTTCCGGATTTACCGGGCTGCATCAGCGAGGGGAAAACTTTGGGCAATGCAATGAAGATGGCCGAAGCTGCGTTGACTCAGTGGGTAGATTACTTAAAAGACAACAAAGAAGATATTCCGGAGCCTAGCAGATTGCAAAACGTTGAATTAGACAAGGATGAATTTGTAAGTTTGATTAGAGCTGATATTAAAGATACCAGGGCTGTAAAACGTACTGTAAGCCTCCCAAAATGGATGGATGAACAGGTTGCGGAAGAAGGCTTGAGCCTGTCAAAGGTTTTACAGGATGCGTTGTCTAAGCGCTTTGCTCCGGCGCGTTAAATTTATAGCTTTTTTTGGGCGCTCTCTTACGGGAGCGTCTTTCTTATTTCTTTCTGCAATAATGATATCAAGACTATAAAAAGCTACTGGCTTATCAGAATTTGCAATTTGCATTTTACACAAATTGCTTTTAAACTGGTCGATTTCGACCAGTTTGTGTTTTTGTTTTTATTGTTGTTTTTTAAAGTGTTCAATATACTGTTTGTCACAAGAACGCAAGCCATCGATATGCTCGAACAAATCTGGCTTTATAGGAGCGCCAAGTGGATCTAAAACAAAATCTATACCTTCTCTTCTGGCTAATTTAGCAGCAGGAACAAAATCGCTATCCCCGGAAATCAAAACTATTTGGTCTACTTGCTTCTTATATGCCAAAGATGCAATATCGATACCTATTTTCATATCTACGCCCTTTTGGTCAACGCTTATATAAAAGTCTTGCTCTGTCAAATCTTCGAATTTTGTTTTACCGTTACACAATGCACGCAAGACCTTTTCTTTTAATGTATAATGAGCTTGGCCATCAGCCAGTTTACCCATTCGCAGAGCAAATTTGCGCTTTTTCTTTAGCTCTTCGAAGAAGGCAATGGACCATGTATACAGTTCTGTTTTAGAGAAGTCAACTTGCCTCTTCAGTAATGGGTGATATATTTTCTTATCCATAGGAGGGCAATCGTAATAGAAAATTCGATAAAGTTCTACTTCTTTGTTGCTATTTTTACCCTTGCTCTTATGTAGGTGCCTGTGACAATAATCTTCCAGCTCTTTTGCTCGCTCTATAGCCGGGATATCTCCCAAGACAGTTTGAGAACGCCTGCGATAAAAGCCACCATCAACAAAAATTGCTACTTTCATAAATACCTCCTAAAATAAAAATGTCCCTGGATTCGGTGCTTCCCATATCGGCGGGAGACTTACTACCAAGGACGTTATTAGCATATAACCAGAACAATCTGTTCTTTGTAATATATATTTTAATATTATTTTCCTTGGTTGTCAATACGATTAGAAAAAATATTTGACTTTCAGTGGATTTTGTGGTATGGAACCACGAATACACCACTATATATTGCTTCAATCCTTCTTCCTCAGCCGCAACTCTCCGCGCCTTCTTCCGCCTAGCGCTGGAGCTTGGGCAGCTTAACATCAATCAGATCGTCAATTTCTTCCTTGCCGTCAGCATCCAACTGACGGTATTTTTAAATATAGGAAACAGTGATGTTAGTGTTATTGAGACTGTATTATATTGCAGAGATCCATAAATCCTTTTTTCTTTTGCTCTGATAAGATAGCACTTTTAATACAGGCACGAGTAAGACCAATCAGTTTATTAGAGAAATCAGTTCCTAAGCCAGTTATTTCCAAATAATGATTTACTATATATTTCGTCAAAGGCTGAAGCTCTTCTACTCCTAGGGGCGGCGCTGTCAGCAGTTTTTGTAAACACTTGAGAAACGAAATTTGTTCTTTAGTATCATTTAGTAAAATAAAAATAGCAATTAAGCAACCATAAGTGTCATCAAAGCTGGTAATGCCAGCAGTAGCAGATTTTTCGTTAATTAAATTTAAAGTGGTTTTATAAGGAAGCTTTGAATTTTTCTGGCTATAGGTAACAAATTTAAGATTATGAGCTATAACATTGCGGAATTTTCTTATTAACGTTAGAGCAGATGTTACGAATGCTATTTTATCTTTTATGGGTACATCGACACTGATCAATGCATTTGTTACTTCTTCTTTTACTTCTGGCTTTAGCAGCAGATAAAGAGTAATTGCTTTATCAAACGATACGTTTTTCATCAATATCCATGCTGGTATATGATGATGTGTATCGTAATAATGTTTACACGGTTGTTTGGTACAGGCAATTAGGTTATTTTGCTTGTCTGTTTTGCCGATCTCTCGAAAAATGTTAGTTCTTAAAATGTTAAAGAATATTTTTCCTTTATATCCTGGTTTATAGTTAGCTTTATCAAGATAGTCATACATAGAAACTCCGTAATGAGCAGAAATTGAGTAGGCCAGCTTTGTTTTAAATGAACTTTCTATAAGCAAAATATTCTTGAATAAGATATTTTGAAATTCCTTGTCAAACAGATGAAAAAAGTAAAGATACAAAAGACTGATACCTTCTTTAAATTTTCCGTTTTGCATCATGCACTCTTGATAACCATTGATGATGTCATAGTAGGAAAAAGTTGACAGAATATATTTTGCAAGTTCCTCATCAACAATATCAAGCTCATAATTATCACGTAAATGGGCAATTTGCTCATCATACGTTTTAAACGGTTTGTCAAATATAATTGGTATACCCATCTAAACACTTCTTTCTGCACAAACTAAAGAAGGCCATCGCCTTACAATAAGACGATGGCCTTCAACCGGTCGCAAGCGATACCGGTGTATCTAGTAGTCTTATTGTAACCTATTAGTAAATTTTTGTCAATTTCTTATTATCATAAACTCTCCACGCCTTCTTCCGCCTTGCGCTGGAGCTTGGCCAGCTTAACGTCAATCAAATCGTCAATTTCTCCCTTGCCGTCAGCATCAAGTTGGCGGTTTTTTGCTAGAAATATGTAGATGTAGTAAAATATATCTATAATAATATTTAGGAAGGTGGTTAGTGTGTCAACTTTGAATCTAATTATTTGTATAGTCTGCAATATTGTTGTGACAATTTTAGTATGCGGGTATATGAACCGTAAAACTGCGGAACAATTACTTGAATATTATTATAGTGATAAGTTGGAAGCTGAACATAGGCTTACAATGTTAGAGTTTAAGCAAAAAAATTAGTTTTGCTTTATGCATGCTTCGAAAAACATTTTCCCAATTTTTATTAGTTTAACAATCGTTTATTTCCCCACCGTCAGCCTTACGTTGGCTGTATTATTTCTTTATGCTTTTAGCTTCCTGCTCCAATTCTAACAGGTCGAACTCATCGGCTTGCGCTGCATCGAATGCTTTGCGACGTGCATCAAATTCTTCGTAAACTTTACGGGCGTGCGCCTGGGCTTGTTCCATGGTGATTTTTCCGTGGGATTGCAGCAAGGGGACGCCATGATCTAAAAGCAGCTTGTCGACGCTGGCACGCCAGAAATCAAGCGTCAAATCCTTACGCATTTTTACATGCAATTCAGCACTTTCAAGGAAGATAGTTACTAAACGGTTAAGAACATCTATTTCGTCAGATGTGAGGTAATTTTTGGCAACTATAACATCAGCTTTGCGTACGATTGAACCACTCCATGAGGTTAAGGCCATATTCTGAGCATCTGCATTTGCACGTGTATCTATGATTTCAGCAGCAGTTTTCTTTGTGACGCCAAAAAGCAGTTTGTTTTGCGTGTCTGCAAAGAATAATTGCGTTGCTTTTTCAGTAACCTTGTAGTCGCTGGAGAGAGCAAACAGGTCGCGCAGCTTCTGATAAAAGCGCTTTTCACTGGCGCGTATATCGCGGATTTGCTCTAATAATTCGTCGAAATAGTCAGGACGGCCATCAGGATTTTTCAAGCGGTCTTTGTCGAGGATAAAGCCCTTCTGCAGATATTCCTTTAAGGTATTGTTTGCCCATTGGCGGAACTGCGTGCCGCGTGGCGAACGGACGCGGAAACCGACGGCAAGAATGACATCAAGACTATAAAAAGCTACTGGCTTATCCGAATTTGCAATTTGCATAAAACGCAAATTGCTTTTTTCTTCAATTTCGTTTTCGTCGAAAATGTTAGCTATATGGCGCGATATTGTAGAAATGTTTTTAGTAAAAAGTTCAGCTATTTGTGCCTGCGTAAGCCAAACAGTTCCGTTATCAGCATAAAGCTTTATAGCTGCTTTGCCGTCTGCAGTATTGTAAATAATAATGTCTGCCATGTATTCATTCCTCACTTTCAAAATCTATCAGCCTAAACTCTCCACGTCTTCTTCCGCCTTGCGCTGGAGCTTGGCCAGCTTAACCTCAATCAAATCGTCAATTTCTTCCCCACCGTCAGCCTTCCGCTGGCGGTATTCTTTATTTTTTAGGTTTATCGAGCTGCTTGATACTTTCGCTTGGCGTAGGCAATTTCTCTGGCATTGTGCCGCCGAGTTCTTCAATAGTTTTGCGAACGGTACGACCGACTTCGTAATGCACTTTGTTGGCAGCTTCTTTGCTACTGATATTCTCACGGCGCAGTTTGTCTTCTGCCTGCGTGATGCGGAACAGGTTCGCACCAAGTTCCACACTGCCCATGTGGTCTAAAATCTCTTGATTAGGTTTAAGCTTCTTGCGACGTTTTATATCGCCAGCGGTTTCACCGCCATAAAGTCCCATGTAACCGCTATTTTGGAATTTGGCGAAGTCAAGGTTCGTTTTTACGCCTGCGGCAAAGGCTGCATCAGCGAGAGTAACGTTATGCTGTTTGATATTATTTCGTGCTTCAATGCGAGCGTCTATTTCTTTGTTGAAAGCTTCTGCTGCTTCAAGGTCGTGGATATGGTCCGCACCGAGTTGCGCGAGCCACTGCTTGAATGGTTCGGCTTTAGGTGAGGGGATAGATTGGATAATACGCAGAATACCTTCTGTATTTGCGGTGTCAGTGAGACGCATTTTCCCGTCTTCTGCAAGCAATTTCAACCTGTGACAATTTGTCACGGTTTCATTACCTTCTGCTTTCATTCTTTGCTTTAGCTTGCGCCAATAAGCTGATTTATCCGCGCTGTCGGTCAATGCACCGACAACATCGACAACAGAAAAGAACCATTCTCCGGCTTCATCGTTCCAAATGGAGCGAATCTGTGCACTCTGAAACAATTTTACATCTTTCATGTCTTCATTCCTCACTTTCAAAATCTATTATCCTAAACTCTCCGCGTCTTCTTCTGCCTTGCGCTGGAGCTTGGCCAGCTTAACATCAATAATATCGTCAATTTCTTCCTTGCCGTCAGCATCCAGCTGGCGGTATTTTTTTATGTGTGTTTCTTCCTGCTGGGTGAGGGAGAGAGAGGGGGAAGGGGGAGCATCCCAACCCATCAAGTAGCTAGGCGTGGTGTGCAGGGCTTTGGCTAAGATTTCAATTTGATTAATAGGAACCTTTTTAATGTAACCGGTTTCATAGCGTTGCAAGGTTGATTTACTTATTTGGGTAGCATCGGATAAATCTTGATAAGACATTTCCAACTTTAGACGTCGTTCTTTTATGCGTTCGATTAAATCAGTTAATTCTTTTTCGCTCATTATAGTCAACTCCTTTAGTAGAATAATACCATAAATGCAACATAAGTACAAGAAAAAAGTAAAAATCGTTGCATTTATGCTTGACTTATGTTTCGGAACGGTGTATTATAATCGTAGCAGAAATGCAACAAAGCAATCTTTAGGAGGTGAGCAAATTGGACTTGAATAAATTGAGAGGCGTTTTAGCTGAGAAAAGAATTACTCAGGTAAAATTGGCTAAAGCCTTGCATTTATCTGTGAAAAGTATGAATGCAAAGCTTAATGGTAAGACACCTATTACAGTTGAAGAAGCTAATATGATTGCAAAAATCGCTGACATTAGCAATCCTACGGAAATTTTTTTTGCAGATAGCGTTGCATAAATGCTACGTGGAGGTAATGAAATGAAACTTATACTTACCTATAATGATGTCTCAGTCGCTGCCAGCGCTCTGCAGCTCAAGGCTCGGGAAGCACAGATAAATGCGAAAAAGAGCAGAGCGAAAATAGAAGTGGAATTCTGGCAAGAAAGAGCCGAGACCTATAAAAAAACCTATGAGGCGTTAGAGGCACAGCGCATGCAGATGCTGAGGTAAAAGAGGTAATGAAATGAAACTAGAGCTTACTCTTGATGAAGTTTCGGCCGTTGCTCAGGCCTTGTTATCCAAAGCGCAGGAAGCCGAAGAGGAAGCGCTGGGATGCGAAAAGCTGCGCTGTGCTTCTGCCGCTGAGTTTTGGCAAAAGAGAGCTGAACTTTACAGAAAGACTTTTGAGGCGGTAAAGGCTCAGCGCGCTAGCTGGTGGGAGGAAGCGAGAAGGCAATAATGAGCATACAGTTTACGCCGGATACACCGGCAACGCGCCAAGCGTTTAACCGTCTGGCGCGGGAAAAGATGAAGCTGCGCCTGCTGGCAGACATCCGCATGGACCTCATGGTCTGCGAACTTGAAGGCTGGGACAAGCTGGAGTATCTGGATGAGCTGCTGGCGCTGGTGCAGGAGCTGAAGAAGGGAGGTGAGGGAGATGGATAGCACCTTAAAAAGCTGCAAATTAATTAAAGTTATCCAAGTGGTAACCAAAGAAGGTACAGGAACAAAAGAAAACCCCATTCGTGAAAGTATTGTTTACTTTACAACGGACGGGGTTTATATAGGGACTTTGGTTAATGGGGGCCGGAAATAAGAGATTGAGCTTTTTTAAATTCTTGTTCAGCTTCGATTTCTTGACACAAAAATCTAATGAATGCTTTTAATTGATTAATACTATATTCTGGATGCTTGGCAATCATATGAGTTTGGTCGTTTCCTAACCATGTAGCAGCTTTAGCTAAAGTTTTGATTTTAGGTGATTCAAAACGGTTAATAGTTTGCGCAAGCGATTCATTATCTATTTTACTACTTTCATTTGGGAAGCAGTCGTGAGCGTATTGCTTAGCCAATGATTCGAGTGCCTTGCGATATCCCATACCACAGATTTTGTCTAGATTCATTGATTCAGCAGTGGCTGCTTGATTGTAAATAACAGTAAAGTCTTTATATTGATCCTGTATGTATTCTGGAAAATCCAAAAGTATTGGTAGTGCAGGGCATAAAGATACTGATTTATAAGAAATAACATTTACTTCAAATCCGTGCCGTATTGTTGGTTGAATTTGTTTGATATATTTCTCAAAGTAAATACCATCACAACCTGGACAGTGAATCGTCAAAAACAATTCTTCTAAGCTGTCACTAGTTACTGTAGTAATAACTTCAGGAAAAATAATTTTTTGACAATAAGGACATGTTTGTGAAGAGATGAATTTAAAATTTCGAAATTTGCTTTCGAAATCCATTATTTTGGGCATTTATAGTTCTCCTTTCTATATTTGCTCTTAATTATATCATAGCTGCATAAGTTATAACCAGCTGGAATATCTGGATGAGCTGCTGGCGCTGGTGCGGGAGTTGAGGAAGGGAGGTGATGGAGATGATAACGATAAAAGCAAAAATGACTACTGCAAGCATGATAGAAATAAAAAGCATTGTTACAGCTGTAGAAAAAATAGGAGCAAGCTCATGCGAGCGCATAAACCTGCTCCTAGAGGTAGACTGTTTAGCCGATAGTAACAAGCAGAATGTCGTTACTGCTGCAGCAGACGGTGGTATCACCGACAAAAGTCAAGGCGGTATTGGGAATTAGAAGGCTATCGTATGGCTCAGAAACACGTTTGCAGCCAGCGTAAACTTCTTTCAGATTCTTCACATCAGCATGTCTTTCGCTTTTGAAAGTAATTCTTGCGTTCACAGTTGCACCTCCTTCCTGTCCAGAATCTAGTAGAGAATTTGAGAGTGAAAAACAGTTCATCTACTACACTAGTATTATAATACAACATCTTGTATAATGTCAAATGGTCAAATACGAATATGTTGCGGAGGTGCGTTAAATGTTAAGGCTGAAAGAAATCAGAGAAGCTAAAGGTGTATCAAGATACCAGCTTGCTAAAAAAGCAGGTTTGCAATATCGAACAATTCCTGCTATCGAAAATGGCGGCGATGTAAAGCTAAGCACTTTAAAGCGTTTAGCCGATGTCTTGGATATAAGCGTTAAAGATTTATTTGCAGATTAGCACTGGACGTGGCGCTGGTGCAGGAGCTAAGGAAGGGAGGTGAGGGAGATGGATGATAAAAAAATGACAACCTGCCCGCATTGCGGAAAGGTTGTCAAAAAAGGAAACTTCTGCCCAAAATGCGGCAAAAAGCTTCAAAAAGTGTGCAACTGCCGTCTTTTAGGAAAGCCGTACCAGTGTAACTTTTCAAAGTGTCCTGATATGTGGCCGTTCGTTTTACTACTTCTGCATATTCATCAAGACCAGAAGCGCAGGAAGTACATTTTCGCGGCACCAAGAGGCGAAATTCTCGTATACAAGTCCTTGGAGGCCGTCAAGAAACTTAGCGTAGACCAGAGCAGCATAACGAGACCGGGGAGTTTCAATAATGATGTCTGGTATAAAATCTACTAGCTGCTTCTTCTGCTCAGGTGTTAGCTCATCAAACATATTGATGATGTTTTCAGCAGTTTTTAAAACTGCTTCTGTCCAGGGATAGGGAGCACCGCAATTATGACAGTAGGATGGAACATCTACTGTATTGGAAAGCTTAACATCTTTATAGCCAGAAATATGTGATGAGAATTTTCTTTCTTCCGACACATTACACATAGTACCAAAATAAATTGGCTTATTCATATAGTAGGCACCGCGAAGCTGGCTACCACAATGTGGGCAAGCAGAAATGACTTCAGCACCACATATTGAGCAAAACTTTTCATTTTTAGCAGCGTGTGTGCTAGTATCGCTATTTCTTAGATGACCGTTTTGGCAAATTTGAGCGGTTTTAAAGAAATGGTTTGAAGTATTCATTACCGTCACCTCCTTCCTGTGCTTTCATTATAGCACTGAGGCAAGGCGGTGGAAAATAAGGGAGGCGGAGAGATGGAGAAAGAAAAAGCCTCAAACAATATGGCTGATAACCAAGATTGCAGAGGCGTGGTAGAAAAACATTATCAAAACAATATTTTAACAATGCATATAAAAGTACAAATCTTAGGGATTCAAAAAACTAGAGCTTTACTAAAATGGATTGCCTTGTTCTCAAGAAGATTTTATTTAGATTTTTTGAATGATAAAAGCCTTTAGGAGAGCTTTTTGACCATCAAAAGTATCAAAATCAACCTTGGTAACTATGAAGCAGTCGCCGTTGCATTCCAACAAATCACCCACTTTAATATCGCAGGGAAGTTGAAAATGCACATACGATTTACGATCTTCGGTATTATCCAAACCGGAGTATTGACCGGTTGCAATACCATTTCTGATTACAGAATAACACTTTAAATCAAAAGCAAAATCAGAAAAATATATCTCTGGTGGAATTGGCAAGCTTGACATAACGATCACCTCCCTCCTGTGCTTTTATTATAGCACGGAACGCGAGGCGGTGACGCTGGGGTTGAGGAAGGGGGTGTAGGGAGATGGCAATAGCAATAGGGGTACTGGTGATAACTAACCTTTTCACGCTGTATCTGCTTTTGGGTACTCACTACAGATTTAAAGCCTTAGTTTTGTACATAGTAAAAAAAGGATACACTCCGCCGACAAAAGATGAGCTGACGGAATGTATCAAAGAATGTGTAAGAGAAAAGCTTTAACCTATGGCAGATTTTATAAGGTTCGATATTACGAGGGAGGAAGCTTGCATAGCAGCTTCAAGCGATTTAACGCCAAGCATGTCTAAAACCTTCTTAACCTTATCGTAAACGACTGGGTAACGGATGCTTTCTAAAAAAGCATGTCCTGATGGCGTTAAATCTGATACGCCGATGCTGTAGCCGTCTGGAGAAGTGAATTCATCCAGAAGACCGGCTCTGATGCAATATTTAATGTGGTATACGAGCTCATCGTTGTCATAACGGGTGAGCAGTTCAAATTGAGGCGGCGGAATTGGCGGAGGCACTTCTTCGTATGCTTCTGCGAGGGATTTAGATAAAACTGTATCAATGTAAATTGCAGGATGACGCAAATCACTATTCGCTTCAGCCCAAAGCATAATATCACGAACACAGTCAATGTTTAATTTCATAACAAACACCTCCTTCCTGTGCTTTCATTATAGCATGGAACGCGAGGCGGTGGCGCTGGGGTTAAGGAAGGGAGGTGAGAAGAATGGATGATACAAAAAGCAAAAGCACACCAATTTGTATTGAGGTGAAGGCTCAATACAAAAGAAGTGAGCTTGGTCGTAAGCTTGAGCGTGTCCAAAAGGCACAGGCAGAATTGGAAGCAGCTTTAGAAGATCTGAAAATGCCTTTTGAATATGCCGATGTTAAGGTAGATATTATTTAGGGCGTTTTAGAGAGTCGTATCTTGTGATGGCATTCATAACGGCTGTTGAAATAGCGTCAATTTGTTTATCCGAAAGAGGCGGATTAACATTACTCGTATTGTTCTTCTTTAAGCCGTCAAGGATGCCGTTAAGAATATAAATATATTCGTTTCTTTGCATAACAATCACCTCCTTCCAGTGTTTTCATTATAGCACTGAGGCAAGGCGGTGAAAAAGAAGGGAGGGCTGTAATATGGCTGATGTACTGTACATGTCTATTAAGGATTACGCTAAGCATGTATCGGCCAGCGTAGGAACCATCTACGATATGTGCCGGAAGGGCAAGCTGCCGGCCGTAAAAATCGGCGGCTGGCGCATCAATGTGAAGCGTGCTGATGAAATGCTGGAGCAGCTTTGCGATGAGCACATGGCTGGATATACTTCGATGATAAAGCCGGCCAAGGTCAATATTCGCACTGCCAATGCCGGCAATAGCTACCTTGCTCGTCTGGAGCAAATACGTAAAGGCGTTGTGTAAAGGAGGGAAATGATGATGAAAAAAGTGTTATTTGCTTTGCTCGCAGCCTGCTGCGTTTGGGCGGCGTATGATTATAGCCGTCCGGTAGAAAAATACGTAGTCAAGACTGTTGCCGGTGAAGGCGACACATTATGGCACCTGGTAGGCGGTGTCATGGATAGCGAAGGCGACCGCAGAGACATTCACGAGGTTATCTTTTATACGCGCCAGATCAGCAACATCAAAGGCACGTTACAGCCGGGGGATGTAGTCCTCATTCCCATCGAGGTGCGTAAATGAGCGCCGCTGGCATGGACAAAAGAAAAAGAGCATTGATATTGGCGTATCAATGCTCTAAGAAGTAAAAAATATGAGAAAAGAATTAAATTGTTCGCACGAAAGTGAAAACAAAAGTAAAAAGTGAAATCACATATATTATAACAAACACAAGGAGTGAAATCAATGCAGATTAATTTTAAGTTAGAAAGAAGAATCGGCGCTTTTAGTGAGAGCCCTTCCGGCTACACTAAGGAGCTGAACGTGGTTATCTGGGATGAAAAATACACAAAATATGACCTGCGCACCTGGAACCCCAACGGCAAGCCTGGCAAAGGCATTACGCTGACCAAAGAGGAGCTGAAGAAGCTGCACAAGCTCATCGGTGAGGAAATCCGCCAAATGGGAGGCCATAATGAGTAGCATAGCTCGTAAAAATAAACGCCGTGCTGCTTTTAAGTGTGCCAAACAGGGTATCGCGCCTGCTCAGGCAATAGCTGTATCTGCTGCACGCGAAATCAAAGTAACAAAGGAAGCAGCGGCTGAGACCATGGAAGTCTTGCTGCAGGCCATAGCGCTCGTGGCGGCGCACGATTATGGCAAGCTCAACGCTAAGGATACCCGCCTTGATGTGTTGGCCAAACAATTATACCAACGCAGCATTCAGGTTAAGAAGCGCCAGCTGAATGAAGAGGAAAATAAAACCTGTCAGCGCTTTGCCGGTGTAGTTATGGAAATTTGGGAGGAAGAGGAGAAAAAGAGTCATAGAAAAGCTTGATTATTATGCTGTAGCACGTAGCATGTATGGCTTGCTGTGCAATAAACACATCAGCTACAGAGGACATCTGCTTGTAGAAGCTCGCAGAAAAGCACGCCATCAGGTATCTAATTTTGTCCTGCATCGCAAAGCACGCAAGCTGAAAGATGCGGTGCTCAACGGCATCAATAAGCTGCTGGAGCATTTGGACAAGGTGCAGGATGGCAAGCGTGGCGCCGGTGTATGCAAAGCGCTGGCCAGTGCCTTGGCGCAGAGCCAAAGCCAGATTACCAAGCGCTTGGCAAAATTTGAGCAGGAGGCTTAGTTATGGAGATTATGCTTATTGATTTTGCAATCTGCTTAATCATTACAATCGCCGTAATGTGCATTGTAATGTGCTATGTTCGTATTAAGCTCGGGAGGGATAAAGCATGAAACGTCAATGTCACGTATGCGGGCGGAAGAATGGCAGCTGCAATCAGTATATATTGAAGAGTGGCCAGGAAGTAACAATTTGCCCGAGCTGCCTTGTATTTAGCAATGATGAAACTGCTAAGATAGCACGTCAGGCACATAAAGAAGGCTTATTGGTGAAAGGAGCAGGCAAGAGATAAAAATGGACGAGGAAAGAAATAAATTCGCCGGAAGCTGCAGCAATAAATTCCATGAGCTGGCCAAGCTTTTCAAGGAAAAGAACATGCAATACGGCGACAAAGATCCGTTGGCTAATTTTCGCAATGGAGCTATGCTGCAATATGGCGATGATAGCTGGGAACATATGTATGAAACGGCCAAAAGCTATTGCTTAAAGCATGTTGCCCATGTTTTCGGTGCCGGGCAAACTATCAATGAAGGAAAAATCAGCGAAAGCCTTGGCGATATTGCCGTATATTGCATCATCATGCAGTACATGGTGGAGAGTAATAAGCAGGCTGCAGAAAAAACAAAGGAGAACGACCATGAATAATAAGGAAGCATCAATCAATAAGGTAGACGAATTAGTCAATCGGGCGCAGCTTGCCATCAATGACTGGCAGTGCAGCGGCGAGACCTATTATCTCAGACAAGCACAAGCCAACCTTGGTTCGGCGCTGGAGCTGGCAAGAGCGGCTCGCGTTGCCGTTCTGGCGGCCGAAAAAGCAGAGGCTTATAGCGTGGGCGATGATGACATGACGTTTACTCTGTACGATACACCGGAGGAGGCATTGAAATCTGCGCGCGACAACTTGGCAGCTGGTGAAATCGTGGCTGTTGTTCAATGGAGAGAGTCGAACTGGCACCCTGAAATCAACGTAGAAATGCTCCTCGGTGAATTTGAAGAAGAAGCGTGTGAAGATGGCGGCAGTGCATCGGAATATTGGAGCGAACGCATTGAAAGCAAGGAAATGGCCAAGGCTCGCGCAGAGCTGGGACAGCGTCTTAACGCTGTCTTGAAAGACTGGATTGACGAGTATAAGCTCGAGGCTGATTGGTACGAGCCGACAGGCATGAAGTTGAGCTATCAATTCGACGGCAAAAATTTTAAACGCATCTAATTAATCAATCATCCGCTGCAGAGCGCAGGTCGTAGAGCTGCTGCCTCGCTCATATTTAACTGGCGATTATATACAAGCAATGCAAATGGCGCAGACAAAAAGAAGAAGTATATCGCACGTATGCGGCCTGCGCTCTGCGGCGGAAAAAAGGAAGGACGTATAAGTAAGTGGATAATGTAGATGACTTTACCATTAATCTTGTTATAACTGTCATAGTGCTGCTGATTGGCCTGGCGCTGGTGTGCGGCGAAAATGATTAAGGCAGCTAAGGCTTTTGGTGGGGCGAAAGCATATGACATATCAATAGCATGCCCCTGCAGAGAATGTGACGTGCGTTCCCCAGGTTGCGGCAGAATATGCAGCGATTACAAAAAGTATAAATTTGTCCTGGCCATACTGAATGGGAAGCATCAGGCGAAGGCAAAAGCAGCGGCTGAATGTCGCGAGATGCGCAATGAGCGCATCAGAGAATGGAAGCATAATAAATGTTGGCCAAAAGGCTAGCGTAAATAATAGATGATAAAGAATATATGAAGGAAGATGCTGCGGAGCGTTTCTGCCTCGCAGGTTTCTTCATTATATACAGGCATTTGATTTTCAAGGGCAGCTTAGCCCTTTAGGCTTGTATGTAAGTAATAACAAAGCGACCACAAGAATTATCAGGGGGATAAATCAATGGCAATGAGAATGGGCATAAGAGAAAAAACATATTACTGTCATGGAACCAGTGAAAGCAAAAAGCCTGATTACATTGAAATTGATTTATTTCCTTTCGTGGATGTCAAATACAAACCTTGCAGAAGTGGCAGACAGAAAGCAACTACTCCTAAACAGAAGAACCTTAACGATAAAAAGGCACGCAGATATTTCAGACTGCTGGCCAAAAGCAATTTTGGCAGCAAAGACATACATCTGACTTTAAGCTATGACAATGATAACCTGCCCGATACACTGGAACAGGGAGAGAAGAAGCTGCGTAATTATATGCGCAGATTGAAAAGATTATATAAAGCTAATGGCAAAGAATTAAAATACATCTACGTTACCGAGGTTAGCAGCAAGGGCAGAGTGCATCATCATCTGCTGATTAATCGTGGCGTAGACCGTGATGCTATTGAAAAGGCATGGGGACACGGCTGGGCAAACAGCAAGCGCATTCAGGCAGAGCATGGAGGTATCGAAGCTCTGGTATGCTATCTGAGCAAAGATCCTAAAGGACGCAAGAGATACACTTCGTCTCGTAACCTTGTTAAACCGCTGGAATCTGTAAGCGATACCAAGACAAGTCATAAGCAATTCCAGCAGCTGACTCTTTGGCCGGAAGACTGCGAAGACATGCAAAAACACTTTGAACAAAAGCATCCTGGCTATCGCATTATCAGCGTGGAAAAATATTATAATGCTGTGACCTGCGAATGGTATATCAGAGCCAAGATGGAGCTTAGAGAAGAATATAAACACAAGAAAGGAGAGATGCGACGGAATGAATAAATTGAATTTAATATTGACCATACCGCCTAGCGTCAATCATTGCTATAAAAATTTCAATGTGATGGGACACCGGAACCGTGTGCTTACGCCATTGGCAAGAGCCTGGAAGGAAGAGGCATATTATATAGCTAATGCTTTGGCGCACCGGGAAGGCTGGCGCGTGCCTGAACCGGAAGAAAAGATTGTGCTGGAAGTATTCGCCTTCTGGCCAGACGGCAGGCGTCGCGATATGAACAACACGCATAAGCTGCTTTGCGATGCTTTAGAGGGCGCATTATATCTTGATGACAAGATGGTGCTCGTGCGTGATATGGATTTTTCCGTTGACAGGAAGCGACCTAGGCTGGAGGTATGCGTATATGTGAAAGACGATTAAAACGCAAAATTTAATCTCTAAGAATATAAAAGCCTAGGAAAATAGCCATAATAAATTTTTAAGTTTGCATGTAGATTATCAAGACCGGCAGGAGGGCAGCGTATGACTAAAGAAGAATTAAAAGAAAAGCTGAAAGGCGCCATGTATGCTCAGCGCACATTGGAGGGAGAATTTGATAAGCTGCAGGAGCTGCGTAGCATTGCGCAGAAGGTTACGCCTGCTTATAGCCAATCGCCTGGCGGCGGTAGCGGGAATGCCCAAAAGCTGGAAAACTCCATAGCGAAAATAATTGAGCAGGAAAAGATTATTGCTGAGTGCTGCAATGAGCTGTGCGCCCAGCTGGCAGAAGTCCGGGATTTAGTTGCGTTGCTGCCGATGGGACCAATGCGCCTTGTGATGCAAAGACGTTACCTGAACTATCAGAAGTGGGAACGTATAGCAGCAGAGCTTAACTATACATGGCAACATGTACATAAGCTTCATGCCAAAGGTTTAAACAGTATTCTTGAAAGATGCGATAGAATGCGAGGGTGAATCAGTGCTATAATGTATAATAGCGAAAGCGTGAGAGAAAAGAATAGCGAAAGCCGTTGACCATTGGTCAGCGGCTTTTCTATTGTCCGTGTTTTGTGGACAGATGCTCTAGGTTCTTCCAGGAAAATAAAAAGCCTGCGGGTCAGCGAACTCCCGGAAATTATCTAGCTGTGAATTTAAAAAATCACATTTCCTTCCACAGGGCAAAATTCGGGCATGCCCTAAAGGCGCAAAATTTTTTCTTGACTTCCACTAATACGCAAAATTTTTTCATCGACAATTTCATAGTCTGTTAGGAAAGCAAAAAGCGGAAATTTAGCTTGGACAGCATTTCCGCTTTTGTCATTCTCAATTTCCGCACCGCCTAGGCTGTAAAATAGACCGAAGCGGTGCATTTTATTAGCGGATTTGTATTGCCTACAGTGGACAAACAGCGAAGGAGGTGATGTTTATGGCGAAAAAAATAGTACCAAGAGGCTCTGGCGCGGAGCTTGCACGCCTGCTGGGCATCACTGACAGACGTGTGCGCCAATTGGCAGACGAAGAAATACTAACCCGAGAGGCGGAAGGCGATTACCTTCTGCCGGAGGTTATCGCTGAATACTATGCCTATAAATACAAAACAGATGAGTCGGTTGACCTTATGAAGGAAAAAGCTTTGCATGAAAAAGCTAAAAGAGAACTGGCGGAAATCCAGCTAGCGCAGAAGCGCCGGGAGATGCACGATGCTGCAGATGTAGAGGCTGTCCTGACGGAAATACTGGTCAACTTCCGCAATCAGATCCGCGGCATTCCGTCGAAGATGGCACCGCTGCTTTTTGGAAAGAGCAAGCCGGAGATTGAAGAGCTGCTGAGCATGGAGGTTGAAGGACGTTTGGAAGAAATCAGGGATTATACACCGACCATGTTTGATGCTGTTGATGAGAAGGAGGGCGATTAGCATGTGTGCTCAGAAAACGGTATTGCTTTTACGCCGCATTTTCAACAATGGCCTTAAGCTGGCACCTAAAACTACAGTCAGCGAATGGGCGGATACTTACCGCATGCTGCCGCAGGAATCAGCAGAACCGGGCAGATGGCGTACAGACAGAGCACCTTATCAGCGTAGCATCATGGATGCCTTCACGGATAAGGGTGTGCATCGTGTTGTTGTCAAGAGCTGCTCGCAGGTGGGAAAGTCCGATATCATGAACAATGTCATTGGCCGCTTTGCGCAGCTTGACCCCTGTACCATGATGATGATTCAGCCTACGTTGAGCGACGGCGAGGATTTTTCCAAGAGCCGTATCACACCCATGATTGAAGCTACCAAAAGCCTGAAAGGCATTTTCCGCGAAAGCAAAAGCCGCAATACTAGCAACACTATCATGAGCAAGTATTTTACCGGTGGCAGGCTGATTATAGCAGGTGCGAACGCACCAAGCGGCCTTGCTTCCAAACCTATACGCATTCTGCTTTGCGACGAAGTGGACCGCTTCCCGGATAGTGCCGGCGTAGAAGGTGATCCGGTTGATTTGGCGGCGAAGAGAACTACCACCTACTTTAACAGGGTGATTGGACTTTTCAGCACTCCGACAATCAAAGGCACTAGCCGTATTGACGACGAGTATATGACCGGTACGCAGGAGGAGTGGCAGCATCAGTGCCCAAACTGTGGCGAATTCCACCTTCTTACACATCGGCAGATGCTTGCTGACTTCGACAGCAGCGAGGAACATAACAAAAAGCATGTTGTCGTCAGATCAGTGAAATGGATTTGCCCTGATTGCGGCTTTGAATTCAGCGAGAACGACATGCGCAACGCCGCGCAGAAGTATGTAGCGCAAAACCCTGCAGCTTTTGCTACCGATACGCGCAGCTTCTTCGTGAACTGCTGGACAAGCCCCTGGATTAGCTGGAACGATGTCATGAAGGAATGGCTGGAGGCAGAAGGCGACCCGGAGCGTGAGAAGGTAATATACAATACCCGCTTCGGTGAATCTTATGAGCGTAAAGGCAATTTTGAGAGTGAGGATATCTTCATTAAGCGGCGCGAGGATTATGGCGCTGAGCTGCCGCAAGGCGTTCTGCTGCTGACGGCTGCGGTTGATACGCAGGATAACCGCCTGGAATATGAGGTTGCAGGCTGGGGGCATGGTGAAGAACGCTGGGGCATACGCAAGGGCGTTATCCTGGGCGTTCCCGACACTCCCGAGGTATGGGAGCAATTAGACCGCGTCCTGGACAAAACCTATAAATTTGCCAATGGGCGAGGGCTAAAAATTGCCAGAACCTTTATTGACTGCGGTGGTCACTATACTGATTACGTATATGCCTACTGCTTTAAGAACCGTTTCCGTCAGCGCTTTGCTATCAAAGGCTCAAACATGGCCAACGAAGACCTTGTTGCCAAGATTGGCAAAAAGCAAATGCGTAACAGCTCCATTCCTTTGGTGTTCATCGGCACAGATACGGGCAAGCAGCAAATTATGGACCGTCTTAGCATTGAGGTTCAGGGAGCTAAGTATATGCATTTTCCACTAGACGATAAGCATCGGATGAAAAAATTCGTTGAAGCGCTGCAAGGTCTGCTGAAAACTGACGATAAGAGCCTGAGCAGTGATGCTGTCATAGAATCGTATGCCAATCGTGGCTATGATCGCATTTATTTTCGCGGTCTGATTTCCGAGGAACTGGTGCCGCGTAAGAAAAACGGCGTAGTTGTTTTTCAGTGGACAAATATAGCCAAGGACAAGCGCAATGAGCCGCTGGACCTTGCGGTATATAATCTTGCCTGCATGCGCAGTATTGCACCTAATTTTGAAAAGCTGGATGCTATGCTGGCGCAGGGCAACAATGCTGAAGCAGGCGGGGTGACAGCTCCTGCACCTGCTGCCAAGCCGCAGAAACGCTATGGCTGCATAAAACGAGGAAGGAGAACAGAATGAGCAATGCATTGAACGAACGTTATCGCCAGTACCTGAAGGCGGAGCAGGCTATTTTGGTAACTGGTCAGAGCTACCGCATTGGCAATAGGCTGCTGACACGCGCTGACCTTAGCGCCATTCAGGCTGAAATAAATCGCCTGCGAGCCATGGGTGCTACTGAAGACGATAATGCGCCTGCATCTGAAGGATATAGGCGTGCAAAAAGAGTACTTTTCCGTGATTAGCGCTCAAATCAAACAGGAGGCTACGAAATGAGTAAGAAACGAACACCATACAATCGTAAGGCCAGACATCCTACTGACCAGACTTTCACACAAGAGCGGCCCACTGGCATCATCCTCAGACCTGTGTTGAACACAGGCTACAGTAACGGTGGTGCCAGTGCCGAAAAACAAGCTATGCGTGGTTATTGGCCGATAAGGTCCAGTCCGAAAAGTGATGTTGACGTAAATCTGAACATCCTGCGCAATCGTAGTGCTGATATGGCCATTAACAGCCCTGTTGGCGCTGCTGCCATCAATCGCTACAGGACGCATGTTGTTGGCGCTGGCCTCGTGCCTTCACCTTGTCCTGATTATCGATTGTTGGGCATGAGCCCGGAGGAAGCTGCTGAATGGCGCAGACACACTAAGGCAGAGTTTAATTTGTGGGCGCAGAGCGTAGAGTGTGACCTGTATCGCAAACACAACTTTTACGATATGCAGGATATTGCTTTTATATCGTCTATTGTGGACGGAGATGCCTGGGCGGCGATTAAATACCGCAAGGCCTTGGGTGACAATCCTTATACCACCAAGATACAGCTTTTTGAAGCGAGTCGTGTCTGCAATCCTAATACCTATAGTCTTGTTGGTGCGCTGAATGAGGTTGAGGTTCGTAACCCCAAGAATGGCAACAGGATTATTAATGGCGTAGAAATCAATACGGATGGCGCTGTTGTAGCCTATTGGGTTGCCGACCGGGTACCTTATGACCCGACGGAATGCAGGAGCATAAAATGGGTGCGCGTGGAAGCCTTCGGACGCAAAACAGGTACGCCCAACATCCTGCAAATAAGCCATGAGGAAAGGCCGGAGCAGTACCGCGGTGTACCAATTCTGGCGCCTGCTATTGAGGAATTGAAGCAGATGCACCGTTATAGCACGGCGGAGCTTACTGCTGCAATCATCAAAAGCTATTTCACTTTGTTCTTCAAAACGAAGGACGCAGGTGAAGGGTTTCCAAATACTTTGCCGGAGGCCTTTAGTGAGAATGAAAAGGTTGCCTTTGACCAATATACCTTTGAGCTGGGTGCCGGCACGATGAACGAGCTGCCGCCTGGCTATGAGGTACAGACCGTGGATGCAAATCGCAGTCTGTCCACCTTTGAGGCCTTCGTCAATGCGCTGATTGCTCAGGTGGGCGCGGCGCTGGAAATTCCTTCAGAAGTGCTTTTGTCGCGCTTCCAAAGCTCGTACAGCGCTGCACGCGGTGCCTTACTGCAGTTTCAGGCAGTTGCCAAGAAGCGGCGCATTTGGTTCGCAAGGGATTTTTGTCAGCCGGTGTATGAGCGCTGGTTGGCTGAGGCGGTGGCTATTGGACGTATTCAAGCGCCTGGCTATTTTAGTGACCCTCTGTTGCGTAAGGCATGGAGCCGCGCGTCTTGGTACGGGCCGACTATGGGCATGCTTGACCCGGTGAAAGAGGTTCAGGCCGCCAAGCTGCGTGTTGATTACGGCTTCAGTACCGGTGAACAGGAATCTGCCGAAATCACCGGCACGGAATACGAGGAAAACATTGCACAGCTGCAAGCTGAACATAAGCATTGGCAAGGCAATGGCCTCAATTATCCGCTTCATCAGAATGTAAAGACTGAGGAGGGAGGTGAAAACGATGGTGAAAAATAAACCATTTTGGGAGATTATCAACAAAGCATCCGAAAACACTGCTGAAATCCGTATTTATGGCGATATCGTCAGCGAAAAGCCTTGGTATGACAGCAGTGGCGATGTTTGCCCTATAGGCTTTGCTGATGCATTGGCTAAGCTGGAGGGCAAGCCTGTTTGTATCCGTATCAACAGCAATGGTGGCAATGTTTTCGCTGCACACGCTATTGCCAACCAGATAAAGTCTTACTCCGGTGATACCACTGTAATGATTGATGGTTTGGCGGCCAGTGCTGCAACAATCATTGCTATGGCCGGAAAAAAAATCCTTATGCCGGTCAATGCTATGATGATGATTCATGATCCTATGGTCTGCCTGGCAGAGCCTGCCAACGCTGAACAGCTGGGTAAGCTTATTGAAATGCTCAAGCCTGTCAAGGCTAGTATTGTGGCAGCTTATAAGGAGCGCTGCAAGCTGAGCGAAAAGGAATTGGAGACCATGATGAAAAACAGCACCTGGCTTACTGCTGAAGAATGCCTTGCCAATGGCTTCTGTGACCAGATTCAAGGTAAGGTTGAACCTGTTCTTGACGGCAATGTGCTTGTGGTCAACCATGTACGGCATCAGCTGAGCCGGGGAGATGCTGACTTAATTAAAAACAAAATCCACAAAAAGGAGGAAAAAACGATGAATGAAAATCTTATGAATGCCGTAAACACTATTTTGAGTGCTATCGGTGTCAGAGCAGATGAACAGACTAACAGTGCTGTTCCTGCGAACCAAACCACCGCTCCAGCTAATGAGGAGCAAATCCGCAATGAGGAAAGAAGCCGTCTGGCTGCGCTCAATGCTTTGGATGATGGCAGTGCTGGTGTTAAGGCCGTAATCAATATGGCCATCAAAGACGGAAAGACTGCTGATGAAATCAAAGAAACCATTGATGCTATTAAGGGTGCTCATCCTGCAGCTCAGACTTCTGCAGGTCAAAGCTTTATGAATGATTTGATTGACGACCAGATGAAATCTGGCTCTGGCGATGTAACCGGTCAGCCTGCTAATGGCTTGACTGAGGCAGAGGAAGATGCCCTGCGCACCGAGAACATGGCTAAAACTCTGCAGAATATGTATGGAGGTAATAAATAATGGCATATGTAACCAGTGAAAAAAGCAATGTGGACCAGCTTATTGGCGGCACCGCTGTGCCTGCTCTTACCAAAAACATTACTCTTAAAGGCCTGAGTGCTGAAAAGGCACTTAAACGAGGCGCTGTGCTGGCTGTTAGTGAAGGCAAATACCAGATTGTTGACACTGCATCCGCAACCACGGCGCTGAAGGTAGCAAACGCTGTGCTGGCCGAAGATGTTGTTGTTGGCACCGGCGATGTAGTTGCTACTGTTTATATTAGCGGCATTTTCAATGCAGAGGAAATGTCTGTTGGCGCTGAATCTGATTCTGTGCAGGCACACGAGGAAGAGCTGCGTGCTGTTGGCATCTATCTGACTCATCTGCAATAAGGAGGAATAAATTATGGCATTTGATATCAATTCTACCCGTTCTTTGCTGGGCGTAATCAATCGTGCATATCCGCCCAATCCTTTGTTAGTAAACACCTTTTTCCCGAACGCGATTACCTATAGCTCTGAATATCTGGATGTGGATTTCAAAAAAGGCGGTCGCTCCATGGCACCCTTTGTTGTTCCTGGCTCTCAAGGTGTTAATATGCAGCGTGATGGCTTTGAAACCAAATCCTACAAGGCACCGCTGATGAAGCCTAAGCGCGTACTGACTGCTGAGCAGCTGCAAAAGCGCCTGGCAGGTGAAAGCGTGTACAGCGGTCGCACTCCCCAACAGCGCGCTGAAGAATATCGTGCTGAGGATATCAAGGAATTGACTGATATGTGCACCCGCACTGAGGAATATATGGCTGCAAAGCTGCTGATTGATGGCAGCTACACCATTAACGGTTATGCTGATGATGGTAAAACCCAAAAGATTGACACTATTTCCTTTAACTTTACTCAAAAGCAAACCTTGTCCGGTACCGATACCTGGGATAAGGATACCTCTGATGCTTACGGCAACCTGCAGGAGGCTTCCAAAACCATTCGACGCAATGCTGGCCTGACTCCGACTATCATGATGTGCTCCGAGGCTACCAGCAATCTGCTGTTGAACAACAAAAGCATTTATGACAAGCTGCTGATTCCGTCCCGCGACAATGCGGCGCTGATGTCCTTCGCACCTAAGATTCAAAGCCCTGAGGTTATGCGCTTTGGCCTGCTGGGTGCCTTAGGCTTGGAAATGTACACCTATGAGGGTGGTTATATCAACAACGAAGGTGTATTTGCTCCGTACCTGCCTGATGATTACGTTATTATCGGCGTTGCTGGTCGTGGCAAGCGCTTGTATGGCGCCGTTACCCAAATGGAGGAAGATAAGCAGTTCCACACCTACGAAGGCCGCTATGTGCCTAAGGTTACCATGAACATCGAGAATGACTACTGCTCTATTGCAATGCAGAGCCGTTGCCTTGTTGTTCCTGAATCCGTAGATGACTGGTATGTTATCAAGGTTAAATAAGGAGGTAGCTTATGTATATCCTCGTTAAGAAATTCTCTCTGCGTCATAATAACGTAGTTTATGCAGCTGGCAGTGTTGTCGAGCTGCCAGACGATGTTGCTCAAAAACTGCATGATGATGCTCCGGAAGAGTTTGAAATCATTGGTGAGCCTGAGGCGGAAGCCTCTGCTCCGGAAGAGGTTGCAAGCGTTAGCGAACCTGCTGCTGGCAAAAAGAGTAAAAAGCAGCCTGCTTCTAAATCTATCTCCAAAGAGCCAGTGTGTGATGATGAAGACGCACTGCCGGCGGTAGATGAAGCCGCTACCGTACAATGAAAGCGCTGAGCTTTAAAGAGCAAATAGCCGCAGATAATGCGGCTGTCTTTCTCAATGATATGGAGTTCGCGGAGCTGCATGATTTGAACGGCACGGAATGCAAGGCGATTGTACAGGATATATCCGTGGCGCAGTCGCTTTCTATCCAATCCGGCAAGGATGATTATTATCCTGGTGTTTATGGCAGCCAGCTGCAGGTTAATTGCCTGAAGGCTGATTTGCCGGAAGTGCCGGTCTATGGCATGCGATTTTATCTGGACGAAAAAATGTATGAGGTTGAAAGCGTGAGTGATGATATGGGACTTTTAACAATTCAGCTGGTGGCGAATGACCGATGATTAGCATTGATGCAAAAAATCTGGAATATGCACAGCAGATGTTGAGCGGTGCTCCTAAGGAGATAAAAAGGGCCATAAAAAGCTCAATAAATAAATCTACCAAACAAATCAAGACGAAAGTTGCGAGGTTGGTAAAGGAACGATATGTTATTTCTAGCACTGTTGTGAAGAAAAAAGTGGAAATACGCAAGGCAACGCTTTCTCGGCTTACTGGTGTTGTTATGGGTACGGGCAGACCGGCAACTTTGACTCGGTTTGATGTACGGAAAAGCAAAAAAGGTCCAATTCGTGTCAGGGTATTACGCAGCAGCAATCCGAAGCCTATAAAAGGATTGTTTTTGCAGGCTACACGAGCTGGGAATGGACCTTTTCCGTTCAAAAGGCTTGGTAAGAGCAGATACCCGTTAACCGTACTACATGGTCCATCTATACCATCAATGATGGGAAATGAAAACACTATCAACAGGCTAACACCTTTTGCAGAAAATGTTCTGAATCAACATTTTTTACGTGAAGTGAACAATCGGTTTTCTAAAATGAAGTAAGGAGCATTTTATGACTACAGTTGGATTAATGGATAACCTGGCTGAGTTTCTGCGCCCCGCAGTTACTGACTACAGCACGCAGCAGCCCTCTGGCCAGCGCGAGATTAAAGTGTATGCCGGCTTTCCGCCGGCACGCATGAACGCTGATGAGCAGGCATCGTTTATCTATGCTCTTGTCACCGGAGCGCAGGACACTGCAGACGGCGAAATGAGCACCGCAACGGTAGAAATTGGCTTTAGCATCTATGACAACAGCGATGCAGATGACTGGCGCAGTCTCTATAATCTTATGGAGCATGTGCGCCAGCATCTTTTGAAGCATCGTCTGGTAGCGAACAGGCACCGCCTGCAGCTGCCGCTGAAGCTGGAAGTGCCGGAAGCACAGCCTGCACCGCAGTGGCAAGGCAAAATTACGGCGACTTATACTATCGGTCAACCTTATGAGGAGGACATTTATTATGGCGATTAAAAATCAAAAACCAGCAAGTGAAAAGCTGATTTATATCGGCCCTAACCTGAGCCGAGGCAGATTACTGCAATATCAGGTTTTTATTGGCGGTCTGCCGAAGCATTTAGATGCAGAATTCGATGAATTCCCTCAATTGGAGAAGTTGTTTGTTTCAGTAGAACAGCTTAACAGAGCGCTTGAGGAAGTTCAACAAACAGGTACTCCGCTGAATAAGTATTATAAACAAGCTATGGAGGTGTAAAACATGGCATATAAACATGGTGTGTATACCAGTGAGGTTCCGACTAGCGTTGTGCCTGCTGTAAACACTACTGCCGGTCTGCCGGTTGTATTCGGTACCGCTCCGGTACATTTGGCGAGTGAGCGCGCTCAGACCAACAAACCCATTTTGTGCTACAGTTACGCTGAGGTAGTACAACAGTTGGGCTACAGTAAAGATTGGGCTAAATACACTCTCTGCGAGGTAATGTATAGCCAATTCGCATTGTATAATCGCGGTCCGGTGGTTTTTGTAAACGTGCTGGACCCGAAGACACATAAAAAGACTGTATCTGACAAGGAAGTAACACTGACTGATAAGATTGGCAAGCTTGAAGCGGCAGTGCTGCTGGAAACCTTGAAGGTAAAAAAGGCCAGTGCAGGCCAACCTTTGAGCGCCGGTACTGATTATGAAGCAGCCTATGATGATGACGGCGTTCTGGTTATCACGGCGCTGGAGAGCGGTGAAGCAGAGAGTGCTGCGTCCCTGTTCCTTGATTACGATGAGCTGGATGCATCTATGGTAGATGCTGATGATATCATTGGCGGCGTAAGCGTGAGCGATGGCAGCGTAAAAGGTTTGGAGGTACTCAACAAAGTATTCCCAGCGGTAAACCTTGTGCCCGGCATCGTTCTTGCTCCTGGCTGGAGTGAGAACCCGACTGTAGCTGCCGTGATGAAAGCCAAAGCCGGTAACATCAACAGCCATTTCAAGGCTATTACGCTCAATGACGTACCGACCGACGCAGTAAAAAAATATACTGATGTCAAGGCGTGGATGAACCAGAACAGCTATAACGATGCTTCTCAAGTAGTCTGCTGGCCGCTGGTGAAGCTTGGCGATACTGTTTACCATATGTCCACGCATGTGCTTGGCGTTATGGCGCAGGTTGACAGCGCTAACGATGATATCCCTTACGAATCTCCGTCTAATAAAAGCATGCAGATTAATGGCTGCTGCCTGAAGGATGGCACTGAGGTGCAGCTGGGACCGGATGAGGGCGAATACCTGAACGGTCAGGGCGTAGTCACTGCCTTGAATTTCATTGGCGGCTGGAAATGCTGGGGCAACAGAACTGCCTGCTATCCTTCCAACACTGATCCGAAGGATGCCTTCATCTGCATCCGCAGAATGTTCAACTGGCATGCGCAGACCTTCATTCAGACCTATTGGGCGAAGGTAGATAAACCGATTAATAAACGCCTTATCCAGACCATCGTTGACAGCGAAAATATGCGCTTGAATGGTTTGGCCGGACAAGGCGTTATTCTGGGCGGCCGCATTGAGTTCCGCGAGGATGAAAATCCGACGACTAACCTAATGGACGGCATTATTAAATTCCACACCTATCTTACGCCGCCTGCTCCGGCGCGTGAAATCGAAAACGTGCTTGAATATGATCCAGCGTATTTTGAAACGCTGTTTGGTTAAGCGGGAGGTGAAATAAATGGCGATTATTTCTGAGAAACTGGTAAATTTTAAAGTTTTTGAGAATGGTAATGATTTGGTTGGCGTTGCTGATGTAGAGTTATCTACTCTTACTGCGATGACTGAAAGTATCAAGGGAGCAGGCATTGCCGGTGAATTTGATGCTCCGGTTACGGGACATTTCGGCGGCATGGAAGCAACTTTCAATTGGCGTACACTCAATAAGCACAACATTAGCCTGATGATACCTAAGGCATATCATTTTGACCTGCGTGGCTCTCAGGATGCTTATGACAGTGCTAAGCATATTGTGAAGCAGCAATCTGTGAAATGTGTGATTGCCGGCCGTCCTAAGGAGATTTCTTTGGGCAAGCTTGATGTTGGCGCTTCGACCGGCACGGCAAACAAGTTTGAGGTTATGTATATCAAAATCAGCGTGGATGGCGAAACGCTGCTTGAATATGACAAATATAATTTCATTTATGTTGTCGATGGCGTTGATTATGCTGCTGATATTCGTGATGCTCTTGGCCTGAGCTAAATAAAAAAAGCCTCCAGCTGCATGCTGGGGGCTGAATTATAAAAGTTTGGAGGAATGAAAGATGATTGACTTAAAAAATGTAGACAAAGTGTTGCAAAATGTTACTGGCAAAGATTTTTTGAACGCTGAGCGACAAGCACGTCAGATGGGAGATCAAACAGCTTCCATTGTTCTATCTGGCCAGTTTCAAACTATTTTGTTAGCGAATGCGTTAAAGGTTCCAGTTGAGGATATTGAGGAATTACCTGTGGCGGAATTTGTTCAGGCTCTGAGCAAGGTGAACGCTTTTTTATTCGCACAGGATTTAGTGAAGGACAGCAAATAAGAAGAGCAGCCATAGGCTGCTCTATAAATACCAATACAGATATTGAGTTTTTTATTAATGAACCATTGAGTGAGTTTCTCGACTGGCTTAATCTTGTTTCTGCTCTTTGTGAAAGTCAACGGTAAAAAGCGTTGGCAATAAATGGTCGAATATAAATTGATAGATAAGGTGGACTGCGTAGGCTGGTCCTAAGCCTATAAATAAGCCTAGCAGACCAAAAAACAATACGCATGGCCAAACAATAAAAGCAATGTTTGCTTCAGCTATGCCTAAAGCATAACATACTATAGCAGCTGAGCTTAACCCAACAGCTGTACCAATCCAGGCACCCATGCCACAAAAGAATATATAAAATAAAATTACTAGAATATCAAATTTCATAACAATCACCTTCTATGTAAATTATATCATCAAAGGGGAGGAGGAACAAGATGGCAAAAAAAGAGTTTAGCATGGCATTTCTCATTGGAGCTCAACTCAAAGGGAGCTTTGGCAATACTTTTTCTAATGTCCTTAAAACCTTTTCCGAGACAAATGCTGCAACTGAAAAAAACAAAAAAGTCTTGAATAGTCTTACTGATGCCTATAAAGGTGGCACTATAGCAGCACAAACATTTAAACGCAATCTGGCTTTGCAATCACTGGGAGTTTTTAGTGCTAGGCTAGCAAAAACAAAAGGAAGTCTGGAGGTTTTTAACAGTAGTTTTGGAGCTATGACTAACATCGCAGCACCGTTTGTGTCGGCTACTAAGACAGCAGCGACGTTTGAGGCTGCCATGTCTAAGGTAGGCGCTATCTGCCGCGCTAACGATAGCGACCTTGCAGCACTGACCAAAAAGGCCCGTGAGTTGGGTGAGACCACCCAATATACCGCAACGCAATCTGCGGAGGCTATGAGTTACCTCGGTATGGCGGGTTGGGATACAGAAAAGATTATTGCCGGTATGCCCGGATTACTAAGTTTAGCAGCTGCCGGTGGCACAGACTTAGCGCGTACAGCAGATATTGTTTCTGATAACCTTACTGCGTTTGGCCTTGCTGCTGAGCAGTCAACTCATATGGCCGATGTATATGCAACAGTCATCACCAATACTAACACTAACGTCGAGATGTTAGGCGATACCATGAAGTATGCAGCACCTGTTGCTCATGCATTTGGCGCGTCTATGGAGGAGACTGCTGCGCTGGCAGGCTTGATGGCCAATAGTGGCATCAAAGCAAGTCAGGCAGGCACGTCACTTCGTGCTGGTTTTCTTAGATTGGCAGGACCGCCGAAGATGGCTAGCAAGGCAATGGAAGAGCTGGGCATGTCAATGAACGATATTACAGCTGAGCAAAAAGAGGCTAGTATGGCTATGGCAAGCTTGGGTATAAAGCTCAGCGATACCAACGGCCCTCGAAAAATGTCTGCAATTCTTACTGAGTTACGAGAAAAAACTGCAAAACTTGGACAGGAAGAGAAGCTTGCGGCAATGAAGTCTATTTTCGGTCAGGAAGCCGCTACCGGCTGGCTGGCAGTATTGAACAGCGGAGATAAGACATTTGATAACCTTGTGACAAAATTGGAAAAATCAAGTGAAGTTCATGCTGCTGATGAGATAGCGAAAAAGATGCAGGATAATGCACAAGGCGCAATGACAAGACTTAATTCTGCGGTGGAGTCTACACAAATTTCTATCGGAAAAGCTTTTTTGCCAGCAATGGCGGCAGCAGCTGAAGCTGGGGCTAAGTTTTTTGGATGGTTTGCTGGAAGCGAAACGTTGACAAACGTTGCTATAGGCATGGGAGTGGTTGGCGTGGCATTGACTGGATTTGTGGCTGCTGTAAGTGCGGGTGCTGCTGTGGTTAATGCTTATAAAACTGCCTCTATTGCCTGCAATGCTGTATCGAAAGCCTTTAAAGCTTGCACAATATTGTCGACTGCCGCACAATGGGCAATGAATGCTGCAATGTATGCTTGCCCAATAGGTTTGTTTATAGCTGGTGTTACTGCCATTATAGCTGTCGGTTATGCGCTTTACACTCATTGGGATGCAATCAAACAGTTTTTTGTCAGCCTTTGGGACAGTCCGACAGCAAGAACGATTATGTTTATCACAGGTCCAATCGGCTGGGCGATTGCTGCTGGAACTGCGCTTATTGCCAACTGGGACATCGTCAAGCAGTGGTTTATAACATTGTGGGACAATCCTTCTTTAGCAATACAGCAGTTTGTTAATGGTATAAAAGACAAGTTTTCTGATGCATTCTCTTGGGTACAGGAAAAATGGCAGGCCATCAGCGATTTTATCTCTAAGCCAATCTTCGGCAAGGTCAATATAACTGCTCAAGGAAGCAGTGGTAGTGACGTTGCACACAACGCTTCCGGCGGCATCTATGGCAAGGGCGCCTTCCTAACAACATTTGCTGAGGACAGTGGCGAGTCCGCTATCCCACATACTCCTAATGCGCGGAATATCGGCCTGTTGGCGGAAACAAACCGTATCATGGGTAATCCGCTGGGCGGCGGTGCCAATATTACTGCTACGTTCGCACCAAACATCACAATTCAAGGCGGTGGCGATGAAGGTAAAATCCGCGAGGTGTTGGAGTTGGAGATGGCAAAGTTTAAGAAGATGCTGCAGGACTTGCAGAACCAACAGAGGAGGGTAAGCTATGCGTAAAAATACAGCCGCTGGCATTAACCTAGTGGCTGTATTTTAACTATTTTATTAATCTAAGCATAGGCTTTGTTGGTTTGTTATCAATGAAAAAAGTTTCTGACAGTCCACATAGCTCTGCTAAATCTTTTGTCGGAAATGAAAGCTCATCTGAAATTTGTGCTGGCTTGCGAATATCGGCTTTGACTAAGAGCTTTATAGCATCTTTAATGAGTTCTGGGAATTCTTGCTTTATTTCATTATCATAAGGTTCGCTATTTCGCCATCTTCTACTATAAATATTAGCTTTAAGGTTCTCGAATAACGAATCTTTTAATATACCTAATGTATACATATGATAAAGTATAGATTGTGCAGATGTTCCCCACCTACGTTTCAGATAGAGAAGAGAATCAGTTGAAGTGACGGAAAAGGACTCTCGCTTCATTGCATCAGGAGGCATTAAAAAGCAACTGGCAAATAAATCTGCTTCAGCTTCAATATTTGCTTGCTTGGCATCAAATGTTTCTTTGTCCATCCATGAATGTAAAACTTGATGCCCAAGTTCATGTGCTAAATCTCGCCTTGAGCGTACAGCTGAAGTGCTGGAAGTCAAGAAAATCATAGGCCTGTTTTTGTTAGAGTCTATGTTTGTAAAGTACAGGGAACAAGCATCTACTTTATCAGCTTTTAATGGTGTCTTAGCAATTACAAAACCATTGTTTTCTAACAAAAGCGTTAAATTGCTAATAGGGCCATTGCCTAGGCTCCAATGTTGTCTTAATTCATTGGCGATCATTATTATTTCATCTAGAGAGTAATATTCTTGACATTTTCGCAGAATGTTTACTTTAGGAAGAGTCAAAAGATTATTGATGTATGTATATATATCAATAACCCAATGTATATATACTGTGTATTTTTCACGAGTCTTTTTACGAGAGGTTTTCCTGCTGCGGAAAAAAATAGGAGTTTTAATATTATTACTTTCTTCCATTGAAAAATATGATAAAGGCATATTTAAGGATTCGGCCATATCTATAATGATATCACCTCTTGGTATAACAACACCATTTTCGTATTGTGAAATAGCTTGCTTAGTTACGCCTATTAAATCAGCCAGTTCTGGTTGTGTTAGCTCGCGTAGTAATCTAGCATCTTTAAGACGTGTAGCGTTAAATTTTAATGACATATATAATCACCTTATTCGTTTATAGTTAGATTAAACTGTTTTGTAATTTTTTCATCTCTGAGAGCAGCTTCAAGGTCTTTGCCATAGTTCTTTTCTATATATTCTGTTGTATCGGTATCGATATAGTTTTCAATTCTTTCTACATCTAGCCAACGTTCATATTTAGCATCCGGAATTCCAATTTGAATGTATGTGCAATTAAAATTCTTGTGATCATAAGTTACAAGTACATAGCACTCGGAAAACTCGTCAATGGTAAATAAAGATCCTTGATTTGATTTTGCATTAGATGTTCTGTTAAAAGATTTCTGCGGAAGTGCTTCTGATTTATCATTCTTTTTGACTTGGATTTTTATACGTGAATCCCACCAATAGTCTGGCGAACTATTTCCTCTGGTTTCAGTATATGTTAGACGTGCAGTTAATTCATTATCTGCAATTTTGGTAAGTAAATATGATATGATAAATCGAAGCTGACAACCAGCATCATAACGACTGAGTTTAGGTAACTCTGGGTGTTCCATCCAATTTTTTTCTGCTATCTTCATGCCACAATATACTGTGCTAGCAAATATTTGTTTTATTCTGGGCGGCAGTATATCATGTAAAATCTTTTTTGCTTGCTGTTCTTCAATTACTTCAAACATAAAAATCACCTCGCTTGACTTTTTGTAAGAATATCATAGCATACTTGACTTTTAAAAGTCAAGTTAACATGGGTTTTTACTAGAAAAGTCAAGTGCGGTCATTTAAGGAGGTCAATATGAGAAATACTTACACAACCACCCAGGGCGATATGTGGGACTTGATTGCCAAGCGCTTGTATGGCGACGAAGCATCGCTAAACGTCTTGCTGGAAGTAAATAAGCAATACGCTGATATTGTTGTTTTTCCGGCGGGAATTGAGTTGGAAGTGCCGGAGTATACTGCACCGGTAACATCAATGCTGCCACCATGGAGGCGTTAAAATGTTTAAGATGAATGCAAGGCGCTGTTTGGTAATCATTAAATACAATGACAAGGATATCAGCACGGACCTGCAGCAATATCTGAAGAATGTAAGCTACACTGATAACATATCCGGCGAGGCAGATGATCTGCAGCTTACGCTGGAGGATAAAGCTGGTCTGTGGCAATCAGCATGGATGCCGGAAAAGGGTGCGACGCTGGACGTTAGCGTAAAGCTGATTAACTGGCAAAGCATCGGTGAGCAGGTTGTGCGTTTTGGCTTGTTTGAGATTGATGAAATCACCAGCAGCGGAATGCCTAGCGAGGTGTAAATCAAGGCGGTGAGCGTGCCGGATAACAACAATCTGCGCGGCGCTGAGCGTACACGCAGCTGGGAGAAGGCAGAGCTGAAGCGCATAGCTAATGATATTGCGACAGAGGCGGGGCTGACGTTATATTACGATGTCAAAGAGTATAATCCTGTTATAGATAGGGCAGAGCAGACGGAACAGTCTGACCTGTCCTTTTTATATAAGCTGTGTGCTGACCATGGCCTAGCTCTTAAAATCTGCGACAAGCAAGTGGTAATTTTTGATGAGGCAGATTATGAAGCGGCTGAGGCTGTGGCGCTGGTGCCGAAGCCAAAAGGCAGTTATTCTGCCGGTAGTCTTAAAGTGCTGGATATGCTGAAAAGCTACAGCCTGCGCAGCAAGGTGCGTGATGTTTATAAGTCCTGCCACGTTAAGTACCAGGACAGCAGCACTAAACAAAAAATTGAGGCGACATTTACTGCTCCTGATAAAAAGATAGGAAAAACACTGGAAGTCAATGAGCAGGTAGCCAGCATTGCGGACGCAGAGCGTCTTGCAAAGAAGAAGCTGCGGGAAAAGAACAGCGATGAGGTTACCGGAAGCTTCAGCTTTTTAGGTACTCCTGAGCTGGCGGCTGCTGTGAATATCCAGCTTAGCGGTTTTGGTGCTTTCGATGGCAAGTATATTATTACTAAGGCACAGCATGATATTAGCAGTGGCTACACAACAAGTATTGATGTGAGGAGATGTTTGGATGGATATTAACCAGATAAAAAACCTGATTCGCATTGGTACAGTATCGGCGGTAAATGGCGAATCGTGCAGCGCTCGCGTGGCGTTTGAGGATAAGGACAATATGGTGAGTGCTGAACTACCAATTATAACTATAGGCAGCAGGCAGACGAAAGCCTATTGGCTGCCGGAGGTTGGCACCCAGGTGCTATGCATCTTCCAACCGAATGCAAGTGGCAGTGGCATCAGCAAAGGCTTTGTTATAGGAGCTTTTTATAGCACGCAGGATGCTCCAGTGGAGGAAAATGCCGATGTGCGCAGCATTACGTTTGCCGATGGCAGTTTCATTAGGTATCAAAATGGGAATATCGAGATAAATGCTATGGGGAAACTACTGTTGAAAGGTGCGACAGTGGAAATAAATTAAAACAAAAATAAGTTTATGAAATAAAAGAACAGTAAATTAAAAAGGGAACTTTTCAGTAGCATAGAGGAAAAAACTGTACAAGTGTCGAATAAAATGATATAATCGTACTACATTAAACGAAGAATACACGCAAACAAACGTGCGGTTCTCTTTTTGCCATAGCTCAAATGTTATACTTAAGAATAATGAATGGAAGGAGTGAGCGCTATGTATGATGCTTTGACTATTGCAATGTACATTATTAACAGATGCTTTGAAGAAGGTGCGCCAGTTACTAATTTGCGCTTGCAAAAACTTTTGTATTTTATTCAGGGTATGTCTTATGTAATTGGAGGTAGAGCACTAATTCGAGAAGATTTTTATGCTTGGCAATACGGGCCTGTTATACCAAAAGTTTATTTTGAATATAATGGATATATTGGCAATCCGATAAGAATAAGATATAACATTGATGCTATTGATGATGGTGATATTGAAATTATTGATTATGTTATCGATAGATTAAAACAATATCGAGATAGCGTTTTAGTTGATTTGTCTCATGAAGATGACGGTCCATGGTATAGACATAGACTTGATAGATCTATTATAAAAAAAGAAGAGATTGAGGAGTATTTTATGGGGCTTCAAAATGGAAATAGATGAATCTAGTAAAACAATAGAAGACACTAAACCAAAAATGCGGAACATATTCTCTAATCCGCAATTAAATAATACAACAGGAAGAAGTGCTTCAATAGATAAAAACAAAACTGATAGTTCTCAGGACAAAATAACTGCTTTTTTAGAATTTTTAAATGCAGATTTCAGAACTAAGGAAGAAATACAAGGATTTTTAGATTCCAACATTAAATCCTTGTATGAAAATGATAATTTCAGACATTCGTATTTTAATATTTCTGCAAATCTTCAAACTCATAGACATGAGTTTGAAGGGGAAAAAATACAGGAAAAACATCCTATAAGTGAAAATTTGAAGATTTTAAAAAATGAAGTAATTACCGAAGAGCAATACTCCAATATAAGAATAAAAATTTTCAAGTTTATAGACCACTGCAATTTGGAACTTAGTAGATTTTCCTATTTTGAATCAGTTTATTGGAGAAGTGAAGCTGCTAAAGATGAGTTTCGTAGAATTAAGGATGACTATGAAAAGCTTAATAAAAAACGTAAAAATATAGATAAACGTATGATGGAGTTAAAAAAAGAGCTTAGTTCGTCGAAATCTGAATACGTTACCATTCTTAGTATATTTGCAGCAATAATGCTAGCTTCATTAGGTGGATTAAGTTTCTTAAGCAGTACGTTGAAAAGTATAAATGATGTTTCGGTATTTCGACTTATTGCCATTTGTAGCATATGTGGGTTGGTGCTGTTTAATACTACTTTTATGCTATTGTATATGATATCTAGAATTATTGATCGACCAATTTATTCTTCTTGTGAATCTGCAGAAGAGGGAAATGATTGTACGTCGGTTAATAGCAAGTGTAAGTATAAGTGTAAAGATATAATTCGAATACAAAGACGATTACCCTATGTTTTTTGGGTGAATTTTGTATTAGTTTTTTTCCTGGTTCTGGATGTTGTTGCTTATTTTTTGATTAAATATGGTTTGATTGAGGGAATATACAGGTTTTTAATTCCTATAGCTAGCGTTGCTGGGTTATGGATTTTAGTAATTACTGTTATTTTATTGTTTATTGAAGTCATATCTTCTTTGTCTAAAAAATATTTTAAATAGTTCTAGGCTTTTCTCAAGCCGCTTACATTAGTAAGCGGCTTTTTCTATACCCAAAAACAGCTGAAAGGAGGTAATTGCCATGCCAAAAGCGACAAGGTTAGGCGACAACGATACAGGTCACGATGCATGCGGACCGACAGCGCTGGTGAGCGCGAGCACTGATGTTATCATCAATGGTAAAGGCGCTGGCCGCGTTGGTGACAGCTACGCTCCGCATGGGTGTGTATCGCATCCGACGCATAGCGGCGTTATCGCCAGCGGCAGCTCCAGTGTTTATATCAACGGCAAGGCTGCTGGCAGAATAGGGGACAGCGTAAGCTGTGGTGGGAGTGTGGCGGCGGGTAGCAGCGATGTAATGATTGGAGGATGATATTATGCTTGTAGGTTTCATGGCTGACATACCATTTATTGTATCCAGCCGCTTTATCCGTACATTCGATGATTATGGACGTGGCAGCGCAGGGCGCTGGGCTCAGCATGATATTATCGGCGATAAGCCGGTGCTTGAGTTTATCGGTCCGGACATAGAGAAGATTAGCTTTTCTATGCAGCTGCGTGCTGATCAGGGCATAAACCCGGCTAAGGAGCTTGAAAAGTTGCGAAAGCTTCGTGATACAGGCCAATATTTTCCCTTGGTTATCGGTGGTAAGTTGATTACGGATAACATGTGGGTTATTGAAAGCCTGGATGAAAGCGTTTCCTTCTGGGGCAAGTTTGGCAGCATTATGAGTGCTAAAGTAAGCGTAACGCTGAAAGAATACGTAGGAGGGCTGAAAGCATTATGATTTACGATGTTTTAGCTCAGCCAATGCAAGGCATTGATTTTGCACCAGCATCAGAAGCTGCAGAAATCCTGCAAAATCTGCGTACAATAATTACCACTACAAAATATTCTGTGCCGCTTGATCGTGATTTTGGCTTTAACGCAGAAATGTTGGATAAGCCAATGAACGCTGCTCAGGCACAGTTACAGTCGGAGATAATCATGGCCATAAAGCTATATGAGCCGCGTGTGACTGTAACTGGTATATCTTTTACGGGCACGGATAATGGCCAGCTTATTCCGAAAGTGCAGGTGATGATTAACGATGACGAGTAAATTAAAAAGCTTACCTGAGATAGTCTTTGTTGATGCGGATGCGTCAAAAGTCGAAAGCTACATATTGAGTGAATATGAAAACATAACCGGCAGGAGCCTGTCTAAGGGCGACCCTGTGCGGTTATTTTTATTGACCAATGCAGCGGTAATTGTCCTGCTGCTCAACAAAATCAATGAGAGCGGCAAGCAAAACCTGCTTAGGTATGCTAATGGCGACAACCTGGACCATATTGGCGCATTGATTGGCGTAGACCGTATAGCAGCAACGGCCGCAGTGACAACGATGCAGGTAACATTATCTGTTGAGCTGGGAAACAGCACAATTATCCCTGCTGGCACGCGGTTTACCGCTGGCGACAACGTGTTTTTTGCACTTGATGCTCCTATGATCATCAAGGCCGGTCAGACCAGTGGCTTGGGCAGCGCTACATGTTTAGAGACTGGCCCTAAAGGAAATGGTTACATTACTGGACAACTCAAAACGTTGGTTGACCCGGTGCCTTATGTGGCAAGTGTGGCCAATATTACAACCTCTGAAGGTGGCGCTGATGTGCAGGATGATGACAGTTATCGCGAGGATATCCACGGCGCACCTGAGCGTTTTAGTACGGCCGGTCCTGATGGTGCGTATATATATCATGCTAAGCGTGCATCGGCTAAGATAGCCGACGTAACAGTCTGGTCGCCTTCTGCAGGCACTGTAGAGGTCAGACCTCTGCTAACTGGCGGTGAAATACCGGGTGAGGAGCTGCTTAATCAGGTAAAAGCGACGCTGGATGACAAGCGCGTCCGCCCGCTGACGGATAAGGTGACTGTACTGGCTCCCGAGATGGTAAATTATACGATTGATGTAAGCTATTACATTGACCGTGATAATGAGACGCAGGCGGGTGCTATTCAAAGTGCTGTTAATAAGGCGGTAACAGATTTTGTCCAATGGCAAAAATCTAAGCTAGGCCGTGACGTCAATCCGTCTGAGCTTATAGCCAGGATTATGGCTGCAGGCGCTAAACGTGTTGCGGTTACGGCTCCGGTATATGCTAAGCTTACACAGACACAAGTTGGTGTTTGCACAAGCACAAAAGTAGAGCTGGGAGGGATAGAGAATGCTTGAGCTTAAGGATGACAGCTTGCAGCAGATTTTGCCCAGCTCTATTGCAAGTGACAAAACTGTACAGGATATTGCTAAGGCCATAAGCGCAAAGCTGCAGCTTATCAATAGGCAGACTGAGCTTATCTTGCTTTTGCCTAGGCTAGATGAGCTATCAGAGACGTTGATTGATGAACTTGCGTGGCAATATCATGTAGATTTCTACGATTATCAGGCTGATATTGCAAAAAAGCGTGCCCTGGTGCGTAATGCTATTGCTTGGCATCGCTATAAGGGCACGCCTGCAGCAGTGGAAGAGGTTTGTTCAGCAGTATTTCAATCGGCCAAAGTGTTTGAATGGTGGGAGTATGGCGGTGTGCCGTACCATTTCCAGGTGCGCCTTATTGAAGAGGGTATACCTGATAAAAGGATTATTGATAACCTGGAGCGCGCCATACAGGTTACTAAAAACACTCGTAGCTGGTTAGATGGGTTGAGTTTTTACCGCGAGCTGTTGGCAATAATTTACTTTGCAAAGGTGTTATGGGTACATAAAACCGTAAACATCTATCCATCAAAATTCAAAATACCGGACGTAAATGCAAAATTTTATGTTGCTAATGCAATGAGACAACAAAGGAGCGTGAGAATATGCCAAATTGGAGCGGATTAATCCTAACCAAACAGGGCAGGCAGCTGCAGGCTAAGGTGGAAGCTGGGACAAAGCTTACTATCACAAAATTAAAACTTGGTAGTGGTGTCCTGCAGGAAGGTAAGCAGATGGAGGAACTTACCGACCTGGTAGAACCTAAACAAAACATAGGCATTGCCACGATTGAAGCACAAGAAAATGGTATGTGCAAGGTCAGTGCTACCATAAGCAATGCAGGCTTATCGGCAGGCTATTATGTGCGTGAGCTTGGTGTGTTTGCTACAGACCCTGATCAGGGGGAGATTTTGTACCTTGTAGCAAATGACAGCGCGCCGGACTATCTGCCAGCAGAAGGCGGTGCAACTGTCGTGAGTCAGGAATTTGCTGTTTACGTATCTGCTAGTAATACAGATAACGTTGTTGCGCAGATTGATGCTGGTGCATTGGCAACTATGGGCTATGTTAATGTGATGCTGCATAAGTACGTGCAGATATTAGACCAAGGATCAGATATTTCTGCGCAGAGTGGATTGATATTGGAGCTGAGCTAACGATGCTGACAATTGAGACGGAGGGACGCTATCGCAATAAGATTACCCTGACTAAAGGTGATAGCGCCGCCCTAAAAATCAAGGTGCGCGATGCACGCAACAAAGTATTGTCGCTTAGTGATAGTGATACGGCCGTACTGACAATTAAGCATGATATTAATGATGCGGCAGCGGTGCTGCAGCTGCAAATGGATTCTGATGGTCAATTTGTTTTCCATCCGGATGATACGGCAGGCATGGAATGCGGCAAGTATTGCTACGATGTGCAAGTAACGCTAAGTAATGGCAATGTTTATACGGTTATTCCGCCAGCGCAATTTTTCCTGGAGAAGGGAGTGACCTGATATGCTTAAGGCTGAGCTTTGGGGCCAGCTTATCGAGAGTACTGGTTTAGGCGGTACTCTTACTGCTAATGCCGAGCTTGCCGGTAGCATTGGAAGCGGGGTGGAAAAGATTAATGTAAGTAAAACCCTGCAGGCGGAGACACGCCATGAGCTGCCGACCACCGGCGAGAGCGACGCAGTATATTTTGTAGTTGAAGAAAATGCAGTGTACCGCTGGGATGCTGCAAATCTGAAATATTTTTGCTGTGGTAGGGATTACAGCGAGATAGAGGTAATTAACGGAGGCGATTTAGATGGCAAATAAGACATTGAACGTAAGAATTAGTTTGTTTGGCGCAACAGCTGCAAAATGGACGGAGAAAAATCCTGTCCTGCTTGTGGATGAAATTGGCCGTGAGCGTGATACTGGCAAGATTAAATTTGGCGATGGCATTACAGCTTGGAAAGACCTTGCTTATTTTGGCGGCGATATGGATGCAGCTATCAGTGCAGTACAGGATAAGCTGACTGCGCTGCAGGGCAGCAAAGAGGGCGTAGTTAAAGCCGCTGATAAATTGGCTACAGCACGTAAGATTAATGGCATCACCTTCGACGGAACCAAGGATATTACAATTACTGATGATACCAAGATTGCGCTGACTAAAATGGGTGCTGCCGGCGGTGTTGCAACGCTGGATGATACTGGCCATGTTCCGGCAAGCCAGTTACCCTCCTTTGTAGATGATATTATTGAGGGCTATTTTAACAGCGCTGACAAGCTGTTTTATAAAGAGTTTGCGCATACCAATAAGATTACCGGCGAGAGCGGCAAAATTTATACCGACCTTGCAACAGGTACAATTTACAGATTTGGTGGTACAACCTTTGTAAGCATCTCTAATCCGTTGGATATCGCAAGTGAATCTGAAGCTAAAGCTGGTACTGATGACACCAAGGCAATGACGCCTAAGAAAGTTAAAATCGTTGTAGATAACATGGCAAGCACGTTAGAGCCTAAAATCACCAGCAAAGGTACCGCATTTAACAAAGACTTTGGTACTGAGGCCGGTACTGTAACCGAGGGTAATGATCCGCGCTTAAGCGATGCACGTACTCCCAAAGGTGCTGCTGGCGGTGACTTAACCGGTACTTATCCTAATCCGACCATTGGCGCAGGTAAGGTTAACACAGCAAAAATTGCTGACAACGCAGTTACTGATGCTAAAATTGCAGCCATGAGCGTGATGAAATTGCAGATTAACGCTGGTGACACCCTGATTTTAGACGGCGGCACGATTGAGTAAAGAGGTGCGCTATGGCTGTAAAATACATATTTTGCCGCTTTAAGCCTACTCGCGGGCTAGCGCAAGCAATAGCTAACCGTAATCCAACTTTGCTGGATGGCGAATGTGTATTTGAAAGTGATACCGGCAGGTATAAACGCGGTGACGGCTCGACAAAGTGGAATGATTTGCCCTATGCAAACGCGAACGGTACCGAGCCGCGCTGCGTAGTATCTGTTCAAGAACCTGACAGCGAAATATGGATTGATGTCGATATGGAAACTGTAAGCATCGGCAAAGATGATGATGCTTATGTAGAGTTCTCTTAATGGAGGAGGTATAAATATGGCTATTAGAAAAGGTATATTCAAAGTCAGAAATACAGCGACTGGTGAAAAAGATGAGGTAATGTTGAAGACAACAATTGAACAGGTGGATGACCTTGATAAATTGATTGGCGCTACTGCGAATGCTGCTGGTGTTTGGGGTTTAGCGCCGGCGCCGGCTAAGGGTAGTCAAAACTTACCGTTGTGTGGAGATGCTAAGTATAAAGTTCTGCCGGTTGAGGGCGGCGGTACGGGTGCTGCGACTCCTGAAGCTGCAAGAAAAAATCTTGGCATTGATAGTATAGGCGTAACAATGATTACCTATACAGAATAAGAGGTATATTATGGCTGATAAAGTAGATGTAGTTACATCGTGGAGTAATGCTGGAACTTATACCTTCACCGTTCCGGAAGGTGTTACTGAAATTACTGTAGAGATTTCAGGAGCTGGAGCTGGCGGTTACGGAAGAAATTACAACAATAGTGGTAGCGGTGGTAGCGCTGGCGAAGGAAGCGGCGGTGAAGGTAACTAAAACGATCATGAAAAACTTTAGTGAAGAAATACATAAGCTTAATGACCTTGGAGCTATTTACCTTCTTCTTGGTGCTGCCTGTAATATGTCATGTAGGCATTGCGTTCAGACCCCTATAAAAAGCTGCTTTAACCTTTCTCCGCAAGGGGAAAACTTATCGCAAGAGGTTAAAGACTTTATAGTTGCGTGGAGTAACCTGCCTTGGAAATACGCTGAAAATAATCCGCGCCGATTATATTTTTGGGGTGGAGAACCTTTGCTTTATTGGGAAACCATTAAGAAGCTTGTGCTTGAATTTAAACAAAGCGGCGTAAAGAATGTCAGCTATAGAATTTTTAGCAATGGATTGCTTTTAAATGATGAAATAGTTGACTTCTGTAATGAGAATGATATTTGGTTTATTATGAGCTATGATGCACCAAATGCAAGAGCGGCGAGAAATGCAGTACCTAGTAAAGAAGCCTGCAAGAAGTTTTTACGTATAAGAAAAAGAACTGTCAATACTGTTTTTAATGCTATTAATGATAATATGGCAGAAGCTTTTGATTGGCTACATTATACGTTTCCTGAAACAGAAATTACTTGCGGTTTTATTAATGTACTGAGCGAGCATACACCTCTTGACCTATATCAATTTAAGCCTAATGTAGTAAAAAAATCGGTTAAGAATTTGTGGCTGATTGCAAAATCTGATAGTAAGATTGCTCCATATATTCGACATTGGTTCTACTCAAAAATTTTGCGTGTAAGGAATTTTGATAAAGAAGAATTTTATGAATATCCTTATCCGCCTTGCCGTCCTGCCGTTGTAAGCCTTAGCGTAAATTTTAACGGAGAAGTTATGCTGTGTCATAATACTGATAGAATTGTTGGGCATATTACAGATAACTTTGTAGAGTTACAAGAAAAGCATAGAAAAATTTTCAATGAACTTCTGCCTGTTAAATGTAAAACTTGTGAGCATTTGGATATTTGCCGTTGCATTTGTCCTATTGCGGTGCAAAAAGATGGGGAATTATGTTATTGTGAATATTTGCGGGAATTTTGGGGAGCAGTAAAAGAGGTGATGTAGAAATGGCTACAGTAGGTTATGGCGAACGTGTAACAAGAACTATCAGTGTTACGCCTGGCACGCAGTACACTGTTACTATTGGTGCTGGTGGAAAAGGTGGCGAAGGTATAACAGCACACAATTCTAATTATATTTATGGTACAGCCGGAGAAGCTTCTTCTGCGTTAGGCGTGACTGCCAGAGGTGGCGTTTATAATGGCAGCAGTAACACTAATTACTCTAACGGCGGTTCTCCTGCTGGCAAGTCGAGCGGAAGTCAAGGCAGTACAGGCGGTGACGGTGTAGACGGATTTTGTATTTTATCTTATAAGGTTGATAAAGATAAGTATTCCCAAAAAATGAGTAGCATTCCAAAAACTGTTTTTGAGATGCAAAAAAAGGACGGCTCGAAGTATCTGCTGCATAAAGATGTAGTTACGTTGAAGCGTACCAGGATTATATATAAAATCGTAGGCACATACAGTTTAAGAATTCCTGCTGGCGTTACAAAAATATATGTTACTGGTTGCGGTGGTGGAGCAGGCGGTATTACTGTTGGTGCTTATAATTCCTGCCCCACGTTGGATATGCAAGCAGGAAACGGTGGAGATACAAAAGTTGGCAGTTATGTTATTCCTGGTGGACAAGGTGCAACTGCTACTTTAAGAAGTGGTAATGTAATGACTGTTAATCAGCCTGTTGCTTCTAAAAACGGTGTAAGAGGTCAATATGTTACCGCTAGAAACAGGGATTTTTCTGTACATGGATATGGTTTTCCTCTTAACAAGAATGGTGTTGCTACTTTAGCAGACGTAATGGGTAAGGTTGGATATTACTATGCTAATGTGCTTGGAACTAAAGATAGCGTAACCTATGCATCTACAGGAACGTTTGAATCGTTTAACATCTATGGTGCAGGTGGCGGTTCGTTTCACTTCTTTGACTCTGATGGCACTTCTAATCAAATTGGTGTTGCAGGAAATAGCGGTGCTTATGTTGCTGATACAGAAGTTGAAGTAATTCCAAACAGCACGATTCAGATTGTTGTAGGCGCAGGAGGTAAAAACACCTTTTATAGTAATGACAACGACTATGCAAGCCGTTTTAGAGTGAGTGACGGAACACAAGGTTTTGTTATCATTGAATACGGTGGAACAACACCATATATACCTACAGTAAATAGAAATTCTGAATTGACGTGTAAATGCTATTTAGATGATAATGTTATTATGGGAAGCACAGTTACAGTTAATGGGGAAACACATCATACTAATCAATTAGGAGTATTCTCTTTATTAAATAAAACATGGGGTAGAAAAGAGAAGCTTACATTTGAATATATTGATAGTAGTGGAGTTTTGCATACTGCTGCATATAACGTGCAATACGGGGCAATAGAAGTGCTAGAAGTGAAATTTATATCAATTGTAACAGGAAAACAGCACTTTAGTTCTTCTGAAACCACGGCATCTTTTACTGTTCCGATTGGTATTACAAAAATTAAAGTTGATGCAGATTGCCTAATAGCTGATGCACCATTTGAAGAGGATGTTAGCTATGCAATTTCTGTTATAAATAACAGTACAAAAAAAGTATGGGGCAGTGGATATAGTTACTCCAACCTTGAGGATGAAGGTAACACCGACCACCAAGACATGCACAGTATAGTTGCAGTTACAGCTGGGAAAACGTATACTCTGACACTTAATATTTCTGATTCTGTTGATGGAGTTACATTTAGTTGGGGCACTGATATTAATGAGTTGACTGCAACGGTGAGTGATTTATAAGGAGGTAAAAAATGGCAAGTACAACAGGTAAGCTAGAGAAAATTCATGTATTCCCTAGTTATAATAGCTTTAATAAAAATATCTCTAGTGTAGCAAGTGATGACTTTGCTTTTGTTAAAACCGATTTGCTGGACAAGTTGGCTGGAAATACCACGCCAACGCTTGTGGCGTTGATTGATTGGGATACCATGAAAACAAGAAACAGCGGTACGGATGTAAGAACTATCAATAATACTTCTACAGGCATTAAAGCTTATGGTGGCGATTATTCTTTTCCGACAACATCAGGAGGAAGTGACAGTAGAAAAGGCACGATAATGCTTAAAGAATCTTATACGCTGTATGATAAGATTTTGGTAGTTAGCTCAAATGATGCCGGAAATATAGAAAAATACACTATTTTTGATGTTTGGGAGTTACAAAAGGCTTTTTCTGAAGGCTATAGTTTTTTTCTTTTTGACACCGATGCTGTTTACTGGACAATTTTTTCGGGAGTGCAATCTGGAACAACCACTCACCCTCTTTCGACAGATACTATTTGGTACAACGAAACGCAAAACTGCTCTATCATTGAAATTTACGGCGTTAAGTATTGAGGTGGTGAAATAATGTTTTATCTGTTTAAAAACAAAAAAGGTATTGCTATTAGCACTTCTGAAGATTCTTTAAAAAACTATATTGCAGGCATGGATAACGGCGCTGACATGTATGTCATTAAGAATATTAATTCTTCTGCTACTCCTACCGATTTTTCCCTTGATGATAATGGTAATGTGATTTTTCCAAAAGATGATGAGGTGCTTATTTTAGCATTCGAAAAGAAACTTAAGCTGAAAGAGATTGATGAGTGGACTGCGAATAGAATTACTGGTGGCTTTGTTAGTGAAGCAAGCGGAGAAAAAGTCACCTATGACAGCGATTTAGAAACGCAGATTACGATGCAAGGAATTGCCCTTAATGTAAGCACACCGCTTTTTGCCGAAAAGTATCCTAACGGCTGCCCAGTGCGTGGCGTGGCTGAGGGCGCAGAAGGAAAGTCGGTATATTGGCTTACTCCCGAACAAGTTATGCAGTGGCTAGCTGACTTGTCTTTGCATATCGGCACCTGTAAACAAGCAGGCTGGGCGAAGCAGGCGGAAGTCGAGGCTTGTAAGACTGTTTTTGAGGTTGATTCTGTTACCTTAGGTGTATAAAAACGCTGCAAGCCTTGATATGACTGGATTTGAGAGGTTTTTGTATGCTGGGGATATTGTAATAACCTGTTAGCAACGCGCTAAATGCAGTCAAGACAAGGCTTTTAGGGCATCGGTATGGCCGATATTAACAACACGTTAGCAACACTGCCTATATCATATCAATATAATGTATAGCTTATTATTATAAGGGAATGGGAGGTAATGAAAAAATGAATTACAAATTATTTTTTGACTCGGCCGTAGCTGCTGGTAAGACACTGTATAGTGGCTGGTCCTACAAAGCGGCGGTGACCGCTATCATGGTACTGCTGCTGCATAAGCATGCCGTACTGTTTTACGCATTTAGCCTGCTCGTTTTTGTGGACTGTTTTACAAAATGGGTGGCAATTAGCTACACTTACCTCAAGGCGCAGGGCGTGCCTGAGCCTGGCTTTTTAAAATCCGTAATCGGTATCAAACGCGCCCGCGAGGCTGGCGAGATTAAAAGCGAAGTGATGAAACACCGCTTTTTAGGTAAGATAGCTGTATACCTTGTTTGTGTAATGGCTGCTGCTACAGCTGACCTTATCATGGTCGAGCTGAGTAAGCCCGCATGGGCTGTCAGCACCATCATTGGCTATCTGACCGCGACGGAGCTGCTGTCAATCGTGGAGAACCTTAACGCTGCCGGCGTTGAGGCTGTAAGCGGCTTGGTTGCTACCATTAAAAAGAAAAGGGGCTGATTATAATGCGTGTTTTTATCAATCCGGGGCATCATCCGGGACTTGAATCAGGCGCTGTGAATCGCGATTATGGCGTGACTGAGGCTGACATTGCCCGTGACATCGGCAATCTTACAGCCGGTTATCTGCAGGCCGCTGGCTGCGAGGTCAAGACTGTACAGAGTAATAACCTGTGCGGTGAGGACGCAGCCTATACCAATGTCTGTCTGACGGCTAACAGCTGGCCTGCCGACATTTTTGTGAGCCTGCACTGTAACGCCGCTACACCTGCAGCCAAGGGTACTGAGGTGTTAGTATACAGTCGATGGTCAGATGCCGATACGCTGGCCAACTGCATCCAGCGTCAAATCGTGGATAGCCTGGGCACGGTGGACAGAGGCGTCAAGGAGCGTCCGCACCTCGTCGTGCTTAACTCCACCCATATGCCTGCCGTCCTAGTCGAGATGGGCTTTATCACCAATGACGAGGATTGTCAGATGCTCATCAACCATCAGGACGAGTTGGCCCGCGCAATCGCACGCGGCATTACTGATTACATCACAGAGAGGGGAGAGTGACATGTATGGTGAGCGTGAGGTTAAGGTTATTGCCTACGCTTTGCTTATCGCTGGCCTTGTCTGCCTTGCCGGCCTGCTGCTCAGCGGCGGATGTGGTTACTCCGATACCACGGCAGCAGGAGGTAATGGTACAAGTACCTCTCAGCAAGCTCAAAGAGCTGCAGAACTTAACCGACAGGCAGGAGCTGCGGTTGATGCAGCTGCAGGAGCTGTTGGACGCGCAGAGCAACACGCTGAGCAAGCAGCAGAGCTCAATCAGTCAGCTCAGACAGGAGCTGCAGACAGCAAAGAGCTCGTTGAGTTGCTCAAAGCAGATAATCGACGAGCAAAACGCATCCTTGATGAGCTTATCAGCAACGCTCAAACAGGAGCAGCTGCGGGCACAGAAAATTAAACGCCAGCGCCTGCTCTGGCAGATTGTTGCCGGCAGTGTTGTGGTGTATGCGGCGCTTAAATAATAGTTTATATTTGGGGCCAACGCTGGGGCCAACGCGCCTAAAAAATAGCCAAAAATAGGGCAAAAAATAGTAAAAATCAACAACTTAAAAGCGCGATTTTTACACACAAAAATACCCCGCAACCTGCATGGTTGCGGGGTTTCTTTCATGGTGATCCAGGAGGGATTCGAACCCCCGACCCACGGCTTAGAAGGCCGTTGCTCTATCCAACTGAGCTACTGAACCATATTAATTTGGAGCGGGCGATGGGAATCGAACCCACAACATCAGCTTGGAAGGCTGAGGTTTTACCACTAAACTACACCCGCGCAAATGGTCGGAGTGGCAGGATTCGAACCTGCGACACCCTGCTCCCAAGGCAGGTGCGCTACCAAACTGCGCTACACCCCGAATACAAAAGGTATTATACTATTTAATTAAACAGATGTCAAGAGAAAATATATAGTTTGTTAATCATAAAGCAGAAGAAAAATATAAAAGCATATTTTTCTTCTGCCGGATAAGCTTTTTTACTGCAGCAGTTCTTCCTTAAGCTCGTGATATTCACGCGAAAAATAGGGCGTGAGCTGTGCTTCGCGGTGGTCATAGCCAAAGGCGCGTTTGGTGAGTGATAAAACGGGCGGTGCCTGAATGCGTTTGGCAACAGCAAAGCCGGCGAACAGCTTCCACCAGCGCTCCAAATCGGCAATCAGCGCAGCAGTATCGGGGCAGGCCTCGTCAATTGCTTCCTGCGTACAGCCTAGCTCTGCAGCCAGCGTGCCTGCCTTGTACCAGCGCAGGATGTCTGCCGGAGTAGTTTTATGCCAGTTTTCGATAAAGGCACGCAGCAGATAATCGTGATAGCTATAAACAAGCGGATCGCCGCCGTTGCCTACTGTCTGCGCATCCGAAAGCTCGGCGCTGGGGCGGATATTGAAGATGGCTTCAGGGATTACCTTGTGCTTGTAGACTTCCTCATTAAGATAGCGTCCTAACGCATATACCTGATGCTTCCAAAGGTCACCAATCATTGCTATAGCGCCGCAGATGTCGCCGTAGAAGGTGGCGTAGCCAATGGCCAGCTCTGCTTTATTGGAGTTGCAGCTGAAGGCACCGCCGAAGGCTGCAGACGCTGCAGCAATAACACGTGCGCCACGGTCACGGGCCTGAATATTTTCCTTAATCAGTCCGCTGAGCTGTAGGTTGAAGCTGCTGCCGTCTGCCAGATGGATGATGGGCGTTTGCTCCAGCTGCTTAACCGTCAGCTCATAGCTTTCGCTGATGGGCATTACGGCGTAGTTGGCGCCCAGTGCCTGCGCCAGCTGCTGCGCGCTGTTGCGCGTGGCAGCGGAGTTGAAGCGTGAAGGTAGGTTGAGCAGCAGGATATTTTCCGGTCCCAGGATATCTGCATACATGACGGCGGTTACGGCGCTGTCGATGCCGCCGGAAAGACCGATAGTCATGCGCTTGATGCCGCATTGCTGCAGAAATTTGGCTGTGCCGTAGCGAAGGGAGCGGTAAACTGATTCCGGCTCCTGGGGCAGCACGGCCGGCGGGCAGGTGGAGATAAGGTGGTTTGCTTCTGTATCCCAAGTCAATTCCAAAAAGGTGTCCTCATACATGGGCGCAGAGGTTACCAGACTGCCGTCACCGTTATAAGCGGAGCTGCAGCCGTCGTAGGTGAAGATATTCTTGCCGTTATTCTGGATACCGACGTTGTTGCAATAGATAAGCGGAATGCCAGCGGTGCATGCTTGCGCACTGAAAAGGCGGTTGCGCTTACGGTTTTTGCCCAGCGTGTAGGGTGAGCAGGAAAGGTTGCATAAAAGCTGTGCTCCGTTGGCTGCCAACGTTTGCGGTACGTTGAGGTGATAATTTTCTGTCCAGCCGTCCTCGCACAGCATGATGCCGATGCGCAGGCTGGTGCCTCGGATGACGATTTCCAAAGGCTGCAGTGCTTCGCTGACGCTTGCACCTTCTTCGGCGCAGAGCTTCTGCAGGCTGTAAAAATGACGGCAGTCGTCAAATTCGCGGTAGTTGGGCAGCGATGTCTTGATGAAGAAGCTGCGTCCCTGATAACCGCCGAGCAGCTTACCGTTTTGGCAGGCAAAGGCGGCGTTGTATTTGCGCACGCGTCCGTCCTCGTTGAGCTTGCCTGGTTCGGTGGCAACGCTGCCGAAAATAACGCAGATGTTTTCAGTGGCAGCGACGATTTTTTCGGCATAATAGGCGCAGTCATCCAAAAAGGTCTGCTGCTCCCAAATGTCGCCGATAAGATAACCCGGCAGTGCCATTTCGGGCAGAAGCAGGATATCGGCCTCAAGGCTACGTGCTTTTTCAATAGCGTCAATGATTTTCTTATAGTTTACATCAGGACGGCCGGAAGTAATTTCCAGCTGTCCGCAGATAATTTTCAGCTTCAATTTATTGTCCTCACAATTTTATTTGCATTTTACATTACTATAGTGCTATTATAACAGAGATGAAGTAATTTCTCTAGCATAGAGGGGGTTTTTCCTGATGAAACATAACAAAAAAACTAATGCAGCCCGCCGTCTGGACGAGCTGAAGATAGAATACCGTATTATGGAATATCCTGTAGACGAGGAGCATCTTGACGCTGTACATGTTGCAGCGGAGGTTGGCATGCCTGCATCACAGGTATTCAAAACACTGGTAGTACGCGGTGACAAGAACGGCATTATGTTTGCCGTAATTCCCGGTGACAGTGAGCTTGATTTGAAGGCTTTGGCCAGAGCCAGCGGCAATAAGCGTGCTGAGCTGGTGCACCTGAAGGAGGTGCTGCCGCTGACAGGCTATATCCGCGGCGGCTGTTCACCGCTGGGTGCGAAGAAGAATTATCCTGTATATATGGACGAGACGAGCAATAACTGGCCGGAGATTGCAATCAGTGCCGGTCAGCGCGGTATGCAGATTATTGCAGCACCTGCTGATTTACAGCGTGCAACCTCTGCCACGGTGGCGCCGCTTATTTTTGCAGAGTAACTCTTGTTCCTTCTTATAAAATGTGCTATTATAATCTTGATAACCTATTTGCACAATTGTGTTTTGAAGAAATACGGCTGTGCTGGCCTGAAGACGTATAGTTAACGCTGAAGGCAGTATGATGTCAAAAACTATAGAAGAAAGTAGGTTGAATTTATGTTATATGTTAGTACACGAGGGAAAACTGATTTAGTTTCTGCTGCGCATGCGATTACCCGCGGCCTGGCAGCAGATGGAGGATTGTTTGTACCGCAGAATATTCCTGCGATGCGTATGGTTGATATAAAGGCAATGGAGCGCAAGCCTTATACGGAGCGTGCCGTTGATGTGCTGCTGCAGTATTTGACTGATTTCAGCGAGGACGAACTGCGTGAATGTGTAAATGCTGCTTATGCACCGGAAAAATTCGGTGATAATCCTGTGCCTTTGGTACAGGTGAATGACAACACCGCTGTGCTGGAGCTGTGGCATGGCCCGACGTCTGCTTTTAAGGATATGGCACTGCAGCTTTTGCCGCATCTTTTGACACGTTCGATGCAAAAGACCGGTGAAACGAATAAGGTTGTTATTTTGGTTGCGACCTCCGGTGATACCGGCAAGGCTGCTTTGGAGGGCTTTGCTGATGTTCCGGGTACGCAGATTATTGTTTTCTACCCCAGCGAGGGCGTAAGCGATATCCAGAAGCAGCAGATGATTACCCAGGCTGGCAAGAACGTGAAGGTTTTTGGTATTGAGGGTAATTTTGATGATGCTCAGCGCGGCGTGAAGGAAATTTTCGGCAATACTGCGCTCAGTGATGAGCTGGAGAAGAAGGGTTATACCTTCTCTTCTGCCAATTCTATTAACTGGGGCCGCCTAGTACCGCAGATTGTGTATTATTTCAGCGCTTATGTTGATGCTATTAAGGCAGGTAAGATTACTGCCGGTCAGCCAATCAATTTCGTTGTTCCAACCGGTAATTTCGGTGATATTCTGGCCGGTTATTATGCTAAGCTGATGGGTCTGCCGATTGACAGACTGCTGTGCGCTTCCAACAGCAATAATGTCCTGACTGATTTTATCAATACCGGTGTTTATGACAGACGCCGTGAGTTCTATAAGACTGTTTCTCCTTCTATGGATATTCTTGTTTCCAGCAATCTGGAGCGTTTGCTTGACAGCGTGACGGAGCATGATGCTGCACGCGTAGCTGATTATATGAAGCGTTTGAATACCGAAGGTCATTATGAGATTGACAGCGATGATCTGAAGCAGATTCAAAGCCAGTTCTTCGGTGCCTGGGTTGATGAGCTGGAAACTAAGGAGGCTATCGGCCGTATTTATAATGATTACCATTATCTGATGGATACGCATACTGCCGTTGCCTGGCGTGCGATGGAAAAATATCGCTTCCTGACGAGTGACGAGACTTACACCGTGGTGCTGTCTACTGCCAGCCCGTATAAATTTGCTGACAGTGTGCTGGCGGCGCTTGATGATGCGCAGCCGCAGGGCAGTAATCCGTTCGAGCTGCTGCAAAAGCTGCATGCCGATAGCGGTACGGAGATTCCGCCGCGTATGCTGGCGCTGGAGAACCTGCCTGTACTGCATTCCGAGGTTATTCCTGCGGACAAGATGGAGCTGGCGGTTGTGAAGAACCTTGTATAATTGTGGCTTGATGTGAAGAATACTTGCGTTGCGGGTATGTTTTCGCTATAATAAAACCGAAATTTAATATTTATATATGCAAGACTTAGTCTGCCGAACAGCGGACTAAGTCTTTGTCATAAAAGGAGGTTTATAGTGGACTCTAGGAGTGTACTTGAACAGGTGCGCAGCGGTAAGCTCTCGGTGGCTGAGGCTGAGCGTTATTTTAATCGCAAGGCGTATGAGAATTTGAATTATGCGCGTCTTGATACTTCGCGTGAGCAGCGTACCGGCTTTGCGGAGGTGGTTTACTGCAGCGGTAAGCCTGATGCGTATTTGGCAGAGATTTATAAGCGTCTTTTGGCGGAGCAGGGTGAGGTGTTCGGCACGCGGGCAACGCCGGAGCAGTATGAGCTGGTGCGGCGGCAGCTGCCTGATATTGTTTATGACCCGGTTGCTCGGACGCTGAAGCAGGAGCGTCCGGATAAGGTGCGCTGCGGCTGCGTTGTTGTGTGTACTGCGGGTACTGCCGATATTCCCGTTGCGGAGGAGGCGGCGCAGACGGCGGAGTTTTTTGGGACACATGTGGAGCGTCTTTATGATGTAGGCGTGAGCGGGATTCACCGTCTTTTGGATAACGTTGATTTGCTGCGGCAGGCGAATTGCGTGGTGACGGCTGCCGGTATGGAGGGCGCGCTGGCGAGTGTTGTTGGCGGGCTGGTGCGTAATCCGGTAATTGCGGTGCCTACTTCTGTCGGGTATGGGGCTAGCTTTCATGGGTTGAGTGCGTTGCTGACGATGATTAATTCTTGTGCTAATTGTGTGTCGGTTGTGAATATTGATAATGGGTATGGTGCGGGGATTATTGCGACGCAGATTAACAGGCTGGCGTGTAAATGAGTTGGCTTGTGCGTCGCAATTAAATATCGCGCTGCAACCCTTCCGTCTGCTCGCTAAAGCTCGCAGCACCTTCCCTTTCAAGGAAGATATATTAGACCTGCGGAAGACTAAACTTCGCAAATCTGCTTAACTTTTATATGCTCCCTGCAAGGGAGCTGGCATCGCCGTAGGCGATGACTGAGTGTTGTGCTTTGCCCCCTTTAGTCGCCTACGGCGACAGTTCCCCCGAGGGGGAACCGAGTCTGAAGCTATTAGTCTTGCCTGCCCCTTGGGGAAGGTGCCGAACGTAGTGAGGCGGAAGGGGGAAACGCAAGCTATGTATTTAAAATTTATGAGGGAGAAATATTATGCCAAAAGATAAAGCTTTAGAAATGCAGGCGGTAGCAAAGTTTGCTTTGCTGCAGCAGGAGCTGCGGCGTTTGGGCAGTGTGCTGGTTGCGTTCAGCGGCGGTGTAGATTCGACGTTTTTGCTGCAGGCGGCGCACCTGACTCTTGGCGACAATACGCTTGCGGTGACGGCGCGTTCCGGCGTTGTGCCGCAGCGTGATATAGCAGAGGCAGAGGAGTTCTGTCGGAAGCAGGGAATCCGTCATCTTTACTTTGATTTTGATGAGCTGCAGGTGCCGGGGTTTGCCGAAAATCCGCCGGACCGCTGCTATATCTGCAAAAAAACGCTGTTCAGCAATTTCCTGCGCATTGCGTGGGAGAACGGTGCTGTGCTTTGCGAGGGCTCGAATATGGATGACCTTGGCGATTACCGCCCTGGTCTGAGGGCTTTGGCGGAGCTGGAGGTGCAGAGCCCACTGCGCACTGCAGAGCTGACGAAGGAGGAAATCCGCCTGCTGTCGCATAAGCTGCAGCTGCCGACTTGGGATAAGCCGTCATTTGCTTGTCTTGCTTCGCGCTTTGTATACGGTGAGCGTATTACAGCGGAGAAGCTGGCGGCGGTGGATAAGGCGGAGCAGCTTTTGTGGGAGCTGGGCTTTAAGCAGTTCCGTGTGCGTGTGCATGGCAGTTTGGCGCGCGTTGAGCTGTTGCCCGAGCAGCTGGAGCTGGCAGTGGCGGAGCCGATGCGCAGTACGATTTACAAAGGATTGAAGGCTGCAGGCTTTGCTTATGTGGCGCTTGATTTGCAGGGCTACCGCACTGGCAGTATGAATGAAACGCTAAAGCAGGATTAATTATATTTACAGCGAATTTTACTAGTAGTCTATGACGATTACGCAGAATAGAGTCAGGAGGAAGATAATGAAAAGCTTATATTTGGAATGTAATGCCGGTATCAGCGGCGATATGCTGGTAGCAGCACTTTTGGACCTGGGCGCGGACAAAGAGGCACTGGATAAGGCTCTGCAGAGTATTCCTGCAAAGGGCTTTGAGTATAAAATTAGCAGAGTGTCTAAAGCTGGCGTGGATTGCTGTGACTTTGACGTTATCCTTGACGAGGAGCATGCTAACCATGACCATGATATGGCCTTTTTGCATGGCAACGGCGATGCTGTAGTGCATAGCCATGAGCACGAACACGAACATCATCATGACCATGACCACGAGCATGAGCACGAACACGAACATCATCATGACCATGACCACGAGCATGAGCACGAACACGAACATCATCATGACCACGACCATGAACATGAGCACAGCCATGTGCCGCATGAGCATCATCATCACCATGAGCACCGCGGTCTGCAGGAGGTTATTGCGATTATTGATGCTACGGATATGAGTGCTGCAGCCAAGAAATTGGCGTTGAAAATTTTTGATATTATTGCGGATGCTGAGGCAAAGGCGCATGCTGTGGAGAAGAATGCAGTGCATTTCCATGAGGTGGGCGCGATTGATTCCATCGTTGATATTGTGGCGATTGCTGTGTGTGCCGACAGTCTGGGAGTTGAAAACGTCATTGTGCCGGAGCTGTGCGAGGGCCGCGGTACTGTCCGCTGCCAGCATGGCGTGCTGCCGGTGCCTGTTCCTGCAACGGCCAATATTATGCAGCGCTTTGGCTTTAATGTACGCTTGCTGCCGGTGCAGGGCGAGTTTGTTACACCGACCGGTGCTGCTGCCGCTGCTGCGCTGATGACTACGGACGAGCTGCCGCAGAGCTTTAAGATTCTGGGCATCGGTCTGGGCGCAGGCAAGCGTCAGTATGAGCGTCCAAGCATTTTGCGTGCGCTGATGATTGAGGATAATGCGCAAAAAAAAACTCTGTAAACAGTAACGCTTTGCTGACAGATTGCATCTGCCAATTGCAGTCTGATATTGATGACTGCAGCGGCGAGCTTTTGGGTTACACGCTGGAGCGCCTGCTGGCAGCAGGAGCTCTGGACGCGCATTACCAGCCGGTGTTTATGAAGAAGAGCCGCCCTGCCTGGGAGCTTACTGTTATCTGCCGCGAGGAGAACAGAGCGAAGCTGGAAGCGCTGATTTTTGCGGAAACGACAACCATCGGTATCCGTCGTGCGCGCATGGAACGCACTGTGCTGCCGCGTCGCAGGGACGTGGTGCACACTGCTTACGGTGATGTGGTGGTGAAGCGCTGCCTGCTGGAGAACGGCGAACGCTGTTATGTTGAATATGACAGCGCTGCCAAACTGGCGCAGGAGCAGGGGGTGCCGCTGCAGGATATCTATCTGGCGGCACAGCTGACGCAAAAAAACATAAATTAGCCACAAAAGTGTGGTATAATATCTCCATAATACGTCAGAGAATGGAGAAAAAATGACTAATGTTTTCGATTTGATAGAAGAATTTTATACACAGGATGAAGAATGGAATTCGGTATTGCAGCAAGCCTGTGCTGAGGATTTCCTGCGCTATAAAACATGGCAGGGAGCCAAGGACGGCGAGCTGGTCAAGATTTGGGATTATATTACGATTCTTTGTATTTACCTTGGCAATTCCGAGAACTTTCTCGGTGATATGTCGCGCGAGGATTTTATTGACTGCGTGGGCTGGTGCTGCCGCAATGTTTCCGGCTTCCCGGCAACGGAGAGTAACATCGCACATTTCCTGGATGTTATGCAGGAGTTTTATGCATATATGAAAAAGAAACGCATTATTACCCGTGATAATGCGCCTGCCGAAGCTAAAGCAAAGCTGCTGGCTGACGGAAAACTGCAGATTGTCGGCAAGGATGGCAGCTTTTTGCCTGGGCATGACCGTTACAATCTGTATTCTACACCGGATTTGCCGACGAAGGTGTACTTGAATATCGGCGAGAGAATGCATAATTTGCTGGATGATGTGCAAAGCTACTATACGCAGAAGCAGTTCCGTCGCGATTTGGAGCGGGCCGATTTTCTCTTCGGCGGTATTTTTCAGAACGGTACAGTTCAGGAAAAGCCGGGCACGGAGGAATATTCACAGACCTTTTGGGATTATTTTCTTTTTGACTATCGCCTGCTTGAAGATGACAAAACGCCGCTGCAGCATTACCATGATGTAATCTGCCGTGATGCTTCCGAGATGGATACCTCCGTTGATATTTTGAATGAGCTGATTAAGGCAAAGCTGGTTCTCTTTGATGTGCAAAGACGCACGGAGGAGGGAATGTATGTCTGCAGAAATATTTTCACCAATGAAAAATATACGCTGATGCTGCCGGTAGATGATAATATTGACACAGAAGGCTATATTTTCATGGGCCATATTTTTTATGAAAATACTATGGTGATGAACTTCCTGCGCGGACTGGTGATGTCGCAGACCTCGCGTAAACGCTTTTTCGAGGTTGTCAGTGCGGCGAAAGACTGGTTTGCCGTGCGCCAAAGCGGCGAGATAAGCTGGGAGGAGTTCATCAACCGTAATCCGATGTTCGTACGCCATGTTTCTGTTTTGTATGCAATCTATGTGCGTATGGAGGGCTTTAATTTCAGTACGCAGATAAGTGATTATCAGCCTGCGGCGCTGCTTGAGGACAAGACCTCGGCAATGCTGGAATCTCTTAGAGAAACAGGACTTTTTTCTGCCTATGATATACAGCTGATGCGTACCATGTGGAGCGATTTTATGCTTCGTGGCAATGCTTTGCCTGATAATACAGACGCTGATTTTGAGCATTGGACGGCAGCGGTTATGTACTGCTTTGTTAAGCTGAATGATGTTTATACCTTTACGGAAAAGCAGGTTTTTGCTATGTGCCGTGCTACCGACCATGCAAAGCTGAAGCAGATGATAGATATGCTAAATGAAACCTTGCAGCTGGAGGCACACGACCCGCGTTATGTTAACGAAGAGGGTTTGCTGCTGATGCTGCTGCAGTGAGAGGAGGCACCAGAATATGAAGTGTGATTTTTGCGGCCACGAGGTTGCTCCCGGTACAGTGGAATGTCCGTACTGCCATTATCAGTTCAAGATTGATGCGCAGGTGCTCAGTCCGGAGGAGCGCGATACCTTTGAGGGCGTGACGATAGACGAGATCGCAGGCACAGAGGAAAACAAAAGTGCCAGGGAAGGCGCTGTATATGACAGCGGTGCTGATGCTTATAATGAAAGACAGCAGCAGGTGCCGCCGAATATCAAGGTACATACCTTTGGCTGCGGCAGCGGCATTCTGATTACTTTTCTGATTTTGTGCGGCATTGTGGCAGTTATCTTCTTTCTGCTGCCGACGTTTATTGTCTTTGCTGCTGTCGGCGCAATAGTTTTGTTTATTATGCGTCTTTTTATGGGCTTTTAATGGCGTAAAAAATGTATTTCTGACGGCCGGCAGTGTTGCCTTGGGCAGAGCTGCCGGCTGTTTTGGTCTGTTGTAGAAAATTTTTCAAAAAAATTTTAAAAAGCCGTAAAAATATAGAGGATTTTTCTGATTGACGGCGAATAATATGCAGGTACACAATGTGTGAAAAGAATAGGAGGCATAAGATATGCATAGTTACAGCATGGATCTTGGCGGCAGAACTCTTACTATTGAAGCCGGCAAGATTGCAAAACAAGCTAATGGCGCTGTATTAGTTCGTTATGGCGATACCGCCGTAGTAGTTGCCGTTACCGGCACCAAGACCCCGCGTGAGGGTGTAGACTTCTTCCCTTTGACTGTTGATTTTGAAGAAAAAATGTACGCCGTAGGTAAAATCCCCGGTGGCTTTATTAAACGCGAAGGCCGTCCGTCTGAGCAGGCTATCCTGACCAGCCGTTTGATTGACCGTCCGATTCGCCCGATGTTCCCGGAAGGCTACCACAACGATGTACAAATTGTTGCTACCGCTGTTTCCGTTGATCCCGACAATGCTCCGGATATGCCCGCTATGATCGGTGCATCCTGCGCTTTGTCTATTTCCGATATTCCGTTCGAAGGTCCTATCGCCGGTGTGCGTGTAGGCCTGATTGATGGTGAATTCATCATCAACCCGACTGTTGAACAGGCTAAAATCAGCCAACTGAACCTGGCTGTTGCCGGCACCAAAGACGCTATCCTGATGGTAGAAGCAGGTGCTAACGAAGTTTCCGAAGAAACCATGCTGGATGCTATCTGGTTCGGTCATGGCGTAATCAAACAACTCGTTGAGTTCCAGGAGAAAATCGTTGCTGAAATCGGCAAAGAGAAAATGGAAGTTCCGTTCTATGCTCCGCCTGAAGAAATGGTTGCGGAAATCGAAGAATACGGTGCTCAAAAGCTCAAAGATGCTCTGATGGATGCTAACAAGCTGGAGCGCGAAGAAAACGTTGCTAAGGTTAAAGCTGAAATCGCTGAAGTATTCCTGGAGAAATATCCTGATAATGCTAAAGACGTTGCTTACATCACCCAAAAGCTGGTTAAGAAAATCGTTCGCCGCACTATCTCTGTAGATAAGATTCGTCCTGACGGCCGTCAATTAGACGAAGTACGTCCGGTAAGCTGCGAGGTTGGCCTGCTGGCTCGTCCGCATGGCAGCTCTCTGTTCACCCGTGGTCAGACTCAGATTTTGAACGTTCTGGCTCTGGCTCCGCTGCGTGAAGCACAGATTCTTGATGGTCTTGGCGCTGAGGAAACCAAGCGTTATATCCATCACTACAACTTCCCGCCGTACAGCGTAGGCGAAACCAAACCTCTGCGCAGCCCCGGCCGTCGTGAAATCGGTCATGGTGCTCTGGCTGAGCGTGCTCTGCGTCCGGTTATTCCTTCTGAAGAGGAGTTCCCGTATGCAATCCGTCTGGTATCCGAGGTTCTGGAATCCAACGGTTCTTCCTCTATGGGCTCTGTTTGCGCAAGCACCCTGTCCCTGATGGATGCAGGCGTTCCTATTAAAGCTCCTGTTGCCGGCGTTGCTATGGGTCTTGTTAAGGATGGCGAATACTTCACTATTCTGACTGATATCCAAGGTCTGGAGGATGCTCTGGGCGATATGGACTTCAAGGTTGCAGGTACCGAAAAAGGTATCACTGCTATCCAGATGGATATTAAGATTGACGGTATCAACAAGGATATCTTCACTCAGGCTTTGGCACAGGCTAAACGTGGCCGCGAATTCATCATGGGCAAAATGATGGAATGCATCAGCGAACCGCGCAAAGAGCTGTCCAAATATGCTCCGAAGATTACTACTATCCATGTAGATCCTGATAAGATTGCTAAGGTTATCGGACCTGGCGGCAAGATGATCAAGAAAATCGTTGACGAAACCGGCGCTAAGATTGATATCGATGATACCGGTCGCGTATTTATCGCTGCTGTTAACACCGAAGCTGCTAATAAAGCTATCGAGATGATTGAAGGCATTACTGCCGAAGCTGAGGTTGGCAAGGTTTATACCGGTAAGGTTACCCGTCTGATGAACTTTGGTGCTTTCGTTGAGATTCTGCCGGGCAAGGAAGGTCTGGTACATATTTCACAGCTGTCTACCGAGCATGTAGATAAGGTTGAGGATGTTGTAAGTGTTGGCGATGAAATTGTTGTTAAGGTTACCGAAATCGACAACAAGGGCCGCATTAACCTGTCCCGCAAGGCTGTTCTGATGAAGAGCGTACAAAAATAATTTGTGAATTTAAAAGAGCTGTCGCATTTGTGACAGCTCTTTTTTGTAGATTGTAATGTGCGTGGTGTTAGTGGTATCGTAAGTAATATATCCTTCCACTCAGAAAAAATTTTCCCATGTCCGCAGGACATAACGCAAATTTCGTGTGGAAGCAGGACGAAGTGCCGCAAAACTCGCGCTATGCAAAGAGTAATTTCTATATAAGTAAGGCATAGCGCTCAAACAGCTGCGACACTTAGCGGTTCGTGTCAGACCAATCAGCCGCGCTCTTAGAGCTTGCTTCTTGGGACACTATCGCATGGCGCGCATGAGCCAATCAGCTTCGTCCAGCGGACTCGCTTCTTGGATGCGCCCGCATATGGTTCCAGACACTTATTTGCTAAAATTTTTATTCGCTGCACGATATACCACTTACTCATGCATGGTTTTTTAGGAACCCTCTTGCCTGCCCCTTGGGGAAGGTGTCGAGCATAGCGAGACGGAAGGGGGTTATTGAATAGGAGTGAGTTACTAATGAAAACACGTGGTTTTGAAAAGGTTGCTAAGTATATTGATGTCGAGTTCCCGATGCCGGAGCGCAAGACTCAGTTCAGCGCAGGTTATGATATCAGTGCTGCGGAGGAGGTTGTGCTGGAGCCGGGTAAGCTGGTGCTGGTGCCTACCGGTGTAAAGGCTTATATGCAGGCAGGAGAGTTCTTGGGCCTGCATATCCGCAGCAGCATGGCTGTGAAGAAGCATCTGATGTTGGTGAATAATGTAGGTATTATTGATGCCGATTATTATAATAATGCGGATAACGAAGGCCATATTATGGTGGCTTTGATGAACATGGGTACCGAGGCTGTTACTATTCCGCAGGGCGAGCGTATTGCTCAGGGCATTTTTTACAATTACCTGACTGTTGATGATGATGATAAGGTGGAGAAGGCTGTGCGCGGCGGCGGCTTCGGCAGCACGGGCAAATAAAAATTTCACACTCTGTGAGCTTTGGTTGTGGACTCCGTTAAAAGTGTAAATAGTTTACAATTTTAACGAAAAAGTGTAGACAATATAGGGAAATATGATATAATTGATTTAGATAATTTTGGTAAATGGAGGTTTTCTCGATGCAGAAAATTGATCAGGCATGTGTAAACACCCTTCGCTTTTTGGCAGCAGACCAGGTAGAAAAGGCTAAATCCGGCCATCCTGGTTTCCCTTTGGGTACAGCTCCTTTGATGTACACTATTTGGGACCGCTTTATGAATTATAACCCGGCTGATCCGCAATGGTTCAACCGCGACCGTTTCATCCTTTCTCCGGGTCACGGCAGCGCTTTGCTGTATGCTATGCTGCACCTGGCAGGCTATGACCTGTCCCTGGATGAGCTGAAAAACTTCCGTCAATGGGGCAGCAAAACTCCAGGTCATCCAGAATTCGGCTTGACTCCTGGCGTTGACGTATCCACCGGTCCTCTGGGCCACGGCTTTGCTATGGGCGTTGGCTTTGCTGTTGCAGAAGCTATGCTGGGCGCAAAGTACAACAAACCCGATTTCCCGGTTGTTGACCACTACACCTTTGGTCTGACCTCTGATGGTGACCTGATGGAGGGCGTTTCCTGCGAGGCTGCTTCTCTGGCAGGTACCCTTGGCTTGGGCAAACTGATTTACTTATATGATGACAACAAGATTACTATCGAAGGCAGCACCGATATTGCCTTCACGGAAGATGTTGAAGCTCGCTTCAAGGCTTATGGCTGGCAAGTTCTGCGCGTAGAGAGCAGCGAGGATGTTGACGCTATGCAGGCAGCTATCGAAGAGGCTAAGGCTGATACTATGCATCCTTCTCTGATTATTGTACGCACTCACATCGGCTTCGGCAGCCCGAAACAGGACAGCCCGTCCTGCCATGGCGAGCCGCTGGGCGGCGAAGCACTGGCAGCTACCAAAGAAAAAGCCGGCTGGCCGCAGGAAATGTTCTATGTACCTGCTGAGGTTAAAGAACATTTTGCTGCTAAGCTGGATGGCTGCGCTGCAAATGAAGCTGCCTGGAATGCTTTGATGGATGACTATAAGATGGTATATCCTGAGCTGGCTAAAGAGCTGGAAGACCGCATTGCCGGCAACTCCATGGTTAACCTGACTGCTCTGGAAGCAATCTTCAAGGATACCGTTAAGAATGCTACCCGCGAAGCAAGCGGCGATATTATCCAAGTTCTGGCTGCACAACTGCCGGAGCTGGTTGGAGGCAGTGCTGACCTTGGTCCTTCCAACAAAACTATCATGAAAACCGGCGGTTACTTCTCCAAACTGGACAGAACCGGTCGTAACATTCATTTTGGCGTTCGTGAACACGCTATGGGTACCGTCCTGAACGGCATTTCCCTGCATGGCGGCTTCATTCCCTTCGGCGGTACCTTCCTGGTATTTGCTGACTTCCTGCGTCCTACTATCCGTATGGCAGCACTCATGGGCATTCAGTCTGTATTCGTACTGACTCACGACAGCATTGCGCTGGGCGAAGACGGTCCTACTCATCAGCCGATTGAAACCGCTATGGCACTGCGTCTGATTCCGAACGTAAGCGTTATCCGCCCGGCTGACGCTCTGGAGACTGCTACTGCATGGCAACAGGCTTGCCTGAACAAGCATAAGCCGACATGCCTGCTGCTGAGCCGTCAAAAATTGACTGTTCTGCACGATTATGCAGCAACCATCCATGAGAACGCTCATAAGGGCGCTTATGTACTGAGCCCTGCTAAGAGCGAGGCTAAGGCTGTTCTGATCGGTACCGGCAGTGAAGTTCATTTGGCATTGGCTGCACAAGCTAAGCTGGCTGAAGAGGGCATTGACGTTAGCGTTGTATCTATGCCTTGCTGGGATGCTTTTGATGCGCAAAGCGATGAGTACAAAGAAAGCGTTCTGCCTGCAGGCGTAACTAAATTTGCTGTGGAAGCTGGCGTGCCTTATGGCTGGGG
>ERZ791619.111-NODE-111-length-62878-cov-4.37884_pt1 | contig 62878 bp, 54 predicted proteins | sample MGYA00510271_ERZ791619 | MGnify/ENA primary metagenome ERZ791619 (study PRJEB30046, sample SAMN00715209) | human gut metagenome | study: EMG produced TPA metagenomics assembly of the A metagenome-wide association study of gut microbiota in type 2...
CTGGACGCTGACGCGTTATGGCTTAGGCGAGACTTTGATTAAATTTGATGAAAAAATGAATGTGAAGCCTTGGATTGCCGAAAGCTGGTCGGTTGCCGACGACAAGCTTACCTGGACCTTCAAAATTAATGATAAAGCAAAATTTTCGAATGGTAACAAGGTTACTGCTGAAGCCTGCATGTCTTCCATTCAAAGAACTCTTGATAAATCTTTAGAAGCAAAAACCTGGGCGCAGATTGCTTCTATGAAGGCAGAAGGACAGAATCTGATTATTAAAACCACGAAGCCGACTCCTGGTCTGCCTGGAGTTTTAGGTGATCCTTATTTTGTTATCATTGATACGAGCGTTAAGGATAGAGACATTTTGCGCAAGGGACCTATCTGCACAGGTCCATATATAGTGGAAACTTTCAACCAGAATAAGACTGTCATGAAGGCTAATCCTAATTACTGGGATGGCAAGGTACCATATGATTCTGTGGAGATTCCTTCTGTTAATGATCCCAATACCAGGGCTATGGCGCTGCAAAAGGGAGAGATAGATGTTGCTGTTAATGTAGCTTATGGTGATATGCCGCTCTTTAGAGATAAAAAAGGTTATCATGTAAGTGAAATAGCGTCTATTCGTGATTGCTTGGCTAGAATGAATGTTAATGAGGGCAGGCCTTTAGCAGATCTGCGTGTAAGACAAGCTCTGTTATCTGCACTGGACCGCCCTACTTACTGCAAGAGTTTGCTACATAATACCTATGTTCCTGGTGGGCCTGCTATGCCGCCGACTTTGGATTTTGGTTATAATGAACTAAAAGATCCGAACACTTATAATGTTGAGCGTGCAAAACAGTTGCTTGCTGAGGCTGGTTGGAAAGATAGTGATGGAGATGGTTTTGTAGATAAGGATGGCAAAAACTTAGAGCTTGAGTATGTTATCTATACCAGCCGTGCCGAATTGCCTATTTTTGCAGAGGCAACTCAGGCTGATGCGAAGAAGGTTGGTATTAAAATCAATATTAATGCTGTAGACTATAATGTGCTTGATGGCATTGGTACAAGTGGCAAATATGATTTGCTTATTTCTAATATTTTGGCTGAGCAGGCTGGCTCACCCATAAACTTTATGAATATGTATTGGCGTACTAATGTGAATGGCTCCAATCCACAAAATGGCTCTGGCTATAGTAATGCTAAATATGATGCCTTGGGTGATCAATATATTAGTGAATTTGATGAAAGCAAGCGCCGCCAGCTTATCATTGATATGCAAAAGATTTTGCTCGATGATGCGGCAACGATTATCTATGGACATCCGCAGACTAATATTGTAAGCTCTAGCAAGGTTGCTAATGTCAACATTCAGGCTTGCGATTTCTATTGGCTCACGAAAGACTGGCAGCCTGCAAATTAATATGAAGTGTAGATTTTTAGGAAGCAACAGGCTATGTTCTCCACGTCGATTTTTTGATAGTGAAAAGAACTGCACCAATTAAGCGCATTACTAAGGGTGAATATCTTGATGCAGATGCTTCCTGGCGATGGTATGCCTTTGTGTCGCGTGAGGACAAAGTGCATAAGGGGCAGAAGCTGGGTGAAATTCGTGATTTGTTTGGCAGAGTGCTGCATGAGTATTACGCAAAATATGATAGCGTGGTGCTCATGGTAGTAGCGACATTAGCGATAAAAAAGGAAATCCAATTCTAGCCTATGGCGATTAAATTTTCTACGGAAAGCACGCTGCTGCTTTCCGTATTTTTTGTAACCTCCTTTACAAAAAAATTGGTACTTTCTTTTTCCACGAGAAATGTAACAAATTTTGTTGACGGATTTTCGCAGATGTTGGATCATCTTGCACATAATTTAATAACAGGCGATGAAGAGAAGAGTAAATGTACGAGCCTGGCATAGAGAGCCCTCGTGACGGTGCAAGAGGGAGCAGTTGGTGACATTGAAGATGGTCTTGGAGCCGATGGGCTGAGATGCATGCATTTAGGCCGTCCGGGAGCACCCGTTACAGTGCCGGAGTATTAAAGGGTAAACAACCCCTGCGTACTTGCTGAGGTCCGTGTGGTGACATATGGATGAATTAGGGTGGTATCACGAAGCAACGCTTTCGTCCCTGTATTTTTACAGGAACGGAAGCTTTTTTGTATATTTGCATGCGTGCGTTGTACACTGAATTTGTTCAAAATTTACAAAAATAACAAGTGTACTTTTCAAGAGAACAGTGGTATAATATTAAAAGAACTTTGTATGAAGAAAGGGGACACTAGTATGTCTGAAAAATCTACATTCTATTTGGTTCGCGAAGAAATTCTTCCCGAAGCAATTAAAAAAACTATAAAGGTTAAAGAAATCCTTAAACGCGGTGAAATCAAAACTATCAACGAAGCAGTTGAAAAAATGGGCCTGAGCCGCAGTGCTTATTACAAATATAAGGATTTCGTTTTCCCGTTCTATGAAGCAAGCAAGGAAAAAATTATTACCTTGTCCTTACTGCTGGAGCACAAATCCGGCGTGCTGTCCAAGGTTCTGAATACTGTTGCCGATGATTCCGGCAGCATCATGACCATCAACCAGGGTATTCCTCTGCAGGGTGTTGCGAATACTACTATTTCTATCGAAACCAAGCATCTGACGATAGATCTGGAGGCATTGCTGGACAAGCTGCGCATGATTGACGGCGTAAAACGTCTGGAAGTATTAGGTCAGGTATAACAGATTACTTACTGAGGTTTTGGAGGGGTATAAAATGAAGGATTTTGTAAATGTTGGTCTGTTGGGCGCCGGCACTGTCGGTGGTGGCGTGCTGAAGGTTTTAGAGAAAAATGCAGAAAAAATAGCCAAAGAGGTAGGCAAGCCGGTAAGAATCACCAAGGTGCTTGACCGCCATGTAGACCGCCTGAAACAGGAATACGGTGATAAATATATTTTTACCGATAATGCCGATGAGGTGCTTGAGGATAAGGATATTGATATTATCGTTGAGCTGCTGGGCCGCGAGCATCCTGCCAAGGAATTTATCGCCAGAGCCTTTGCCAACGGCAAGCATGTTGTTACTGCCAACAAGGACGTTCTGGCCAAATTCGGCTCTGAGCTGTTCCCACTGGCGCATGAGCACAACTGCGACTTTATGTTTGAAGCCAGCGTCTGCGGCGGAATTCCTATCATCGGACCGATGAAAACAAGTATGGCAGCCAATCAGATTACCTCTATCATGGGTATCGTGAACGGCACCACTAACTATATGCTGTCTAAGATGGCTAACGAACACCTTGATTACGACGAGGTGCTGAAGGAAGCACAGGCAAAGGGATATGCAGAGTCCGATCCTACTGCCGATGTCGGAGGCCTGGATGCTGCGCGTAAAATTACTATTCTGGCATCTATCGCCTTCAATACACGCTTCAATTTGGACGATGTACAGGTTGAAGGCATTGAAAGCATTGAAGCCTGCGATATCAAATATGCAACCGATCTCGGCTACGCAGTAAAGCTTCTGGCAATCGCCAAGAACGATCCGGAAAACGGTGTCAGCCTGCGTGTTAACCCGACGATGATTCCGCTTTCCCATCCGCTGGCAGGCGTAAACGGCGTCTACAACGCAGTTTTTGTCAACGGTGATGCTATCGGTGAGGCAATGTTCCTGGGCCTCGGTGCAGGCCGTCTGCCGACTGCAAGCTCTGTCTGCGGCGATATTATTGATATTGCCCGCAATATGCAGCACAAGTCCACCGGACGCATCAGCTGCACCTGCTTTGAGGAAAAACGCCTCTGCCCGCCTGATAAGATGTCCGCACCGGCATATATCCGTCTGCAGGTAGCAGATAAACCGGGCGCACTGGCAGCCATCGCTGCAGCCTTCGGCGCACAGAACGTGAGCCTGCGCAATGTTGTGCAGACTAATGATGTTCTGAGCAATAAGGCGGAGATTGTTGTAATTACCCACAGTGTTTCGGAGGCTAATCTGCAGATGGCGCTGCAAATTTTGCGCGTACTGCCGGTAGTAGAGGCAATCAGCTGTGTGATTCGTGTAGAAGACAGCCATTTGGCATAAAGAGGCGGCAGCATGAAAAAAGTATTTATTCAGGTTCCCGCAACCTCAGCCAACTGCGGCCCAGGCTTTGATACACTCGGCCTGGCCTGCAACTTGTATAACGAAGTAAGCTATGAAATAACCGATAAGAAGGGCTTCCAACTGGAGGTAGAAGGCGAGGGTGCAGATTATCTGAAGCCGTTTGGCCGTAATTTGGCTTTCGCCAGCTTTCTGCGCGTGTGGAACGCCGTAACCGACGGCCAGCGCATCGGTCTGAAGGTAAAGATGCTCAACCGCATTCCTATGTCCCGCGGTCTGGGCAGCAGCTCCAGTGCGATTGTTGCCGGTCTGTTTGCAGCCAACGCTTTGTGTGATGACTATTATACCAAGGATGAGCTTCTCGGTATCGCTACGGAAATCGAAGGCCATCCCGATAATGTAGCACCGGCACTGTACGGCGGCTTCACCATCAGCTATATGGAGCAGAAGAAGGCACATTCCCTGCGTCTGCTGCCTGCCAAGCCGTTGAAGTTCATCGCCGTTGTTCCCGACAGCAAGCTGCCAACGTCGCTTGCGCGTCAGGCTATTCCCAAGACTGTACCGCACAAGGATGCAGTTTATAATACCTCTAGAGCTTCGCTTTTGGTTGGTGCGCTGCTGAGCGGCAATTATGAGTATCTGGGCATGGCGCTGGAGGATAAGCTGCATCAGCCGTACCGTGCGCATCTGATTCCGGGCTTGCCCGACGTTTTTGCGGCAGCCAAGGAAGCAGGTGCCTATAACGCTATCATCAGCGGTGCAGGCTCTACGGTGATGGCCTATGCTTCGCCGGAGGCAGACTGTGAGCGCATTGCCAAGTCTATGGTTGACGTGTTTGCAGCCAATAATGAGCACGCCTGCTACCATATTCTGGACCTCGATACAGAGGGCGTAAAAAAAGTTTAAAATAATTTTTAAAATAGTGTTGACAAAATCCAAATAAATCTGTATAATACTCTTTGTGATTCGGGGCGTGGCTCAGCTTGGTAGAGCGCTTCCTTGGGGTGGAAGAGGTCGTGGGTTCGAATCCCGCCGCTCCGACCAATGTCGGACTTATAGCCTTTACGTTTATCGTAAAGGCTTTTTTCATGTTTAAAAGGAAGTAGGGGCACGCGGGAAAATATTATAATGCTCTCGATAAGAGCTTGGGAAAAACTAATCTTATAAACTTAGAACCGATTTGGGTTCTTTTTATTTGCGTAAATTTACATAAAAGTGTGATTCAGAACACAAAAAATCCCATAAAAATGTGAGTAGTAAGCATTTTATACAACTCGCTCTGCGATACGTCCCAAACAACCCTTATTTTAAAGAAAAATTATTAGGGAAAAACAAGCTGATATGTTATAATATAGAACGTGTGAATATATTTTGCGCAGCTGTCGGGCAGCAGAGGTGAATACAACTGCCGCTGACAGCATAATAAAGCAATTTGAACAGTAATTGACAGCAAAAGCTGTAAAACATCAGGCCGAAGGCTTACAGTGCTGGAACACAGCTTCCCGACAGCCACGGCATTACTGATTACTGTTATAGCAGAGCGCCTTGCATTCGAAGTAAGGGCTTTTTCATATTATATTGGGAGGTTTTGACCGATGATTCGTACATTGGAATTCGTCTGCAGCGAGTGCGGCGAACGTTTTGTGCCCGGAGAAAAATTGTATTATCGTGATAATTACATGAACAACAGCATTCGCGATACCAAATTTATCTGCCCGGACTGCATTGCCCGCTGGCAGCAGAAATGGCAGATTAAAACAGCCAGCTTTCATGAGGTTGACTATGTGTTGACAGTTGACCTGGAGCTGGAGGACGGCACCGTCTATAACAACATGGACTGCACGCCGATAGATGAAACCGAAACCGTTGTCCTGGGAGAGGACGTGCCGGTGGAGGCACAGCAGGAGCTGTATAAAATCTATGCAGCCTGGGATAAGGAGCGCAAGGCGCATATCCTGAAGGACTGCACCTTTAAGGATGAATTCATGCGCACCTCCTTCACCTGCGAAACCTACAGCGGTGAACGCTATGAGAACGTTGCCTTCCGCGTAACCATGCGCGGTGAGCTGCAGACGGAAATCCCTGTTCCCGACTACATTAAAATGCAGATTCTTGATGCCTACAAGCTGTACGAGGAGCAGAACGCCGATTATCCGGCAGTAGATGAGCTGGTTTCCGATGAGGATGAAATTGCCAGGATTACCAAAAATTTAAAGAAATAGGAGAGCATATACATAATGACAGAATTGATGGATAAAATTAAGAAACGCCGTACCTTCGCTATTATTTCTCACCCTGACGCAGGTAAAACAACCCTTACCGAAAAGCTGCTGCTTTACGGCGGAGCTATTCACCTGGCAGGCTCCGTAAAGGCTAGAAAAAGCAATAAGCATGCCGTATCCGACTGGATGGAGATTGAAAAGCAGCGTGGTATTTCCGTTACCTCTTCCGTACTGCAATTTGATTACGACGGCTTCCGCGTAAACATTCTGGATACCCCCGGTCACCAGGACTTCTCCGAGGATACCTACCGTACATTGATGGCTGCTGACAGCGCTGTCATGCTGATTGACGCTGCTAAGGGCGTAGAGCCGCAGACCAAGAAGCTGTTCTGGGTTTGCCACCGCCGCCGTCTGCCTATCTTTACCTTTGTCAACAAATTGGACCGCTACGGCCGTAATCCCTTCGACCTGATGGACGAACTGGAAAAGGTGCTGAATATCCGCGCATATCCGATTAACTGGCCTATCGGTATCGACGGCCATTACAAGGGCGTGTATAACCGTCTGGAAAACACTATCGAACTGTTCGAGGATGATACCAGCCATGGTGCCAAAAAGCTGAAATCCACTACCGGTTCTTTAGATGATCCCAAAATCAGAGAGTTGCTGGGTGACGAGCTGTACGAAAACCTGTGCAACGATATCGAGCTGCTGGACATGGCAGGCGATGAGTTTGACATGGAAAAGGTTAACACCGGCGAGTTGACTCCGATGTTCTTCGGCAGTGCTATGACCAACTTCGGCGTACAGAGCTTCCTGGAAAAATTCCTGGAAATGTCTCCCATGCCACAGCCAAGAATGCTGCAGGATGGTACAATATTGTCACCGGAGAACGAAAAATTCTCTGCTTTTGTTTTTAAAATCCAGGCTAATATGAATCCTGCTCACCGTGACAGAATTTCCTTCATGCGTATTTGTTCCGGCGTCTTTGACAAAGGAATGAGCGTTTACCACAAGCAATCAGGTAAGATGGTTAAGCTGGCACAGCCGCAGCAGTTCCTGGCTCAGGAGCGCACAATAGTGGAAAAAGCATATCCAGGTGACATTATCGGCGTTTTTGATCCGGGTATCTTCGGTATCGGTGATTCCTTGAGCGACAGCAGCCTGAAGCTGCAATTTGAAGACTTCCCCGTATTCCCGCCGGAAATTTTTGCCCGCGTACAGCCTAAGGATTCCCTCAAACGCAAGCAGTTTGAAAAGGGCATCATCCAGCTGTCGCAGGAGGGTGCTATTCAGGTATTCCGTCAGGAGGGCGTAGGTCTTGAAAGCTACATCGTCGGCGTAGTCGGCGTACTGCAGCTGGAGGTTCTGGAATACCGTCTGCTTAACGAGTACAGCTCTAAGCTGCTGATGAACCAGCTGCCGTACTCCGTTGCACGTTGGGTATACGCAGAGGATAAGAAGCTGATCGAGAACATTAAAGGCCTGGATAACGGAATGCTTGTTTATGATAAAAAGGACAGACCTGTTATTCTTGTAAATAACGAGTGGTCCCTGAATTGGATTCTGGAACGAAATCCTGGTATTCAGTTCCTGACGGTACCTGCTGATGTGGAGAAAATCTAAAGATAATTACAATTACAAATCAGGAAAAACGCTTTCACTTTTACAGAAAATAGTAGTACTCATTACGCTCGTAGTGTGTATTGCACTGCTGCCGACGTCTTTGTTCACGACGCAAAAGGTGGCGCGGGTAATTTATGACCGCGTAAGTATCAATGCCGTAAGCATCAACAACATTCTTTGTAACTCTCCGGAAATAAGGGAGAGCCTGGAGAAGCAGAACAAGAGGCCGGAGGATTCTGTAGACAGCTTTATGGCTGCCTTTGTTAACGATGTTGACCATTCGGATGAAGCTGGCGTAGCGATTTACGACAAGAACCGCCATTTGCGCGTGTTGTATAACCCCGGCAAGCTGCCTGACTTCGAGCATAGTGCGCGTAATCTGGTTGACAAATATGAGGGACGCAACAATATTTCCTATAAGGAAAACTACTCGATTCCCAATAAGGCTATTGGCTTTGTTAAAGATGACAATAAAAAAACCATCGGTTATGTTGTTACCGGTTATTCCGATGAAATCGTCAATAACTCAACAATCGATGCTGTTCTCTTTTTGCTGTCCATGACGCTGCTTGGCCTGATAGTCGGTATCTGGGGTGCAATTTATCTGGCACAGAGGATTAAACGTGTTCTTTTCGGCTATGAGCCGGAAGAAATCGCCAGAATGCTGCAGGAACGCGACGTTATTCTTAACTCTGTACGTGAAGGCATTATCAATATCAACAGCAACGGCTGCATTACGCTTGTCAACTCCGAGGCCCAATTGCTTTTGAAGCAAGCCGGTATTGAAGGAGTTAATGAACTATTTGGAAAATCTGCAAAAGATGTCTTGAAACGTGTGCCGTTGGATGATATTATAAAAGAAGGTAAAACTTTAGTTGATGCCAGTGTCAAGATGGGTAATACTGTCTTTATTATTACTGCAGTACCGTTACTGGAGGATAAGAACATTATCGGTGCCGTAATTACTTTCCGCAAAAAATCTGTAGTAGAAGAGATGGCTAACCAGCTGACAGGCTTTAAAAATTATGCTACTGCTTTAAGAGCGCAGACACATGAGTTTATGAACAAAATGCATGTGATTATGGGCCTGATAGATATGAAGGCCTATGACGAGCTGAAGAATTTTACGCAGGAAATTGCCTATAGCAGACAATCTGAGGTTTCTTATGTAGTAACCCGCCTGAAGGATATAACATTATCAGGCTTTATCCTCGGTAAAATAAGCCGCAGCCGTGAACTTGATATCGACTTCTCTCTGACAGAGGAAAGTGAGCTGCACAGCGAGCTAGATGTGCCTTCGGTACATGATATTGTACTGATTGCCGGCAATATTATCGAAAACGCCTTTGATGCGTTGAAAAATTTTGACGGTGAACGCATCGTTAATCTCTCGATTCTGGATTTTGACCGCGAAATTGTTATTGTAGTGGAGGATTCCGGACCCGGTATGAGTGACGAGGTACGCAAACATATCTTCCAGCGTGGCTTCAGCAGCAAGTGCGAAAGCGGTCATGGCTTTGGCTTATATCTGGTTAAGCAAAGCATCAATAACCTTAATGGCACCATTACTGTGGAGTCTGCTCCGGGTGAGGGCACCACCTTTACCGTAAGGCTTCCGACCAGGAAAGAGGGGGATTAAGATGATTAATGTGTTAGTTGTAGAAGATGACCCGATGGTTGCCCAATTACATGAGCACTATCTTAGCCAGATCAAGGGGTTTCAGCTGTGTGATATTGCCGGCAACGGAGATACTGCACTGAAGCTGCTGCGTCAGAACAAATACGACTTAGTCATTCTTGATGTCTTTATGCCTACAATGGATGGTTTACAGCTTTTGGCTAAAATACGCGAGAATGGTTATGATGTAGATGTCATCATCGTTTCGGCAGCAAACGATAAGGATAAAATTAAGCTGGCGCTGCGTTTGGGCGCTGTCGATTATATTATCAAGCCCTTTGAGTTTGAACGCTTTAACCTTGCGCTGAACAATTATCTGAAGCGTTATCAGATTGTTGAGGAGCAGGGCATTATTAAGCAGGCTGACCTTGACACTACTATTATGCGTCAGGAAAATCAGGTTGCGGTAACTCTGCCCAAGGGACTTGATAAAAATACCTTAGGCACTGTTTGGGAATGCATCTGCGGTATTGACGGCATGTTTACTACCGAAGAGGTGGCAGGCATGGTGGGAATCTCCCGCGTTTCTATCCGTAAATATCTGGAGTTTTTGAAATCCCTGCATCTGCTGAAGCTGGATCTGCACCGCGGCAGCGTTGGCAGACCGGTCTACAAGTATCTGTGCCTTGACAAGCAGAGCGATGTGCTGAAGGCATATATACAGTAAAGCGATTCGGGTGAACCCTCGGCAGTATTTGTCTGAGGGTTCGCTTTTTCTTATACAGATTTGAAATAATCGTTAAAGTAGTGTACAATAGTAGTATTATTATGCAGAAAAGAGGGGGCAAAACATATGCAAGACCCGATTAAAATATTAGGCGTGCCTGTACACGCTATGACTATGCAGGAGGCAGTGAAAACGCTTGAAGAAAGAATGCTCGCCAAGGAGCAGACCTTTGTTGTTACCGCCAATGCCGAAATTATCATGATGTGCCAGGAAAACGCAGAGTATAAAAAAATAATCTGCGAGGATGCGGAGCTGGTGCTGCCTGACGGTGCCGGTGCCGTGTGGGCAGGTAGACACCTGGGCTACAAGGTGCCGGAGCGTGTAGCAGGCTTTGACCTGTACAACGAGCTGTTGGATTTATCTGCGCACAAGGGCTATAAGGCGTACTTTTTCGGCGGCAGTCCGGGAATTGCCGAAGCTGCGAAGGCGAAGGCTAAGGAGCTTTATCCGAGCGTACAGGTAGTAGGTTGCCACAACGGTTATTTTAAGGATGAGGATGTGCCGCAGATTATTGCGGATATCAACGCCAGCGGTGCAGATATGCTCTTTGTTGCTTTGGGCGCACCGAAGCAGGAAAAATGGCTGGTAGCACACCGCGCTGAGCTTAACGCAAAAATTCTGATGGGCATCGGCGGCAGCTTTGACGTGCTCGCCGGTAAAATGGAGCGCGCACCTAAATGGATGCAGGATGCTTCTCTGGAATGGGCCTTCCGTCTGTATAAGCAGCCAAGCCGTTTTATGCGTATGATGGCGTTGCCTAAGTTTGTAATCAAGGTAATGGCGTCTAAGTTTTAGGCTATACTGCAAGAACATTGTGCTTGTCAAAAGTGCTAAGAATTTTACACTTATATAGACAAAAGCAGGTTGGTGTATTATAATAAAGTGATGGAAGTAGCATTCCATCACTTTTTATGTCTGCGAAAAACAGACTGCACAGTCAGTTTGATGTTGCTTGCTGATATGAAATTTTAGATTAAAAGAAATATTCGCAGGAAAGCGAGGCTTTATATGTTTATTGTAAAAGATGGTTATATTTATGTTGGTGTTTCTCTGTTGTTGGCTGCAATAGTATATTATTTCTTTGGCGCTGTGTGGGCCGTAATCCCTGTAGTGCTGGCATTATACTTTGCCTACTTCTTCCGTGATTTTCACCGCGTTACGCCTTATGATCCCAACATCCTGTATTCGCCTGCAGACGGTACGGTAATGGGCGTAGATGAAATTTTTGATGATGAATATCTCAACGAGCCTGCGACTAAGGTAACTATCTTCCTTTCCGTATTCAACGTACACACCAACCGTGCGCCGCTCGACGGCGAAATCAAATATCAGCGCTATACCTGCGGTCAATTCGTACCTGCGTATGAGAAAAACGCTTCTTTCGAAAACGAGCGTCATGCTATCGGTATGGATAACGGCCGTATGCGCTTTTTGGTAATCCAGATTGCCGGTCTGCTGGCACGCCGTATCGTTTCCTGGGTAACTGTAGGCACCAACCTCAAACAGGGTGAAACCTATGGCATGATCAAATTCGGCTCCAGCACCGAGCTGGTAGTTCCCAGAAATGTTGAAATCACCGTTAAGAAGGGTGATAAGGTTGTTGGCGGTATTACCGTAGTGGGGAGGGTTAAAGAACAATGAACTGGCGTCGTCTGATTCCGAACAGCATCAGCTCTGCGAGCCTTATTTTCGGTGTGCTGTCTATCTTTAAAACTATCGAGGGCGATTTCTTCCTTGCCCCCGTCTTCATCGTAATCGCTGTAATTTTTGACTCTATGGATGGCCGTGCTGCCCGCGCTCTCGGCGTTGGCGGCGGTGACTTCGGCAAGGAGATGGATTCTCTTTGCGATATGTGCTCCTTCGGCGTTGCGCCTGCCATCATGATTTATATGTATGGTCTGCAGGAGCTGGGCCTTGCAGGTCAGGTTATCGCTGCACTTTTCGCTGTCGGCGGCTGCCTGCGTCTGGCACGCTTCAACTGCAACACCGGTGTTGTACACGGTTATTTCCAGGGCATGCCTATTCCGGCAGGTGCCTGCTTCTTGGCAACCTATGTTGTTTCCGGTTATCAGTTCGCTCCGGCTGTGCTGGCAGCAGTTACTCTGGTAATTGCCTGCATCATGTACAGCGAGGTCAAATTTCCGGATTTCAAGGGCAAGGGGAATCCTATGTACCGTCTGCCTGTAATCATTGCCGTGATCGTCGGTGCCGTAATGCTGTACGAGCGTCCCGGTGCGTGGCCGTTTGTAGCAATGTTCACCTATACGCTGGCAGGCATTGTAAACCATGTTTACCGTGCTCTTACAGGTAAGAACAAATAATTTGCCGTTAGGGGAGTAAAGGAGATTTTTGATGTATACAGCTTTTGATATAATCATGATACCTTTGCAGCTATTGATTATATTTTTTACGCTCTACTACTTTTTTGTTTCTTGGTTCGGCCTGTTCGGCAAGAAGAAGGAAGTTAAGATATATAATGAAAGCAAGACCTTTGCCTTGATTGCCTGCGCGCATAACGAGGAAAGAGTTATTGCTCAATTGGTAGATAACCTGCGCCGTCTGAATTACAATGACGCTTTATATGATATCTATGTTGTTGCGGATAACTGCTCGGACAAAACCGCAGAGGTTGCACGCAAGGCCGGCGCGCTGGTGCATGAGCGCTTCAGCGAAACCGGTAAGGGCAAAGGCTTTGCTCTCGCGTGGATGTTCGACAGACTGTTCAAGCTGGATAAAAAGTATGATGCGGTTTGCGTTTTCGATGCCGATAACCTGGTGCATCCCAACTTCCTGCAGGAGATGAACAGCCGTCTGTGCAACGGCGAACGCATTATCCAAGGCTATATGGATGCCAAAAACCCGACTGATACCTGGGTAAGCGGCGTATTTGCAATTTCCTTCTGGATTGTTAACCATGTATGGAGCTTGGCAAAGTATAACATGGGCTTGTCCTGCTGTCTTGGCGGCACCGGCATGTGCTTTGATACCGAGGTATTGAAGCGTTACGGCTGGCGTGCAACCTGCCTGACCGAGGATATGGAGTTCACCATTCAGGCGATGATGGAAGGTATTCCTACAACCTGGGCGCATGATGCAATCATCTATGATGAAAAGCCGCTGACCTTCAAGCAGACCTGGAACCAGCGTAAGCGTTGGTCGCAGGGTCACTTTGATGTTGCGGACCGCTATCTCATCCCGATGATTAAAAAAGCGATCAAGACACGCAATATCGTCATGCTGGACTGCTCTGTGAACCTCATTCAGCCGTACTTCCTGATGATTTCCACGTTCTTCGTGCTTTGCAGCTATATTTATAACTTCTATCCGTTCTACACCAATATCTTGTATACCATTATTCCGGTAGAGGTTTGGACTCTGGTTGGTATCGGCCAGTATATTTTCCCGGTAGCGGTACTGTGGAAAATCCGCGCTTCCTTCAAGTCCTGGATGTATCTGTTGCTGTATCCGCTGTTTATTTACAGTTGGATTCCTATTACAGCACTTGGATGGTGGCACCGCCATGACCATGAGTGGAGCCACACGTTGCACACCCGCGGCATCAGCTTCGACGATGTAATTATTCCCGAGGACGCAGTAAATGACGGTCCTAAGGAAGTAGTCTTTGCCAAAAAGGACGAAAAATAAGTTTTATAAGCACTTCTGCGCAAGCGGGAGTGCTTTTTTAGTGCGCAAAGGCAGGTAAACATGATATAATAAATTTATTATGCTTATGCAAATTTTATGAAGATGAGCTAAAAGAGCGGAGAGGATATGAAGATGCAGATTAAGGGAATACTTTTTGATTTTGACGGCACCATTGCCAATACCATAGATTTGATTATTGCCACCTTTGAGCACACCTGCCGTGAGGTGTTGGGCTTTACACCGGAGCGTGAAAAGATTGTGGCTACTTTCGGACTGCCGTTGCCGGAGGCAATGATTGCGCTTTCCGGTAAGCCGGAGCTGGTGGAAACTATGCGCGACGCTTACAGAGAATATAATAACGCGCATCACGATGATATGATCCGTCCTATTCCAGGCGTGAAGGAAACACTGGAGCAGCTGAAGGCACAGGGCATTAAGCTGGCGGTTGTTACCTCTAAGAAGCCGCCGATGCTGCGTCGTGGGCTTGACTGCCTGCAGCTGGCGCCGTATTTTGATGCGACCATTGCCTTGGGCGATACGAAGGAGAGCAAGCCGCATCCCGAGCCGATGCTGGCAGCTTGTGCCAAGCTGGGAGTAAAACCTGAGGAGTGTCTGTGCGTCGGCGACAGTCCCTTCGATTTGCAGAGCGGACGCAGTGCGGGGACGAAAACCGTTGCCGTGCGCTATACGGCCTTTGGCTGGGAGAAACTGCTGGAGGAGGGCAGACCGGATTTTGTGATTGCAAGGCCGCAGGAGCTGCTGGAGATAGTGGAGAAGATTTGTTAAATTACTGCTAAGATAGAATATTGCAAAGGAGTAGGTTGTATTATGAAAAAGGCATTAGGATTATGGTTAGTATTGTTAGCTTTAACGCTTGGTGGTGTATTTTTTTACATAAATTCCGACGAGAGTGATAATAAAGTTGAATCAACGAATACCAAAAATGAAACTGTAGTTACCACGAAGAATGATGGGGATACATACGTGAAAATTAAAGATATTTCGGCAAAAATGCAGGGAAATACCATATTGACAAATGGTGTTGTATCGCAATTTAGTGAAGGAAAAAATAACGTATTTTTCACCCTCAAAGATCCCAATACAAATAATGCAATTAAATGTGTTATGTTCAGCAAAACAAATAACAACAACACTGGAAGAAAAGAACTGATTCAAAAGAGTTATAATAATGGAATGCCAGTTAATATTGAAGGTGAAATTGACATATATAAAGGTAATCTGGAAATAAAGGTTTGGAAGGTATTTACTAAATGAGTAATACTGCACTTGAATTAGGCAATTTAGTCGTAATTTGCGTAACATGCCTATTAATATATTTGATCCCTAGTAAGCTAAGCTTTTTTTTCATTATACCTGCAATATGCTTTCAAATATATGTATTTCAAAAATATTACGAAACCCATAAGGCTACATTTGAATACCAATATGCTGTTTTAGCATTAATACTGTTCGCAGCAGGATATTTTATGCCTAAGTCGATGTTTAATATGTTTATAACGTTTGGTATTTTGAGTTTAAGCCGCTGTGGTATATCTCTATTTGCAGTTGGAGAAAAGGAAGATTCGGATAAACTGATTGAGCAAACTATAGCAAATACTAAACTGGAACTACAAGCCCAGATGCAAGAGCAATTGAGAAACGCACAAGCTCAAATGCAAAATAATGCTCCTTTGACAAAGGCTGAGATAAACAATAAAGTGGAAGCTATTCGTAACCTTCTTTTGCAGGAACAAACTCGTAAAATTAAAGAGCTTGATGCTCAATATACTGTGAAAATGGCTCAGTATAAATCTCAGAATCAAGAATCTATAAAACAATTAAATATTCTTCTTGCTAAAAAAGATCAGGAAATGTCATCGTTGAAACATGATACAACTGCTATGGTTAACAATTATGTTGAAGAATATAAGAGAACAATCGAAGAACAAAACAAAAAAATAAAAAGCTTAACAGAAGTTAACGAACAACAAGCAGAAACCATTAGCCAACAAAAGAAAACCATTGATAAGTTGCTGGCTAAGCAAGACGATTTTATTTCTAAATTAGAAAAGCAAAATCATGATAATACAAATGTTCTAATAAGTAACAGTGAAATCCATACTAAGCTTTTAGCTGTTTTTCGTGAAGCAAAACACGAAGTTAATATCATGTCACCTTGGATTAACAATACTATTGTTAACAGTGTTTTTGAAGATAGACTTGAAATGTTAATCAGAAAAGGTGGTAAGCTTAAGGTTGTCTATGGTATTAATATGCAGAATAATGATCCTAAGCGTGTTAGAGCTGAGAAAATTTTAAAAAATCTTCAGGATAAGTATGGAAAAAACCATATTCAATATAAGTATTTTAGTTCTCATTCAAAGCTTATTATTTGCGATGATGAATATTACATCATAACAAGCTGTAATCCATTATCTAATGATGGTATGAGTTGGGAAGAAATAGGCGAGATATCGACAAACAAACATAATTTAAAGGCTTATAAGAAAAAGTATTTCTCAAACTTTTGATACTACCCACACCCACTTCGCACTCTCACACCTGCTGATAGTGCTTTTTCTTTACTCTTTAAATTATGCCTTATTTATGGTATTATATAATAGAAAAAGTGTGGAGAATCTGCATAGATATTATGCGTAATAACATACTTTAGCAAACAGTTTTCATTCTCACATTTAACTATAAAGGAGGCAAAGCTTATGCGTAAAATTGCTATCATCGGCGGAACCGGTATTGATAATCCCGATACCCTGAAGGGATTCGAAAAAAAAATTATAGAAACACCGTTTGGTAAGGCTTTGTGCAACATCGGCACAATGAGCGGTAATCAGGTGGTTTTCGTGAGCCGTCACGGTGTAGACCATTCCGTGCCGCCCCACAAGGTAAACTACCGCGCCAACATCTGGGCGATGAAGAGCCTGGGCACAGAGGAGATTTTTGCTACTACCGCAGTCGGTTCCCTCAACCCGGAGATGAAGGCAGGTCACTTCGTAGTTTGCGACAACGTGCTGGACTTCACCAAGAGCCGTATCAACACCTTCTATGATTCCCCCGAGCGTGGTGTAGCGCACTGCGATTTCACCTATCCGTATTGCCCGACTTTGCGCGAGAAGGTTATCAAATGTCTGGAGAAAACAGATATCACCTTCCATAAGCACGGTGTTTATGTTTGCACCGAAGGCCCGCGCTTTGAAAGTGCTGCCGAAATTAAGATGTTCGCTATGCTGGGCGGTGACCTGGTTGGCATGACCAATATGCCTGAGTCCATTCTGGCGCGTGAGGCAGAGATGTGCTACACTAACTGCTCCATCGTTACCAATATGGCTGCCGGCATTTCTCCGACACCGCTTTCTCATAAAGAGGTTTGCGACGCTATGGCACTCAGCATTAAGAATATGGAAAAGCTGATTCTGTCCTTCATCGCTTATGAAGAGCCGACTGAGGCGAAGTGCAACTGCCATCACGCTATGCAGGAGTTTGGCGGCTTTAAGCTGTAAGAGGTTGTTATGGTAGAAACTATGCGTTGGGAGCAGGGGAGCCTGGTGCTGCTGGATCAGACTCTGCTGCCGCAAAAGATAGAATGGATTACCTGCGTGGATTACAAGCGCGTAAAAGTGGCGATTGAACGCTTGGAGGTGCGCGGTGCTCCGGCAATCGGCGCTGCCGCTGCCTTCGCTATGGTGCTGGGTGCGCGCGAGGTTGAGGACAAGCCGGACTTTTTGGGTGCACTGGACGTTGTGCGCGCAGATCTGATTACTGCGCGTCCTACGGCGGTAAACCTGGCGTGGGCGGCAAATTTGCAGTATGCGTTGGCTGTGCGCCTGAACGGCGAGGACAAGTCCCCTGCGGCGATTATCAAGGCGTTGGAGGAGAAGGCCGAGCAGATTTATGCGGACGATATTACCATGAATAAGCGTATGGGCGAATACGGCGCTGCTGTGCTGCCTGACGCTGCCGTAGTGCTGACGCACTGCAACGCAGGCGCACTGGCAACCTGCGGTTGGGGCACAGCACTGGGCGTTATCCGCAGTGCTTACGCGCAGGGCAAGCTGAAGATGGTTTATGCCGACGAAACACGTCCGCTGCTGCAGGGTGCGCGTCTGACGGCGTTTGAGCTGTTTGAGGACGGCATCCCGGTTACGCTGATTACCGATAATATGGCAGCGTGGACCATGCGCACGAAGGGCGTGAACGCTGTGGTTGTCGGTGCCGACAGAATTGCGGCCAACGGCGACACGGCGAACAAGATCGGCACCTATGGCGTAGCACTGGCGGCGAAGGCACACGGGATTCCGTTTTATATCGCCGCACCGACGAGCACCTTTGATTTTTCCATTGCTACAGGTGCGCAGATTCCTATTGAGGAGCGCAAGGCCGACGAGGTACGTCATTTCCGCAGCGAGCAGACTGCGCCTGAGGGCGTGGCAGTGTTTAACCCTGCGTTTGACGTGACACCGGCAGAGCTTATTACCGGTATTATTACCGAGCATGGCGTGCTTAAAGCGCCGTATACAGAAAGTATTAAGAAATTGCAGGCTCTTTTAAAAGATTAAAGAGCATATATTAAAGGAGGATTTTCATATTTATGCAAAGCATTATTAAAGACATCAAATTGGCACCGTTAGGTCATCAACGTATCGCGTGGGCAAAGGAATATATGCCCCTGCTGAACCATCTGAACGATGAATACAGCAAAACTAAACCCTTCCAAGGCATTAACATGGTTGTAACTATTCATCTGGAAGCAAAAACCGCTTATCTGGCACTTGTGCTGAAGAATGCAGGCGCTAATGTTGTTGTTACCGGCAGCAACCCGCTTTCCACTCAGGACGAAATTGCCGCAGCACTGGTTGACAGCGGCGTAACTGTTTTCGCAACCCATGGCTGCACCAACGAAGAATATGACATGTATCTGCGCGAGGCTTTAAAGAGCGAACCGCAGCTGATTATTGATGACGGCGGCGATTTGGTTAATATGCTGCACGGCGAACGTCGTGACCTGATTCCTAACCTGATGGGCGGCAGCGAGGAAACCACCACCGGCGTACATCGTCTGAAGGCTCTGGCTGCAGCAGGTCATCTGGCATTCCCGATGATTGCTGTTAATGATGCTTACTGCAAGTATCTGTTTGATAACCGTTACGGTACCGGCCAATCCTCCTGGGATGGCATCATGCGTACCACCAACATGTCTGTAGCAGGCAGAACCGTTGTTGTTGCAGGCTACGGCTGGTGCGGTAAAGGCGTTGCTATGCGTGCCAAAGGTCTGGGCGCTAACGTTATCGTTACCGAGGTTGACCCGATTAAAGGTATCGAAGCAGTATTTGACGGCTTCCGCGTTATGCCGATGCAGGAGGCTGCAAAACACGGCAATATCTTTGTAACCGTAACCGGCTGCAAGGACGTAATCACCAAACCGCATATGGAGGTTATGAAGAACGGCGCTGTTATGTGCAACGCAGGCCACTTCGACGTAGAAATCAACAAACATCATCTGGAGGAGCTTTCCGTAGTTGCTCCGTATGAAGTACGCAAAAATATCATGACCTATACCATGGCTGACGGACGTAAGCTGAACCTGCTGGGCGAAGGCCGTCTGGTTAACCTTGCTTGCGGCGACGGACATCCGATTGAAATTATGGATCTGTCCTTCGCTATGCAGTTCCTGGCTATGAAATATCTGCTCGACCACAAGGGAGCAATGGAAAATAAACTGTATGTACTGCCGGAAGAACTGAACACCGAAGTCGCTGCCTTGAAGCTGCAGGCTATGGGCGCAGGCATCGACACCCTGAGCGATGAGCAGAAGGCATATCTGGCTGCCGAATAATCATGGAAACGCAGTTATTTGCTAAAGAAAGTGCATGTGCCGCCATTGTGGAAACAGGCCATGCGCTGATTGAAAAAAAGCTCGTCGCAGGCTCCTGGGGCAATATCAGCTGCCGCATTGACGCGCAGAATATTGCTATCACACCCTCCGGCCACGGTTATGAAACGCTGACTCCTGAGGACGTTGTCATCATCAACCGTGATGGCGAAGTTGTTGAAGGTAAGTACATTCCTTCTTCCGAACTGAAGGTGCACACCGCTATTTACAACGCTTATCCTGAGGCTGGTGCCGTAATCCATACGCACAGCATTTATGCCAGTGCACTTGCGGCTATGCATCAGGGAGTGCCGGCGATTATCGAGGATATCGTGCAGATTATCGGCGGCAGGGTGGAGTGCGCTGAGTACGCTCTTTGCGGTACGCAGGAGCTGGCGGAGAACACCGTGCGCGCGCTGAACGGCAAAAAGGCTGTGCTGCTGGCCAACCATGGCGCTGTCTGCTGGGGCAAGAATCTGGCAGAGGCACTGCTTGCTGCCGAAATTCTGGAAAAGGCGGCGCAGATTGCCGTAATCTGTGCAGGCACCGGCAATAAGGTGTACGAGCTGAGCTGTGAGGACGTGGACGTGATGCATGATTTTTATGAAAAGCATTACTCCAAACGTCAGCAGGGCGAGGAGTAGAAAACAATAATATCACTGTCATCCGCCTCTCTTAACAGGGAGGCAGGATTTAATTTATACCAAGGAAGTGAAATCTTTTGGCTAAGCTACTGATTAAAAATATCGAGCTTCTGCATACTCCGAACGGTGAAATGCAGAACATCGCCGTTGAAGATAATAAGATTGTTTATGTAGGCAAGGACGTGCCTGCAGACTTTGCTGCCGACGAAATTGTAGACGGTAAGGGCAAGCTGGCTACCGCCGGCATGGTCAACACCCACGGCCACGTTTCTATGACACTGCTGCGCAGCTATGCTGACGATATGGCGCTCATGGATTGGCTGCAAAACAAAATCTGGCCGATTGAAGACAAGATGGACGCTAACGACATCTACTGGGGCGCAATGCTGGGCATCGTAGAAATGCTGAAGGGCGGTACTACCTGCTTTGCTGATATGTACGCCTTCATGGAGGATGTTGCGCGTGCCTGTGCCGAAACTGGTATCCGCGCTAACCTCAGCCGCGGCCTGATCGGCGTAGCGCCGGACAAGGACGTAAAGCTGGCAGAAAACACCGTGCTGGCGAAGAACTGGCAGGGCTACGACAACGGCCGTATCCGCATCACCTATGGTCCGCACGCTCCTTATACCTGCCCGGTAGATTATCTGGAAAAGGTTATTGCCGAGGCTGCTGCCAACAAGGCAGAAATACAGATGCATCTGTGCGAAACTAAATTTGAGGTTGATACCGTTGTTAAAGAGCATGGCATGACACCGATTCAGCTGATGGATAAGCTGGGCATGTTTGAGCTGGGTACCATTGCTGCGCACTGCGTACACCTGACCGACGAGGATATGGACATCATGGCTGCAAAGAATGTGCGTGTAGCTCACAACCCGCAAAGCAACCTGAAGCTGGCAAGCGGTATCGCACCGGTAGCGGCAATGCTGAACAAGGGCATTTGCGTTGGCTTGGGCACGGACGGCGCTTCCAGCAATAACAATCTGGATATGCTGGAGGAATGCCGCGCTGCTGCAATGCTGCACAAGGCAACCACCTTTGATCCTCTCGTTGTTCCTGCTAAAAAGGCATGGGAGATGGCAACCGTTGACGGTGCCAAGACTCTGGGCTTTGCCGATACAGGCCTTTTGGAGGCAGGTCAGCAGGCAGATATTGTACTGTGGGATATGCATAAGCCTTACTGGTATCCGCGTCACAATAAGCTGTCCCAGCTGGTTTATGCAGCAAGCAGCACCGATGCCGACACTGTTTTCGTAGCAGGCAAAAAGGTTGTGGAAGCAGGCAAGCTGCTGACCTTTGACGAAGAAAAGATTTACGCGGAAGCTGAGGCTTGCACCAGAAAGCTCTTGAATAAATAGCAATTAGCAGCAAAAGGAGAAAAGCAAGAAAATGGCTAAAATCATTACCAAAGCAAATTTAGCACCTGCTGTTTACGAGTTCGTCGTAGACGCGCCGCTGGTGGCACACAAATGCCATCCGGGACAGTTTGTAATCATCCGCACTGACGAATACAGCGAGCGTATTCCTCTGACTATTGCGGATTTTGATCGTGAAAAAGGCTATATTACCTTAATCGTGCAGGCTGTGGGCAACACCACAAAGCATCTGTGCGATACCTTTAACGAGGGTGATGACATTCTCGACGTAGTAGGTCCTTTGGGACATCCTTCCGAGATGGGCAAGTTCGGTACTGTTGTAGTAGTAGGCGGCGGCATCGGCGTTGCACCTGTTTATCCCATCGCGCGTGCATACCACGAGCTGGGCAACAAGGTTATCTCCATCATCGGTGCGCGCGACAAGGATCTGGTAATTTGGCAGGATAAAATGGCTGCTATCAGCGACGAGCTGATTTTGACCACCGATAACGGCAGTGCAGGCCGCAAAGGCTTTGTAACCGACCCGCTGCGTGAAATGCTGGAGGCAGGCGAGAAGATTGATCTGGTATTGGCTATCGGCCCTGTTATCATGATGAAAAACGTGGCAGCGACCACCAAACCCTTCGGCGTTAAAACTACAGCCAGCCTCAACACTATCATGGTAGACGGCACCGGCATGTGCGGCGGCTGCCGTGTAATGGTTGGCGGCGAGAACAAATTTGCCTGTGTAGACGGACCGGAGTTTGATGCTCACGAGGTAGATTTTGCGAACCTGGTAATGCGTCAGCAGATGTACAAGGACCAGGAAGCACTGGAATATAGCTGTGGAGGTCATTGCAAATGCGTGGAGGAATGAGAAATGCTATGCCGGAACAGCCGGCTGATGTGCGTAACAAAAACTTTCAGGAGGTAGCACTTGGCTACACTAAGGAAATGGCGGTAGACGAGGCACAGCGTTGTCTGAACTGCCCCAAACCGCGTTGTGTAGGCAGTTGCCCGGTTAATATTGATATTCCTAAGTTTATCCATGAGGTGGCACAGGAAAACTTTGCCGAGGCTTATAAAATTCTCAAGCAGAAGAGCACCCTGCCCGCTGTCTGCGGACGTGTCTGCCCGCAGGAAAACCAGTGCGAGGGCAAATGCGTGCTTGGTATCAAGGGCGAGCCTGTAGCTATCGGCCGCCTGGAGCGCTTTGTTGCCGACTATGCGCGTGAGCATGGCCTGGATAACGATGTTGAGGCTCCGGCAGAACACAAGGGCAAGAAGGTTGCCGTAGTAGGCAGCGGCCCCAGCGGTCTGACCTGCGCCGGTGATTTGGCAAAAATGGGCTATGACGTAACCATGTACGAAGCGCTGCACGCTGCCGGTGGCGTACTGATGTACGGTATTCCGCAGTTCCGTCTGCCCAAGGAAATCGTACAGCACGAAATCTCCGCACTGAAAAAGCTGGGCGTAAAAATTGTAGTTGACGCTGTTATCGGCCGCACCTTCACCACCAAGGAGCTGATGGAGGAGGAAGGCTTCAGCGCTGTTTATGTTGGTACCGGTGCCGGTCTGCCGCATTTTATGCAGATTGACGGCGAAAACCTTAACGGCGTATATTCCGCCAACGAATTTTTGACGCGTGTAAACCTGATGAAGGCTTACGAATTCCCGAACTACGCTACACCGGTATACGTTGGCAAGAAGGCTGCTATCGTTGGCGCAGGCAACGTAGCAATGGACGCAGCGCGTACCGCGAAGCGCCTTGGCGCGGAGCAGGTATATATCGTGTACCGTCGCAGCGAGGAGGAAATGCCCGCACGTAAGGAAGAAATCGGCCATGCTAAGGAGGAAGGCATTGAGCTGCGCCTGCTGAACAATCCGGTTGCTATTCTGGGCGACGAAAAGGGCTGGGTTAACGGCCTGAAGTGCATTAAGATGGAGCTGGGCGAAGCGGATGCCAGCGGCCGTCGCAGTCCTGTGGCTATCGCAGGCAGCGAGTATGTGCTCGACGTTGATATGGTAGTTATGGCTATCGGCCAGGGCCCGAACCCGCTGATTAAACAGACTACCCCTGATCTGGAGGTCAACAAGCGCGGTAACATCGTTGCCGACGAGGCAGGTGCTACCTCTATTCCGGGCGTGTTTGCCGGCGGCGATATCGTAACCGGTGCTGCAACCGTAATCAGCGCTATGGGCGCAGGCAAGAAGGCTGCAGCTGCTATTGACGAGTACCTGAGCAAGTAAGGGGAAACCGGCGCTGTTGCATAATTTAATATGAGATAAGCGTAAAATCCTATTGCAGATGTTCTGAGTTAGTCTGCAATAGGATTTTTATTTATATACATTGTTGTAGCTTTGAAAATAATTTGAACGATTATAAAAAAATTTTCTTCCACACAACTCATACAATCTTGTATCACATTAAATCACTCGAAAAACTGAGCTTTTCATTATAAACAATGAAACATTCAAAAGAATAAAAATGCAGATTCTTTACAAAACGATTTCTATGAAAAAACATTTGCTTTTAACGCAATAAAATAATATAATGTAGCTAACTTCACCATAAGAACAAAGGAGTGTAGCAAATGGGATGGTTTAGTTCAATCAAAAATCCTGAAAAAGATTATGATTCTATTATTACAACAGCCGGTGACTTAAAAGAAGAATATTCTATTATGGGAATCATTTTTTCGGATGGTTCTTTAGGATGCAGTACGCAAGACTGGGAAGTTGAACTCATTAAACTAAAAAACAAGGCTTTAGCAATGAATGCTCATGCTATAATTTACGTCAAAGCAATTAGCGACGGGAAATATAGTAGATTAATGGGTACAGTAGTACAATTCATTTAATATAAAAGAGGCTGGGATAGAATCTGGTATCTTTATTATTAAATATGCTTAAAATAAAAAACACACCTTTAGAGGTGTATTTTAAAAATATCAATATTATGTTATAATACATTTTGAGACAATTGGTAGTCGGTTTTTCTACTCCCTAGCGAGTGGGGGTGCTGTTATGACTGTTTTCGAAGCGTTATCTCTGATGATTGCTTTCGCAACTCTGGTCGTGCTGATCCTTACGTATCGTAAGTAATTACGGCATGAAAAAAACCGCCTAGCGGTAAGACGGTTTCTTTCTGAATTCAAATCTTTGAGGAGAACCGGCTTTCCACAACCAGTTGTCTCTTTATGTTTATTATACGTTTTATCTTGTTTTTTGTCAAACCTGAAGGGTTTGCAGGGGTGGTTTTTGGAGGGCTGTGGGGTAGTGGAAGCTATTAAATTTTCCAGGAGTGAATAATTTTAAGGTGTTCAACTTCTTTGTAGATGGCTGGATTAATAAGCTTAATCAAAGTACCCTTTGCACCCTTGGATTTGGTTTCGAAAACTTTGCCACTCTGAAGTTTTTTGAGGGCATTGACTGCAACGCTTCGGGTGATGCCAATCTTGTCCGCCATTTGTGATGCTACGATGATGGTCTCGTCCTGGTTGTTGAGTTCATCTAGAATGTGCAGGATGATGCGGTATTCAGAGTAGGAGAGCGTTCCCAAAGCGTTCCTGGCAGATATTTTCTGGTGAATCTTGTTTTCTGCTTGGAGTGTACGTCTAAATTGTTGCTGTAGTTCTATGAGAGCTGTCATGCATTCATTCATTACAAGCTTTTCTTCTCTTAATGTGGTTTCCCTTTCGAGCTGTATTAAGGTAGCTTTTGTGTTATGAAAGTTTTCGTCATGCTCGTTGGCAAAAGTTTTAAATAACTGATTCATGTTGTCTCTGAGGTTCATCGGTTGTTTTACTCCTTTATTTTTATTTCTCTTTGCAAATTATTAAGGTTCCAATATGGTTTCGAAATGGATACTGTTAGTATAACATAACGCAAGCAGAATTGCTAGTATTATCTGAAAACTTAATATACTTCTAGGAGGAACTTTTCGGAGCTTTAAGATTTGCCCTGCATAGAATTATTATGGTCCCTTTATTTTTCGAGAAATATAAATTTAAAGATAGCATATCATCGTTTTAATTTACTTTTATATACATCACTGTTATAATCTTCTTAAGAAAGGCACCGAATCAAAGCCTTGCCTAAAGAAAAAAGGGGAAAGTCAAGAAGTTTTTTCTAATACTTATCATTGTTGTTTATATTCTAGCTGTTTTAAGCCATACTAAATCTCCGTTTGCTGATATAGCATATGTCATAACATTTTATGCGATCATGCGTTATACAGGAAAAATCTGTAAAGTGATTTTTTTTGATGAGAGAATACAGTGGCCGGATGCGTTGAGTAATATAAAAAAGCTTTATTTTGCTTTAGCCAAAGCAATTGCTATACTTCTTAATGGTGGCACAGCCTATCTGTTATTGCTTTTAATTTATAAGCTGTTTTCGGGTATTAAATATGATATTTTGGACTTTTGGTGCTCGGTATTACTTTTAGCAGCATATCTTTTGTTTGCATGCTGTTCTACATTTTTTGAATGCTGGTGTTTGCATGATAGATGGGCAGAGCAAAATGATTCTCTGCGTATTACGACATTAATGGATGAAAGAATTAAGGGGAGCAGGAAACCATCTAGTTATGATTGGCTGTTTTTTTGATGTAGTTTTATTATCTGTTCTTTTGGCTTTCATTAATAAGTCATCTAACATTCGTTCATTAGAAGAATGGCTCTTATGTGCTGGAATATGGTTAATCATGTTATCTGAAATCATTTTTCATCTATGGTTGTGGTGCAAGTATAAGGATGTATAGGGAATAATAAAACTCCTGTCATTGGCTGGCGTAAGACAGCTTGTGACAGGAGTTTGTGTTTGTTGGATTCTTAAAATAAACTTACTTCTCTTCTTCCTCAAACTGAAAAATATATTCCACCGGCTTGTCAAACACCTTGGCGATATCCATTGCCAGCTTGAGCGAGGGATTGTATTTTCCGTTTTCCAGGTTGCCGATGGTTTCTCTTCTGACACCGACAAGCTCTGCAAGGTCGCTTTGCTGCATTTTTCTTTCCTTGCGCAGTTCGTGGATTCTAGTTTTTAATACAGGCATTTTGCACCATCCTCACTATTTGCGTTCAAAGTACAGGAAATAATATCCAAAAAATGAAAAGCTGATGCCAAGTATAAGTCTGAACATGGTGTCTACATCAAGAGTAACATGGCACAAAAGTACGATACATTCCAAGATGCTGATTAAACAAATTATCATAAGGAAAGCGCGGTAACCAGCTCGGTGAAGGTTATCCAGAGCACGTTCGTCATCTATTTCAGATTTAAGAAGAAGTGCAAGTAAAAATCCGACTGATGCTATTAAATTTAATAACGAGCTGCCAACACTTAAATATATGTTGCTAGATTTGCCTACTAATGCCAGAAGAATAAAACTGATTCCAGAAAAAATGGCAGTATAACCATATTTCTGCTTGAGTGTTAATCTGAAATTCTTCATTTCCAATGCCTCCGATGTGATATATTTCTAACTTATGCTGAAATAATATCACATAATAAGGAGATAGTCAAGAAAAATGTGAGAAATATATCACTTGGTGATGCTTAAACTAACATGCAGGATTTTCGTATATTCTGATGAAGTTTCGATGTTACTGACCTAAACACTGCAAAAACTTTCAAAACAATACAATTACTGCACTTCAAAGCATGAAGTGCATCACGAAGCAAAAAACTGAGCATTTATAGGGAGAATACTCCCACATCACCTCCACACTTAATTCACAATAGTTTTATATTTTCTTTTAGTAACCTATGCTATAATATGCTTAGAAAGTGTAAATGAGGTGATTATCATGCGTAAAGTTACAGCCTTACTATTAGCTGCCTTAGTGCTTGTAGGCGCCAATACAGCTCTTGCTGATAAAACCATAACCTTAGACAAGGATACCAAGCTGGTGCCGCAGGGCTGGACGGTAGCGGACGATATCAAGTTCAAGAAGAATACTGTTGTAAAGCTCAACGATGACGGTCAGGTTATCGAAGGTGTGCTGGCAAGCGCCACCTATCTGCGTCCTGCCGGCTGGAAGAGCCTGGCGAGCAATTACTATTATGTGGAGCGGAGTGCGCCGTTCTTCCCGCCGCGCTTTTTCTACCATCCGTATCGCCCGGGGCTGGTGATTCCTGCCGACGGTCATGTGCGCTACATGGGCAATAAGTCCGTGACTTTTGCTAAGGACGGCACTGTGCTCAGCGGTGTGATTGATAATGACGTTATCCTGCAGCTGAGCGATAACGGCTACGGCTTTGTGCGCTTTAAAAATGACAATCTGCTGACCTTTGATGCAGATGGCAGGGTTATAAGCGGTACACTGGCGGAGGCAACGAAGCTGCGTCCTCTCGGCTGGCAGCACAACCTGCAGGATGAAAGTGCCGGTTTTGTTGAGTTCAAGAGCGGCACAGGCATCTCCTTTGATGCGACTGGCCTTGTAACCAACGGCTCGCTGAGCAAGAAAACCATGTGGCATAATGCCGACGGCAGCACGAAGGAGCTGGAGGCCAAGGCACCGGTTGCCTTTACTGCGGACGGAGCAGAGCAGGGATAACAAAAATATATAATACCGTACAGGCTTCTGGGACGTTAGTCAGGAGGTCTGCACGGTATTTTTTTATAGGTGGGTATGCCTAAGAATAAAATAGATTTTTTGACATCAGCGTTTGTAACAGGCGCGAAGTGTAGCCGTAAAAGCAATACTGTACAATTATGGAGTAATGAGGTATACTATATGTAGTGTGAAAGCAATATTATTATGAATTGAAAAAATTTTCTTCAAGGAGGAAACAGCATGGAAGAAACAAGACCCTTTGTAAGCTGGGACTTAGTCCACGATTTTATGGTAGACGTATTTGTTAAATACGGCGTTCCCGAAGAGGATGCACGCATTTGTACAGATGTTCTGCTGGAAAGCGACAGACGCGGTATTGAAAGTCACGGCTGCAACCGCTTCAAGCCTATCTATCTGGATCGTATTAAAAACGGCACCCTGCTGCCGAAAACCGAAATTGAAATTGTCAAGGATACTCCTTGTACTGTAGTTATGGATGCTCATAACGGCATGGGCATGGTTGCTTCCCATAAGATGATGGAAATGCTGATTGAAAAGGCTTCCAAGTACGGTATGGCAGGCGGCACCATCTTTAATTCTACTCACTACGGCATTGCAGGCTACTGGACCACTATGGCTGAAAAGGCAGGCATGATCGGTATTTCCGGTACCAACGCAAGACCTTCCGTAGCTCCTACCTTCGGCGTTGAGCCGATGATGGGCACCAACCCGCTGACCTTTACTATGCCTACCGATGAGGAGTTCCCGTTCAACTTTGACTGCGCAACCAGCATCATCCAAAACGGTAAGATTGAGTTCTATGCTAGACAGGGCAAGGACACTCCGGCAGGTCTGGTAGTTGCTAAGGACGGCGGCACTATGACCGAGTCCGCTACCATCCTGAAGGAAATGCGTGCAGGCAACGTTGCTCTGCTGCCGTTGGGCGGTCTGGGCGAAGAAACCGGCGGCTACAAGGGCTACGGCTTCACTACTATCGTAGAGATTCTGTCCTCCGCACTGGCAGGCGGTCCTTTCATGAAGGCACTGTCCGGCAAGGATGAAAACGGCAACAATGCTATGTATCATCTGGGTCACTTCTTCTTCGTTATCAACCCTGCATTCTTCATGGGCGTTGACACCTTCAAGAAAACTGCCGGCGATATCTGCCGCGGTCTGCGCAATTCCACTAAGGCTCCCGGTCAGGAACGCATCTATACTGCCGGCGAGAAGGAATATATGGCTTGGCTGGATAGAAAAGACAAAGGTGTACCGGTTGGCGAATCCATTCAGAAGGAATTCATTCAGCTCAGAGATGAGCTGGGCCTTACTCAGTACAAATTCCCGTTTGAAAAATAATAAGCTATAACAAAAGCCTGGGCGTTTGCTCAGGCTTTTTACGTTTGGGGAGATGTTGTTATTAAAGCATGAAAAAAGCCGTACGGCTTGATTTTTACTATTACAGTAAATTTATAGCCGTACGGCTTGTTTTTAGTCTTTATTCTTGATGAAGATGAAGATCAGTCCGCTGATACCCATCAGCAGCGGATAGAAGCAGTAGGGGATGATGGCGAAGGGGGTAAGTCCCGTGAGGCTTGCCGCAGCCAGAAGCTGTGCGCCGTAGGGGATAAGTCCCTGGCCCATGGAGCTGAACATATCAAGCAGAGAGGCACTGCGGCGAGGCGTTACGCCGAACTCTTCGCTGATGTCCTTGGCAATCGGACCTGCCATAACAATCGCAACAGTGTTGTTTGCGGTGCAGATATCAACAAGCAGAGCGAGAGCAGCAATACCAAGCTCACCGCCTTTGGTGCTGCTGATGCGGCTCTTGATGAAGTTCAGTACGAAATCAATACCGCCGTATTCCTTAATCAGAGTGATGATGCAGGCTACAATGATAGAAATAACGGTGATGTCATACATAGACATAATGCCGTTGCCAACGTGGGTAAACATTTTGGTAGCAGTAAACATGCCTGTTCCGAGGCCTACCAGCATACTGAGCACAGTACCGATAATAAGAATCACGAAAACGTTGACACCGCTTACAGCACCGATTAATACGAACAGATAGGGAAGAACCTTGATCAGACTGTAGTCGAGGTTACCGTTGACCTGATATTCGTTGGTGTTGCCCAAAAAGTAGAACAGGCCAAGAGTGATGATTGCTGCCGGCAGGACGATTTTGAAGTTTTCGCGGAACTTGTCGCGCATATCGCAGCCCTGAGTTTTAACAGCAGCAATAGTGGTATCGGAAATAATAGAAAGGTTGTCACCGAACATTGCACCGCAGACTACGGCACCGGCGCAAATAGCCATCGGGAAGCCGGTTTTGTCGCTGATGCCTGCAGCAATCGGAGCAAGTGCGGTAATAGTGCCTACGGAAGTACCCATAGAAATGGAAATGAAGCAGCCTATAGCGAAAAGGCCTGCTACCGCCATGTTGCCCGGCAGAATGGAAAGGCCGAGGTTGACGGTGCTTTCTACACCGCCGGCAGCGCGGACAGCGCCGGAAAAGGCACCTGCGGCGAGGAAGATGAGGCACATGGTGAGAATATTTTCGTCACCTACGCCGGTAGAAGCAAGGCGCAGCTTCTGCACAAAGCTGAGCTTTTTGTTTTGCAGGAAGGCTATGATTAAAGCAATTAAAAAGCCTACAATTGCAGGCATGCTGTAAAAATCTCCGGTAATCAGGCCTGAGCCTATAAAAAACAGCAGAAAGACTGCGATAGGCAGCAGAGCGATGGCACGCCCCTTGGAATGGTTGTTGGTCATAAACAGAATCTCCTTTTATATAATTTTCAGCTTTTTCTATTATATCAATTAAATTTTTAGTATGCAAGGAAGATTGATGAAGGATTGCTAAAAGAATAACAAAAAACCTCAGCTGCATTGCTGCAACTGAGGCAAACCGGCAGGCCGAGGCTTATAAATCCTTCGTTTTGAATTTTTCGTAGCCTTCATACATGTAGCTTGCGTCAATACCATTCATATAAACCTCGCGGTCATCAATATGCTCGGTCAGGGCGTTCTTTAAGAGAAATTTGATTTCCAGGTCTTTAATCGGGCTGCGCTCCATAGCGGAAAGATAATCTTCCTTATTAACCTTGCTCCAATCAATAACCAGCTGCAGCTTTTTCTTCAAAATAAGATCAAGCCAGATGCGCGTACTGCGACCGTTGCCCTCACGAAAGGGGTGAGCGACATTCATTTCAACATATTTTTCGATGATTTCGTCCAAAGTGCTTTGCGGCATACGTTCAATCTGTTTCAGCGCATCAAGCAGATACTTAGCCGGAACAAAGCGGAAGCCGCCTTTGGCAATGTTTACGGAACGGACCTTGCCTGCAAAATCGTAAATATCCATAAAAAGCTGCTTATGAATCGCCTGCAGTGTCTTGAAGGTGCCGGCTTCCAGCTTGTCCAGCATACCGCTTTCGAAAAGCTCTAACGCACGCTTTTTGCTTAAGCGCTCTTCCTGAGTTGCCAGCTCGGCGGAGCTGGTTATGCCTAATTTATTTTCCAAAGTCATAGTATAGATACCTCGTTGGTAATAGTGATGTACTTATTATATCATAAATCAATTTCGGGAAAAACAAAAAGCTCCGAACTCCTAAAAGTTCGAAGCTTTAACTTATTGGCTCCCCGAGTAGGACTCGAACCTACGACGCCCTGATTAACAGTCAGGTGTTCTACCGGCTGAACTATCGGGGAATTAAGGTTGGTAAGTCAACCAACGAAGATTATTATACTCGCATGGCAATTATTTGTCAACAGTTTTTTTAGAAAAATTTATAAGTATTTTGGGAAGGCGATAAATGCGCGGAATTTAGGATGGAACAGGAGATTTAACTAGCATTGTCTTTGATGATAAAAAGATAAAATTTAGAATAAATAAGAGGTATACTTTTAAAAATTATGTTATAATAGCTTTAATAAGATAAAAGCAAACGTGTAAAATATTCTCATGTATGTATTGCACAATCAACTGCTTCATCAAGAGGAGGTAAATGCCATGATATATGACGATTATACTTTGTTAAAAAATGTTGGCTACGATATCAATAGCAGCGACGATTTATTTAAGCTGATATGCGATAACCCGCGCAACAAAACAAAGTATTTTGATGTTTTAAGCCTGCGCTATTGCGTGGTGGATGATTCGGAATTAAATAAAATCTGGATGCCGGCAGAAACTGATGAAGACGGAAAAACTTTAATTGATACGAATGTCTTTGGCATTATGTACGAAAGCCCTCATTACAGCAGCTTTAAAATGAGAAATTGGTTGAGTTATGATGCAAACGGCTTTGGTGTTTTAAAAATCTCTGCTGCCGGCGGCAATCCTTTAGATTTGTACGTTGGTATAGTAAATGCGCCCTTTGTTAATTATTTGCCTGAAGGTGGTGAAATAAAATGTCAGCTATATGCACTGCCTTTGAATGTGCGCTTTTATGCGAATGCTGATGCTGCAATGAACGATGGTAAATTTTTTACCGATGAAATTGATGAGCTGGATTCTTGTGATGCATACGATAACGTACTTTATTTTGGTGCTCCCTGTAAGGATGGCGTGTATGATGTTGACGCTTTTGCGGTGATTTCCGCAAAGGTTATTGGCAAGGAATTGTGTACTAATCAACTGACGGTCCTGAACTATGTTCATCTGGAGGCAGAAGCCAAGGGAATGCATATTGACCTGCTTGTTGCACCGGAGGCGCTTTCTATGCCTTTGGAGGAAATCAACTATGTCAAGGGTGCTGTTCTGTTATATGCTAATGTTGAGCAGAAAAAATACTCTACCGAGGGATATAATGACACAATTTCTTTAGATAAACCCGTTTCTGAAGAGTATTTTAATCAGAAAATTGCTCCCGTACTTTTAAATCTGCGTGATTTGGCATACGAGCATTTAATTGTTGAGCTGGGCGAGCATTTTACTAATGGATTGGATTATATCCAAACTGCCAGAAACAGCGATGAGAAATTTGATGAGCATACCTACGAAGTTGAAGTATGCTTTGATTCCAATTTACCGACACAAAAAATGTATGCTTTAAGGGATTACTCACCTAATAAAACGCAGACATTGCAGTTCTTTAAACAGCTGTGCGTAGAAGATAAGCTACCTGATTTATCAGCTTGGACGGACATTACTGATGATATATTCAGGCATAAGGATGAAGAATATTATAGCAGATTTTCTATCTTTTTTAACATAAAACAAGCATTTTATAATGGTAAGCTGTCTGATGATTACAAGCTGCCAAAGTATGGTGCTAAGCCGATGTTTGCAGATGGGGCGCAGGATGGTACAGCGATTTATCATCTTAAACTGGAGGAGACAGACGAAAACGCCCGCTTGCTTGAAGCCTTTAAACTGATGAGTAATGCCGATTTTCCTGCAGCGGAAGCGCTGTTGGAGTCAATTTTGCAAAATAACTATGCTATTAAGCTGGCAGATGATATTCATACGGTGCTTTTTGAAAATCAAGAGGTATTGGATGCAGAAAATATTTATCGCTTTGCTGTAAATAATCTGCTTGCCTCCAAAAATAAAGAGCTTGTGAAGGCTGATATGGTAATATTGGAGCTGTTCTCCTACGATGAGCCTGTCCGTGAAGCTGTACGCATACTGGGACAGTGCGAAGAGTTTACTTTATTTGCTATTTTTGTTATGCGTAAATGGGAGGACGGAAACGAAGAAATATTTGATTTGGCCCAAAAGACACGTGATTGGGGACGTATTCACGCGATTGAATATTTAGAGGCAGATACAGAGGAGAAGAAGGAATGGCTTCTGTACGAGGGTCTGAAAAATATTTTTATGCCTGCTTACAGTGCTTTGACAGTTTTCCAAAAGGCTGAGGCTGGCAAGGTTTTTGCTATGGAAGCGCTGCCGTATGAAGCATATCATGCACTGGCAATGCTTATAGAGGGACTGTTAGATGAAGGACCTGTTCCGGGTATTTCGCAGATTAAAGACAGAATGCTGATTTTGCAGCAGTTTTTAGACCATTCGGCTAAGCAGGAGCTTACTGTTGCGGATTTAAATGTTGTGTTGCTTATTGCTCAGTGGTGTGATGATTTGTCGTCAGAGGAAGCCAAAAGTATTAAGGAAAAGGCTGAAGCTATTCTGTTTGACTCCAAGAATATCGGTGTAGTGGAGGAGGCAATAAAGAACGCTGATGGACTAATGCTTGCTGATAAGTTGGGACTGCCGTTTAAAAATCAGCTGCTTGAATGTATTGAACAGAACTTTGAAGAAAACTGCTGTAAATGCTTCTGGCTGATGGAGGATCCTGATTATGTTGAAAAGGTGGTTGAGGTTTTCTGTAACAAGCTGCCATTTGACATAATTAGTGCCGGTGCAGCTGCTGACTGTGACTTCGGGGATAAAAACTTTAAGTATTACGCTATGCTGGAAAGTATTTTAACAAATTTTGGCAGAGTACCTGTCGGAAGAGAACCGGAATTAGCAGCAGCTGCTGTGCAATGTCCTTCTGCCCGTGTCAGAAGACAGGGTGTTGCTGTATTAAAGGTATGGGTTGAAAATGCCGGTGTTACGTTAGAGAAGCTTTTGCCGCAGGTACACAAGCTGTTGACGGATATTGTTGCGGACGAGGTATGTAATGATATTAAAGAAAGCATAAATGAGCTTATAGCAGGCAGGACAGCTTTTGATAACGATGACTGCTGATATACCCTTCACCTTTAGTTAATACAGCACCTGCAGACAGCAAGAAAAGATAAAATTTTTAGATAAATAGTAGGCGCGTTTAAGGTTTTATGCTATAATATCCTTAATGATATAAACTACATGTGTAAAGGAGTGTTCCCCATGGAAGAAGCTGTATTATACGCTGTGGAAAACAATATTGCGACGATTACTATGAACCGTCCGAAGAGCCTGAACTCAATGAATGACGCGCTGATTGACGGTCTGCACGCTGCCATTACCAAGGCTGCGGCCGACGCTGAGGTGCGTGCTATCGTGCTTACCGGCAACGGCAAAGCATTTTGTGCCGGCGGTGATCTTAGCTATCTGAACGGCTTGAAAGGCGTTGCTGCCAAGAAGGACTTTATCGCTAAGGTTGGCGACGTTGCCAAACGCCTGACTACCATTCCTAAACCTGTTATTGCTTATATCAACGGCGTTACTGCCGGTGCAGGCGTTAACCTGATGCTGGCCTGCGACCTGGTGTATGCATCTGCCAAGGCACGCTTTGGCGAGAGCTTTGCCAAGGTTGGCCTGATTCCCGACTGCGGCGGTCTGTACTTCCTGCCGAAGGCTATCGGTGTGCTGAAGGCTAAGGAGCTGATGTTTACCGGTGACCTGATTGACGCTGCAACTGCCAAGGAGCTTGGCATGCTGAACGATATATATGAAGATGAAGAACTGAAGGACAAGGTTTATGCTATGGCTGCACGCCTGGCAGCAAGCGCTCCGCTGTCTATCAGCCTGACGAAGAAATATCTCAATGACCATGACCTGACTCTGGACGAGGTGCTGGCTATTGAAGAAACTACCCAGGCGCTGCTGATGGGTACCGACGACTGCAAGGAAGGCATTGCTGCCTTCTACGAGAAACGCGCACCGCAATTCACAGGCAAATAAGCAGAAATTAGCAGAAAAAAGCAAATGTTTACGGAACTGTCACATAATTTATACTGATGGTTCCATTTTCTTTTTGACGTAGGAATACAAGATGTTGTATAATAAATCTATTGATAAATTTTTCTCGGAGGAAAGTATGCTCGATTTCAGTACAATGATTTATCGCATTCCTGCGCTGCTGTTTGCGATTACGATACACGAATATGCCCATGCGCAATGTGCGGACAGCATGGGTGAACCGACTGCGCGTTATATGGGACGCATGACCTTCAACCCGATGGCGCATCTGGACCCGTTGGGCGCAATTCTGCTGGTGGTAGCAGGCTTCGGCTGGGCAAGACCTGTAGAAATTAACCCCAGCAATTTCCGCAACCGCCGCGAGGGTATTCTGAAGGTTTCCTTTGCCGGCCCCGCAGCCAATCTGTTTTTGTGCTTTCTTGCAGCATTTTTCATGACGTTTTTAAATCGCTTTGGTCTTTTGAGTGATGGCGTTTACCGCTTTTTGCTGTGGATGCAATTATATAATGTATGGTTTGCTTTCTTCAATCTGATTCCGGTGCCGCCGTTGGACGGCTCCAAGATTCTTTCGGAGCTTTTGCCGCCGTCTATGGCCTGGAAGTTTGACAATCTGGTGGGACGCTACGGCTTTTATATTCTGATTGCTTTGGTGTTCACCGGTATTACAGGTGCGATTATCAGACCGCTTGCCGCAGGCTACATGATGCTGGTAAACGGTATATTGGGTTTAGTGTTCTAAGCCATGGCTGATTTATCGTTGAAGCTGACTGCGTTCGAAGGTCCGCTGGATTTGCTCCTGCATCTTATCGAGCGTGATAAAGTAGATATTTATGATATTCCCATCGCTGCGGTTACGGAGCAGTATATAAGCTATCTGCGCAGCATGAGTGAATTTGATATGGAGGTCGCCAGTGATTTTCTGGTGATGGCCGCAACGCTGCTGCAGATTAAATCGCGCATGCTGCTGCCCAAGCAGTCCGCTGAGGGCGAGGAGGAGGAAGCAGACCCGCGCCAACAGCTGGTGGAGATGCTGGTGGAATACCGCCGCATCAAGCGTGCCGCTGCTGCTTTGGCAGATATGAAGCAGAGCGCTGACCTGTACTGGCAGCGTGAGCCGATGTTCGGCAATCTGGTGGAGCGCACTATTGCTCCCTGCACGGTGCAGCAGTTATTGAAGGCTTTGGCAGGTATGACGACTGCGCCTGATGGCAGACCGGCAGCCTTTATCGAGCCGCAGGCCTATAGCGTGCAGGATAAAATGGCAGATATTCTGCAAAAACTGCAGCGCAGGCCGCAGGGTTTTATGCTGAATGAGATTTTTACCGCAGGCAGCCCTGCCGAGAAGGTGGCCTGCTTTTTGGGTGTACTAGAGCTGCTGAAGCTGGGTTTGATTACTATCAGCCAGGCACAGCGCTTTGCACCGATTTATATCTTCGGCAAGCAGGGACAGGAGGAAGCAAACGATGTATCTTGATAAAATGACAGGAGCACTGGAAGCGGTGCTGTTTGCTGCAGGTGAGCCTGTTTCTGTGGCGGAGCTTGCGGACCTTCTGCAGCTGGAAAAGCCGCAGGTGTGGGAGCTTGTTTCGGAGCTGAAGCAATCCTACGAGGCGGAAAGCAGGGGATTGATGCTGCGTGAAACAGCAGGCTGCTTTCAGCTGGTAACCAAGCCGGTTTACTACAGCATATTGCTGGGCTTGGGACGCAAAAAGGAAGTAAAGCTGACGAATGCGTCTTTGGAAACCTTGGCGATTGTCGCTTTTAAACAGCCGGTGACGCGCGCAGAGATGGAAGCCATCCGCGGCGTAAAGGTTGACGGCGTACTCAATACACTGCTGGACCTTGGTCTGGTGGCGGAAGCAGGACGCAAAAAGGCTTTGGGCAACCCCATTTTATATGCTACGACAGAAAAATTTCTGATGGTGTTCGGCTTGAACTCATTGGAGGAGCTGCCTCCGCTGGAAACGAAGCCTGAGGACGAGGCAGAGGCCGCACAGCAGGTGCTGCAGCTTGATAATACATTAGAAGCAAAGGAAAACTGAGATAGATGGAAGAACGTTTACAAAAAATCCTGGCGGCAGCAGGCGTTGCCTCCCGCCGCGAAGCAGAAAAAATTATTACGGCAGGTCGCGTCCGCGTGAACGGTAAGGTTGTTACCGAGCTGGGCTGCAAGTTTGATGCCGCTAAGGTACGCATCAGCGTTGACGGCAAGCCTATTGCCCAAGAGGCCAAGGCATATTACATTTTCTATAAGCCGAGGGGAGTAGTCACCACGATGTCCGACCCGCAAAACCGCCGCAGCATTGCCGATTTCGTGCAGAACCTGCCGGAGAGAGTTTTCCCGGTAGGCCGTCTGGACTTCAATACCGAAGGACTGCTGCTGCTGACGAATGACGGTGCGCTGGCACAGGCACTGATGCATCCGAGCCATGAAGTCAACAAAACCTACCTTGTTAAGGTTCCGGGCATTGTGCCGCAGGAAAAGCTGGACCAGCTGCGTTTGGGCGTAAAGCTGGAAGACGGCCCGACCGCTCCGGCGATTGTTAACCTGCGTGATTATGACCATGAGCGTGGCTTTACGCTTTTTGATATCACCATCCACGAGGGACGTAACCGCCAGATTCGCCGCATGTGCGACGCTATCGGCTTCCCGGTGCGCGATTTGAAGCGCATCAAGCTGGGACCGCTGCAGCTGAGCAATCTGGGACGCGGCAAGTTCCGCAGCCTGAGCGAGCAGGAATTATCTCAGCTCAGAAAGGCGGCTAAGCTATGACGCGAGTTGCGATTGTAGGCGGCGGTGCTGCAGGCCTGTTGGCAGGTATTGCTGCAGTCTGGGGCGGAGCGCAGGTAACGATTTATGAAAAAATGCGTGTGCCGGGCAAGAAAATGCTCATCACCGGCAAGGGGCGCTGCAACATTACCAACGCTTGCGAAATCCCCGATTTCATAAAAAATCTGCCCGGAAACGGAAGATTTTTAAATAGTGCTTTACATAGGTTCACAAATAATGATATAGTATTGCTATTGGAGAGTAACGGATTGCCGACGAAGGTTGAACGCGGCGGCCGTATTTTCCCGGTAAGCGACAAGGCGAAGGATGTAGTTGATACGCTGGTAAGGATTTATACAGAGGCCGGCGGCAAGCTGCAGACCGACACCAAGGTTATTGATATCATGGTCAAGGAAGGCCATGTGTACGGCGTGCGCACGGTCAACGGCGTGTACGAGGCAGACAGAGTTATTCTGGCTGCGGGCGGTGCGTCCTATCCGGGCACAGGCAGCGACGGCGGCGGCACTAAGCTGGCGAAGAAGCTGGGGCACACGATTGTGCCGCTGAAGCCTTCTCTGATTCCGCTGGAAAGCGATTATCCTTATGTTGACGACCTGCAGGGCCTTTCCCTGCGCAACGTGCAGGCAACACTTTTTGCCGACGGCGTAAAGCTGGGCAGTGAATTCGGCGAGATGCTGTTTACGCATTTCGGCGTTTCCGGTCCCATTGTGCTTTCGCTGAGCAATCTTGCTGCAGATGCTTTGGCTGCAGGAAAAGATGTAGAGCTGGAGCTTGACCTGAAGCCTGCGCTGAGTGAGGAAAAGCTTGACGCACGTATCCAACGTGACTTTGTGCAGTACAGCCGCAAGCAGGTGCTCAATGGCATGAAGGATTTACTGCCGCAACGACTGATTCCCGTTGTGCTGGATATGTCCTACGTTGATGAGAATAAATTCATCAACCAGGTTTCGCGCGAGGAGCGTCACAGACTGCTGCAGACGCTGAAGCATTTTGTGATCACCATTTCCGCAACACGCCCGATTGCCGAGGCCATTGTTACCGCAGGCGGCGTAAGCGTGAAGGAGATTGACCCCAAGACCATGGAATCCAAGCGCATCAAGGGTCTGTACTTTGCAGGCGAGGTTATGGATGTCGACGGCTATACCGGCGGCTATAATCTGCAGGCGGCGTTCAGCAGCGGTCATGCTGCAGGCGAAGCGGCGGCTGCGGAAGAATAATTCATAAATTTGACTTATTTTAGGCTATCCATATACATGTAAAACATGGTATTATATAGATAGCTAATACATTATAAAGTGTGGTTATGTAGAATGAAGAAAATTGTTGTGGCAATTGATGGTCCCGCAGGTGCAGGCAAAAGCACTATTGCGAAGCTGGCTGCCGAAAAATTAGGCTATGCTTATATTGATACTGGTGCCATGTACAGAAGCGTAGCCTGGAAGTTTTTGCAGACAGGCAAAGCTTTTGACGAGGACTTTATCAGCGGCTTATCCAAGACTATGCTGATTGACTTCAAACCGGAGGCAAAAATCAACCGTGTTTTTGTGGACGGTACCGAGGTTACCGATGCTATCCGTACTCCAGAGGTGACGGCAATCGTATCGCGTGTTGCTGCTATCGGAGCAGTGCGTGAGGCGATGGTGGACCAGCAGCGCCGTATGGGCGAGGCAGGCGGTGTCCTGATGGACGGCCGTGATATCGGTACGGTGGGATTCCCGAACGCACAGCTGAAAATTTTCCTTACTGCTTCGGTTGAGGAAAGAGCGCGCCGCCGCTATGCGGAAATGGTAGCGAAAGGTCAGCAGGTTGATCTGCAACAGCTGCAGGCGGATATAGCCGAGCGCGACAAGCAGGACAGCGAGCGTGCTATCAGTCCGCTGCGTCAGGCAGAGGATGCACTGCTTCTGGATACATCCGATATGGGCATCAGCGAGGTTACCGAGAAGATTTTACAGCTGGTGCAGGAGCGCGCACAATGATTTATACCTTAGTGAAGAATCTCTTTAAAATTCTTTTTACCATCTTTTTGCGATTGAAGGTAGAAGGAAGAGAAAATATTCCCAAGGATGGTCCGCTGGTAATAGCGAGCAACCATCTGAGTCTGCTTGATCCGCCTGTACTTGGTACAGCAGCAACCCGTAAGGTCCACTTCATGGCCAAGGAAGAGCTGTTTGTGCCGGTTCTGGGTACTATTTATAAAATTCTGGGTGCTTTCCCGGTGCGCCGTGGCGGCGCGGACCGTGCTGCAATCAAGCATGGTATTGATATCTTGGAAAGCGGTCAGGTGCTGGCGATTTTCCCCGAGGGAACACGCAGCAAGACCGGTGAGCTTGGCAAGGCTCAGCCCGGAGCGCTGATGATGGCGAGCAAGGCGAAGGCAACTATCGTGCCGGCCTGCATCATCGGTACCGATTACAAGCGTCACGGCCGTATATGGCCGAAGGTTACGGTGCGCTTTGGCAAACCGATGCCTTTTCCTGAGGACGCTGTGGTCAACAAAGAATTTTTGCATGCAATGACTGAAGAGCTGATGCAGCACATTGCAAAGCTGCAGGCAGGTGAAGATGCATAATGGAAATTAAGGTAGCAGAGCACTGTGGTTTTTGCTATGGTGTGAAGCGCGCGGTGGCGTTGGCCCAGAAGGCTGCGACAGACCGTGTGCAGGGTGCAACGCTGGGACCGTTGATACACAATCCCCAGCTGATTGCCGAGCTTGCATCTAATGGCATTGCCTGTAAGGACAGCCTGGAGCAGTTTGCTCCAGGTGAAACGGTTATCTTCCGTTCACACGGCGAGGGGCCTGAAACCTACGCGCAGGCAGAAAAACAAGGGCTGACAATTCTGGACGCAACCTGTCCGAATGTACGCCTGGCACAGCAAAAGGCTGCTCAGGCAGCAGCTGATGGCTATTTTCCTGTAATAGTCGGAGAAAAAAATCATCCGGAAGTAAAAAGTATTTTAAAATGGGCAGGAAAAAACGCTATCTGTGTAGAATGTATAAAAGATATCTCTTATGTACCGCGCCAGGAGCGTTATGGAGTAATCATCCAGACGACTTTTGAGCTGCAGAAATTTAATGATATATTGCAGGCACTGCAGGAGCAGCGCCCGGGAGAATACCGTGTGGAGCGCACCATCTGTCTGGCGACAGCGCAAAGACAGCAGGCGGCTGTAAAGCTGGCTGCTGAGTCTGATGCCGTTATCGTCATCGGCGGACGCAACAGCGCCAACACAAGGCATCTTTTCGAGCTGGTGCAAAAGCATTGCAGGCAAGCATATCATATAGAGACTGCCAGCGAACTGAGCAGCGATATGCTAAGGGGTTGCAATAAAATAGGAATCACGGCAGGAGCATCGACTCCGGACCGTTTAATTAAGGAGGCTATTTTAGTAATGGAAAACATGGATTTTGAAAGCATGCTCAACGAAAGTATGGAGGTAGAGGTATATCCTGGCAAAGTTGTCAACGGTACCGTTATTCAATTGGATAAAGACGGCGTTTATGTATCTTTTGGATATAGACATGATGGTCTGATTCCTTATTCCGAATGGTCCCAGACCGAATCTGCTGAAGAACTGCAAAACTCCATCAAAGTTGGCGACGAAGTAGAAGCTAAGGTTGTTCCTGGCAGCACCAAGAGCGATTTCGTTCGTCTGTCCAAAATCAAAGCAGAGCGCGACGCAGCATGGAAAAATGTTGCTGAGCTGCCCGAAGGCGAAAAACGCCCGGCAACCGTTAAGGTTCTGCGCATCATCAAAAACAAAGCTAAAAACATCGTTGGTCTGGGTGTTGCAGTTGAAGGTGTTGAAGGCTTCATGCCCGCATCTCATGTTGAACTGCGCCGCGTAGAAGACTTCACCGGTTATATCGGCAAAGAGCTGGAAGCTGAAATCATCGAAGTTGACTTGGAGAAAAAACGCATCGTTGTTTCCCGCCGTGACCTGCTGAGAGCTGAAGCTGACGCTAAACGCAAAGCTTACAAGGAAGCTAAAGAAGCTCGCATTGCTGCTGCTAAAGAAGCACGCGCTGCTGCTGAAGAAGCTGCTTACAACTCTGTTGCTGAAGGCGAAGTTTACACCGGTAAGGTTGTAAAAGTTGCTGAATTCGGTCTGTTCGTTGAAATCGGCGAAGGCCTGGTTGGTCTGGTTCACAACACCGAGCTGTCTTGGGACCGTAGCGTAAAAGCTGCTGACGTTGCTAAAGAAGGCGACGAAGTAACCGTTCTGGTTAAGAGCATCGACCGCGAAAACAAACGCGTTGCTCTGAGCATCAAAGCTACTCTGGAAGATCCCTGGAAGGTTGAAGCTTCTCAATTCCACATTGGCGACATTCTGGATGTAGAAGTTGTTCGTCTGCTGGCTTTCGGCGCTATCGTTAAACTGAGCGACAAGGTTGAAGGTCTGGTTCACATTTCCGAAATCGCTCCTGAGCGTATCGAAGCTCCTAGCGACGTTCTGGAAGTTGGCCAAGTTGTTAAAGCTGAAATCATTAAAATGGATCTGGACAGCAAAAAAATCGGCCTGAGCATTTCCAAAGTTAAACGTGATGCTGAAAAGAACGAATTCCGTTCCTACATGGGCAGCAAAAAATCTCACCTGAGCCAAAACCTGTCCGAGCAGCTGGAAAGCCTCGAAAAATAATTGGAGAAGGATATGCAACGTGCAAAGCGTAAGCTAGAACATATTCAATATGCACTGGAGCTGGGCGACGGCCCGGCGGCAACGCACCTTGCTGATCTCCGCTTCTTACACAACTGTCTGCCGGAGATTAATCCGGCAGACTTTGTTTTATCTGTAGAAATTTTAGGCAAACGTCTGCGTTTGCCTTTTTTCATTGATGCTATTACCGGCAGTACAGATGCGGTGACGGAGATTAACAGAAAGCTGGCGCAGGTGGCGGCAAGAACCGGTATCGGTATGGCTGTCGGCTCGCAGTTCGGCGCTGTGCGTGACGGCAGCGGTATCGCGAGCTATACTGTGGTGCGCGAGGAGCTTGCCGAAGGTCTTGTTATCGGTAACATCAGCGCACTGGCTACGCCCGCGCAGGCGCAGGCTGCCATTGACATGCTGCAGGCTGACGCGCTGGAGGTTCACCTGAACGCTGCGCAGGAGCTGTGGATGGCCGAAGGCGACAAGGATACCTGTGGACTTTTGGCAAACCTGGTACAGATTCGTGATGCTGTGAGCGTGCCTGTTATCGTTAAGGAAACAGGCTGCGGTATTGCGGCAGAGCAGTACGAGCTTTTGCTGGAGCAGGGCTTTACAGCCTTTGACTGTGCCGGCGCAGGGGGGACGAACTTCCCGGCTATTGAGGCGAAGCGTCAGGGCGTGGAGCTGACGGAGGAGTTTGCTGCCTGGGGCGTGCCTACATGCTGGAGCCTGCTGGATGCGCAGCAGACTTTGCCGCAGAACGCTCTGCTGCTGGCGAGCGGCGGCATCCGCAGTGCAGGTGACGCAGCGCGTGCCTTTGCTCTGAGTGCGGACGCTGTGGGGATTACCGCTCCGCTTTTGCGTCTTGTCATAGAGCAGGGAGTTGACGCTGCCGCAGACTATGTGGAAGCGTTGGCGGAAGGACTGCAAAAGTACATGCTGCTTTTGGGCTGCCTGACGCCGAAGGAGTTGCGTGACGTTCCGCTGATTGTGACGGGAGAAACGCGTGACTTTATTGCCAGCCGCGGCTACGAGCTGGCGAAGCTGTGCAGATGGCGTAGAGGGTAAGAGAAAAGAAGAGGATAGAAAAACTGCGGAGCAGGCGAGAGCTTGCTCCGCAGTTTTTGGTGAGAAAATGGATAAATGGATATTTGTAATTAGAGCTTCCGAAATAAGAAGATAAAATAAAATACTTAAAAATAAATTCCGAAATGGGAATATAATTTGATTTTCAAAACATAATGTGCTATACTCGGAGAAAGGAGGGATGGAGCTATGGTTGAAAGAAAAGAATACCTCGAACACCTTTGGGAGTGGAAAGACGAGCACATCATTAAAGTTGTGACGGGAATTAGACGTTGTGGTAAATCGGTGCTTCTGGAACAGTTTAAGGACAGACTTCATTCAGCTGGCGTGGGAGCAGAACAGATTATATCAATCAACTTTGAAGACCTGGAGTTTGAAGAGCTTTTGGATTATAAGGCACTTTATCGTTATATAAAAGAACGTCTGTGCAGCGATAAAATGACATATATTTTTTTGGACGAAATTCAGAACGTGCCTGATTTCCCCAAAGTAGTAGATAGTCTATATGTAAAGAACAACACGGATGTATATATTACGGGTTCAAATTCGTATTTGCTTTCGAGCGAACTGGCAACCCTTTTGTCTGGAAGGTATGTGGAAATATCAATGCTTCCTCTTTCTTTCTGTGAGTATGTCACTGTGACGGGGAGGCCGCAAGAAGATGCTTTCTCAGAATATATGCAAACAGGAGGACTTCCGTATGTTGCGGTGATGAACCGTACGGATGAAAAAGTAAATCAATATCTGGAGGGAATCTATAACACCGTTATTGTTAAAGATATTGAGGAACGCCAGGCAAGAAAAGAAAAAGATGCAGGTAAACGTAAAATCACAGATATTGCACTACTGAAGACCATTGCACGCTATTTAGCAAGTGTAATCGGCAGTCCGGTTTCTATGAAAAGCGTAACCGATTACTTAATCTCTTCTGGCAGAAAGATTTCCCCAAATACGGTTAGTGATTATGTGGAGGCTTTGACCGAATCATTTGTCTTTTACCCAGCTGAAAGATTTGATATTGTTGGGAAACAGCTTTTAAAAGCCAATAAAAAGCTGTATATGGTTGATCTGGGACTTCGCAATCATATTCTTCCAAGAAAACGGTATGATTTGGGCTTTTCCATTGAGAATATTGTATATTTCGAGCTTTTACGGCGAGGCTATCAGGTCAATATTGGAAAGTTTGGCTCAACTGAAGTGGACTTTGTCGCTCAGAAGCAAGGAATATTAACTTATTATCAGGTTACAGCTAATATAACTGCTGAGGAAACATTTGAACGAGAGATGCGTCCACTACGGGGAATACAAGACAATTATGAGAAAATCGTCTTGACGCTTGATCGCTTCTCCCTCGGAAATTATGAAGGCATAAAAGTCATGAATGTCATTGACTGGCTTCTAGGGATATAGAAGAGTATTGAGTTTGCCAAGAATCTTGTGGCAGAAAACGGAAACCATCGAGCGTACTGCAAGAGTGACTACTTTGTTTGTTGCAGAGGTGCGTAAGCTGGCAGAAAAGCTGAGCGCGTAAGCTCTAGTTATAATAAAATATGCATTGAGCGTCATCGTGGGTGAAACCTGCGATGGCGTTTTTTGGCGAACTGAAATAGCTAATATAATTGACGAAAGCGTCTCTAATGGTTTTATCGAAGGCAGCAATAATAAAATAAAAGTTTTGAAACGAATTAGTTATGGTGTACGAAACTTTGAGAGATTCAGAAATAGAATACTATATCTGCAATTAGGTATTGTAAAATTGCATTAGGATAACTATGTCTTATTTTATAACAAAAACTAACCTCCGATATTAGATATACAAGAGGTTAGTTGAATTACAAAACTAATTATGTATTGTCTAGGTCTATTATGTTAAACCATAAAAATTGACAAAGAACCAGCTTTTGTTATGCAGAACAATAAAAAGGCTTGTTTTTAGGCTGGGGTAGAGATATAATGTAAATATGTTAAATAAGGAAGTAATACTGTTGTAACGTATGCTAATACTATTCTTTAGATTTTATTAGTTAGAAGAAACTTTACGTAGTATTGTGAGGACAATGATCGGCTAACAGAGTATAAAGGAGACTTTTTATAAATATCAAAAATATTTTTTCGGTGGCAGGATTTCTCTGTAAAATTTTTGAATGCAGTGCTGCAGAGCAGTAAAACTCCTGCAAAGTATCATCCGCCAGTAGAGTACGACGAAGCAGCTTTTGTTGCGCCTTATATGGGCAATTTGTGCAAATTTCCCGATGAACATTTTGTGAGCAAATATCGCGAAGAAATCGAAGAGTATTTTTTGAGCGAACCAGAGCATTTGGGAAATGTGGCAAAAACGTTGGAACGGCAAAATTATGCAGGCATCCGCAGCAAGGACGAAGACGCTTTGCGCAAGCTGAAACAATGCAAACTTTCTCAGGCAGTTATTATGGCGTATCTTGATGAGATGATACGCACAGGCTCGGAAGGAGAATTTCAGTTAAAAACTTCTTTTTATAAGCCTCGTACCATTCTGCTTGGCGATTCGCACATTCAGGATGTAAAGCTGTATTCTTACCAGCAGGAAGCCAACATTGCGATGCAGGAATATTTTCTTGAGCAAAACGGTCGTAGCGGCATTCTTGTGATGCCGACAGGCGGCGGCACGACGATGGCGAGTATTTATTTTCTTCTGCATGAGCTTTCTTCGCGTGGCTATGAAGTTATCTGGCTGGCGCACCGCCATATGCTCGTCGAACAGGCAGCGAATGTTTTTTATAGACTTTCACCGCTCGTGAAAGATGTGGCAGGTGATAAAATTAAAAGTCTGACAGTGACTTGCGTTTCGGGCGCACATGCCAGCGCACACGCTTTATCCAAAAAAGATGATATCGTCGTTGGTAGCGTGCAGAGTCTAGTGCGTAATCTTGGCTATCTTACAGCTCCGCTCAAGAAGAAAGTTATTATCGTTGTGGACGAAGCGCACCATGCGATTGCACCTTCATATAGAAAAATTATAAACGCTGTGCGCCAAAAATGTCCCGAGGCGAAATTGCTTGGCCTTACGGCAACGCCAATCCGATACACTGACATGGGCACTGTTTCGCTGCTGAAACTGTTTGAGCAGAAAATCATTTATGCCATTCCCTTGAGCAAACTGATTGCTGATGGTACTCTGGCTACGCCGATAAACTTAAAACGTGAAACGAATGTTGAAATTGAAACTTATATTGATAAAGATGAGCTGAAAAAAGTTTTGGCGAAAGGCGATTTGACGGAACAAGCTGTCAACAAGATTGCAAAGATTAACGAACGTAACGAAGTTATTATTAAGGAATACCTTGATAATAAAGAGAAATACGGCAAAACGATAATTTTCGCCTTGAACATTACGCACTGTGATGTTTTGGCAGATATGTTCGTCAAAAAGGGTGTAAAATGTGACCGCATTTATTCTGGCATGGACGACAGTGTGAAAGACGCAATTATTGAACGTTTCCGCCATAACAACCATAAGGATAAGGATGGCAATGATGACCATATCGACGTATTAATTAACGTCAACATTCTTAGCGAGGGCAGCGATATTCCTGATATTCATACAGTTTTTCTGACACGTCCGACGAACAGTGACGTTTTATTAATGCAGATGATTGGGCGCGGCATGCGTGGCGAGCAATGCGGTGGCACAAAAGAAGTGTACATCGTTGACTTCTGTGATAAGTGGGCAAGCTTTACACGTTGGCTCAACCCTTCGTTTCTGCTGGAAGGCGAAGAAGGCGGAATACCGGGAGACACCAAGAAAGAGCCGAAGAAAAAGAACAAATTGGAAGAAATTCCTGTGTCCAGCATTATCGACGCGATGCGTGCCATTTCTTACGGCGATTTGGGCTTCAAGGTGCACGCCGCTGTGCTGCCTGTGGGTTGGTACAATGTTTATGATAAAAATGACATGCCTGAGAAAGTGCTTGTTTTCGCCAACCAACAGGAAGGCTATGCAGCAATGAAGGCAGATACGCAGGCGCTTGTTGCAGCGGAAGAGCAGAACGGCAAACTGCTTTTGCAAAAATATTTCGATGGCTTCGGTGTGATGCCTACGCCTCAGGAATTGGAAGACATTGCAGAGGTGACGGCGACGGAGAAAGCTTTTCCAGAGTTTCAATCGTTCGACGAGCGTGACGACATCGACCCGTCAAAATTGGCGATGAAGTATCGCGAAGAAACGTCTTTGGCCAACATCTTCAAAATTCAGCAGGATATTCATGCAATTTATAATGCGCATAAGACGATCATTGACAGCTTGTATGGCAATGTGGAATCCTATCAACGACGTATTTTTGACTTCCTTCTGTATCCCACCGGCGTTACGCCGATGGGCTCTAGTATTGAAGAAGCAGAAACAGAGTTTGCCTTGCTTAGCGCAGATCCTTTCGCTGAACCGCTGGAAATTTTGCTTGATGAAGTTTTGGCAGAACAAAAAGACAACTTGGGCGACGACTTCAAGCGCCCGACGATTGGCTGGACTAAGAAGGCTTATAAGACGTATTTTGCACAATATATTTATCTTGGCGATAATATCAAAATGAATTGCGGCCTTAATTCTGCCAGCGTGCCGCGTGAAGTACTAAAGTACCTTATTTATCACGAGTGCCTGCATCAGCTGATTCATTCTCACGGACCGAAATTCCGTGAATTGGAACGTAGATTCCCTAATTTCAACGAGCTGGATAATTACTTGGATTATCAGTTCCCAACATTCGTTAAAGAAGAAAGCAGATAATTTGGGAGAGATATAAAGATGGCAAAAGTAGTTTTTTGTAATATAGCATGGATGAAACTTTATAGTGGCATTACTGACAACGACCAACCGAAGAATGGCGGTGCATTTGTCAAAGAAAATAATGATGCTTGTGAAAGTTTCAATTTCTATCCGTATAACCATTACTGCCTTGGGTATGTGCGTGCACCAGGGGAGAGGTTGAATCTGGCGCGTGTAGAGGATGTGCCAGATGATGTAGATAAAATTGATGACGTTACAGTTATCTGGGTAGCGACTAATGATACAGGACGGCATATCGTTGGCTGGTACGAACACGCCGAGATGTATCGTTACTATCAGTATTTTGAAGATAGCATTGTAGAAAATCATACATGTTGGCAATATAATTTTAAAACCAGAGAAGAAAATGCGCATATTATTCCCGAAGAGCTGCGTAATTTTAGGGTTCTTTCGGCATCAAAAGCAGGCGCAGGCTTGGGCATGGGACAATCGAACCTTTGGTATGCAGACTCTGCAATCACGAAAGAAAAATTTGTGCCGAAGGTTTTGGAGTATCTGGAGAAAATACGTCCACAGACAATACAACAATATTGGCGTAAAGAATTTGTTGAAAAAATCGCTGATATTCAAGGAAAAAGTGTAGAAGAATTAAATGAATTGGCAGCTAACGAAACGAATCCAGGTAAATTATTTGCCATTGATAATTTGATAATTTCCATGAATCCGCCTGATATGTTTAAAGCAAGATTTCATCGTGCTGCTGATTTGGAGCTCTACCTTTTGTATGATGAAGCGATAGAAGAATATCAGCGTGCTTTAGCTTGTGTAACAGACGAAGATAAAGATAGCGACACATATCTTACATATTTGTTTAATCTGCAACGTTTACTGGAATTTACTGGCAAATATTTCTTGGGTTGGGAAATGGCACAAAGATGCCTGGCAGAGTCAAAGACTATTGAAGATAAATTTATCGCGATTGAATCAATGCTTATCATGGCAAGCCGTGAAGGAAATACTGAACTGGTAGAAAAAGCTCTTGGCTACTATGCTGATTTAAAAACAGATTACGCCAAAGATACCGTCCAAGATTATAAAAATTGGCTCAAAGAGCAGAAGAAAAATAAGAAATAAAGCTTTTAGTAAAATATTTTGACCAATAAAAAACACACAGCGCAAACTTCACAGTTTGTTCGTTGTGTGTTTTGGTTTTACATGATAAAATATTGTGTAAGACAACCGAGCTAGAGGGTGGGGCATTGCCGAAATTCTTCGGAATGGAGGTGATGTCTATGGTATATTTCAGTTTTCAGGATTTAATGTCCTTTGGAATTTTTATCGTAGCATTGCTGACGTTCATATTTCAGAACAGAAAGTAAAAGCATACGGACATAGAAAAACCGCCCCTAAACTTTGACGAGGAAAGGGCGGCTTTTCCGTAACCTAAATCGGCAACCCACCTGGTTGGGCGGTTGTCTTATCATCTATAATATAACATAAAGCCATGCTTTGTGCAAGTTGCGCTTTGTGAACTTTTGCAGGTTGTCGCTAATGGGCGCGTATTTATGTAAACAGGGGAGCTTTGCTTCCTTTTTTATATAGCAATATTATTTTTGGGGCCACGTCAGTGCGTCCCCTTTTTGCATTCTTCAAGCTAATATGATATAATAATTTGACGACTAATCTTTTCACGGTTGATTATCTGCATTTTTTTTAAGGAGTTGTAATGGTAGGACTTATTAGTGGTGTACGCAAGAACAGTTTGGCAGCGGACGCAGGCATCAAGGTCGGCGAAAAGCTGTGCAGCGTAGACGGCGTACAGGTTAAGGATATAATTGAATTGAGCTTCTATACCTCCGATTACGAGGTTGATCTGGAGATAGAGGCCACCGATGGCACACGCCGTCAGGTACATATAGAAAAATATCCGGATGAGGATCTTGGCCTGGAGTTTGATTCCGCAGTTTTCGACAGAGTTGCGACCTGCTACAATAACTGTGTTTTCTGCTTTGTGGACCAGATGATTCCCGGTATGCGTCCGGGTCTGTATGTGCGTGATGACGATTACCGTCTGTCCTTCTTATATGGTAACTTCATTACACTCACCAATATGAAGGATGAAGATTTTGAACGTATTATCCGCACGCATCTTACGCCGCTGTATGTTTCGGTACATGCTACTGACCCGCAGGTGCGCTGCCAGATGATGCACAACCGTTTCGCCGGTCAGCTGATGGAGCGCCTGCAGCTTTTGTTCGATGCGGGCATTCAGGTGCATACGCAGATTGTCTGTTGTCCCGGTTATAATGACGGAGAGATTCTTGCCAAGAGCTTCCACGAGTTGTACGCGCAGTATCCCAATGTGCTGACGATGGCGGTTGTTCCCGTAGGTACTACTAAGCACCGCGAGCACCTGACGCAGCTTGCTACCTTTACGAAGGAGCAGGCCGCAGAGGTTGTGGAGCAGGTGACCGCATGGCAGGAGCGCTGCCGTAAGGAAACAGGCAAGACGTTTATCTACTTGGGTGACGAGTTTTATCTGCTGGCGGAAAAGCCTTTTCCTCCTACCGAATGGTACGACGGCTTCCCGCAGCTGGAAAACGGCATCGGCCTTACTGCCAACTTTATGCTGGAGTGGGACGAGGCGTTGGCGCAGATGCAGAGCTTTCATCCTGCAGAGCCTGCGGTGATTCCCGTGGGTGAGGGCGCTTACCGTGTGCTGGAGCCTTTGATGGCCAAGCTCAATAAGCAGTTCGGTTCGGAGCACCATTTTGTACCTGTTCCTAACAGCTTTTTCGGCGGCAAGGTAAATGTTACCGGTCTTTTGACTGGCAGCGATATCCTTGCAAACGTACAGGGTAAGCAGATTATTCTTCCGGATGTTGTTTTGAACAGCGATAAGTTGTTTTTGGATGATATGTCGTTGGCTCAGTTCAAGGAGCGTTACCCCGGCAAGGTGGAGATTGCCAAGGGTGCGAAGGAATTGCTGCATTTATTATTGGAAAGATAGGTGAAGCGTATGCTGCAGGTTTATACAGGTACAGGCAAGGGCAAGACTACTGCCGCTTTGGGTGTAGCGCTGCGTGCCTCCGGTTATAGCATGAAGACGCTGATGCTTTCATTTTTGAAGGATGATCCAGAGTATGGCGAGGCGCGGGCTGCAAAGAATCTGCCCTGGTTTACGCTGCGGCAGGTGGGACGCGACGCCTTTGTCAACTTCCGTAATCCCGATCCTATTGATTTAAAGATGTGCCGTGACGGCTGGGAAGAAGCGAAGAAAGCTATCAGCTCCCACGCTGCGGATGTTATTATCCTTGATGAGCTAAATATTGTGCTTGCTACCCAAATGCTGCCGACTCAGGAGGTTGTTGATTTCCTGAAGCAGTATAAAAGCACCGTCGAGATTATTATGACGGGCAGGGGTGCGCCGCCGGAGCTGGTGGCAATTGCTGATTTGGTGACGGATATGAGCGAGGTTAAGCATTATTTTCACAAAGGAGTTGGCTCTCGTAACGGCATCGACCATTGAGGTGTGCGTTATAGCACTCCATCTGCGTTACCACCTTTAGTCGCTGACGCGACAGTCGCCCCAGGGCGCCCTCTCTTGCCCTACGGGCAATTCACCTTGTCCCCCAAGGGGGAACCAAGAACATACTAATGAAGGCTAATTGAAAGCTATTAATCTTGCCTTCCCCTTGGGGAAGGTGCCGAGCATAGCGAGGCGGAAGGGGGATGCGTGCTCTGCGATATGTGAATTGCTCGTTTAAGAGTTGAAGCTTATAATGGGGATTCCCCATAAATATACAAAAAATTTTACGTTTCTATGATAGACACATACTAAAAAATTTATTATGATGAAGGAGATTTGATTATGGCCAAACCGATAGTTGCTATAGTTGGACGTCCGAACGTAGGCAAATCTACTCTTTTTAATATTTTTGCCAACAGCAGGATTTCCATTGTTGAGGATACACCGGGCGTTACCCGCGACCGTCTGTATGCTACCGCCGAATGGCTGGACCACGAGTTTATGATGGTTGATACCGGCGGTATCGAAATCATGAATGCCGACGCTATTGCTGTTTCTATCCGTCAGCAGGCACAGATTGCGATTAAGGAGGCGGACGTTATTCTGTTCGTCTGCGATGCGCGCGCAGGCATTACTACCGAGGATGCTGACGTTGCCCGTCTGCTGCGCCAGTCCAAGAAGCCGATTGTTCTGGCTGTCAATAAGGCGGATTCTCCGAAGCAGGAGATGAATACCTTTGAATTCTATAATCTGGGTATCGGTGATCCGATTGCTGTTTCCGCGTCCAACCATTTGGGCCTGGGCGATTTGTTGGATGCCGTTGTTGCCAAGTTCCCGTCCGATAAGATGGCAGGCGACCTGGAGGAAGAGGACGAAATCAAGGTTGCTCTGATCGGCCGTCCTAACGTAGGCAAATCCTCTATTTTCAACGCACTGGTAGGCGAGGAGCGTTCTATCGTAAGTGATGTTGCAGGCACTACCCGTGATGCGATTGATACTCCGGTAGTACGCAACGGTCAGAAGTACCTGTTCATTGATACCGCAGGCATGCGCCGCAAGGCTAAGGTTGACGAACCGATTGAAAAATACAGCGTTATGCGTTCACTGCGCGCAGTTGACCGCAGTGACGTTGTGCTGATGGTTTTTGATGCTGTCGAAGGTGTTACCGAGCAGGATAAACGTATCGTCGGCTATGCTCATGAGGCAGGCAAGGCTGTTATTCTGGTTGTCAACAAGTGGGATTTGTACGAGAAGGACAATTCCTCCACTCTGCGTTACACCGAAACTTTGCGCAAGGAGCTTGTTTTCCTGCAGTATGCGCCGGTAGTTTTCGTTTCTGCCGTTACCAAGCAGCGTATTCACCGTCTGCCGGAGGTTATCTCCTATGTTGCCGAGCAGAACGCTATGCGTATCGCTACCAGTATTCTCAACCAGGTTATCGAGGACGCTGTGGCTATCAATCCGCCGCCGACCGAAAAAGGCAAGCGTCTTAAGATTCTTTACGTTACACAGGTCAAAATCAAACCGCCAACCTTTGTTATCTTTGTCAACGAACCGGAAATCATGCATTTCTCCTATCAGCGTTATCTGGAGAACAAACTGCGTGAAGCCTTTGGCTTTGAAGGCACACCTATTCAGATGATTATCCGTGGCAAGAACGAGGATGAATAAATAAAAGTCAGGTGATTTGTTATGTTCAATGAGGTGGGTATATTACATTTTCTGCTGGGCTTTGTGCTCGGTCATGTCTGCGGCTCTGTTCCCAGCGGCTTATGGCTGGTGCAGGCCTTTCACGGTATTGATATCCGTAATTACGGCAGCAAGAATATCGGCACAACGAACGTTTTCCGTACCGTCGGTCCCAAGACTGCGGTGCTGGTGCTGATTGCCGATGCCTTCAAGGGTATTCTCGCGGTTGGTATTATGAGTTATTTTTTCCACAATCCGCTGCTGGATGTGGTTACGGCTTTGGGTGCGCTTTTGGGACACAATTATTCGCTTTTTCTGGGCTTTAAGGGTGGCAAGGGCGTTGCGACCGCACTGGGCCTGTTGATTTTTATGATGCCTAAGGTTGCAGTGGCGAGCTTCGGTATCTGGCTGGTGTGCGTGCTGCTGACGCGCTATGTATCGCTTGGCTCCATTATGGCTGCCATCTTTACGCCGCCGCTGGCGTGGTATCTGGGTTATCCCTCTGCTTATGTGATTTTCTCGGTGGTTGCCGCTTTCTTTGTAGTTTTGCGCCACAAGGAAAATATCCATCGCCTGCTCACAGGCACCGAAAGCAAAATCAAACCGGGCAATGCCAAGGATCTGCAGAAATAAAATATCGCTTCTACGCTGATGTAGGCCAATGCTTACATCAGCTTTTTTCATACCTTAAAGCAGGATTTTTGTTCTGCCTAAAGAATATAATAATATTACAAGTATTTTAGGTTACTTGCAGTAAAATATATGCTGCAAGAAGGGAGGAACGAAATTGCGATTAGCAAAGCTTTTATATACAGCTGCTGTTGTTTGCGGACTGCTGCTGCCTTTGGGCGCTTCGGCTGCAGGCATTACCAATTATCCGCCGCTGGTGAACCCGTCGCACTGGACGGAGCAGAACAAGAGCGGTGATACGGTTATTCTGGATGCGAAGGGTGTGGCATCCTTCAATGCCAAGGTACGCGCTGCTTCCCGCAGTATGCCTGACCTGGCAAATTATCCTGCGACGATGAGCGGTGATGCGCTTAAAACGAGGATTATGGATTATTCCATCCTTGACGATGACCTGTATCTGCATGGCAACAAGGTGAGCGAAAACTATAAGAATATCCTGCGCAAACAGAGCAATATCAGCGCTATTCCCAAAAGCGTGGCTGTGCAATACGCAGTGACGGTGCGCCGTACCGCTGTGCGCGCGCTGCCTACGGGCGAGGGCCTGTATTATTACGCGGGCGACAGGGATTTTGACGCGCTGCAGGAAACTATGCTGGACCCTGGCGAGCCTGTGGCTGTACTGCACACCAGTGCCAACGGTTATTTTTACTACGTGCAGGCAGTAAATTACAGCGGTTGGGTGAGCAAGTATAATGTAGCCATGACCGACAAGAACACCTGGAACAGCTTTGTAAAGCCGCAAAAGTTTTTGGTAGTTACCGATGCGGAATATAATTTGAAAACTGACGGTGAGCAGGTGCTGTACCAGCAGGGAGCACGCCTGCCGGTTGATAGTGTGCAGAGCAATACCTATACAGTAATTGCGCCGGTGCGCACTAAAACAGGCCACCTTCAGAAGCAGAAGCTGCTGGTGCCAAAGGCTGCCTCTGCTGTGCATTACGGCTATTTGCCTTATACCAGCAATAATCTGCTTAATTCCGCCTTCAAGTTTTATGGCAAGCCTTATGGCTGGGGCGGTTTGAAAAACAGCGTGGACTGCTCAAGTTTGCTTTTCAATGCTTACCGAACTGTGGGCATTGTCCTGCCGCGTAATGCCGACCAGCAGGAGTTGACCGCAGGCACGAAGAAAAAGCTCAGCGGCAGCTCACAGGAACGCGCTGCTGTCATCAGCAAGCTGATGCCGGGCGCAGCGCTTTATATGGACGGCCATTGCCTGATGTATATCGGCAATATCGACAAGACACCTTATACCATTCATGCGCTGGGTTCTTATTTTCCCAGAGGCCAGAGAATTCGCGAGATGAAGGTGCTGGTGAGCGATTTGACGCTGCAGCGTTCCAGCGGCAATATGATGCTTAACGAATTGCAGACAGCAATAGAATATAAATAATGTTAGGAGATTTTAGGAATGTTAAACCAATTTCAATGCATTGCAGCGGAGTTCAATGCTGCAGCTTATAATGATGCAGATAGTATAGTACTGTTTTTGTGCAAGGAATGTGCGGCAGCTATCGACAAGCTGGAGCTGCCGGAGGCAGCAGCCAAGGCAGCAATGGCGTACACCACGCAGCACGATGATATTTATGATGCAGGCAACATTACCACATTGGTGCTGCCACAGGATGAAAAGCTGCTGACGCTTCTTATTGCAGGCTGCGGCGAGGGCAAGGACTGCAAGCCGAACAATTTCCGTAAGGCTGCCGGCGCTGCTGCCCGCGCTTTGCACAAGGCTAAGGCGCAAAAGGCTGTACTGGCAGCGCCCATCCTGCTGAACGAAGCACGCAGCAAAAACCTGCAGGCGCTCGTCGAAGGCCTCTACCTCGGTGCGTACACCTTCAACCGCTTCAAGAGCGAAGCAAAGCAGGCACCACTGTGCGAGGCTACAGTACTGAGCGCTGTGCCGGAGGCGGCGGAAATCATTAACGCTGCGGAAATCTCTGCGGAAGGAGTGTGCTTTGCGCGCGATTTAGTGAATAACCCGGGTAACGTGGTAACACCGCAGACCATGGAAGCAGATGCACTGAAGCTGGGACAGGAGCTGCCGCTGGAGATTACTATTCTGGACGAGGCAGCCATGCAGGACAGAGGCATGAACGCACTGCTGGCAGTAGGTCAGGGCAGTGTTAATCCCTCGCGTTTGATTGCCCTGCGCTACAACGGCAACGGTGACGCTCCCTATACAGCCTTCGTAGGCAAGGGCATTACCTTTGACAGCGGCGGTATTTCCATTAAGCCTGACGATAACATGGGTGAGATGAAGGACGACATGACAGGTGCAGGCGCTGTGCTGGGCGCTATGCGTGCCATCGCACGTTTAGGCTTAAAGTGCAATGTTATCGGCGTACTTGCCTGCGCAGAAAATATGCCTGACGGCAAGGCGCAACGCCCCGGCGACATCGTGCGTGCAGCCAACGGCAAGACCATCGAGGTTGTTTCCACCGATGCGGAAGGACGCATGGTGCTGGCGGACGCAGTCTGGTATGCCTGCCAAATGGGTGCCAAGAAGGTTATTGATATAGCAACGCTCACCGGTGCGGTAATCATCGCGTTGGGCAACGAAACCAGCGGTATTGTGGCGAATGACGACGAGCTGGTAGAGCAGATTAAGCTGGCAGGTCGCATGGCCGGTGAAAACTACTGGCAGCTACCTTCCCTGCCTGAATGCAAGGAAGCCATCAAGAGCGACGTTGCGGACCTGCTCAACAGCGCAGGACGTGCCGGAGGCTGCATTACCGGCGGTCTGTTCATCGGTGAATTTGTCGACAAGGATATTCCGTGGGCACATCTTGATATCGGCGGCACCTCCACCGCGACGAAGACCGATGGCTTCAAGGTCAAGGGTGGTACTGCCTTCGGTACTATGACGCTGATTAAGCTCGCAGGTATGCTGTAATGACAGCGCAGCTTGTTGATTTACATTTGCACAGCACCTTCAGCGACGGACGCTACACGCCAACGATGCTGGTGGACGAGGCTGTAGCTAAAGGCATTGGCGTAATTGCCATCACCGACCATGATTCGTGGAACGGTATGGCGGAAGCGCGCGAGGCGGCGAAGCATTATAATGGTCGCATCCGCGTTATCACCGGCGTAGAGCTGGGAACGCAGTATGAGGATGATGCCGTGCATATTTTAGGCTATCACGTTTCTATGGACTGTGAAGCGTTGCATAAGAAGATGGATGAAATGCGCCATGCGCGCGAGCATCGTTTATATGCCATGCTGGAAAAGCTGGAAAAATTAGGCTACCATGTGGAGGTGGAGGCCTGCGACCCCAAGAACAGGGCAGTGGGCCGTCCGCATGTGGCCAAGGCATTGGTAGCCAAGGGCTATTTTGCTACCGTGCAGGAGGTTTTCGACGCACTGTTGCACCGCGGCGGACCGGCGTATGTGCCACAGCCCAAGCTTTCCCCGCATGAGGCAGTGGCGCTGATTCACGAGGCAGGCGGCATCGCTGTGCTGGCACATCCCTCGGAGCTGGTGGATAAAACACTGCCCGAGCGCTTGCTTGCCGCAGAACCGTTTGACGGCATCGAGGTGTGGCACCCCAGCGCGGATGCGCAGGCGCAAGCCCATTGGCTGGCGCTGGCCAAGCAGCGTGGACTGCTGGTGAGCGGCGGCAGTGACTTTCACGGAATCCCTGACCGCTTCCCCACAAAGCTGGGAATCTGGCAGGTGCAATATGATAATGTTAAGGGTGTAATAGAATGGAAGTAGTTGCTTTTGTAGGACCTAGCGGTACAGGCAAGAGCCACCATGCCATCGGCGTGGCTTTTGATAACCGCTGCGATGCTATTATTGACGACGGCCTGCTGATTAAGGGTACCAAAATCCTTGCAGGCACGTCCGCCAAGAACGAAGACAACAGAATACAGGCCGTTAAGCGTGCCATCTTCACAGATGAAGGGCACGCGCAGGCAGTGCGTGAGGCGCTGGCCACTAACAACATTCATCGTCTGCTGATTATTGCTACCTCCGACAATATGATTAACAAGATTGTCGGCAGGCTGCAGCTGGATAAGCCGGTCAAGACGGTGTATATCAACCAAATTGCCAGCAAGGCCGAAATCAAGAAGGCACGTCATGCACGTCTGCAGGAGGGCAAGCATATCGTACCGGTGCCGACGGTGGAGCTGAAGCCGCATTTTACAGGCTATTTTGCTGATCTGCCCTACAACCTTTTTTCCAGCAAGCGCAAGCAGGAGAAAGATGCGGACCGTTCAATTGTACGTCCGTCGTTCAGCTTTTACGGCAAGCTGCTGATTTCCGACAGTGCGCTGGAGGATATCATCAACATTATCGGGCGTAAGCTGGAGGGAATTGAGCGGGTGACATCGATTAAGGTGCGCCGCCGCAGTGACAACAGCAAGGGCATTGTCATCAGCGTGGAGGTTGTGTTGTATTACGGCGTTAAGCTCTTTGCCGTTACCAAGCAGTTCCAGGCGAAGATTAAGGAAAAGATTGAGTATATGACAGCCATGAAGGTGAAGAACGTGAATGTTTCTATTCGCAGCCTGGCTGTGAAGAAGTGAAGAGAGGTGTCGCATGCTTTACCCTCGCAGGGTTTACTGCGGGGGATTTTGTTTTTTTGATACTTTGGGTTAATTCAACTTCTTTCATAACTGAAAGAAGTTGGAAGAAAGGTTCGCGCTTTTTGTAAAGCGCGGCAAAACAAAAACTTTTTCAGGAGAAAAAGTTTTACCAAAAAGCTCTCTTAATCGGGTCGCTTTGCTGTTACTAGCGCCTGTTCGTAATTCTTTTAAATGTTCTTTTTTCACGGTATTGACTACATGAAGAAAAACAATATTATCGTTTCCAAAGAAGAAAAGAAAAAAATAATGGATTTGGTGAACGCTAACAAAGATACTATTTACGCAGATTGCAGAGAGCAGGCTGCTTACGAAGAAGACGAGGACTATGAGGAGTAAAACACTAAAACCGAGCACTCACTAACGTTGGTGCTTTTTATTTTCTGGCATGCGAAGGTATACCGTTTTTTCTATGTTCAAAATCAGGAATGAAATCCTAATTTTATATAAAAAATGCTAAAGTTTGGATTCCGTTCCAAATTTTTAGGGAAAATAGAGAAAACTTGGAATGCGTTCCAAGTTTTCTTGCGTTTATAACAGGTTTGCTTTACAATATAAGTAAGAGGTGATAACTATGCAGCTTATTCCAAGAAAAGAATATCTTGACTGGTTATGTCGCTGGCAGGATAAACAAATCATAAAAGTAGTATCCGGTGTACGCCGTTGCGGAAAATCAACCCTGTTTACGCTGTTTAAACAGAACTTGCTTAAGCAGGGGGTAGATGAAAAACAAATTATCAGCATCAACTTTGAAGCAATGGAATTTGAAGCCTTACGGGATTATCATACTTTGTATCAATATATAAATGACCACCTGCAGCGGGACTGCAAAAACTATATTTTTTTAGATGAGGTACAGCATTGCACGGAATATCAAAAAGCTGTCGACAGCCTGTTCATTAAAGATAATTGCGATATATATCTTACAGGTTCCAACGCTTATTTTATGTCCGGAGAGCTGGCAACAGTTCTTTCCGGCAGATACGTTGAACTAAAGATGCTGCCGCTGTCATTTAAAGAATTTGTATCTTCTTTTGCTCCGGAAAATGTTGACATAAGCATACAGGAAAAGTTTAATTTATACCTGAATTATGGTTCCTTTCCTTTTCTGGCACGTTACAATAGCTTTGACAGTGATGCTTATAATTATCTGCGCGATGTATATAATACAATTATTCTCAATGATATAGTAAAACGTCTGAAGATTACTGATGTGAACGCATTAGATAAGGTAACAAAATTTATCGCTGATAATATCGGTAATATTGTTTCTATAAACAAAATTGCGAATACCTTAAAATCCGGTGGCAAGAGTATAGACAACAAGACTGTTGAGAAGTATTTGCAGGGGTTGGTAGATTCTTTGTTTTTATATAAAGCTCCGCGCTTTAACATCAAAGGAAAGCAATTGCTTACCAATCTGCCTAAATATTATATTGTTGATATTGGTATGCGCAATATCCTGATACGTAATAAAGAAAGCGATATAGGTCATATCATAGAAAATCTTGCCTATCTGGAGCTGATGCGACGCGGTTATGATGTATACGTGGGGGATATTGATAAAGGTGAGGTTGACTTTGTAGCCATTAAAAACAACCAGACAGAATATTACCAGATATCCGCCACTACGTTAAACCCTGATACATTAGCAAGAGAGCTGGCACCGCTACAAAGCGTACAGGATAATTATCCAAAGTATCTTTTGACACTTGACGAGCTTTTTGGCGAAGCTAATTATGATGGAATACAAAAGAAAAACCTGATAAAATGGTTGCTTGAATGAGAGATATACAAGCTTGCCTCCAAGCTGACCGCATAATAACTTCTTCCATAATATTATAAATTTTACCAGTTCTTCACAGCAGCTTGTGCCTTGCACTTCGCTGCTGTTTTTTTATGCGCCCTGATATGCTATAATATATAATGTATGATTAGCTTTACTGCAATGAGCGTTACAGCCTGCGCGGAATAACTTTCACCCCGGCCTGGTGCGCTTATTTGCAAGCAATAAGGAGTGATAAGCATGGAGATAAAATCTGTCGCACTTTTGGGAGCAGGAGCCGTAGGCTCTTATATAATCTGGGGACTGAGCAAGCTCCCCGATATCAGATTCGGCATTATCGCCGAAGGCAGCCGTGCTGCGCGTTTGCGTGACGAGGGCTGCACCATCAATAACGTTACCTATCATCCGCAGGTGTGGAGCCCGCAGGAGTCCAAGGGCGTAGACCTTTTGATTGTCGCTTTAAAATACGGCGCGCTGCCCAGCGCACTGGCGAGCATCCGCGAGGCAGCAGGCCCCCATACCACTGTCATGAGCCTGATGAACGGTGTGGACAGCGAAGAAATTATCAGCAGTGTTGTCGACAGCAAGCAGATTCTGCCTGCTTTAATCAAGATTGCGTCGCGTCACGAGGGCAACGGCGTGCGTTTCAACCCGGAAAAGACTATAGGAATTGTTTTCGGCGAAGCGCAGGCACCGTTTGAGAGTGAGCGTGTGATGGCGATTGAAGCGCTTATGCACAGTGCCGATATCCATATCCGTCATACGGATTGCATTAATGAAGAAATCTGGTGCAAGTTCCGCCTGAACGTCTGCAACAATCTGCCACAGGCTGTGATTGGCGCAGGTCTTGGCTGCTATCAGGACAGCGAGCATATGCGTGCTATTAAGGAAGGTCTGCGCCGTGAGCTGGAGGCCATCGCCGCCGCCAAGGGCATTGATATGAGTAAATGTCCCGCAAGCTCCGGCCGTGGCAGTGCCGTTCCGCCATCTGTACGCTATTCCACGCTGCAGGATCTGGACGCAGGCAGACACACCGAGATTGATATGTTCTCCGGTGCTCTGATGGCGATGGGCAAGGAGCTGGGGATTCCCACTCCCTACAACGAATATACCTATCATATTATCAAAGCGTTGGAGGAAAAGAACGATGGCCTGTTCGATTACTCCGGACAGAACAAAGAAAATACCTGCGCGCGTTGAGTGCGCATTAAAGGAGGCAGAAAGCAGATGAAGAATTTGCTGACGATTGCCGGCAGTGAT
>ERZ791619.113-NODE-113-length-62278-cov-4.76774_pt1 | contig 62278 bp, 52 predicted proteins | sample MGYA00510271_ERZ791619 | MGnify/ENA primary metagenome ERZ791619 (study PRJEB30046, sample SAMN00715209) | human gut metagenome | study: EMG produced TPA metagenomics assembly of the A metagenome-wide association study of gut microbiota in type 2...
CACCACTATTATCGGCTGGAGCTATTACGGCGAGCGTTGCGCAGAATATCTCTTCGGCGTAAAATGCATCATGCCTTACCGTATCGGTTACATCATTCTGGTAGGCCTGGGCGTATTCCTGAAGCTGGAAATGATCTGGATTATTGCTGATATCGTTAACGGTTTGATGGCTATTCCTAACCTGATTGCTCTGCTGGGCCTGAGCGGTGTAGTTGTTGCAGAAACCAAGCTGTACTTCGAGCATTGGGAAAAGGTTCACAGCCGTCGCAAACAGCTTGCTGAGATTCGTGAAGATCTGGCAACTGAAAATAATTAATTAGTATTTACGAAAGCCATTGCGGAAATATGCAATGGCTTTTTTTCATTAAGTTTTTGTGTCATCTGTATTTTTATGTCTTTAGTGTGTTATAATATACATATCAAGATAATAGGAGAATAAAATGGTTTATGGTTTGTTAGCTTTGCTGGTGGTTCTGCTGGACCAGGCAACAAAGTATTATGTGGTAACACATTTTGCGTTAGGGGAGAGCGTACCGGTGATTAATAATGTATTTCACTGGACGTTTATATTGAATCCGGGTGCCGCCTTCGGCATGCTGGAGGGCAGCCGTTGGCTGTTCGTACTGATTGCGGTTGCCGTAATTGGCGGTGTTTGGTTTATGCGCAGGGAAATTGCCAAAAGCGGCGTAATGGCCTGCTTGGGCACAGCGCTTTTTGCCGGCGGTGCTTTGGGTAATCTTATTGACCGCACTGCACGCGGTGTAGTAATTGACTTTTTTGATTTTCGTATCTGGCCGATATTTAATGTGGCCGATATAGCAATTTGTGTGGGAGTAGGTTTGATTATATGGAGCATATTGAAAACGGAGCTGCTGAGCAGCAACGATTGATTATAACTGAACAAGAGGCCGGACAGCGTGCCGATGTAGGCTTGGCGGCAATGCTGGAGCTTACACGCTCGAATATGCAGAAGCTGCTGGAGGAGGGCCGTGCTGTGCGCGGCAGCAAGGTGCTGAAATCCAACTACAAGCTGCGTTTGGGTGACGAAATTGATGTTACTATGCCTGAGCCGCAGCCTCTGGATGTACAGCCGGAAAATATTCCTCTGGATATTATTTATGAGGATGAGGATGTTGTTATTGTCAATAAAGCGCGCGGGATGGTAGTCCACCCGGCGGCCGGCAATTTAAACGGAACGCTGGTCAATGCGCTTTTGTATCACTGCAAAAACTTATCCGGTATCAACGGCGTTATCCGCCCGGGTATCGTGCACCGTCTGGATAAGGATACCAGCGGTATTATGATTTGTGCCAAGAATGATGCGGCGCATCTTTCTCTGTCGCAGCAGATACAGGCTAAAACCGCCCAGCGTACCTATCTTGCTGTAGTACGCGGCAACATAAAGACAGACAGCGGCGTGATTGAAACGCTTATCGCCCGTGATAAAAACGACCGTAAGAAAATGGCGGTTGTCAAAGAAGGCGGACGTGATGCTGTTACCGAATATGAGGTGCTGGAGCGCTTCGGCAAATATACTATTGTGCGCTGCCGTCTGCGAACGGGACGCACGCATCAGATTCGCGTACACATGGAGTATTTGGGCTATCCTTTGGTAGGAGACCCGAAATATTCTCCGATGAAAACTCCCTTCAGCATTCAGGGACAGGCTTTGCATTCGCAGACACTGGAATTTACTCACCCGCGTACGGGAGAACGCTTGAGCTTTGAAGCTCCGTTGCCGGAGGATATGCATAAGATTGTTACCCGCCTGCGCCTGGGACAGTTTAATTAGTTGAGCTCTGCCTTAGGGCAGTCTTGATAGCAGGTTAAAAAGCCTGAATAAAAATAAGAGGTGAGCCAAATGAGCAATTTTGTTAAAAAGAATGTTATTATGGATGCAGAGGCTATGCGCCGTGCGATTGTCCGTATTTCTCATGAAATTATCGAAAGAAATAAGGGCGTAGACAATGTTGTCATTGTCGGCATCCGTACCCGCGGTGTACCTATTGCGGAACGTCTGGCAGCAGCAATTAAAGATATAGAGAATGTTGAGCTGCCGGTAGGAATGCTGGATATCACTCTTTATCGTGATGACCTGTCTACTCTTGCATATAATCCTATTGTACACGGTACAGAAATTGACCTGGATCTGAACGGCAAAACCGTAATTCTTGTTGATGATGTGCTGTACACCGGTCGTACTATCCGCGCTGCTCTTGATGCGGTTATGGATATGGGCCGTCCGAAGGCTATTCAGTTGGCAGTACTTATTGACCGCGGACATCGCGAGCTGCCAATCCGTGCTGACTTTGCCGGCAAAAATGTTCCTACCTCCCATAAGGAAGCTATCAATGTATACCTGGCAGAGGAAGACGGCATTGATGAAGTAGCAATCGGTGATATCGAAGAATAATCAACAGTAGCTTGTTAATGGAATAGGAGGAGATTCTATGCAGCAGGCTGAAATATTACGCAATGAGGCTTTGAGCGCAACTTTGGTAAAAAAATTGAAGCTGCGTGGCTTTGATGCTTATTATTGTGCTGATAAGCAGGCCGCGCTTGAGCAGGCTTTGGCGCTGATTCCGCAGAATGATGTTGTTTCATGGGGCGGTTCTGTAACGATTGATGAAATTGGCCTTTTGGACGCAGTTAAAGAGCGCAATAAGGTTATCGACAGAGCTGCGGCAGCAACTCCGGAAGAAAAAACAGAATTGATGCGTCAGGCGCTTTTATGTGATACATATTTAATGAGCAGCAATGCCATCAGCAATGACGGTCAGCTGGTAAATATCGATGGTAACGGCAACCGTTGCGCCGCTTTGATTTACGGACCGAAGCAGGTGATTGTTGTTGCCGGTCTGAATAAAGTTACAGGCTCCTTGGAGGCTGCTATGGACAGAGTGCGCAATGTGGCTGCGCCGATAAATGCCAAAAGGTTTGCCGGACTGCAGACACCTTGTTATAAAGCCGGCCTTTGCGGTGACTGCCTTTCCGCGGACTGCATCTGCTCGCAGATTGTTATAACGCGTACCAGTCGTAATAAGGGACGCATTAAAGTCATTTTAGTCGGTGAAAGTTTAGGATTCTGATTCAAGGGGAGTTGTTTAGCGTAGGTGTTAGCAGCTCCCTTTTGCATAAGAAAGCAGGTGAAAAAATGGCTCGTACTATTATTCTGTTGTTAGATTCCTTTGGTATTGGTTACGCCCATGATGCTGATGTTTATGGCGACAAGGGCGCAGATACTTTAGGGCATATTTGTGATTGGCTGGCAAAAAATCCGCGTCACGCAGGCGAAGCGCCGAAGCCGCTGCATTTGCCGCATCTGGCTGAGCACGGACTGCAGTCAGCTGCCGAGCTGAGCCGCGGCGAAGCGTTGCCGGCAGGCTTGGGCGCCGAGCATACAATCGGTGCTTATACCTATGCGCAGGAGGTCAGCCGCGGTAAGGATACACTGAGCGGACATTGGGAAATCAGCGGTGTGCCGGTTAAATTTGACTGGGGCTATTTCCCTGATGTGCCGAAATGCTTTCCGCAGGAGCTGGTAGACGCAATTATCAGCCAAGGCAATTTGCCTGGCGTGCTGGGCGAATGTCATGCCAGCGGTACCGAAATCATCAAGGAGATGGGCGAGGAGCATGTAAGAAGCGGCAAGCCGATTATTTATACCTCCGCCGACAGCGTGCTGCAGATAGCAGCGCACGAGGAAGCCTTTGGCCTGGAGCGCTTGTATGATTTGTGCAAGCTGGCTTTTAAGCTGGTGCAGCCGTATAATATTGCCCGGGTAATAGCGCGTCCGTTCGTCGGCACCTGTGCTGCGGATTTTACCCGCACAACCAACCGTCACGATTACGCAGTACCGGCACCGCAGCCGACATTGCTTGATAAAATGGTTGCAGCCGGCGGCAGCGTTTACGCCGTAGGCAAGATTGCCGATATTTTTGCGCATCGCGGTATTACAAAACATTATGCGGCAGGCGGCCTGGATAAGCTGATAGATGCAACGAAGCAGGCTGTAGCCGATGCTCCGGATAATACCATTGTCTTTACTAATTTTGTTGACTTTGATTCCTCCTACGGACATCGCCGTGACATTCAGGGCTATGGCGAGGCACTGGAATATTTCGACAGCAGACTGCCGGAAATTACCGCTCTGCTGCGACCTGACGATTTGCTGCTGATGACGGCAGACCACGGCAATGACCCCAGCTGGAGCGGCACGGACCATACGCGCGAAAAAATTCCCGTACTCTTTTCGGGAGCAGGCATTGAATGCAAACAGCTTAAGCCTATGCAGACCTTTGCCGATATAGGACAGACGATTGCCGATTATATGAAAATAGAAGCAACCCTTACCGGAACTAAAGCGGACTTGTTTTGAAAGAGGTGGACAATATGAGCAAACATTACGCAGCACCTGAGGAGATTTTATACCATGTAGGTTTTTCGGCACAGCAGCTGCAGGGCGCAACTGTTGCCGTGCTTCCCGGTGACCCCGGACGTGTGGAGCCTTTGGCTAAGGCCTTAGGCAGTGATGCAAGCTTTATTGCCAGCCATCGCGAATACACCAGCTGGCTGACTAAAATCAGCGATACTCCGGTACTTGTCTGCTCTACGGGTATGGGCGGTCCTTCCGTAGCAATTTGTCTGGAAGAGCTGGCGCGTATGGGCATCAAAAAGCTCATCCGCTTCGGTACGACGGGAACGATACAGGAAAAGGTTAATCTCGGTGATATTATTATTGATAAGGCTGCCGTTCGCCTTGACGGCACCTCGCAGCATTATGCGCCGTTGGAGTTTCCCGCCGTTGCCAGCTTTGATGTGACAACGGCACTGGTGGTGGCAGCCAAAAGTGCCGGTGCGCCCTATCACCTGGGCATTGCGGCCTCCAGCGACACCTTCTGGCCGGGGCAGGAGCGTTACGACAGCTTCACCGGCTATGTGCCGCGCCGCTTCCGCGGGACGATGCAAGAATGGCAGGCACTGGGCGTGCTGAACTATGAAATGGAAACCTCCGCTTTGTTCGTGACCTCACAGGCGTTAGGCTTAGAGGCTGGTGCTGTCTGCGGCGTGGTAGTTAAGCGCACGCAGAGCGAAAGCGTGGCGCCGCCTGATGTTTATCAGCGTGCTTTTGGCTACATGGTGCAGGTGACACGCGGAGCTGTCGAGCTGCTGCTGGCGGAGGCAGCTGAGTAAGAGGCAGGTGATTCTTATGAAAAATATTAAATGGCTGCTGCATGTCTGCTTTTTGCTGATGTCTGTAGCTTTGCTTGCCACTTTTATGCCGCAGACTGCGCGGGCAGATTTTGCGGAGCGTCCTGTGGGCTTTGTGGTAATCGACCAGGATGGCGGTGTGGATGGTGCTGTTTATAAAGAATGGCGTCAGATGGTCAAGTTGGCCTATCGCTTTCCTGATTATCAAATCATAGATGGCGGCGAGCATCAGATGCTGGTGAGCAGGGCAGTGCGTGACGGCGTAAAGCTGGATGCAGCATCTTTAGCCGCTTTGGCGGAAAAAAGCAAAATGGATGTGCTGGTTGTTGCACGCATCTATGAAATGGATGAAAGCCTTGTCAGCGGCTGGGGATTCCGCTTTGATCACGATACCTATGTGCGTGTTGTAGCGGATGCAGACCTTTTTGTATATAAAAAGAATGGCAATAAGCTGCTGAAGAAACGCGTGCGTGAAAGCGGGCTGCGTGAAATGGGTAATTATGAAAAGCCGGCGGAAACAATAAAATGGCAACTTTCTAAGCTGGTAAATACGATGGAAAATAAGCCGATTATCGGCAGTTAAACAGAAATTATGAAAAAACAGTTAGCTTGTTCACCTTAGTTTAAGGCGACAGGTTGTAAAATAATACTGTAGGCAGAAATTAATAGCTGCCTGATGCGAAAAAATTGAGGTGAAAAATGCATATTTTAGTCACAGGCGGAGCTGGTTACATCGCCTCGCATACTGTCATTGAACTGCTTAAAGCTGGTCACAGTGTTGTAGTAGTAGATAATCTTGTTAATTCCAGCAGGCTGGCACTGCAGCGTGTAGAAAAAATCACCGGTCAGCAAATCCCTTTTTATGAAACTGATATCAGGGATCGTGCCGGCCTGCAAAAAGTTTTTGATGAGCATAGCTTTGACTGCTGTATTCATTTCGCCGGTTTGAAAGCAGTGGGCGAATCGGTACAGAAGCCATTGGAGTATTATGAGAACAATATTTTCGGTACTCTGGTACTGCTGGACGTAATGCGTAAAGCAGGCTGTAAGAATATTATTTTCAGCTCTTCGGCTACTGTTTACGGCAATCCTGCCGTAGTGCCGATTCCGGAAACCTGTCCTAAAGGGCAGTGCACTAATCCTTATGGCCAGACAAAGTCGATGCTGGAGCAAATACTTTGTGATATGTATGTAGCTGATCAGGAGTGGAATGTGGTTCTGCTGCGTTACTTTAACCCTATCGGTGCGCATAGCTCCGGTTTGATTGGCGAAAATCCCAATGGCATTCCCAATAACCTGATGCCGTATATTACTCAGGTAGCTGTTGGCAAGCTGGAGCGACTGCATGTTTTTGGTAATGATTATCCCACTCCTGATGGTACTGGCGTGCGTGACTTTATTCATGTAGTGGATTTGGCTAAAGGTCATGTGAAAGCTTTGCAGGCAATAGATGACAAATGCGGCGTAGAGGTGTATAATCTTGGTACAGGTATTGGCTATTCAGTGCTGGATTTAGTCAAAGCATTTGAAAAGGCTACTGGAATTAAGATACCTTATGTAATTGACCAACGTCGTGCAGGGGATATTGCCACCTGCTATTCAGATCCGTCAAAGGCGTGGGAAAAGCTTGGCTGGAAGGCAGAGCTGGGTATTGAGGACATGTGCCGCGATTCCTGGAACTGGCAGAAAAACAACCCTAATGGCTTTGAAGCATAAGGCAAAAAGAAAAAAATAGTAGAAAAAGAGGAAAAGTATTTATGTGTGGTATTGTTGGATTTTGTGGAAATAAGCAGGCAGCGCCTATTCTGTTAGATGGTCTGTCTAAGCTTGAATATCGTGGTTACGATTCTGCCGGCCTCGCAGTGCGCGATGGCAGTGCACAGGTGCAGATTGTTAAGGCTAAAGGTCGTCTGAAGGAGCTTTATGCCAAAACTAATGGCGGACAAAGCCTCATTGGTACCTGTGGTATCGGTCATACCAGATGGGCAACCCATGGCGAACCTTCCGAAACTAATGCGCATCCGCATGCCAGTGCAGATGGCAATGTAGTTGCCGTACACAACGGTATTATCGAAAACTATCAGGAGCTGAAGGAAAAGCTGATGCACAATGGCTACACCTTCTATTCTCAGACTGATACCGAGGTTGCCGTTAAGCTGATTGACTACTACTATAAAAAATATGAGCATACTCCGACCGATGCTTTGAGCCATGCTATGATCCGTATGCGCGGCTCCTATGCTTTGGCAGTAATGTTCAAGGAATATCCCGGCGAAATTTATGTTGCCCGTAAGGACAGCCCGATGATCATCGGCGTGCAGGACGGCGAATGCTATGTTGCCAGCGACGTTCCTGCTATTTTGAAATACACCCGCAAGGTATATTACATTGGCAATCTGGAAATGGCTCGTCTGGCTAACGGCGAGGTTACTTTCTACAACGTTGATGAAGAAGTAATCGAAAAACCGTTGACCGAAATCAAATGGGATGCCGAAGCTGCCGAAAAAGCAGGCTTTGAGCATTTCATGATGAAGGAAATCCACGAGCAGCCTAAAGCAGTACGCGATACTTTGAATTCCGTACTGGTTGACGGTAAGCTGGATATGAGCGCTGTCGGCCTCAGCGACGAGGATATCAAAAAGATTGACCAGATCTGCATTGTTGCCTGCGGCAGTGCTTACCATGTAGGTGTGGCAGCGCAATATGTAATTGAGGATCTGGCACAGATTCCGGTTCGTACTGAGCTGGCTTCCGAGTTCAGATACCGCAAGCCTCTGCTGAGCAAGAACGAGCTGGTTATCATTGTCAGCCAGTCCGGCGAAACTGCCGACAGCCTGGCAGCACTGCGTCTGGCTAAAGAAAAGGGCATCAAAACTCTTGGCATCGTTAACGTAGTAGGCAGCTCTATTGCCCGCGAAGCTGATAATGTTTTCTATACTTTGGCAGGTCCGGAAATTGCCGTTGCAACTACTAAGGCTTACAGCACTCAGCTGATTGCTGCTTACTGCCTGGCAATTCAGTTTGCTATTGTTCGCGGTACTATTGATGAAGCTAAATATCTGGAGCTGATTCAGGAAATGGCACAGCTGCCGGATAAAATCCAAAAGATTATTGAAGATAAGGAACGTATCCAATGGTTTGCAGCTAAACAGGTAAACGCTAAAGATATCTTCTTTATCGGCCGTGGTCTGGATTACGCTGTTAGCCTTGAAGGCAGCCTGAAGATGAAGGAAATTTCCTATATCCACAGCGAGGCTTATGCTGCCGGCGAATTGAAGCATGGCACTATCAGCCTGATTGAGGACGGTACTCTTGTTATCGGTGTGCTGACTCAAAGCGAGCTTTACGAAAAGACTGTCAGCAACATGGTAGAGTGCCGCAGCCGTGGCGCTTATCTGATGGGCCTGACTACCTATGGCAACTATAATATTGAAGATACCGCTGATTTCACAGTGTATATTCCTAAGACTGACGAGCATTTCATGACCAGTCTGGCAGTTATTCCGCTGCAGCTTATGGGTTATTATGTGAGTGTTTCTAAGGGCTTGGATGTAGATAAACCTAGGAACCTGGCTAAGAGCGTTACCGTAGAGTAAGAGTGGGTATAACGCACCATATGCGTCGTGAACTCTCCTCCACTTAATAAAATAAAAAACCACAGCTTACATTTTATGTAGGCTGTGGTAATTTTTTTTGTTGTTAATGCTGTGCTGCAGTTTGGTCGCTGACCAGCTTGAAGCCTGCTGCCGTCAGTTTGTCTTCGATTTCTTTGATTTGGGCGGCATCACGTGTTTCCAGCTCCAGTTTGAGGAAGCAGCCGGTGATGGCCATGTTGGCATCGCTGCGGTTGTGGTGTACGCCGACAACGTTGGCACCGCATTGACTGATAATCTCGCTGACCTTGAGCAGCTGGCCCGGACGGTCCTCCAGCATGATAACAAGGTTGACTCTGCGGCCGCTGGTAACCTGACCTCGGGTGATAACACGCGAAAGAATATTAACGTCGATGTTACCGCCGGATACAACGCAGACTGTTTTCTTGCCCTTAATCGGCAGCTTGTCGAACAGCGCTGCTGCTACCGGAGTTGCGCCTGCACCTTCGGCAATCAGCTTCTGCTTTTCAATCAGGGTTAAAATAGCGGTTGCGATTTCGTCCTCGCTGACGGTAACGATATCGTCAACATATTTGCTGATGAGCTCGTAGGTGTTTTCACCCGGAGTTTTTACAGCAATGCCGTCGGCAAAGGTGCTGACGTGCTCCAGAGTTTCGTATTTATGGTCATGGAAGGCGTTGTACATGCTGGCTGCGCCTGCTGCCTGTACGCCGTAAACCTTAACCTCCGGACGCAGGCTTTTGATAGCGAAGGCTACGCCGCTGATAAGGCCGCCACCGCCAATCGGTACGATTACTGCTTCAACATCCGGCAGCTGGTCTAAAATTTCCAGGCCGATGCTGCCCTGGCCGGCAATGACAAGCTCATCATCATATGGATGGATAAATGTCATGCCTGTTTCTTCCTGCAGCTGTACGGCGCGGTCATGTGCTTCGTCGTAGGCACCGGGAACAAGCTCCACTTGCGCGCCCAGGCGCTTGGTGTTCTCTACCTTCATAATCGGGGCGCCGTCCGGCATGCAGATGACGCTTTTGATGCCCATGCTGGTTGCAGCCAGTGCTACGCCTTGCGCGTGGTTGCCGGCGCTGCAGGCGATAACGCCTTTGCTGGCTTCTTCGGGTGTGAGCTGGCTGATTTTGTAGTAGGCACCGCGCACCTTAAAGCTGCCGGTTACCTGCAGGTTTTCTGTTTTCAGATACAAGTTGTTGCCTTCGCTTAAATGCGGAGCAGCTATTAAATCTGTTTTACGTGCTACGCTTTTAAGGATGAAGGCTGCGTGATAAATTTTGTCTAATGAGAGCATTTTGTTACCTTCTTTTCTTTCCCTTAATAAAAATACAAAAATAGACTGTGCAAAAGCTACAATCTATTTTAGTATAAGCACTTTTAGTTTTTGCGTCAAGATTTAACTTTCTAAGTGCGTGTTTGCCAGCATCAGCTGCAGCTTGAAGCTTTGGTTGTCAAAGCTTATATTATTGCTGCCTGCGTATTTTTCGCAAATCATCCTGATGTTTTCCAGTCCGGTGCCAGGTTCCTTGTAGTCGCGCTTGGCGGAATAAAACTGGTCATTATAACGCACGATGTTACCGCTGAAGGAATTAACAACTTCTATCAACAGTGTAGAGGCTCTTGCTTTGATTTTGACATTAACATAGCAATTGCTGTGCTGTGTCTTACAGTCTTCGGTAACTGCGGTAAAAGCGTTTTCCAAAGCATTGCCTAAAATAATGGCCAAATCAATATCGTTGATTTTGATTTTACTGAAGCTGATATCCACGGCAAAGGGGATGCCTTTTTCCTGTGCCTGCATCTGCCAGTAGCCGATAAGGCCGTCGATGGTTTCGTTGCCATAAAGCTTTACTGTTTGCAGCTGTTCTGTATATTTAAGGATAGTACGCAGATGCTGGCCAAGCTTATCAAACTTTTTTTCTTCATAAAGCTGGTTGAGCATAACCACGAGATGCTTTTGGTCATGGCGCAGGCGACGCGATTTTTGCCAGGTTTCGATAACGAAATCGTAGTAAGGCTTTTCGGTGCGACGCAGTTCTTCCAGCGAGTTGAGCTTGACGGACATCATCTTGTTATCATTTTTTTCCTTCAGCAGATCCATCATCATGAAAACAAAGAAGAAGAGCGGCATGATGCAAAGAAAGCGGGCAAAGAAAAGATTCCAGGTGCGTGGTTCAGAAAAATTGCGGATGAGTACTAGGGCAACGAAGTTAAAAGCTAAAATATAGTTGGAGTAGGTGATAATCTTATTATATTTAGTGCTGCGGAAGAGTTGCTTGAATTTTTTTACAGTATAGTAAAACCAGGAAAAATAAGCAGATTGTGCCAGTAGGAGTACGAAGGTGGCGGTAGCATAGTAGTAACCGGGAGTGGGTGAAAAGCGTTCTGCGAGCATAGCCAGTGTCTGCAGCACATTTTCAAAATTGCCTGAGAGCAGGATGCAAAAAAGCTGTTTGCTTTTATTACCTTTTAAGATGGCGAAGTAGTAGAATATGTAGAGCAGGTAAATCCCATATAATGTCGACAGCTTATCGAAATTGCGTCCGGTAAAGATGAAAATTCCCCATTCTATGAGAATAATAGCAAAAAAGCCGCATATTGCTGTTTTTTTGGATAAGCGCAGGTCTTCCAAAAAGGGATAGTAGCATAGATAAGAGCTGGGAGCAACGCGTAGGATAATATAGATAAGGATAATCAAATCTTGAATCTGCATATAACATCATTCCTTAAAAATAATATAGAAAAAGCTTCTTTAAGATAATTATAGCAAATGTAAACTAAAATTAAAGTAAATTTTTTCTAACTGCAGAGATAAAATGGCGTGTTGAAATGCGAGGCTTTTCTGTTGTATAATAAAATGAATATAAATTTTCAAAGGAGTGCAGAAAATGCAGTGGATAGAAGTTAATGTAGCGGTAACGCATGAAGCAGTAGAGGCCGTAGCAGATATGCTGACGAGCATCGGTTCTAAGGGAGTTGCGATTGAGGATCCGCAGCTGATTAATGATTTGCGCAACAGCGGTACCTGGGAGCTGTGCGATATTCCGGAACAGGAGAATACCGAGGTTGTTACCGTCAGCGCTTATTATGCTGATGATGAGAAGCTGGAAAAACGCTTGGCGGAGATTGACGAGCAGCTGGCACTGATTGAGGAGCGCATCGGCAAGTACCGTTTCGGCAATACCCGCTTCCGCAAGGTGAGCGAGCAGGATTGGGCTAACGAATGGAAGCAGTATTTCCATGTTACTCATGTGGGCAAGAGCCTTGTTATTAAGCCGAGCTGGGAGGAGTATGCTCCTAAGGAAGGCGAGCATGTTATTGAAATTGATCCGGGTATGGCCTTCGGTACAGGCACGCATCACACTACGAATATGATGATGGAGCGCCTGGAGAAGGTTATTACACCTGATTCTACCGTGTTTGACGTTGGTACCGGCAGCGGTATTCTGGCGATTGCTGCGGCAATGCTGGGTGCTAAGTCTGTTAAGGCTGTGGATATTGACGCTGTGGCAGTGCGTGTGGCGAAGGAGAATGTGGCTGATAACGGACTGAGCGAGCAGATTGAGGTGCGCGAGGGCGACTTGCTGCATGGCACTGAGGGCAAGGCTGATGTTATTATCGCTAATATTATTGCTGATATTGTTATTATGCTGCTGCAGGATATTCCGCAGAAGCTGAATGACGATGGTGTGCTTTTGGCGAGCGGTATTATTGAGGAGCGTATGCCGGATGTGGAGGCTGCGGCGCAGGCGCAGGGCCTTTATGTTGACGCGGTTGACCATCGCGGCGGCTGGGTTGTTATGCAGATGAAGAAGAAGTAAGAAGTTTTATGTTGTGTGCGATAGAAGAGAGCCTCTCCTAGGGGAGAGGTGCCGAGCTTGTCGAGGCGGAGAGGGGGAAGCGAGGGAGTCGCAATTGATATATCGCGTTGCAACGAAAAATTTTCCCGCGAATCGCTTGCTGAGTTATATATTTGATGCTAAATATGAAGAAGCGATTTGCGGACGGTAATTTCGTGTGGAACCAGGACGAAGTGCCGCAAAACTCGCGCTATGCTAAGAGATTTTGCTACAGTAGTCAGCTTATCGCTCAAACAGTTGCGACACTTCTATGGTTCAGACACTCATTCCCTAAAATTTTTATGTTTTCACTGCGATATATTAATTGCTTGTTAGGGCTTTAAGCAGTCCCCTCTCAGTCGCCTTACAGGCGACAGCTCCCCCCGAGGGGAGCCTCTCTTGTCCTTTGTGATTCTTTTTTTGCCTCTCCTTGGGGAGACAAGGTGAATTGCCCGTAGGGCAAGAGAAGGCGCCCTGGGGCGGGTGGCATTGCGAAGCGATGGCGGAGAGGGGTATCAATTTTTAAAGAAAGGAAACCTATATGCATCGTTTTTTTGTACCGCAATTATATAACGAAACAATGACTATTGAGGGCGTGGATGCGCGTCATATCAGCAAGGTGCTGCGGATGCAGCCAGGTGCGCAGCTGCAGATTGTTAGTGACGACGGCGTGAGCGCGCTGGCGGAGATTACAGCGATTGACAGCGAGTGCGTGACAGTGCATTGCCTGGAGAAGCTGGCGGAAAGCCATGAGCCTGCGGTGCGCTTGATTTTGGCGCAGGGCCTGGCGAAGGGCGAGAAGATGGAGTTCATCATCCAAAAGGCTGTGGAGATGGGCGCTTACAGCGTTGTGCCTGTGGCTATGGAGCATTCCGTAGTACGCCTGGACGGTGCTAAGGCTGCCAAGAAGGTGGAGCGCTGGCAGAAGATTGCCGAATCCGCGGCGAAGCAGAGCAAGCGCGATATTATTCCCGAGGTGCAGCCTGTGCAGACGATGGCACAGATGCTGGCGGCAAATGACTGCGCTACGAAGATTATCGCTTACGAGTGCGAGGATAAAAAGAGCCTGAAGGCGGCGCTGAAGGAGGCGCAGGCGAAGGGCGCGCTGACAGATTTGCTGCTGATTATCGGTCCTGAGGGCGGCATCAGCGAAGCGGAGCTGGATGCTGCACGCGCAGTAGGCGCTGTGCCTGTGTCGCTTGGCAGACGCATTCTGCGCGCGGAAACGGCAGGACTTGTTGCTATTTCAGCGATTTTTTATGAAACCGGAGATTTAGGAGATTAAACATAGATGAGAAAAATTGCATTTTATACGCTGGGCTGTAAGGTTAATCAGGCCGATACTGCCAGCATGGAGGGGATTTTCCGTGCGTCAGGCTATGAGGTTGTGCCTTTCGGTGAACCGGCAGACGTTTATTTAGTTAATACCTGCGTTGTTACCAATACCGGTCAGCGCAAATCGCGTCAGATTATCAATCGCGCTGTGCGTCATAATCCGCTGTCCTTGGTGGTTGTCACCGGCTGCTATCCGCAGACTGCGCCGGAGGAGGTGCGTGCTATCGAAGGGGTTGATGTAATCATCGGCAATCAGGAGCGTGGCCGCATTGTGGAGCTGGTTGAGGATGCGCTGGAGCACAAGCGCACGGAGATTTTGGACAATGTACAGCAGATGACTGTAGACACTAAATTTGAAGAGCTGGGCGTTGGCACGGAAACCGATAAAACCCGCGCCTTCCTCAAAATTCAGGAGGGCTGTAATCAGTACTGCACCTACTGCATTATCCCGTTTGCGCGCGGTCCGCTGCGCAGCCGCAGCCTGGAAAGCATCCGCGAGGAGGTTGGCAAGCTGGTTGCCGCAGGCTACAAGGAGGTTGTGCTCATCGGCATTCACCTTGGCTGCTACGGCAAGGAGCTGGCGAAGGAAGGCAAGCACGTTACTTTGTATGACGCAGTAAAGGCAGCGCTGAGCGTTAAGGGCGTGCAGCGTGTGCGCCTCGGTTCTTTGGAATCCGTGGAGGTGGAACCGCGTCTGCTGCAGCTGATGGCAGAGGAGCCGCGCCTGCAGCGTCACCTGCATTTGCCGCTGCAAAGCGGCTGCGACAAGATTTTGCGCGCTATGCACCGTCCCTACGATACAAAACGCTTTACAGAGCTGGTGAACGAAATCCGTGCGCAGGTGCCTGATGTGGCTATTACTACGGACGTTATCGTGGGCTTCCCCGGCGAAACCGAGGAGGACTTTGCGACTACGCTGAAATTTGCCAAGAAATGCGGCTTTGCCAAAATGCACATCTTCCCGTATTCCAAGCGTAAGGGCACGCCTGCTGCCGAAATGCCGGAGCAGGTGGACGAGGCAGTGAAGAGCGAGCGTGCGGCGCGTCTGGCGAAGGTGGACGAGGAGCTGCATCAAAAAATGCTGCAGATCACTGTCGGTAAGGTGGAGGAGGTGCTGTTCGAGCAGCCTGTGGACGATGAGCATATGGAGGGCCTGTGCGGTCCGTATCTGCGCGTTGTTGTTCCGGGAACGGCGGAGTTGGCGAACACCATTGCTAAGGTAAAAATTACCGGCATCAAAGAGGATTTTTTGCTGGGCGAATTGAATTAATTTGTGAAAAAATTATTTCTTTAGCAGGATAAAAGAAATAAATACAGAATATAACTAGATACGATAAATGAGAGGAGGGACATGAAATGGCTGAGGATTGTATTTTTTGCAAAATCATTAAGGGCGATATCCCTTCTACCAAAGTGTACGAAGATGATAAAATGATTGCTATCAATGACGTTGCTCCGGCTGCTCCGGTTCATGTGCTGCTGATGCCTAAGGACCACACAGCTAACATCACTACTGCGGAGCCCGAGCTGGTTGCATACATGCTGGGCAAGGTTAAAATGATCGCTGAAAAGACCGGAATTGCCGAAAAAGGCTTCCGCGTTGTTATCAACACCGGCGATGAAGGCGGTCAGACAGTAAAACATTTACACATTCACGTAATTGGCGGCAAAGCTTTGGGTTGGCCCCCATGCTAAACCTTGACAATGCTTGTCTTTTCTTGTATAATTAATCAGTAAGTGTTTTTAGCTGGCAGCAGCTGAAAACTTAATTTGCATATACACTTCCCTAAGTGTGTGGAGGGAGGGAGAACAGATGGCAGAAATTAAAGTTGGCAAGAATGAAACTTTAGACAGCGCACTGCGCAGATTTAAAAGAGCAACCCAAAAGGCAGGCATTCTTTCTGAGGTAAGAAAACGCGAGCACTATGAAAAGCCGAGCGTTGCACGTAAGAAAAAATCCGAAGCAGCCAGAAAACGTAAAACCAGATAATTGGAGGCGGGCTGTATGTCTATAAAAGACCAATTGACTGCTGATATGAAGCAGGCCATGAAGGACAGAGAAGCAGGTAAGCTGCGTTTGTCTGTTATCCGCATGGTGCGTGCTAATATTAAAAATGTTGAAATCAATGACAAAAAGGAACTTACAGATGATGAGGTTCTGGCTGTCTTGATGAAAGAGGTCAAAATGCGTCAGGATTCTGTTGAGGAATTCCAAAAAGCAGGTCGTGACGAATTGGTTGCCCAAGCTAAGGAAGAAATTGCTATACTGAAAAAATATCTTCCGGAAGCTCTCAGCGATGACGAGCTGAAGGCTATCGTGGCAGAAGTTATTGCTGCTGTTGGTGCTACAAGTCCCAAGGATATGGGCAAGGTAATGCCGGCAGTTATGGCAAAAACCAAAGGCCGTGCAGATGGCAAACGTATTAACGTTATGGTTCGTGAATTGCTCAAATAACAACTGATAACCGTGCTAAGAGAAATCTTGGCGCGGTTATTTTACTTTATAGCGATTAGCGGACCGAAAGACTACCTGCTTTCTTCGTACAGGAGGGCAGGCAGCTTTTTTTATTACAGCGGTATTGCCTTTTGCGAAAACATATTCAGCAGGTAAATTTTATTTCAAGGCGAATATAAATATATTATTATCATTTTTACAGCTCAAAGGAGGCCGTTTTTATGGCATCTGGCTTCAGCTTTTTACGCACACAATTTCCCGGTCTGGAAAAAACAGGCGAGTTCGCGGAGCGCTATCTGTACAGCGATTCCAACTCCTGCCTTTTTAAGCTGGGCCTGCTGTGCGAAGATATCGTTAATAAAATGTTTGATTTTGACAATATAGCAATGCCTTATCAGATGAAGGATACACTGGTAAACAAAATCCGCCTGCTGGAAAACGAAGAGTACATCACAGAGGATTTGGCACGCATTATGCATCGCCTGCGCTTGGGCGGCAACGAAGCGCGCCATGAAGGAACAGATTCGCTGCAGAAGGCTAAGCTGCTGCTGCCGCAGGCGTACAGCCTTTGTGAATGGTTTATGCAGGTGTACGGTGATTATACCTATCAGCCCAAGGAATATCATTTGCCGGCGGAGCATATTGAAATAACCTTTGTCGAAACAGCCAAGGATAAGGCGGAGGAAGCGCGCCTGCGCAAGCAGGATAACGAAAAGGCGCAGCAGGCTGTGCCTGTGCCGCACAAGGAACGCAGTCAGGCAAATCTGCAGGCTGCCAACAGACGACCGAAAACGGAAGCGGAAACACGTTGCCTGATTGACGAGCAGCTGCGTCAGGTAGGCTGGGAGGCGGACACCACTGTTTTGCGTTACAGCAAGGGCTGCCGTCCTGCGAAGGGACACAATCTGGCGATTGCCGAATGGCCTACGGACAAGGTTCCCGGTAACGAAGAAAAGGGCTACGCAGATTATGCGCTCTTTATCGGCGAGAAACTTGTGGGCATTATCGAAGCGAAAAAGTGGGACACGGATATTTCCAGCGTTATCAGCTACCAATGCAAGGATTACGCGCGCGCTGTGAGAAAATGCGATGCGGAATATTTGCTGGGACAGTGGCAGGATTTTAAGGTGCCCTTTGTTTTTGCTGCCAACGGCAGGCCGTATGTGCAGCAGCTGCAGATAAAATCCGGTATCTGGTTTGCGGATTTGCGTCAAAGCGGCAATATGCCGCGGGCTATGGCAGGCTGGCCTTCTCCCTTAGGTTTAAAAGAAATGCTGCAGGAAAATACCGCGGAGGGCAACGCTGCTCTCGATGCTTTGCCGTATGACTTTCTGCAGGATGAAAACGGCCTGCATCTGCGCGATTATCAGCTGAAGGCTGTGCAGGCGGTGGATGAGGCAGTGCGCTGCGGCAAGCGGACGGCGCTGCTGGCGATGGCCACAGGCACCGGCAAAACACGCACGGTTTTGGGCATGATTTACCGCTTTTTGAAGGCAAAGCGTTTTAAGCGTATTTTATTCCTTGTTGACCGCAATGCCTTGGGCGTGCAGGCGCAGGATGTCTTTAAAGAGGTGAAGCTGGAAAGCCTGCAGACGCTGGACCAGATTTACAATATCAAGGAGCTTACCGATAAGCTGATTGATGCGGAAACTGCCGTGCACGTTGCTACCGTACAGGGCATGATGAAGCGCATTATGTACGCCGAAAGCGAGGACCGCATTCCCGCAGTCAGCGATTACGATTTGATTATTATCGACGAGGCTCACCGCGGTTATATTCTGGATAAGGAAATGGCGGAGGCGGAGCAGCTTTATCGCGACCAGCGTGATTACCAGAGCAAGTACCGCTATGTGCTGGATTATTTTAATGCGGTGAAAATTGCGCTCACCGCAACGCCTGCTCTGCAGACAACGGAAATTTTCGGCGAGCCTGTTTATACCTACACCTATCGCGAGGCTGTGCTGGATGGTTATCTGATTGACCATGACGCACCGCATCAGCTGACAACTAAGCTCAGTGAGCAGGGAATTCAGCTCAAAAAGGGTGATACTGTTAAATACATCAACAAGCAGACCGGCGAGCTTGATACGGCTTATTTGGACGATGATGTCGATTTTGATGTCGACCAGTTCAACCGCCGTGTTATCGTGCCGGAATTCAACAAAGCTGTTTTGGCGGAGATTGCCAAAAATCTTTATCCCGATGCGCCGGAAACCTACGGCAAAACGCTGATTTATGCTGCGACGGATGCGCATGCCGATATGATTGTGAGCATACTGCAGGAGCTTTATGCCAAGGATAATCTGGACAGCGATGCGATTATGAAGATTACCGGCAGCGTGGCCAATGGTGACCAGAAAAAGATTCAGGAAAAAATCAAGCGCTTTAAGAATGAACGCTTCCCCAGCATTGTCGTAACAGTGGATTTGCTGACTACCGGCATCGACGTGCCGGAGATTACGACGCTGGTGTTTATGCGTTGCGTGAAATCGCGTATTCTGTTTGAGCAGATGCTGGGACGTGCGACGCGCCGCTGCGATATAATCGGCAAGGATCATTTTGAGATTTATGACCCGGTGGGCGTATACGACAGCCTGCAGCCGGTGGTGACGATGCCTGCGGTTGCCAATCCGCAGATTTCCGTGCAGGATTTGCTGAAGCAGCTTGATGAAGCGGAGGCAGCGGAGGCGATTACCGATATTGCCAAGCAGGTGGCCTTAAAGCTGCGCCGCAAGGTGAATAAGCTGGACGAGCAGACGAAGAAGGAGTTTGTGCTGGCGACGGGCAAGGATGTGGCAGCCTTTGCCGGCGAGCTGCAGCAGGCGGATGCGGCCAAGGCCAAGGAGCTTTTGCTGCAGCATAAGGAGGCGCTGGTGCAGCTGGAAAAATACCGGGCCGGCGGCAATATGGGCGGTATGATTTATGAAGGCAAGGATGAGCTTACCGGTCATACGCGCGGCTACGGTGCGCACAAGACCAAGCCCGGAGATTACCTGAACGATTTTGCGGCGTATTTAAAGAGCCACGCCAACGAAATTGCTGCCCTGCATATTATTTGCACTCGTCCGAAGGATTTGACGAAGGCGCAGCTGAAGGAGCTGCTGCTGACGCTCGATGCCAACGGCTTTACGGCGCTGCAGCTGAACGATGCCTATTCGGAATATACGAACAGCACGATGGTGGCAGGCATTATCAGCCTTATCAGGCGCTATATGCTGGGAACGGAGCTGGTGAGCAAAAATTCACAGCTGAGCCGTGCCTTTGACAAGCTGAACAAAAACCACAAATTTACGCCTGCGCAGCAGAAGTGGCTGGATATTATCCGCAGCTATATGCAGCAGCAGGATATTTTGAGCGTGGAGGCCTTTAAGGAGGACAAACGATTGCAGCGCTTGGGCGGTTATGCACGGGCACAAAAAATATTCGCCGACGATTTGGATAATATCGTGAGCGAATTCAATGGTTATTTATATGAAGATGGAGGCAAAACTGCGTGAATACACAGGAGATTGTAGCGAAGCTCTGGAATTTGTGTAACGTGCTGCGTGATGACGGCATTACTTATCATCAGTACGTTACGGAGCTGACATATATTTTATTTTTGAAAATGGCTAAGGAAACCGGCAGCGAGGAAAATATCCCGGAGGGCTATCGCTGGGATGATTTGCTGGCGCGCAAGGGCCTGGAGCTGAAGAGCTTTTACAAGGAGTTGCTTGATTACCTGGGCGAGCGGTGCACGGGACGTATTCAGGAGATTTACAAGGGCGCGGCGACGAACATCGACGAGCCGAAAAACCTGGAAAAGATTATCAGGACGATTGACGAGCTGGACTGGTTCAGCGCGAAGGAGGAGGGCCTGGGTAATCTTTACGAGGGACTGCTGGAGAAAAACGCTAACGAAAAGAAGAGCGGCGCCGGGCAGTACTTCACTCCGCGTGTGCTGATTGACGTAATGACGCGTTTGGCGGCACCCAAGGCCGGCGAGCGCTGCAACGATCCTGCCTGCGGCACCTTCGGCTTTATGATTGCGGCAAGCAAGTTCGTGCGTGAGCAGACGAACGATTTTTTTGATTTGGATGAGGAAACGGCGGAGTTTGAATATACGCAGGCCTTCACCGGCTGCGAGCTGGTGCATGATACGCACCGCTTGGCGCTGATGAACGCTATGCTGCACGACATCCAGAGCAAAATTATTTTGGGTGATACGCTTTCCAACGTGGGCAAGGAGATGCAGGGCTATGACGTTGTGCTGACCAATCCGCCCTTCGGTACGAAAAAAGGCGGTGAGCGTGCAACGCGTGACGACTTTACCTATCCCACGAGCAACAAGCAGCTGAACTTCCTGCAGCATATCTACCGCAGTTTGAAGGCTGACGGCAAGGCGCGCGCTGCCGTGGTACTGCCGGATAATGTGCTTTTTGCCGACGGTGACGGCGAAAGGATTCGTGTCGATTTGATGGATAAGTGCAATCTGCACACTATTCTGCGCCTGCCGACGGGTATTTTTTACGCGCAGGGTGTCAAGACCAACGTACTTTTCTTTACGCGCGAAAAAACGGATAAGGACAGCACCAAGGCCGTGTGGTTTTATGATTTGCGCACCAACATGCCATCCTTCGGCAAGACGAACCCGCTGAAGGCGAGCGACTTTGCCGGCTTTGAGGCTGCCTACACGGCAGAGGACAGAAGCAAGGTAGAGGACGAGCGCTGGCAGTGCTTTACGCGTGAGGAAATTGCGCAGAAGGGCAACAGTCTGGATTTGGGCCTGATTAAGGATGACAGCGTGCTGGATTACGAGGATTTGCCGGACCCGGCGGAAAGCGCGGCAGAGGCTGCGGAAAAGCTGGCGGAGGCCGTGGATTTGCTGCAGAGTGTGGCGCAGGAGCTGAGGAGCTTGCAAAGATAAGGATAAAGAGTGAAGAGAGCCTCTCCTTGGGGAGACAAGGTGAATTGCCCGTAGGGCAAGAGAAGGCGCCCTGGGGCGGGTGGCATCGCGCAGCGATGACGGAGAGGGGTTATGCGCCGCAATTGCCATATCGTTCCGCTCAGAAAAAATTTTCCCGTGCCTGTGGCACAACGCAAATTTCGTGTGGAATCATAACGAAACGTGCGGCGCCGATTTTGTTCGAAAGTAACAGTTAGGTATTGGTGGCCTTGTTTCGATGCTTCCGGACACTTATTTGCTAAAATTTTTATTCGCTATACGATATAGCAATTGCTCGTTATGGCTTTAGGCGTATCTTCTTCCCCCGAGGATAGTCTTTCAATCATTCTGCACAATTCAAAGCTTGCACAGCAATGAATTCTGTGGTATATTAGATATAGAAAAGACAACCGCCCACAGAGGTGGGTTGCCTAGTAGGTTAAGAAAAATCCGCTCCGTACTCGTCAAAGTCTTGGGGCGGTTTTTCTATGTCCGTAACTTTTTTATTACTTTTTGTTCTTAAAAATGAACGTAAGTAATGCTACGATAAAAACTCCAAAGGACATTAAATCCTGAAAGTTGAAATATACCATAGACATCACCTCCATTCGTAGAGAATGAAGGCAACACCACCCTGCAACACGGTTGTCAAAAACATTTTATCATAAATTTTAATTTAAAACAACAAAACGTTTGCTTATAAAGGAGAGCTTGCAATGCCAAAGAAAAAGACAGCATTGACAATAGAAGAACGCTTGCAGCAGGCGCTGGTGCCTGTGGAGGAACAGCCTTATGAGGTGCCGGAGAATTGGGTGTGGGTAAGGCTTGGGAATTTCATAGATTTATTACGTGGAGTTTCCTATAAAAAGCATGATGTTCACAATGAAAAAATGGAGAATGATTGCTTGATTTTAAGAGGAGGAAACATAATAGAGGGTGGTTTAGATTTAAACGCTGATAATGTATATGTTGACAAATCTTTAGTTTCAGAAGCACAGTTGATACGAAAAAATGATATAATTATAGTTTCTTCGACTGGTAGTGTAAAAGTTATAGGAAGAGCGGGCTTAGCATTTTATGATTATAATGATGTTGCATTTGGTGCTTTTTTGACTTTAGCAAGGCCAAAGAACGGATGTAACAAAAGTTTTGTTGATTTATTTTTTCAAAGTTTCTTATATAGGCAGAGTATAAGAGAATTGGCTAGTGGAGTTAATATCAACAATATACGTTCTGAGTATATTACAAATATGACTTTCCCTCTCCCTCCGCTCTCCGAACAGCAACGCATTGTTGAGCGCATCGAGGAGCTTTTTGCCAAGCTCGACGAAGCAAAGGAAAGATTGCAGGAGGCTGCGGACAGCTTTGCCGTGCGCAAGGCAGCAATTCTGCACAAGGCGTTTACGGGCGAGCTGACTAAGCAGTGGCGTTGGGAAAACGGCGTGAGCGATGAAAGTTGGGAAGAGAAAAAGCTCAATGAAATTTGTATTGCAAGAGCAGGATATGCCTTTAACTCTAAAGAATTTGGTTCTAAGGGATATCAAATTATACGCATGGGAAATCTTTATGGTGGACAATTATTGTTAGACCGTTCTCCAGTGTTTATTGATGAACAGATTTTGGATGAAAAGATTATAGAAAAAAGTATTATTCAAAAAGGTGATATACTCATTACCTTAACTGGCACGAAGTATAAAAGAGATTATGGATATGCTGTTTTGGTGACTATAACAGGTAAGATGTTACTTAATCAGCGGATTTTGTCGCTAAGACCTAAGAATGATAATGCTGATTTTATATGTTACTGTTTGCAGACAAAGGAATTTAGAGATGTATTTTTCAGTAATGAAACTGGTGGAGTAAACCAAGGAAATGTAAGCTCTAAATTTGTTGAAAATATATCTATAAAATATCCATCTCTCCCCGAGCAGCACGAAATCGTGCGCCTTATCGACGACCTGCTGGCGCGCGAGCGCTCTGCACAGCAGGCAACGGAGCAGGCGCTGGCAAGCATCGACCTGATGAAGAAATCCATCCTCGCGCGTGCCTTCCGCGGTGAGCTGGGCACGAACAAAGCGAGCGAAGCGAGCGCGCTGGAGCTTTTGCGGCAGGTGCTGGCGGAAAACTGAAGCTGAATAAAAATCAAGACCTTGGCAGCGGCAAAAGCTGATGCTAAGGTCTTTTTTAGCGTCTTACAGCGAAACAATTGGATACCCCATAGCTGCTCATGCAAACCTTAGGCATTCCGGCTTACAGTTAACCCCAACCTTAGTCACGCCAGTCTGGGCATAAGCTAACCACAGATTTGTAAACACTACCGCGTATACCGTTCGGCAGAACTACGAAAAAATAGCTATTTCCAGCAAAGCGATTTAGCTTATTTAAAGCTTTTTGGTAAAACTTTTTCCAGAAAGAATTTTTGCTTTGCCGCGCTTTCCAAAAAGCGCGAACCTTTCTTGCAACTTCTTTCAGTTATGAAAGAAGTTGAGGTTACGTAAGCGTCAAATCACGCCAGTGATTTTGTTTGAAGATGGTCCGCAGCCTTTAGCAGCATAAACTTTAAATTTACTTCATGCTTTTACTCTGCTATACTATAATTGTATAAGCGTTGAGGAGGTGCAGTCATGCCATTGGAATATTATTTTATGCTGGCGGGCCTTGTCCTGCTGCTAATAGAATTTGTGGTGCCGGGCTTCGGAATTTTCGGTGTCAGCGGCATGGTGTGCCTGACGGTCGGCGGCTTTTACGTTTTGGGCGGCAATGCCTGGGCGGCGCTGGTGCTTTTGGCAGTGTATCTGTTTTTGGTGCTGGTGATTACCCTGCTGTGCGTGTATCTGCCCAAGGAAAGCAAGTATAATCCCTTTGTGCTGTGGACGTGCCAAAAAAACAGCGAGGGCTACACCGGCGGCAAAAACTGGAGCATGCTGGTGGGCAAAAGAGGCAGGGCTTTGACCACGCTGCGTCCTGCAGGCACAATTCTGGTGGACGGCAAGCGTCTTGACGTAAGCAGTCAGGGAGATTATATCGAAAAGTCTGCGCCCGTGATTATCGTGCGGGTGGAGGGCAGCAAAATTTTTGTAGAACAGACGAAGGAGTGACATTATGGATTTATTATTCAGTATGATTTTCGGTAGTGGCTTTGCAGTAATCATTGCTATTGCCGGTATTGCGATTTTTCTTAACTTTGTGCCGTTGGGCCTGTGGATTTCGGCAATCGCCGCCGGTGTTAACGTGGGCATTTTCAACCTTATCGGTATGCGCCTGCGCCGTGTGCCCGCGTCGCAGATTGTGCTGCCTTTGATTAAGGCGAATAAGGCAGGTTTAGATGTAAATGTTAACCAGCTGGAGGCGCATTATCTGGCAGGCGGTAACGTGGACCGCGTTATTGATGCGCTGATTGCTGCCCACAGAGCGCAGATTGAGCTGAGCTTTGAGCGTGGCTGTGCTATCGACCTTGCGGGACGCAACGTGCTGGAGGCTGTGCAGATGAGCGTTAATCCCGAGGTTATCGAAACTCCGGTAGTAAGCGCTGTTGCCAAGGACGGCATTGAGCTGAAGGTAAAGGCGCGCGTAACCGTGCGCGCCAATATTGACCGCTTAGTAGGCGGTGCCGGCGAAGCAACGATTATCGCGCGTGTCGGCGAAGGCATTGTAACCAACGTAGGCTCCAGCGCCGACCACAGCAAGGTACTGGAAAACCCCGACTATATTTCCAAAACGGTTTTGGACAAGGGCCTTGATGCAGGCACTGCTTTTGAAATTCTTTCCATTGATATTGCGGACGTAGATGTAGGCCGTAACATCGGCGCTGCGCTGATGACCGACCAGGCGGAGGCAGACAAGCGCATTGCTCAGGCGCGCGCTGAGGAACGCCGTGCGATGGCTGTTGCCAAGGAGCAGGAGATGAAGGCCTATACGCAGGAAATGCAGGCGAAGGTTGTGGAAGCACAGGCTAAGGTGCCGACAGCTATGGCAGAGGCACTGGCCAACGGCCGCTTGGGCGTAATGGATTACTACCGCCTGAACAATATTCAGGCAGATACGCAGATGCGCCGCACGATTGCCGAGGTAAGCCCGGAGGGCGAGGAAAAGCCTGAGGGCAGTAAATAAGCGAGGTGCAGCTTATGGGCGGTTTATTTGACAGTGATTTAATCCCCCTGCTTTTTGTCCTCGTAATGCTGGCCAACGTATTTTTGGACAGGCGCAACCGCCGCCGCAGACAGCGGGAGCTGCCGCAAGAGCAGCCGCAGGAAACGGCGGAGCCGACGCAGGCAGAGCAGCAAACGCAAGCTAAGCTTAAGGACCTTGCCGCCGAGTTTGAACGCCGTCTGAAAAAGACGACGGAGGAGGCGCAGGCACGCAAGCGTCAAAGCAGCCGCGAAGGCGGCGTGGTGCATGACGGAACGCGCGTGCGCCGTGATGATGGCAGCAGAGTTCATCGTGACGGCGAAGCACTGCATGACCATACCGGCAGAATTCACCGTGAAAACGAAGCCCTTGTGCATGACAGGGGCAAGGTTTATTACGATTCCCGCGGTGATTACAGCTACGATGAAGCAAAGATGAACGCTGCCGCAGCGGCGTTTAACGCGCACTACGCACAGCAGGCGCAGCCTGCAGCGAAAAAGCGCGTCAAGCTGAAGCATGCGGCGCTGGTCAACGGCATTATTATGGCAGAGGTATTAGGAAAACCGCGCGCTCTGAACCCCTACGAGGAGCGCTGATTTAAAGATTCTCGCACACAGTAAGGAGATGTTGGAGAATGCTGGAAAAGCTGGATTTGAGTAAAAAAGTGTCCAAGGAAGAATACAACAGGCAGATGTATGTGCTGGGTGAACGTCTGGGAAAGGCGCAGCGCATGGCCCGCGACGCCAAAAGACCGATTATCATCGTGTTTGAGGGCTGGCGCGGTGCGCGACGCAGCGCGCTGATTAACGAAATGATGCAGCAGATGGATGCCCGCGGCTTTAATGTTTATTCCAGCGTGCGTTTGCGCGGTGTAATGCAGGAACAGCCGTTTTTCGGCGCCTTCTGGAAGCGTTTGCCGGCGTTGGGACATATTGCCGTTTATCACCGCAGCTGGTATTATCTGAAAAACGCCAACGAGCTGGCGGATAAAGAGGATAACACCAAGTATCCTGCTGTTTCCTTTGAGCATATCAACAACTTTGAAAAAATGCTTACGGATGATAATTATCTCGTGCTTAAATTTTTCCTGCATCTGTCACCGGAGCAGCAAAAGAAAAATATTGCCAAGAATGCCAAAACACTGGGCAAGGCGTGGCGTGACCTGAATCCTGCGATTGATGAAAGCGAAGATTACGATAAGTTTTTGCCGCATTACGAAAAAATGCTGGAGGCCACCGATACGGTAAACGCTCCCTGGCATCTGATTGCCGACGATGATCCGCGCAGCGCGCGTCTGGAGGTTTTCACTAAGATTGCCGATGCTATCGAAAAGGCCGTGCAGATGTCTGCAGAGCCTGCTGCCGACAAGCGCACTGCGGCAACCTACGATGTGCTGAGCAAGATTGACGCCAATAAAGAGCTTACTAAAGAAGAATACAAGGAAAAGCTGGATAAGTACCAGAAAAAGCTGACACAGCTGCAGATTGAAATGTTCAAGGCGCAGATTCCGGTAGTTATCGGCTTTGAGGGCTGGGACGCTGCCGGCAAGGGCGGCGCTATCCGCAGACTGACGGCGGCATTGGACCCGTTGGGCTTTCATGTGCACCCGATTGCGGCGCCGAACGTGGTTGAAAAGCAGTTCCATTATCAGTGGCGCTTCTGGACCAGACTGCCGCAGCCTGGCACCATAGCAATTTTTGACCGCACCTGGTACGGCCGCGTGATGGTAGAGCGCATCGAAGGCTTTGCCAAACCGCAGGAATGGCAGCGTGCCTACGATGAAATCAAGGATATGGAGGCGCAGTGGAGCGAGCACGGTATCGCCATCGCCAAATTCTGGCTGCAGATTGACAAGGATGAGCAGCTGCGACGCTTCAATGACCGTCAGAATGACCCCAATAAGCAGTGGAAAATTACGGACGAGGACTGGCGTAACCGTGATAAATGGGATGCCTACGAAGCGGCAGTCAACGAAATGCTGGTGCGCACCGATACCTCGTATGCACCGTGGACCGTGGTTGAGGGCAACAATAAATATTATGCCCGCTTAAAGGTTTTGAAAACAGTTATCGATTTGTTTGAACGTAAGCTGGCAGAAAAAAATCAGTAAAATACAAGAAAATATCAGCGTAATTTTGCGCTGATATTTTCTTAATACATTATAGATACTCGGAGAGGAAATGCTTTGTCCTGGATAATCAAAAACTACATTAAAGAAACAAGAGAAAATGAAACCGGCGCGCAGGTGTATCCGCCGGGTTTACGCCATCCGGTAGCGTTTATTTACCCCAACGTCTACCATCTGGGCATGTCAAACCTGGGAATGCACATTTTGTATCAGATGATTAACGAGCGCGGCGACAGTGCCTGCGAGCGCTTCTTTTTGCCGGATAAACGCCTGCAGCAGGAGCATATCAAAAGCAAAACACCGCTGCTGAGCTTGGAAAACCAGCGTCCGCTGGCAGATTTTGACGTTATCTTCGTCATGCTGTCCTTTGAAATGGATTATGATAATCTGCTGACGGTGCTGGATTTGGGCAATATCCGCCTGCGGGCGGCGGAGCGCAATCAGCGCGAGCCTTTGGTGATTATCGGCGGTCCCTGTGCTACCTTTAATCCCGAGCCTTTGGCTGCTGTGGCTGACGCCTTTGTTATCGGCGAGGGCGAGGAAACAGTGCAGCACGTTCTGGATACCATCTACCGCGAGGAAAGCAAGCAAGAGCGCTTGGCGGCGTTGGCGCAGGTGCCGGGCGTTTATGTTCCCAGCCTGTATACGGCGCAGTACGATGACGAGGGAGAGTTTACCGCCCTGCTGCCGCAGGAAGGTGCGCCTGCAAAGGTAGCGCGCCAGTGGGCGCGTGATATCGACGCGTATCCGCACACCTCTGCTATCGTGACGAGCGGAACGGAATTTGAGGATATGTTTATCGTCGAGGTGGCGCGCGGCTGCGGGCGGCACTGCCGCTTCTGCATGGCAGGCTATTGCTTCCGCAAGCCGCGGCCGCGTAAGCTGGAAAATATTTTGGCAGATATCGCCAAGCGTCCCGAGCGTACGAAAAAGGTGGGCCTGATGGGTGCTGCCGTTTCCGACCATCCGCAGATGGCAGAGCTGACGGAATACCTGGTAGAGCACAAGATACCGTTTTCCGTGGCCAGCATGCGTGCCGATATGCTCACAGAGCAAATTGCGCATGCGTTGGCGCAGAGCGGCCAGCGGACGATGACCGTAGCGCCGGAGGCAGGCAGCGAGCGTATGCGCGCTGCAATTAACAAGGGCATTACGGAGGAGCACGTTTATAATTCTATCGAGCTGGCTGCTGCTGCCGGTATGCGCAACATCAAGCTGTATTATATGATCGGTCTGCCGGGAGAAGAGGACGAGGATATCGTTGAAACGGTGGAGATGATTAAACGCGTGCGCGCCAAAATGGATGCTGTGGGCAACAAGGGTGAGCTGGTTATTTCTGTCAACGGCTTTGTGCCCAAGCCCTTTACGCCGTACCAGTGGGCGCCGCTTTGTAATGTGCGCACGCTGAAGAAGCGCTTTAAAATTTTGGGCGATGGCCTGAAGAAGGAAAAGCGCATTAAGCTGATAACCGAATCGCTGAAGGAAACCGTGGTGCAGTCCGTGCTGGCGCGCGGCAGCAGACGCATCGGCGAGGCGCTGCTGACGGCACATGTGGAAGGCCGCAGCCTGAAGCAGGTGCTGAAGGAGCAGGGCCTGGATGCCGAGGAGCTGGCGGAGCGTGAGCTGCAGGTCGGCCAGCCGCTGCCGTGGCAGCATCTGGACATGGGCGTGACGCAGGAGTATCTTGCGGCCGAGCTGCAGCGCAGCGAAAGCGGCAAATTTACCCCGATGTGCTTTGACGGATGCCGTCGTTGCGGTGTCTGCCGGGAGTAAGGCTTAGGCAGTGAAATGACTGCTGCTAATAAATAATTAAGCATCCCTACACTTTTTGCAGTAAAAGTGTGGGGATGCTTTTGCTTTTTTACGCTATAATGATGCTGAGGACACAGCTTTTGCTGCTTCGGAAGCGGTAACAACCCTTCCGTCTGCTCGCTGATGCTCGCAGCCACCTACCCTTACAGGGGAGATATAAAGGAATTGCAAAACTATAAGGTTGATAATTCTCTGTATATGTTCTGCGGGTAACAGAAAGACAGATGCTTGTTGTAAAAAATAAGCAGTCTGTGTCTGAAATTTGTTGATTGAGGGATTTCGTAATGCAATCAAGGGAGGGATATACATATGAAAAAGAATTTGTTTTTGGGCATGACCTTGGGGATGGCGCTCTTGGCCAACACCGCTTTTGCTCATCTCAGCGGCGGTTATCTTTCGGATATTATTGATGAACATCCGCGCTGGCCGTTGGCAACTCAATGTATTGCTACGGATGTTAACTTAAGAACAGAGCCTAACACAAACTGTGAGGTAGTAACCATGCTGCAAAACGGCGATAAATTTTATGCAAGAAAGGTAGTGTTTATACCTAACAGTAAATATGTGTGGGTGTACGGAACTACCGAAAAAGGCTACAGAGGCTACATGTATAACCAATATATAGGTGCGTTGCCTGATGGTCAATATGCTCATTCAGATGAAGGACGCTTTCAGGCTGCGGTAGAGGCAAACTGGATTAACGATCCCGCCGGCTATGCAACAGGCTCCGGCTACAGCATGGGCAGAGTAGAACATGCCGACGATATGAATATTGCTTATGACCTTAATAAGGTGCAGGTAGGTCCGCGAGTGTTCTACACGAGAGCCTTTGACGGAAAAACCTATCAGGTAGTGATTAACAAGGCTCCCGGCGAGATGGCAGGCTATGCAGTCGGACAGCATTTTGATCAGAAAGAGCGGAATAATTTTTACGATATGATGCGGAGAATCGGCTGGCACGAGTCTGCTGTTGATGTTGAGGAGCCGACAAACAGTATCGTGTGGGAGAAATCTGTGCTTGATGCGGATGGCTTTGGCAGACCTGCCAAGCAGCTGATTATCACGCTGAATGATAAAGACGTGATTGAGAGCTTTACATACATCAATTATGATCTTGATTAGCCGCCTGCAAAAAATTTATCCCTGAAATGCAAAAAACCTGCTCTTTTCAGAGCAGGTCAGCTTGTAAGAATTAAGCCATAGCGTTGATTCTCTTTGCAAGTCTGGATTTTTTGCGAGCTGCAGCATTCTTATGGATAATGCCTTTGCGAGCTGCTTTATCGAGCAAACCGGAAGCAGTAGCCATAGTAGCTTGAGCGTCTTCTTTAGCGCCGGTTTTAGTCAGAGCTTCTACTTTGCGGGAAGCATTGCGGAGAGCTGCTTTAATCGGAGCGTTTTTAGCACGACGTTCTGCGTCGGTCTTTACACTGCGGATGGAAGATTTAATGTTCGGCAACGAATTTCACCTCCTGAATTTTCTTGTACTGCATTATTCTACCACGAATGTGAGCATTATGCAAGAGAAAATCACAAATATGCCTGCCTGTTGCTGTAAAAAATATTTTGCGGGTGCTTGACCTGGAGCTGACTCCAAATGCTAAAATAAAAGCAGGAAGTATGAAAGCAATTATGGCAGGAGGTTAGCGAGATGAAAATAAACGAAGTAAGCAAAATGTATGATATTACTGCGGACACTCTGCGTTATTATGAGCGCATCGGGTTGATTCCGGCAGTCAACCGCAACGAAAGCGGTATTCGCGACTACACCGAAACAGACTGCAACTGGGTAAACTTTGCCAAATGCATGCGTGCGGCAGGTATTTCAGTAGAAAGCCTGATTGAATATGTGGCGCTGTTTCAGCAGGGCGACAAAACAAGGGCGGCACGCAAGGAAATTTTAATCGAGGAGCGTGCCAAGCTGCTCGAGCGTATGGCGCAGATGCAGGAAACGCTCGATAAGCTGAATTATAAAATCGATAATTATTACAAGTGTGCTGAATTTGAGGACACTAAACTGAAATAAAACGCAGTACGAGGAGAGATGGCGCTGAGCTGTCTCTCTTTTTAGTTTACAGGCTTTGCCGTATAATGGTATAATAATTAGTACTAATAAAATAGGCTCAAGCCAATATTGGCCTGAAATAATACATTTTAATGAAGGAGCAGGAAGAGTAATTTATGATTGAACAAAATCACATTCGCAACTTTTCTATTATCGCCCATATAGATCATGGCAAGTCTACCCTGGCGGACAGATTGATTGAATATACAGGAACGCTGAGCAAGCGTGAGATGGAGGAGCAGATTCTCGATTCCATGGATTTGGAGCGTGAACGCGGCATCACCATCAAGGCGCAGGCTGTGCGCAGCATTTACAAGGCGCGCAACGGCGAGGAGTATATGCTGAACTTTATCGATACCCCGGGCCACGTAGACTTTACCTACGAGGTTTCGCGTGCATTGGCAGCGTGTGAGGGTGCACTGCTGGTTATTGACGCTACTCAGGGCATTGAAGCGCAGACACTGGCTAACGTGTATCTGGCGCTGGATAATGATCTGGAGATTATCCCGGTTATCAACAAGATTGATTTGCCGAGTGCTGACCCGGAGCACGTTAAAAGGGAAATTGAGGACGTTATCGGTATCGATGCTTCCGACGCAGTTTTGTGCAGTGCCAAAACCGGCATCGGCATTGAGGACGTGCTGGAGGCAATCGTAGCGCGCGTGCCGGCGCCGCAGGGCGATGCGGAAGCACCGCTGAAGGCCTTGGTATTTGACTCCAAATTTGACGCTTACAAGGGCGTAGTTTTATATGTTCGTCTTATGCAGGGCCGTCTGCGCAAGGGCATGAAGATTCGCATGATGGCAACCGGTGCGGAATTTGATGTTACCGAGGTTGGTTACTTCAAACCGGGCATCGTCAATGTTGACGAGCTGGAGGAGGGCCAGGTAGGCTTCTTTGCTGCCAGCATCAAAAACGTTAAGGATGCACGCGTAGGCGACACCGTAACCGATGCCAACAGACCTGCCGAAGCAGCACTGCCCGGTTATCGCAAGGCTACGCCGATGGTATACTGCGGTCTGTATCCGGTAGAGAATTCAGATTACGATAACCTGCGTGATGCTTTGGAAAAGCTGCAGCTGAACGATGCTTCTCTGGTATTTGAGCCGGAGACATCTACCGCGCTGGGCTTTGGCTTCCGCTGCGGCTTCTTGGGATTGCTGCATATGGACGTTATTAAGGAGCGTTTGGAGCGCGAATATAATCTGAGCCTGATTACTACCGCACCGAACGTTATTTATGAGGTGTTCCGTACAAACGGCGACGTTGAAATGGTAGATAACCCGTCCCTCTTCCCGGACCCGACTGTTATCGACCATGTTGAGGAGCCTTTCGTTAATGCAACCATCATTGTGCCGAAGGATTATGTAGGCGCTGTTATGGAGCTTAGCCAGGAAAAACGCGGTGAATACGATAACATGACCTATCTTGATGATACCCGCGTTATGATTCACTACGCATTACCGCTGAGTGAGATTATCTTTGACTATTTTGACCGTCTGAAATCCGCTACTCGCGGTTATGCTTCTTTGGATTACGAGCTTTCCGGTTACCGTTATTCCGATCTGGTGAAGGTAGATATTCTGCTGAACGGCGAGCCTGTCGATGCGCTTTCCGCAATTGTGCATAAGGAATTTGCTACCGTCCGCGGCCGTCAGCTGGTTGAAAAGCTGCGCAGCCTGATTCCGCGTCAAATGTTTGAAATTCCGGTGCAGGCAGCAATCGGCAACAAGGTTATTGCCCGCGAAAACGTTCGCGCAATGCGTAAGGACGTATTGGCGAAGTGCTACGGCGGCGATATCAGCCGTAAGCGTAAGCTGCTGGAAAAACAGAAGGAAGGTAAAAAGCGCATGAAGCAGGTTGGCAGTGTAGAGCTGCCGCAGGAGGCGTTCATGGCGATTCTGAAAATGGACTAAGGCCCGGAGCCTGGTCGATAGTGTCTGATAGATAGGAGCAATGCAATTATGATGATACAACTGCAAGGCTTGCTTTCGACAATCACCTTTTTGGATATTATTGATATTGTCGTCGTTGCCTATTTTCTTTACCGTTTGTTCCTGATGCTGAAAAATACCCGTGCAGCAACCTTAGGCAAGGGCCTGATGGTGCTGATTGGCTTTACGCTTATCTGCCGCTGGCTCAACCTGCATGTTATCAGCTGGTTGCTGGAAAAGAGCATGACGGTGATTATGGTCGCCCTGCCTGTTGTCTTTCAGCCGGAGCTGCGCCGTGCTTTGGAGCAGATTGGTCGCGGTAAGCTGTTTCATAAGGGCAGCGAGCTGGATGAGCAGGAGCTGGAGGAAATGCTGGATGCTGTTGCCCATGCCACTAAGGTTATGAGCAAAAACAAGGTAGGCGCGCTGATGGTTTTTGAGCGTGCTACCGGTTTGGCAGAGCGCATTGAAACCGGTGTGCCGATTGACGGTCTGGTGAGCTCTGGACTGCTGCAGAACATTTTTGTTAAGGATACACCGTTGCATGACGGCGCTGTTATTATCCGCGGCAACCGTGTTGTGGCTGCCTGCTGCCTGCTGCCGCTTACGGAAAACCGTAATCTGAGCCAGGAGCTGGGCACACGTCATCGCGCTGCTATCGGTATGTCCGAGCAGTCTGATGCGATGATTCTCGTTGTCAGTGAGGAAACCGGTACAATTTCTATTGCCCGCAATGGCGAGCTGATGCGTTACCTGACGGTGGATGATGTGAAGGAAATTTTGCGTATAGCTATTTTCCGTCCGCATACAGCAGTTAAGAATTCTTTGGTTGATAAAATCAAGAGCTTGTGGGGCGGTGAGAAAAAATGAGATTTTTGCAAAGGCTGGCGCGTAAGGAAAATTTATTTGCAAGGATTATCTGCCTGCTCATGGCCTGTGGCCTGTGGGTATATGTAATGACCGACCAGAACCCGATAATCGAGCGCAATATCGAGGTGCGTCTGCAGCAAAGAAATCTGCCGCAGAATATGATGGTCTTTAATGCTCCCGATAAAATTCTGGTAAAGGTGCGCGGCTCGCGTGCCAAGCTGAGTTCCGATAATCTGAGTGCCGAAATCAATGCTTCTATCAATTTAAAAAATATAACCGAAGGTCAGCAGAGCCTGCCGATTACGGTAACCTACTCCGGCGGTGAGATTGTATCCGTAACGCCTAAGGAGGTTTCCGTATATGTGGATACGGTAAGCGAGAAAAAGGTTCCCGTTACTACGCGTATCGTGGGCGCTGTGAATGGTGATATGACCATCGGCAGCAGTATAATTACTCCGGCGGAGGTTACTTTGCGCGGTGCAACGCATCGTATAGATAAGGTAAACCGTGTTGTTGCTCCTATTGATATCAGCAACCATACAGGCAGCTTCCAGACGGAAAGCGAGCTTGTTGCTGTCAGTGATGACGGTTACGATATTCCTAATATGCGGATAATCCCTGAGCGTGTTATGGTGCAGGCTAATATGGTCAGCCAGATGCACTCGCTGGATATTCCGGTTAAGCTGGTTATGAGCGGCGATTTGCCTGCCGGAATTGTTGTTACCAAGACCGAGATTGCTCCGGAGAGCATCCGTGTGACTGCGCCTCCTTCCGTGCTGAAGGAGCTGAAGGATGTCAAGACCAAGCCCGTGGATGTAAGCAAGCTCAATGGCAGTACTGTTGTTGCAGCTGAGCTTGATCTGCCGGAAAAGGTTATTCCCGAAAGACGTACGGTACAGATAAAAATATCGGTAGAAAGGCAGAATTAATTTTAGATGAAGCTGAAAATTAACAATGTGCGTATCAGCCTGCGTCAGGAGCAGACGCTGGAGCAGGCGGTGTGCCGCAAATGTGGTATACCGCGCGATGCTTTGGGCAGTGTGCAGATAGTACGCAAGGCAGTGGATGCGCGCAAGAAAAATGATATCTGCCTCAATTACCATGTGCTGGGAGAGGTTGAAACAGGCGGCAGGCAGGCGAAGCGCCTGCTGGCGGACCGCGACATCACGCAATATCAGGAGCTGCAGCAGCCGACGCTGGAGCTGGGAACGCTGCCGCTGAGTGCACCGCCTGTGGTTATCGGTGCCGGTCCTGCAGGACTTTTGGCAGCACTGCAGCTGGCAGAGCATGGCTATAAGCCGTTGCTTTTGGAGCGCGGCAAGCCGGTGGCGCAGCGTGTGCAGGATGTGCAGCGCTTTTGGCAGACGGGAGAATTCAACCCCGCGTCCAACGTACAGTTTGGCGAGGGCGGTGCAGGTACCTTTTCGGACGGCAAGCTGACTACGCGTGTAAATGATCCTATGATGGCCGAAATCCTACAGCTTTTTGTAGCTGCAGGCGCGCCGGAAAATATTTTGTACGAGCACAAGCCGCACGTTGGTACAGATAAGCTGCGTGCGATGGTGCAGGGGCTCAGCCACCGCATTGCGGAGCTGGGCGGCGGCGTGCGTTACGATGCGCATGTGGTTGATTTGGATATCAAAAATAATGCTGTGCAGGGGGTAATCCTTGACGGCGGCGAAAGACTGGCGGCAGGAGCCGTGGTACTGGCCTGCGGTCACAGCGCGCGCGATACATACGCTATGCTGGCACGCAGGGGCGTAGGCATTGTGGCGAAGCCCTTTGCTATCGGCTTGCGCATCGAGCATCCGCAGGAGCTGATTGACAAGGCGCAGTACGGCAGCTTTGCGGGACATCATCTGCTGGGCGCGGCGGATTACGCGCTTGTTTACCACACGCAGGATAAAACGCGCACAGCCTATTCGTTCTGCATGTGCCCGGGCGGTCAGGTGGTTGCCGCCGCTTCGGAGGCCGGTGGCGTGGTTGTCAACGGCATGAGCATGTTTAAGCGTGACAGCGGCATTGCCAACAGCGCGTTGGTGGTGAACGTAGACAGCCGTGATTTCGGCGAGGGTGCGCTGGCCGGCGTAGAATTCCAGCGCCGCTACGAGCAGCTTGCTTATGCGGCGGCAGGCCAAAATTATTATGCGCCTGCACAGAATCTGGACAGCTTTTTGAAGCGCAGTACGCCGTCCTTGGAATGCATGGTGCAGCCAAGCTATCGTCCGGGACTTGCGGCCTGCAGCTTAGATAAGGTGCTGCCTGCTTACGTTACGGATACTCTGCGCGAGGGCATTAAGAGCTTCGGACGCAAGCTGGCGGGTTACGCCGACGGCGGCGCGCTGCTGACGGGTGTGGAAACACGCACCTCGGCACCGGTTCGCATAGAGCGCGACAGGCAGAGCTATGTATCGCTGACGCATGATTTGCTTTATCCCTGCGGCGAAGGCGCAGGCTATGCCGGCGGTATTATGAGCGCCGCGCTTGACGGCTATCATGTGGCGCGTGCGATTATGGAAAGATTTGCGCCGGTGAAGTAATTTAGGTTGGAGAGTAATACAGAGCATTAGGCTCCCCTTGGGGGGACAAGGTGAATTGCCCGTAGGGCAAGAGAGGGCGCCCTGGGGCGGCTGGCGCCCGTAGGGCGACTGAGAGGGGATTTTGCAGTATGCATAGCATTATGTTATGTATCCCCCCTCTCCGTCATCGCTATGCGATGACACCTCTCCCCAAGGAGAGGCTTTCGTTTTGCTTTTTTAGCTCAACAATTCCCAACTTATATATAAACGCATTAACATTAGGGAGGTTATTACAAAAAATGGCAAGATTATTTGGTACTGATGGTGTTCGCGGTGTGGCGAACGTAGAGCTTACTCCGGAGCTGGCCTTTAAGCTGGGCTACGCTGCTACAAAATACTTTGGCCGCGAGGTTTCCTGCCCGAAAATTATTATCGGCAGAGATACACGCCGCAGCGGACAAATGTTGGAAAGTGCTTTGGCAGCAGGTATCTGCAGCGCTGGCGGCAATGCACATCTTCTGGGCGTTATGCCTACTCCGGCAGTTTCCTTTCTGACCAGTGAGGTTAAGGCTAACGCCGGTGTAGTAATTTCTGCTTCTCACAATCCGTTTGAAGACAACGGCATCAAATTCTTCTCTCAGACAGGTTACAAGCTGCCTGACGCAGTAGAGGACGAAATTGCAGCTATCGTTGCTGCACCGATTGATTACACTCAGGCAGTAAGCGGCAGCAGCGTCGGCCAGATTATTCATGAAAAGGATTTGTCTGCACTGTATATTAAGCACATTCTGAGCACTGCTTATGCTAAGCTGAACGGTCTGAAGATTGTTATGGACTGCTCCAACGGTGCCAACAGCGAAATCGCACCGGTTATCCTGCGCAGTCTCGGTGCTGAGGTTGTGGCAATTTTCAACGAGCCTAACGGCATCAACATCAACAACGGCTGCGGCTCCACTCATCTGGAGGCTTTGCAGAAGAAGGTTGTCGAGGTTGGCGCTCATGTAGGTATCGCCAATGACGGCGACGCCGACCGCTGCCTGGTAGTTGACGAAAACGGCGAGGCTATGGACGGCGACCAGATTATGCTGATTTGCGCGCTGGAGCTGATGAAGCGCAACAAGCTGCATGACAATATGCTGGTAACCACTGTTATGAGTAACGTCGGTCTGCATCAGGCTATGAAGGCTCATGGCGGCAAGACCGTCAAAACCGCTGTAGGTGACCGCTATGTACTGGAAGAAATGCTCAAGCACAATTATTCTATCGGCGGCGAGCAATCCGGTCATATCATTTTCTCCGAATTCGCTAAAACCGGCGACGGCATTCTGACTGCTGTACAGCTGTTGTGCGCAATGGTTCGCAATAACAAGCCTTTGTCCGAGATGGGCACCGTAATGACTAAATTCCCGCAGATTCTGCTGAATGTACGCGTGAAGAATAAAAATGGCTGGGAAGAAAAGGCTGCTATTCAGGAAGTAATCAAAAAATACCAGGAGGAGCTGGGCGAAAACGGTCAGATTCTGGTACGTGCTTCCGGAACTGAGCCTTTAATCCGCATTATGGCTGAAGGACCGAAGCAGGAGCGTCTGGAGCAGATTGCCAACGCTATTGCTGACGTTGTAACTAAGGAGCTGGCATAAGCAGGCTTCCTTGCTGAATGAAGATTAAAAGCAGACCTTTACATCATTTTCGGATGCAATGGTCTGCTTTTGTACTTTGCATATTTTCTTTTTAACGAACATATGTTAAAATATATTTGTGCTACCAGAATACGGTAGGCGGTTGCCCTCTACGGAGGGTTTGCGGCCCTCGATTTGCCGACATCTATATTTTTATAGAAATCTACAAGGAAGAGGGTGGTACTGATGAATATACTGGAAGTTCTTGCATTGCTTGGTTTTGGGCTTGGATGCATTAAATTTGGGTATGAACTCGGTAAAAACGCAAAAAAATAACCGCCCAGCTCCTACACTAGCGGTTATTTTTAACAGTTAATTTTGAAGGGCAACCGTCTATCGGTAGCACTCTTTCTATTTCTATGATAGCACAAAGTCAAGCGTTTGACAACCGTTCTGATTAAATTCACAAATCCCTCACGTCTTATACTATTACTCATCAAAACTCTTGATTACGGAATAAATTATACAACCAACAACAATCAGTCCGATACCTGCTAATGCGAGGAAAGGTGCCGCAGGGAGCAAGAAGGCCATACCGCCAATCATTATTAAAATTTTGTTGTCTGGCATAAGAAGCCACCTCACAGTTCTTCACATCGTTATCTTACGGGATTTTCTCTTAAAGTTTTATGCAAGCGTTCTGCCCCTTTACCGAAGCAGTAATAGCTAAATCCTGCACTAACCACTCCTCCAATCACCGGAAATACTTTAGTAGTAGTTTTACTCAGAGCATCTTTTGTCACTTTAATGCCCACTTGTTTGCAAACTTGTTGTAACAAGGGATACCAAGCAGTTTTTGTCAAAGCCGCTCTCAAAATATCTTTCCCTACCTTGCCGCCAATCGACTTAGATATTTCAGCAATAACTTTATTTGCACCACTGACTCCATACATTACACCAATGAACAACAAAATTATTTTTTGAGTTTTTTCGTCCATACTTCCTTCAATAGAAAAAATTTCCGGATAGCCATAAATATAGGCTAATTTCTGAGATATTCTCAGGACATGAGCCAGATACTGTGCCAAATCAGCCGGGATTCCTACTAAACCGCCACAACCAGTAGCAAAGGACAAAGCAGAAACTTTCATCTGCTCGTAATCAATGCAATCTCTTGCAATTTCATGCAAAACACTTTCATTTACTCCAGCTCTAATAGGACTAGTCTGCACAATTCGTGTTACCATTTCACTATCAAATCTGCTAGAAAAATTATTTTGAAGAAATTCTTCTCTCTCAATCTTTACGCCAGGAAACTCTACTGATACTGCCAATACTTCGTTAAAATCAAAAGGAACTATATTACTCATTTAAACTCCTCCATTCCGCCTATAAACCTATTAAAAAGATAAAGCTTTTCTTTATTATATACTTCTGTACCCCCATCAAGCAAATGTCTTTTTTATCTTCACGAAATGTACAGTTACTTTTTAACACTGTTATTTTTTCTCACTTTATCTTTCCTTGCTTATATGTTACACTATAAGCAGCACTTTTCGGTTTCTTTGCAAGAAACTTTTTGGAGGTCCGCACCATGACGAACGACAAACGCGTAATAGAAAATTTAAGAGCACACTATCAGGAAATAATATCCAGCTATGTCATTACAGCCTATGCTACTTCTTGTCATGGTTCAGTCTGCGTCGGCAAGTATGAGCCGCCATTGTTATCACTAAACGCCATCAAAAACATCGTCAAAAGTTTTCCCAACACTTCCTGCGACCTTTATCCTTCCATCATCAAATACTGTGAAGAAAAAGATATCGCAGAAAACAAACTCTATAAAAAAGCGCACGTCTCTAAAACTGTTTTTTCCAAAATCCGCAGCATGAAGGATACCGGCTACAAGCCTAGCAAAAGTACGATTCTCTGCTTATGCCTGGCTTTGGAACTGAATAACAAAGAGACAGAAGAAATGCTCAATATCGCAGGCTACTCTTTATCTGACGACATCATCGCCGACAAAATTGTCAGCTATTGCATAAGTAAGCGATATTACGACGTTTATGACATCGAAACCCTTATTCTGGAAAAAACAGGTGGAGTATATTTGTACTCCTGATAAAATAAGTATACAACAACAGCTATCAAAAAAAGAGAACGCCCAACTACTACCAAACAGTAATAGTTGGGCGTTTGTACGCTATGTGCCCTGCTTTTTTGAGCAGAGAAACTTTCACAACTTGTTCGTTGTATGTGTTCGCTTTTTGTGCTAAAATATTTTTATGGTGCTTCCATAACGGTAGGCGGTTGGCCCTCTGGCAGCAAGATTCTGTATTACTGCAAATCTAATGGCAAGAGGGGGTGAGACCAATGATGACTTTAGATAATCTTATCTCTGTTCTCGGCTTATGTCTGACTTCAGTAGCTCTAGGATTCGCTCTAGGTTATGCGCTAGGTCAAATTCACGCAAAAAAATAACCGCCCAGTCTGCAAAACAAGCGGTTATTTTTTATAACTAAATGTTCAAGGATAACCGTCTATCGGCGGCACCTTTTCTATTTCTATGATAGCACAAAGTAAAGCGTTTGACAACCGTTCTGATTAAATTCACAAATCCCTCACGTCTTATACTATTACTCAAACTTCCCACATAAAAAAGCTGTTTTTAGCTGCTCAAACCCTTATCACATCTAGGACTTACGAATATAAAAAACAAAATTCAATTATCTAAGATGGGATTATACTATATGAAGCGCCTGCAGGCAAGCATCAGGCAAGAAAAGTTCAAGGAATGTTTTCTTGACCTGCCAGTTATCATATTGTAAAATTAAATTAGTCTGAGGATGTGCCGCGTGGGACTGCCTGCCTGCGCGGCTCATTGTCTGTTTGCTCATAAATCAGCAGAGGCTTGTTTTTGCTGCCAAAAGCAGACAGTGAAGGATGTAAGCGCATGTACCGCTCAGGCGGTGGACGAGGAATGAGGTTATCGATCAGTCAGCGGATGCCTCACGGCCGGCTGCAGGCCGCAAACCGTGTACAAAGCCCTCCGGTAACGGGGGAGAGAAAAGCACGGTGGCAGAAAGGGCAAAGAAAACTTAAGGAGGCATTATTATGTGCGGAATTGTAGGTTATATCGGTAATCACGAAGCTGCTCCCTTTCTGCTTGATGGTATGAGCAAGCTGGAGTATCGTGGTTATGATTCTGCCGGCATTGCTGTTTATGAAAACAACAGCATTCGTGTAGAAAAATGTGTAGGCCGTCTGGATGCACTGCGCCAGAAATTGGCAGGCAATATGCCTGTGGGCAATGTTGGTATCGGTCACACACGCTGGGCAACACATGGCCGTCCGTCGGATCGCAACGCGCATCCCCATACGGACAGCAGCGGTAAGTTTGTCGTTGTCCATAACGGTATTATTGAAAATTATCTTGGCCTGAAGGAAGAACTGATTGCCAAGGGACATGAATTCCTGTCCGAAACTGACAGTGAGGTTGTAGCTCATCTGATGGCGGACCAATATGATGGTGATTTCGAAGAAACCGTCAAAAAGGTGCTGAAGCTTATCAAAGGCTCCTACAGCCTGGTGTTTATGTGCGAATACGAGCCTGATAAAATCATCTGCACCAAAAAGGATAATCCGCTGATTATTGGTCTGGGTGAAGGCGAGAACTTTATCGCTTCCGACATCCCGGCGATTATCAACCATACGCGTCGTACCTTTATCATGAGTGACGGCGAAATCGCTACGGTAACGGCAGACGGTGTTTGGGTGCAGGATGTCAATGGCACTCCCATCAGCAAGAAGGTGTTTGAGGTCAACTGGAACGCCGAAGCAGCGGAAAAGGGCGGCTTTGAGCATTTCATGCTGAAGGAAATCTATGAACAGCCCAAGGCTCTGCGCGATACCATGACCAGCCGTCTTGATGCGGTGGCAAAAACCATCGGCTTCCCCGAGCTGAACTGGACAGCAGAGGAGCTGCGCGAAATCAATAAAATCTTTATCGTGGCCTGCGGTACCGCTTATCATGCAGGCATTGTCGGCAAATATTATCTGGAGCAGCTGGCGCGTGTGCCGGTTGAGGTGGATATTGCCAGTGAATTCCGTTACCGCGATCCGCTTGTTGATGGCAACAGTCTGACGATTGTTATCAGCCAGAGCGGTGAAACCAGCGATACGCTGGCAGCGTTGCGCGAGGCTAAGCGTCTTGGCTCCCGCACTCTGGCGGTTACCAACGTTGTCGGCAGCTCTATTGCGCGTGAGGCAGACCAGGTTGTTTATACCTATGCCGGTCCGGAAATTGCCGTGGCATCTACCAAGGCTTATACTACTCAGCTTCTGGCAATGCTGATGCTGGCGATTTATGTCGGTCGTCTGCGCGGCAGCATGAGTGCCGAGCGTGAGCAGGAGCTGGTGCAGGGCTTGACCTTTGTACCCGAGCAGATTCATAAAATGCTGGAAAACGTGGACCAGATTAAGGTGTTTGCGCGTGAATACGGCAGCAGTGAGGATGCCTTCTTCCTGGGACGCAGCCTTGATTATGCCGTAGCGTTGGAGGGTGCGCTGAAGCTGAAGGAAATTTCCTACATTCATGCGGAGGCTTACGCAGCAGGCGAGCTGAAGCACGGCACCTTGGCGCTGATTGTTTCCGGTGTGCCGGTAATTGTGCTGGCAACGCAGATGGATGTATATGATAAAACCGTCAGCAACCTGCAGGAGGTTAAGGCGCGCGAGGCTGTGGTTATTGCCATCGGCTTTGAGGGCGATACTTCTTTGGAGAAATATGCGGATCATGTAATTTACATCCCGCGTACAGATAAATATCTGGCACCGCTGATGGCAGTGCTGCCCTTGCAGCTGCTGGCCTATTATGCAGCGCTGACGCGTGGCTGTGATGTTGATAAGCCGCGTAACCTGGCGAAGAGCGTGACAGTAGAATAAAAATTAATTGACGGCGTAACGGATGTAAAAATCTGTTGCGCCGTTTTTTGTAAGAAAAAATAGTTGCCTGTCTGTGGTATACTAATAGTATATTGTCTTGGAAGGGAGCGGGGAGCAGATGGCCTATAATGAGCTTTCAAAAAAATATGATGACATTAGGAGTATGATGCGGCGTTTTTATGTATACGGCTTTGAAACACGGCAGGATTTTAATGATAAAAGTCAACGTAGTTATGATGATGAGCGTCGGCGCATACAAAGCTGGTTAGACGAATATATGGATACTAATCCTGATGTAGCTGGCACAGCTTATCATATTTCGCTCGATAGCAGAGATATAAGTCACAATCCTCTGTATAAAAGCTGGAAGGCTAAAAGCTTCACCGATATAGACATCACTTTGCATTTTTATCTGCTGGATATTCTGGCGGACGGACAGGCTTATTCTGTAGCAGAGATGGAGAATTTGCTTAGCGACCGCTGTTTTAATTGTTTCAGCAACAAGATGCATCAGCCAGATGCTAAAACAGTGCGCAATAAGCTTAATGATTATGTTGAATTGGGGTTGCTGCAAATAGTGAAGCAAGGGCGCCGAAATTTGTACCGGTTGCAGCAGGATAGGGTTAATTGGCGCAGCTGGCAGCTGGCCTGTGCCTTCTTTTCCGAGGCGGCGCCTTTAGGAGAGGTAGGCTCCTATATCCTGGATAAGTTTTCTGAGGATTGTGATGTTTTTAATTTTAAGCATCATTTTATCTTATACACAATGGACAGTCAGCTGCTGTACGAGCTGTTGGAGGCAATCAATGATAAGAAGTCTGTTATACTCTACAACTGGGAGAATGGTCAGCAAACTGTTTGTCCCTTGAAGATTTACTGCAGCACCAGGACAGGAAGGCAATATCTTTTAGGCTACAGCTATGATGAAAACAAGCTGCTTTTTAATCGCTTGAACCGTGTTAAGTGTATTAAAGTAAAAGAGAGGGAAAATAATTATGAGCATTATCTGCAGTTGGCACAGAAAGCAGCACCACATATCTGGGGTGTAAGCTTGTTTGGCGCTGGCGAGCTGGAGAGAATCAGCTTTACGGTAGAGGTGGCATCTGACGAGCAGTTTATTGTGCAGCGTTTGAAACGTGAAAAGCGCTGCGGCACGGTGCAGCAGCTTGATGCCGCGCATTATCGCTTCAGTATTGCTGTTTATGACGCACGTGAGCTGTTGCCATGGATACGCACCTTCATCGGGCGCATTACAGCCTTTAGCTGCAGCAACAAGGCTGTCCAAGAGCTTTTCTTTGATGATTTAGATCAAATGGCATCTTATTACCGGGAGGCAGAAGCAGATGAAAAGCAGTGATATCTTTTTTAACGAAATATATGGTACGTATTTTAATGTTGTAAGCAGTATTCTGCAGCAGGCGCAAACGGGTGAGCTGACAGTAGAAAAACTAAATCTGATTGTGCAGGAGCAAGCCTTTGGTGACAGTTATCTGACAATACCTAAATCATTAGGAGATTGCGAATGGCCGTTACTCCAAAATGATATGACTACACCGCTTAAGCATGCTCCGGCAATGCCATTGACCACTCTGCAACGGCGCTGGCTGAAAACCTTGCTGAGCGATAAGCGGATGCAGCTTTTTGATGTAGATTTTACTGGTCTTGAGGATGTGGAGCCGCTGTTTACGCAGGAGCAATTTGTTTATTTTGATCGCTATAGTGATGGTGATGCTTATGATAATCCGCAGTATAAAAAGCATTTCCGCCTATTGCTGCAGGCTATAAAAGAAAAACGCAAGGTGGAAATCAGCTTTATCAACAATAAAAACGATAGCGTGCGAAAAAGATATCTGCCGATGCAAATAGAATATTCAGCGAAGGACGATAAGTTTCGCTTAAAAGCGGTGTGTGGCAGCTCTCAGCAGTATGTGAATGTTGCGCGTATCAAAGATTGTTGCCTGTTAGAGACGGCAAATGCAGAGATATGTGAGCAGAAAGCACCGGAACGCTGTAAGCTTACTGCATTACTGACGGATGAACGCAATGCTTTGGAGAGGGCGATGCTGCATTTTTCGCATTTGGAAAAGACGACGGAGCGTCTTGATGAAAAGCATTATAAGTTGCATCTGACATATGACAAAAGTGATGCAATAGAGATGGTTATCCGTGTTTTATCCTTCGGACCGTTGCTGCAGGTGCAGGAGCCTGCCAGCTTTATTGAGCTGCTGCACAAAAGGCTGCAGAAGCAGCTGGCGCTGCAGGCAGATAAGTAAAAGCAAAAATATAATCTGCCAGAAGCTCATTTGATACTGAAGCCTTATTATAAATCACCGGACCTGTGGAATTTCTGCAGGTTCGGTGTATTTTTTTGTATTCTTAACAGTAATTTTCTTTTACGCAGTCAACAAATGTGTTATAATTAACGATACATGTCATTTTTGTGAAGAAGTTGAAATTTTTATGTGTAGGTGATGAAATGGAAATGTTTTTAGTGGCTGTGGGCTTCTATGGCATCGGCGTATTAACCATGCTGCTTCCCCACGGCATGCAGCGTGCTGCACACTGGCTTGCTAACAGCGCTGCCCTTTTTGGCAGCGCTGTCTGCGCTTATGCAGCAGGCTTGCAGCTCTTTGGTGGGATGAGCCCTGCACCCCTGACCTGGGGCTCGTATTCTTTAGGCTGCGATGGCTGGAGCGCAGTCTTTCTGCTTTTGACCGGTATCGCCGGTGTTGTTACCAGCCTGTACGCGCTCGGTTATGCGCGTAGCTATGAGGGCAGCCGTCTGCGTCTTTTGGGCGGCATGTGGTGCTTGTTCATCATGTCTATGGTACTGGTGCTGTTGGCCGGCGATGCCTTCAGCTTCCTGCTTTTCTGGGAGATTATGGCCGTAGCCTCCTTTATGCTGGTTAACCATGAATCCGAAAAGCGCGCTACATGGAATGCTGCCTATCAGTATCTGGTTATGACCAGCGTCGGTACGGCGGCGATTATGATTGCCTTTTTGCTGACAGGCTCTGCCAGCGAGGGCTTCAGCTTTGCTGCTATGGCCAAGAATACGCTGAATGGCAGCTGGCAGCATCTTGTTTTTGTCTGTGCTTTTGCCGGTTTTGCTTTGAAGGCCGGTCTGGTGCCGCTGCATGTGTGGCTGCCTAAGGCACATCCGGCAGCACCCAGTCACGTTTCCGCGCTGATGAGCGGTGTTATGCTGAAGATTGCTCTCTACGGCTTCGGTCGTTTTATGTTCAGCTTTTTGCCTGCCTGGAATTACTGGTGGTGTGTTGTTGTACTGCTGGCAGGCGTAGTATCCGCATTTTTGGGCGTACTCTATGCTCAGATGGAAACGGATATCAAGCGCGTGCTTGCTTACTCTTCTGTGGAAAATATGGGCGTAATTTTTGCTGCCTTCGGCTGCGGTATGCTGATGAAGGCTTCCGACAGCAGCTTTTATATGCTTGGCTTTGTGGCTGCGTTGGTGCATGCCTTTAACCACAGCATTATGAAGGTGCTGATGTTTATGTGTGCCGGCAGTATTATGCACGGTACCGGCAGCAAAAACCTGGAGCTGTTCGGCGGCCTCGCACGCAAAATGCCGTATACCGCTGTCTTTGCTTTCGTCGGCTCGCTGGCACTCGCCGCTATTCCGCTTACGAACGGCTTTACCGGTGAATGGCTGGTGCTGCAGAGCTTTATCAGCCTGTGTACAAGCTGCGCCGGTCAGGATATCCGCCTGTGGACTGCGGTATCCTTTATTCTGCTGGGCTTTACCGGAGCACTGGCTCTCGGCTGCTTTGTACGCTTCTTCGGCATCACCTTCCTGGGCCGTGCTCGCAGTGAAATCGTGGAGCATGCGCACGAATCCGATAAATTTATGCTCGCTGCTATGGGCGTTGCATCTGTTTTAGTTGTTGCTTGCGGTCTTTATCCGCTGCCGGTCGTTCGCGCCGCTCTGTTGGCGTTGGGCATGCCTGTTGCACTTGATGCCTTCGGTATAAATCTGGCGTGGGCCGGTGATGGTACTGCTGTCTGCTACAAGCCGCTGCTGCTCTTGGCTTTGTTGCTGGTGCTGGGCGCAGTGCTGTGGCTGGCTGTTAAGGACTGCTTTGTTGTGGAGGACGTTACCTGGAATTGCGGTACCTATCCGACGCAGCGTCAGCAGTATTCCGCTACCGGCTTCAGTAAGCCGGTGCGCCGTGCGTTCGATTATCTGCTGAAGCCCAAGCGTCAGGTAACCTACATGCGCAAGGAGCATGCTTACTTCGGACGTCAGCTTTCCTATAAGCTGGAAATTCCCGATATGATTACGGAAAAGCTTTATCAGCCGCTGCAGAAGCATTTTGTAAGTGTTTCTAATTTCCTGCGCCGTCTGCAGCAGGGCAGTGTGCGTTTATATGTTGCCTATGTTATGGTGGCAATGATGTTGGTACTGGTATGGGGGGCGCTTTATAAATGATTTTAGAAAATGAATTGTTACAGCTGGCCCTCGGTATGGCGCAGGCAGTTTTGCTGCTTTTGTGCGCTCCGCTGGTTACCGGCATTGTTAAAAAGGTAAAGGCCTGGATGCAGAACCGTATCGGCAGCAGCATCTGGCAGGAATATTACGATATCCGCAAATGGTGGGGCAAGCCTACTATGCTTACTCCTTATACGAGCATCACCTTCCGTTTGGCACCCTGCGTATATTTTCTGACGACCTTTGCGGCAGCCTGCATGCTGCCGGGATTTTTAGGCGGTCAGGCCGGCTTCGGCGACGTTTTTGTTTTCGTTTATCTGCTGGCCTTGGGACGCTTCTTTATGGCAGTTTCCTCGATGGATGCAGCCACCGCCTTCGGCGGCATGGGCGGCAGCCGTGAGGTTTATGTGGCTGCCTTTGTTGAGCCTGTGGTGATGCTGGCCGTGCTTTCCAACGTGCTGCACACCAACAGCACCTCGCTGGCAGGCATGAGCCTGCGTACGGATGAGGTCAACCTGACGGTAGCAGGCGTGCTGACCTGTATTGCCTTCTTCCTTGTATTGCTTGCAGAAAACAGCCGTATCCCCGTTGATAACCCTGATACGCATCTGGAGCTGACAATGATCCATGAATGCATGACACTGGAATATTCCGGCCGTCTGCTGGCGCTCATTCATTGGGCAAGCCAGCTCAAGCTGCTGGTATTTCTGGTGCTCTTCGCTATGCTGTATCTGCCGCTGGATTTGCCGGTAGTGCTTAAGGTGCTTATCGGTGCGGTGGCTGTAGGTGTGGTTGAAACCTTGAACAATAAGATGCGCCTTTTCAAGGTGCGTGTATATCTGGCCGCAGCGGGCCTGATGCTGCTGCTGGCAGTAGTGGCACAGTAAGGAGGTAACGATGGAATATTTGGTTGTAAGTTTAATGTTTATCGTTTTCCTGCAGACGCGCTTTGTGGAGCTGCGCCGTGCAACTCTGTGTCTGGCGCTGCAATCTGCCTTGATTGCGGCAGCCTGCCTTGTCGTAGGCATGAGCCATGGCAGCGGTTTGCATGCCTGGCTGCCCGGTGTGCTGACGATTGCCGTTAAGGTGCTCTTTATTCCTTACGCTATTTTACGCGTGGTAAATCAGCTGCGCGATGAGCGTGAAATTGTCAGCGATATCAATGTAAATTATTCTACTGCTTTTGCAGCCTGCAGTCTGGCACTCGGCTACATGGTAATTGACGGTCTGCTGCCGCAGGCAGAGGGCCGCGATATTCTGGCAACCTCTATGTTTATGATTATGACCGGCCTCGCGCTGATTGTTATGCGCAGCCGTGCCATTATGCAGATGATTGGTCTGATTACCTTGGAAAACGGCATTTATCTGCTCGGTCTGATTATGACGGAAGGCTTGCCGCTGATTATCGAGCTGGGCATTTTCCTTGATGTGCTGATTGCTGTTGTTATTCTTGTTATTTTAACCTCGCGTCTGCGTCTGTCGTTTAAAACGACGGATACAAATGTGCTGGACAAGCTGAAAGGGTAGGGGATGTAATGTTAACATATATTTTGATACTGTTATGCCTGCCACCCTTGTGCGCGGTGCTGGCACTGGCTGCGGGCTTCGGCAATAATATCCTGCATTGGCTGCACCGCCTGACTGCAACTGCTGTAGGCGTTTGCGTGGCGCTGATGGCAAAGTCCTTTAATCCTGCTGTGCCCTATGTTGATGATTATTTTTACATTGATGCGCTGAATATGTGGGTAATTATTATTATTACCACACTTTATCTGGCAGCAACCTGGACTGCGCGTAATTATCTTACGCGTGAGGAGCGCTGCGGCGTGCTCAAGGGCGAGCAGCTGCAGACCGGCCGTTACTTTGCGCTGATGCAGCTTTTCTGCTGGACAATGTTTATCGTACTGCTGGTAAAAAATCTGGGCCTGATGTGGGTAGCTATCGAAGCAACTACCTTAATTAGTGCGCTGCTTATTTCCTTTAAATTTACTCGCGCTGCTTTGGAAGCAACGTGGAAATATATCATGGTTTGTACCGTCGGCATCTGCTTGGCGCTTTTGGGTACACTGGTGCTGTATTACGCACAGCTTGATGCTTTGGGCGGCGAAAAGGCGCTAAGCTGGCTGTACCTGCATGAGCATGCCAACAGCCTGAATCCGGCAATGACCAAGCTGGCGCTGCTGTTTATCGTTATCGGCTACGGTACGAAGGCAGGCATGGCGCCGATGCACACCTGGCTGCCCGATGCCTATGCCGAGGCTCCGTCACTGACCAGCGGTATGCTGAGCGGTGCGCTCTGCAGCTGTGCTATTTATGTATTGCTGCGTAATCTGGTTATCCTGCTGCCGACAGCAGGCGCTGCGATGATGAGCAGCATGCTGCTGTTCTTTGCCGTGCTGACTGTGGCGATTGCTGTGCCGTTTGTTGTAGTGCAGCGTGACGTTAAGCGTATTCTGGCGTATTCCTCTATGGAAAACATCGGTATTATGGTTGCCGGTATCGGTGTGTTTTCTGCCTTTTCTCTGAAGGCAGTTATGCTGCATATGTACAGTCATGCAATGATTAAGTTCGTGCTGTTCTATATCGCCGGTACTATTATTCAGGAATACCAGACACGCAATATGATGCGTATTCACGGTATGATTAAGGATGTACCGCATACCGCAACCTTCTGGCTTACCGGTATGCTGGGTATTTTGGGCCTGCCGCCGATGGGCCTGTTCTTCAGTAAGTTTTACATTATGGCAGCTATGTTCCGTGAGGGCCATTGGGTAGCAGGCAGTCTGCTGATTATTCTGCTGGCCGGTGTGCTGATTGGTATTTTGTACCACGGCATGCGTATGCTGTGTGATAAATCCAAGCGTCAGCCTCTGGGCGATTTGCTGGGAGTAACTGACGTGCCTGTGCTGGCAGCGCTGCTGCTTTTGACCTGCGTAGTGGGTGCAGGCTTTGAAAATATTCCCTGGCTCAACAATCTGCTGAACCAGGCTGTGCGGATTATAGGAGGCTGAGATAATGCTAGTTAAACCGGAAAATTTGCGTGGTGCTGCCAATATCTGCAGCGACAGCGGCAAGCGTCCGCTGGCTGCTATGTTCGGCGCAGACGAAACGCTGCAGGGCGGCGGTCTGGCCATCTACTGCCTGTTCTATAATGCTGCCAAACGCGATATCGATGTTTTGAAGGCGCCGTTCCCGGCGGACGGTCCGCTGGAATATCAGTCGCTGACTACGCTGCTGCCGGCTGCTGCCTGGTATGAGCGCGAGCTGCATGATATGTTCGGCTTCGAGCCGCAGGGACATCCCGATATGCGTCCGCTGGTGCTGCATGAGAGCTTTCCCGAAGGCTTTCATCCGCTGCTGAAAAAATATCCCAAGGATTATGATGCACGCGGACATCGTGAATACGAAATGCTTACCTCGCAGGGCGAAGGCCTCTTTGAGGTGCCTGTAGGACCTATTCACGCAGGCATCATCGAGCCCGGTCATTTCCGCTTCAGTCAGGCCGGCGAGGCTATGCTGCAGCTGGATGCCAAGCTGTTCTTTACCCACCGCGGCATTGAAAAGGCTGTCGAAGGCCTTACGCCGATGGAGGCACTGCCGATTGTAGAACGCATCTGCGGTGCCTGCAGTGTAGCGAATACGCTGAGCTTCTGTCAGGCGGTGGAAAAATGCTCTGAGGCTAAGGTGCCTTACCGTGCGTGGTTAATCCGTACCTTGGCTGCGGAGATGGAGCGTTTGTATAACCATGTGGGCGATACGGGCAATATCTGCGCCGGTGTCGGCTTCTCGCCTGTAATCAGCATGGGCGCGCGTCTGAAGGAATACTTGATGCAGCTTAACGAAATGATAGCAGGCAACCGCTTCCTGCGTGGTCTGATTATCCCCGGCGGTGTACGGTATGATGTTACTGATGCAATGCTGGAGGAAATCGAAGAGGTTCTGCGTGAGGTAGAAGCTGTTTATGCCGATATGGTACATATCATGTGGGAGCAGGCGAACTTTGTCAACCGTATCCGTACCACCGGCAGAGTGCGTCAGGAAACTGCTTTTGATCTGGCTATGGTAGGCGTGGGTGCGCGTGCCAGCGGCAGTACCCGTGACAGCCGTAAGGATATCGGCTACGGTATTTATGATGAGCTTGATTTTGAGGTTATTACGGAAACAGCGGGTGATGTCGAAGCACGTATTAAGGTGCGTATCGGTGAGGTTGCCCAGAGCCTGAAGCTGGTGCGTCAGCTCATCAGCAAGCTGCGCCGCAACGCAGAAACGCAGCTGGCGGCAGAGCTGGGCGAGCTGCAGCAGGAGGAAGGTCATTTTACATGGGGCATCAGCGAATCTGCCCGCGGTGATAATCTGCACTGCCTGCTGCTGGATAAGGAAGGCCGCATAGACCGCCTGTTTGTGCGCAGTGCTTCCTATCCTAACTGGCCGGCGCTGACTGTGGCAGTACAGGGCGACATCATTCCGGACTTCCCGTTAATAAATAAGAGCTTTGAGTTATGCTATGCCTGCATAGACCGCTAAGGAGGTGGCAAGATGTTAAAAATGCTGGAGGCAATTCTTCACGGAAAGATTGCTACCGAAAATATTGATACTACGGGCCACAAGCGTCTGCGCGGTCAGCTGCAGTGTGACGGCAGCTGCGACGGCTGCGGTGCCTGTGCCGCTGCCTGCCCGGTCGGTGCTGTGAGCGTGGCTGACGGTAAAGCAAAAATAGATTACAGTAAGTGCGTTTTCTGCGGCCGCTGTGTAGAGGCCTGCGCGCGTAAGGCGCTGGTGCACACGAACCATGATGCTTTGGCGCAGATTCTGGCTGACAGTGCCGTAGAGGTCAGTGAGGCTGTTACGGCAAAGCTGGGACGATCTCTGCATGTACGTCATCTTGACGCTGGCAGCTGCAATGCCTGCGATTTTGAGCTGGGTGCGATGAGTAACCCTGTTTATGACTTGCACCATTACGGTATCGCCTTTGTTGCTTCTCCGCGTCATGCGGATATGCTGATGGTTACCGGCGTGGTTACGCGCAATCTGGAGCAGGCGCTGCGTATGACCTATGACGCAATGCCTGAGCCGAAAATGGTGATGGCCTGCGGTGCCTGTGCCTGCGGCGGCGAAACCTATGGCAGCACTTATGCTGTTGTGGGGCGTGCGGCTGACGTTGTGCCGGTTGATATTGCCGTGCCCGGATGCCCTCCGCGACCGGCTGCGATTATTGTGGCTTTGTGTGCTGCGGCAGACATGCTGAAGGAAAGAATGTAAACATGTTTTATAAAGGAATTAATCAGTATTTAATTACACTGATTAATTCCTTTTTCTGCATTTTTATACTTGTACTCTGCTGTAATACGTGATAATATATAGAAAATCAGTTACGTTCGATAAACTGATATGGGGAAACCAAATGAGGGGGTTTGAAAAATGATTGTTTTTAGACCGGCAACTTTCGGCGATGTAGAACATATACACAAATTGCTGAATTATTATGCAAAGGAAGGCTTGATGTTGCCGCGTGCGCGCAATGCGATTTACGAGAATCTGCGCGATTATATTTTAGCGGTGGAAAACAACCGTCTGTTGGGCTGCGGTGCGTTGCATTTTGTCTGGGACCGCTTTGCGGAAATCCGCTCGCTGGCGGTGGAACCGAGCCTGCAGAAAACAGGCATAGGCCGTCAGATGGTGGAGCATTTGGAAAAGGAGGGCATTGAGCGCGGAGTGACGATGTTTTTTACTCTGACCTATCAACCGGGCTTTTTTGCCAAGTGTGATTATATTGAAACTGCGAAGGAGAAGCTGCCGCAGAAGGTATGGAAGGAATGTGTGTATTGTCCGCAGTATCCGTATTGCAATGAAATTGCTTTCATCAAGACAACGGTTGATTACGAGCCGTCGCAAATTAAATTTTAATTTTAAGAGCAGCTGCCATGCGCATTTTGTCATCGCTGATGACGAGGCTGTGCTGAGGGCAGCTCTTTTATTTTTTTGCGTGGAATGTTACAATAATCAAATAGAGTATAAAAACCGCATGGTGATTTTACCGCTGCGGTGTCAGATAAATTTACGGAAAAGAGGTTGAAGTTATGAAATTATATTCCTGGAATGTTAACGGTTTGCGTGCCTGCATGACGAAGGGCTTTGCCGAATTTTTACAGGAGGCAGCACCGGATATTATTTGTCTGCAGGAAACGAAGATGCAGCGCGAGCAGGCGGATTTTGTATTCCCCGGTTATGAGGAGTATTGGAACAGTGCGGAGCGTAAGGGCTACAGCGGTACTGCTGTTTTTACGAAGGTTAAGCCTTTGGCTGTTACCTATGGTCTGGGACAGGAGGAGCACGATAAGGAAGGGCGTGTGATAACGCTGGAGTTTGAGAGCTTTTATCTGGTGACGGTGTATACGCCTAATTCCAAGGATGGCCTGGCGCGTCTTGATTACCGCATGGTGTGGGAGGATGTGTTCCGTGCTTATCTGCAGGAGCTGGATGCTAAGAAGCCTGTTGTTGTCTGCGGTGATCTGAATGTGGCGGCTGAGGAGATTGACTTGAAGAATCCTAAGACTAACCGCAAGAATGCAGGCTTTACGGATGAGGAGCGTGCTAAGTTCCGTGAGCTGAAGGCTGCGGGCTTTACGGACAGCTTCCGTTATCTGCATCCGGAGGAGGTTAAGTACAGCTGGTGGAGCTATCGCTTTAAGGCGCGTGAGAAGAATGCGGGTTGGCGTATTGATTATTTTGTGGTTTCGGACAGAATTGCGGCTAAGCTGCAGAGCGCGGAGATTCACAATGAGGTTTTCGGCAGCGACCATTGTCCGGTAAGTGTTGAGCTGGATGTGTAAGGGGGAGCTGCTGGCGTCGCAATTGTATATCGTTTCAATCAGAGCAATTTCTTAACGCAAATTTCGTGTGGAACCAAGACGAAGCGGCGCAAAACTTGCGCTATGCTGACAAATGCTACTATAAAAATAAGGCATAGCGCTCAGACATTGCGCCCCTTATGTGGTTCCAGACACTCATTTGCTAAAATTGCTATTCATTACACGATATAACAATTGCTCGTTTTATACTTAATTTTTACGGTTTGTTTTTTAGTTGGTGATGAACATGGATTTTAAAATTCAGGCTCCGTTTGAGCCTGCCGGCGACCAGCCGCAGGCGATTGCCAAGCTGGCGGAGGGTGTGGAGCAGGGCCTGCGCACGCAGGTGCTGCTAGGTGCAACGGGTACGGGCAAGACGTATACGATTGCGCAGGTAATCAATAAGGTGCGTAAGCCGACGCTGGTGATTGCGCATAATAAGACGTTGGCGGCACAACTGGCGAGTGAGCTGAAGGCGTTCTTCCCAGAGAATGCGGTGGAATATTTTGTTTCGTATTACGATTATTATCAGCCGGAGGCCTATATTCCCCAGTCGGATACGTATATTGAGAAGGATGCTTCGATTAACGACGAGATTGATAAGCTGCGCCATAGTGCGACCAGCGCTTTATTTGAGCGTAAGGATGTAATTATCGTAGCCAGCGTTTCCTGTATTTACGGCTTAGGTGCGCCGCAGGAGTATTATGATATGGTGCTGTCGCTGCGCTTGGGACAGATTATCGACCGCCAGAAGATTTTGCATAAGCTGGTGGAGATTCAATACAATCGTAATGATATTGATTTCAAGCGTGGCACCTTCCGTGTGCGCGGTGATGTGATTGAGGTTATTCCCGCAGCCTACGGTGAAAAGGCTGTGCGCATTGAAATGTTCGATGACGAGGTTGACCGCATTGTGGAATTTGATGTGCTGACAGGCGAGATTCTGGCGCAGCGCAATCATGTAGCAATTTTCCCGGCAAGCCACTATGTTACGAGCCGTGAGAATCTTGAACGTGCTATGACGGATATCCGCGAGGAGCTGGACGAGCGTCTTGATGAGCTGAATAAGCATGGCAGGCTGTTGGAGGCACAGCGTCTGGAGCAGCGCACGAATTACGATTTGGAGATGATGCAGGAGATGGGCTACTGCTCCGGCATCGAAAACTATTCGCGCCATCTGGCAGGACGCAAGGCCGGTGAGCCGCCGTTTACGCTAGTAAATTATTTTCCCAAGGATTTTTTACTGGTTGTTGATGAGTCGCACGTAACACTGCCGCAGATTCGCGCTATGTATGCCGGTGACCGCTCGCGTAAGGAGATGCTGGTGGAGCATGGCTTCCGTCTGCCTTCGGCCTATGATAACAGACCGCTGACCTTTGATGAGTTTCAGGCGCAGATTAAGCAGGCGATTTATGTTTCTGCTACGCCGGCGAAGTATGAGCTGGAGCAGGCAGACAATGTAGTTGAGCAGATTATCCGCCCGACAGGCCTGCTGGACCCGCAGATTGAAATCCGCCCGATTAAGGGACAGATTGATGATTTGTTGGGCGAAATCAATAAGGTTGCCGCCGCGGGCGAGCGTGTGCTGGTGACTACACTGACGAAGCGCATGGCAGAGGACCTGACAGAATATCTGAAGCAGGCAGGTGTGCGTGTGCGCTATCTGCATTCGGAAATCGCCACGATTGAAAGAGCGGAGATTATCGACAGCCTGCGTGCCGGTAAGTTTGATGTGCTGGTAGGCATCAACCTGCTGCGTGAAGGCCTTGATTTGCCGGAGGTGTCGCTGATTGCGATTCTGGATGCGGACAAGGAAGGCTTTTTGCGCAGTGATACGGCGATGATTCAGACCATCGGACGTGCTGCGCGTAATGCGCACGGTCGCGTTATTATGTATGCTGACCGCATTACCGACAGCATGCAGCGCGCGATTGACGAAACCAACCGCCGTCGCGAAAAACAGCAGGCGTACAATGAGGAACACCATATTACTCCTAAGACGATTTATAAGGAGCAGCGCCAGCTGATTAAGCTGACGAAGGTGGCGGATACGGAAGAAGCCGAAGCCTATGGCAGCAGCAAGAAGCTGAAGCAGAAATCTGCCAAGGAGCTGAATACGTTGGCCCGCGAGCTGGAAAGACGGATGCAGGAGGCGGCAAAGGCGCTGGACTTCGAGGCGGCGGCCGAGCTGCGTGACCAGCTGATTCTCGTCAAGGGACAGCTGGGGCAGAAGCTGGTGCCGAAGAAAAAGAAAAAATAAACGCTGACACGGGAGTTTGACTTTTCCTGTTTGACGTTATATAATATACAAGATATTTTTATTCAAATTCTGTGAAGCGGAGCAGTAATCTGCAGTATCTTTCAGAAAGTCGGCGGGTGATGCGAGCCGGCAGCTAGGGCAGATGAACTCACCGTGAAGAAGCCGCAAGGAAATGTGCGGACGTGATGCTGCGTTAAGGCTAATTGAGTGGCGGCTGTAGCCGCAATCAGGGTGGTACCGCGAATTTTTCGTCCCTGACCTTCTTTAAGGTCGGGGATTTTTTATTTTCGACCAACAATAATACCTGGGAGGTAATGAAATGATTCAAGAAAAGTATGCTCCCCATGATATTGAAGCTAAATGGCAAAAATACTGGGAAGAAAACAAAACCTTTAAAGTAGAGATGGATAAGGATAAGCCTAAATCCTACGTTCTGGAAATGTTCCCCTATCCGTCCGGCAACCTGCACATGGGCCACGTTCGTAACTATTCCATCGGCGACGTAATCGCACGTTTCCGCACCATGAAGGGCTTTAATGTGCTGCATCCGATGGGCTGGGACTCCTTTGGTATGCCTGCTGAAAACGCTGCTATCAAACACAACATTCCGCCTAAAAAATGGACTTTGGAAAACATCGCCAACATGACTCGTCAGCTGAAGGCTCTCGGTCTGTCCTACGATTGGGACCGCGAGGTTACCACCTGTAAGGAAGATTATTACAAATGGACTCAATGGTTCTTTGAGCTGTTCTACAAACGCGGTCTGGCAGTTAAAAAGGAATCTGCCGTAAACTGGTGCGATACCTGTAACACCGTATTGGCTAACGAGCAGGTTATTGACGGCAAATGCTGGCGCTGCGACCATGAGGTTGTTAAAAAGGATTTGAGCCAATGGTTCTTCAAAATCACCGATTATGCTGATGAGCTGCTGAAGGATCTTGACCTGCTGCCGGGCTGGCCCGAGCGCGTAAAAACCATGCAGCACAACTGGATCGGCCGCAGCGAAGGCTTGGAATTCTCCTTTGAAATCCCTGCGCTCAACGATACTGTTGCTGTTTACACCACCCGTCCGGATACTGCTTACGGCGTAACCTTTATGGCTCTGGCTGCTGAGCATCCGCTGATTAAAAAGATTTGCGAAAACAATCCGAAGGCTGACGAAATCAACGCTTTCTGCGAGCGTGTGCGCAATCAGTCCGAAATTGAACGTACCTCCAGCGAATCCGAAAAAGAGGGCGTATTCACCGGCGTATACTGCATCAACCCGTTCACCGGCCGCAAGGTTGAAATCTGGGTAACCAACTATGTGCTGTATGATTACGGTACCGGCGCTGTTATGGGCGTTCCTACCGGTGACCAGCGTGACTGGATGTTTGCCGACAAATACGGTATTGAAAAGATTGTTACCATCTGCCCGATCGGCAAAGAGCTGAAGCTGGAAGAAATGACCTGCGCTTACGAAGAAAAAGAAGGCATGCTGGTTAACTCCGGCGAATTCACCGGCATGGAAATGCACAAGGCTATGAGCGCTATCATGGATAAGGCTGAAGCTGAAGGCTTTGGTAAACGTCGTGTAAACTACCGTCTGCGCGATTGGCTGATCAGCCGTCAGCGTTATTGGGGCGCTCCGATTCCTATCATTTATTGCCCGCACTGCGGCGAGGTTCTGGTTCCGGAAGACCAGCTGCCGGTTCGCCTGCCTGAGGATGTAAGCTTTACTGCCGGTGCTAAATCTCCGCTGGCAACCTCCGAAGAATTCGTTCACTGCAAATGCCCAAAATGCGGTGCTGACGCAACCCGTGAAACCGATACCATGGACACCTTCCTGTGCTCCTCCTGGTACTATCTGCGTTATACCGACGCACACAACGACAAGATGCCGTTTGACAAGGATGTCAACAACTATTGGGGTCCTGTAGACCAATATATCGGCGGTATTGAGCATGCTATTCTGCATCTGCTGTATTCCCGCTTCTTTGTAAAGGTTCTGCGTGACGCAGGCCTGGTTGATTATGATGAACCGTTCAGCAACCTGCTGACTCAGGGCATGGTAATCAAAGACGGTGCCAAGATGAGTAAATCTCTGGGCAACGTTGTTTCTCCTGAAGAAATTCTTTCCAAATACGGTGCTGATACTGCGCGTCTGTTCATCCTCTTTGCTGCTCCGCCTGAAAGAGAGCTGGAGTGGAGCGACCAGGGCGTTGAAGGCTCCTTCCGCTTCCTGAACCGTATCTGGCGTATCGTACAAGCATTTGAAGCTGTTCTGGCACAAAAGGTTACCGAATACGATCACAGCAACCTGAGCGAAGCAGATAAGGACCTGCGCCGTGTACTGCATAGCAGCATTAAGAAGGTTACCAACGATATCGAAACCCGCTTCAACTTCAACACTGCTATTTCCACTATGATGGAACTGGTTAACGCTCTCTATGCTTATAAAGAAGCTGCCAAAGAGCCGAATGCAGGTCTGATTTACGAAGCAATTTCCGACCTCATCAAGATGATGAGCCCGTTTGTTCCGCATATCACCGAAGAGCTGTGGCGTGGTGCTATTGATGCCAACAGCAGCGTACATGAACAAAGCTGGCCTGAGTGCGATGAAGAAGCCCTGAAGGTTGACAATGTAGAAATCGTTCTGCAGGTTAACGGCAAGGTTCGCGGCCGTCTGACTGTTCCGGCTGAAGCTACCAAGGAAGAGCTGGAGAAAATTGCTATGGCTGACGCTAACGTTCAGGCTCACATCGGCGATGCAACCGTACGCAAGGTTATCTGCGTACCCGGCCGTCTGGTAAACATCGTAGCGAAGTGACACCCGATTTGTAACGAGCGCGAGCGAAGTTAGAAATCGAAAAGGTCGAACGAATCCCCGGTTGCGAGCGAATAACGAGCAAAGGAGGGGGAAAGTGAGACCCGATTTGTAACGAGCGTAAGCGAAGTTAGAAATCGAAAAGGTGGAACGAATCCCCGTTGCGAGCGGATAGCGAGCAAGAAGAGGGGAAAAATAAAAGTAAAAATAAAATTTGTCGCGAGCTTTAGTATTACTGGCCACTAACCACTAATAACTAACTGCGACCACCGCAGTTACAGCTGTCCTGCAGCAGGCAGTTCCCGCAGACTGTAGCGCGGACAAAAAAATAAGCAGTGCATGTCAGCAATGACATTATTTAGTAGTACTAAATAACGCTTACATTTTCAGAGTCTCTGAGAATAACGTAATTGTTATTCTTGGGGACTCTTTTTGTTTTTGGGGGAGTACCCTCTCCGCCTCACTGCGTTCGGCACCTCTCCCTTACAGGGAGAGCGAATTCGACGTGCAATTTTTACTTTATTTCTAGGAGGATTGTTATGGGATTTATTGAACAAAATCGAGATTTATTACCTTATGCCAAATATCTACGAAAGAATATGACTAAGCAGGAAAAGCATTTGTGGTATGATTTTTTATCTAAGCATAGGTTAAAGTGGTATAGGCAAAGGATTATAGGTAGCTATATAGTCGATTTTTATTGTAGTAAATTAAAACTGGTTATTGAAATAGATGGAGGACAGCACTTGCAAAAAAATAATTTGTATTGTGATAATGTTAGAACCTTGGCTTTGCAACAGGAAGGCATTTATGTTTTACGGTTTATGAACAGTGACGTTGATTATCATTTTGATTATGTATGCAACGAAATAGAAAAAAATATTAATGAAAGATTAGAGAAATGCATGGATAGTATTTCGAAAAAGTCTCCCCTGTAAGGGGAGATGTCGCCGAAGGCGACAGAGAGGTATAGTAAACAATTTTCAAAAATACGGAGGTATACCAATGCAAGCAAAAGCAAAAAAAATCATCTTTATCGCCGTCCTTATCGTTGGCTGTATCATCACCAGCCTTATAAGCACCAACGATAAGGAGAAAACGCTACCCGTCAGTAGCCTGCTTCAGTCCGCGCAAGGTGCTGTTACATCCAAAACAGCGCAGGTAAAAACAGTACGCGTGCAGGTGAGCGGCGCCGTGCTGGAGCCGGGAATTTACGATGTGCCTGCCAGCTGCAGAGTGGAAGAGGCCATTTCTGCTGCCGGCGGTCTGACGGAAAATGCCGACAGTGAACGAGTTAATCTGGTGCGTAAGGTGCGCGACGGTATGCAGATACGAGTACCTGTGAAGAAGGCTGGACGGACAAGCAGAACGCAGAGGAAAAGCGCTCAGGCAAAGTCCGGTTTAGGTGAAAGTGCGTCTAAAAAGTACGGCAGTGCTAAAGCAGGCTCAGGCAGAAACAACAGCATGATGCAGAACGTGCGCATCAACAGCGCGAGCGCAAGAGAGCTGCAGCAGCTGCCGGGCATAGGTCCTGCGTTAGCGCAGCGCATTGTGGACATAAGAAGCAGAGGGCGTTTTGCCAGCGTGGAGGATTTACTGCGTGTGCCGGGAATCGGCAAGGCTAAGCTGGCAAAGCTGCGTGATTATGTGGAGGTAGACTAGTGCAGCAAAAAACACGTTATTTACGCTTATTTTTACCATGCGTACTGCTTTCCGTGCTGTTCTTTCGTTTTTTTACCGTGCTACCATCTGCCGAGCAGCAGCTTGCTGCCTGCTTCGGGCGGCAGCTGGTTGTGCAGGGTGCGGTGGAACCTTTGAGCGTGCACCGGCAGGAAGGTTTTAGCAGTGCGATTCTACGTTGTCAAAAGGTTTATAGCGATACGGAGCTTGCTTACAGCGGTCGTTTGCGCGTGAGCGTGAAGGGCGAGCTGCCGCAGGCAGGCTGTGTGGTACTTAAGGGGACGCTGGAGCAGTTGGACAGTCTGCGTAACCCCGGAGGCTTTGACGCTGCCGGCTATAACAGAGTGCAGGAGCTTGGCGGACGTTTGCGCAAGGCGCAGCTGCTAAAGGCAGAGCCGCAGGTTTTGTGGTGGCAGCATTTTGCTTTGTGGAACAAAAAGCTGAGCGAGCGTATGGAAGTTGCAGCCGGTGCCGAATACGGCACACTTTTGAGCGGCATGGTGCTTGGCGGTAGCAGCAGGCTGGATGAAGAAACACGCGAGCTGTTTACGGATAACGGGCTGGCACATCTTCTTTCTGTTTCGGGCACGCATATTGTGCTGCTCACAGGCCTGCTGCTTGCTTTGCTGCAGTGGGTACCGCTGCCCTGGCGTAAGGTTATTGTTATCATTTTGCTGGCTGCCTATGCTTTGCTCTGCGGCTTGCGTCCTCCGGTGCTGCGAGCACTGGCTATGAGCAGCGTTCTGCTGCTTGGCGGCAGCGGTGCGGAGCGCGGGCGCTTGCTGTGTCTGGTGGCGTCACTGCTGTTGTGCCTGCAGCCGTTATGGCTGGGCG
>ERZ791619.120-NODE-120-length-60050-cov-6.10513_pt1 | contig 60050 bp, 47 predicted proteins | sample MGYA00510271_ERZ791619 | MGnify/ENA primary metagenome ERZ791619 (study PRJEB30046, sample SAMN00715209) | human gut metagenome | study: EMG produced TPA metagenomics assembly of the A metagenome-wide association study of gut microbiota in type 2...
CCGTACTATCTGCTGAGCGGCTGGCACGGTGCCGGAGCTGCCGAGCTGACGGAGGCGGAAGCACTTTTGCTGCAGGGACGCATTGACGAAGTGGATATGCCTCTGCAGAAGGCGTATTATCAGGCGGAAAAGCATGGGCAGGAGTGCATTACTATCTGCTGTGATTTTCTGGAGATGCAGCGCGATCTTTTCCGCGGCGTTTACAGCAGTAAGGCAGAGGCGTATAGCCGCCATCAGTGGCAGCTACAGCCCTGGAAGCAGAGCATGCTGCTGAATACTGCCGATATGTGCGCCGGCTTTTACTATGCATTGCTGGGCAAGCCGGAATATATCCCAAGCTGGCTGACGGACGGAAACGGACAGCAGCCTTCGGTGCTTTATCCTGCGCGTCCCTGCCGCAACTATATCAGTGCCCAGTGCCTGCTGGCACAAGGGCAGTATACGGAGCTTTTGGTGCGCTGGTCCGACTGGGAGCAGGAATGCCGTCCCTACAGTAATTTTTTGTGCCTGCTGTATTTGCAGGTGCAAAGAGCGGCGGCCTTTGCCGGCAGAGGCGATGTAACGAGCTGCCGCGCTTCGCTGAAGCAGGCGCTGGCAATGGCTGAGGCGGATAAGCTTGTGCTGCCGTTGGCACAGAACATAGCGCTGCTGCGTCCTTATCTGGAGCAGGAGGTGCAAGGTGAATTTTCAGCAGCGGCAGCAGCGGCGCTGCACCTGGGGCAGCAGCTGGAAGCGGGCCGGGGACAGATTATGTCCGCACGCTTTGCCGAAGCAGGCCTGCATGAGCTGACGGAGCAGGAGCTGCAGATAGCGCAGCTGGCGGCGGCACGCCATACGAACAGGGAGATTGCGCAAAGATTGTCGCTGTCGGAGGGGACGATTAAGCAATATCTCAATAAAATTTTTGCCAAGCTGCAGATTGATGCGGCGGCCAAAAATAAAAGACATCAGCTGGAGCGCTTTTTCCCCAACTCTTAACTAAAGGTTACTTATAGTTAATATTGACCCGGTATATACTGTAAATGAAGAAGTATATGCCGGGTCTTTTTATATCCGGCGGTTAGGAGGCGGAAAAATGAAACGGCTGAAGGTTGCGCTCGGGGCGTGCCTGGCAATGCTCGTGGCTTTTACGGCATTGGCGTGGGCGGCGACGCAGTACAAAACAACTATTAAGGTAAACGGCACCAAGCTGAATGTGCAGCGCTATGTAGAGGGCAAGGGGCCTATGAAGGATAAGGCGGTGCTGCTCAACAAGGATAATAAGGTTGTTGTGCGCTGGAAACAGCGCGAGCTGAAAAAATGGTACTATGACGGTGATAAATATTTCCGCTTTGTACCCTACAGCTATGATATGAAAAACCTGAAGCCTGGCAGATATCGCTTGGTAACGACCAGCAGCTTCGGCAAGGGCGGTGCGGTTAAAAAGACAGTCAACATCAGCTACAAGCCGCAGAGCAAGATGCAGTTCCGTGCGTCCAAGATTATCCGCAAGGGCAATGGCGATGTTTACCAGCGCCTGTATTTCAAAAAGAATAATTCCACGGGCAAGACCTGCTATGCCCAGATTTTCAATAAAAACAACAAGCTGGTCTACAGCACGAAATATAAGGCGAAAAACTCCAATCAGGATTTTGCCTTCAGCTGGAACGGCTGGGCGAGCGGCAACAGCGGCAAAAAATGTGCTAAGGGCGTATATACCGTGAAGTATTGGATGGACGGCGTTAATCCCAAGACTGCCAAGTTCCGTCTGAGCATTTGAGGAGGGGAGCATAATGAAAGAGAAAATGATGCGTATTATCGTGGCTGTTATGCTTACCCTGCTGCTGTGCAGCCTGACGCTGCTGGCAGGGGCCGCATCCAAAAATGACTGGAAGAATACTGCCGGCTGCTATGTGTGGACCGAAAGCAGCCAGTATAATAACGGCGTGCTGAATATCAAGCCCTTGGGCGATGATAAATACCTTTATGAGCTGAAGGTTATGCGTGGCAGCGAGGAAGAGGACAGTGCGGAGGACTTCGTTACTGCCGGCGTTTTTGAAATCAACGAGGACGGCGACGGTATTGCCGAAGTAGATTACCAAAATAATGATACGGTAGAACTGCGCTTCGTACTGAAGGACAAGAGCATTACCGCCTATCAGGACGGACCGCTGCCGCTTGATGTGCAGGGTGAATACAGCTTCAACGAGGACAGCTTTGATGTATCAGAAGCTGCGGCCGCCGCATTGCTTGCCGGCCTGCCGGAAAAGCAGACGGGCTTGCCGGAGGATGCCGATGATTATAAGCTGCTCTATGCGGAGGAGCCTGTGGACGGCTGGTTCTACCAGCTGACGGCGCTGGATGATGAGGGCGAGGTTATTGCCAAATTTTTGGTAGCTGTCGATTTGAGCGCTGTGTACCGCAACGATAAAGAGGATGAGGTAAGCCTTATTTACGGTGATCCGATCAATATGCTGGCTGCCAAAAGAGCACCGCTCGTAGAGGAGGATGAGCTGGAAGGCCCTGCAATCGAAAGCGGCGAGCTGGAGGGTGACGAGGATGCCCCCGACCTGCCTGCAACCGCAGCCTCCGAGCTTAGTCCGTTGGTGACGGTGGCTCCGGAGGAGGCCAGCCTGAAGGTGGGCGAGCGTACACGCATAGTTGCTTCGCTGCCGGGCTGCGTAGGCTATAATGTAACGGATTTGCGTTCCTCCAATAGTGATATAGTGAAGGTGGACGGCGATGTGCAGCTTTTGGCTGTGAAGCCGGGAACTGCGACGATTAGCGGCAAGCTGCTGCTGGAAAAGGGAGAAAAGGCTTTTATGACGCAGATTACCGCCTATGAGCCTAAGCTGGAGGCTCCGAATCTGCCGGCGCACTTGGGAATAGACGAGGCGCTTAAGCTGGAGGCCTACGTTGTAGGCGAGGCTGACGGCGTAACACCGGAGTGGAGCGTGAGCGATGAAAAAATTGCCGTTATCGAAGATGGCAAGCTAATCGGCAAGGCTGACGGCGTTGTTACCGTTACGGCAGTCCACGGCGAGATGAAGAGCCAATGGCCGGTGGCTGTGGGCACTGCGGAGCTGCCTGCTGCCGAGGATGAGGAAGAAAATGAGGATGACGATGACGGCTTTGGCTGGCTGACGATTATCGGCGGCGTTATTATCATCGGTGGCGCTGCCTTCTTCTTCCTGCGCAGAAAACGCAAATGATAAGCTGATGCTGTAAAGCGTTATGCTTACCGAAAAAAATATGAAGCATCGGAGGCTGACCTGTGTCAGCCTCCTTGGTGCGCCTGCGGCGATGCTGTTGCTTGTGACGCAGGCATATTTTTTTGTGTGCGGGTATATGCTGTTACGTCCGTTTTTGCCTGCCCAAGCGTCCTTGCCGTTGCCTGAAGGCGCGAAAAATCACACTTATTTTACACTCTGACAATGTTTCACAAAATCTCTGTAAAAAAAGTAACAAAAAGTTTTCAGCTGGACGTTACAAATAGCGAAAAATCTAGTATAATAATATTAAAGTGTATTATACTTTACAAAATCTCTGAGATCTCAAACTGGCGCCAAATCAATCAAAGTAAAATGAGGTAGAATAGTAGAAATGTTTTTTGATTCTTATGACACACCAGTCTTCAGACCTCCAAGTGAGGCACGCAGCTTTATTTTGCGCGTTACGCGCGGCTGCGCACATAATAAATGCACCTACTGCAACATGTACAGAGGTGTTCCCTTTCAGATTTTACAGGATGAAGAAATTTCCCGTCAGATAGCGCTGGCGGCCCATTACGGCAAGAACAAGGTGCGCCGCGTCTTTTTGGCGGACGGCGATGCTTTGGTGCTGCCGACGGCCAAGCTGCTGAAGATTCTGCAGGTACTGCGCGAGCAGTTTCCGCATCTGCAGCGCGTTGCCAGCTATGCTGCGCCCAAGGATATCCTGCGCAAGAGCGAGGAGGAGCTGCGCCAGCTGAAGGAAGCAGGCTTGAAGCTTTTGTACTACGGCATGGAAACAGGCGACGACGCTACGCTGAAGGCAGTCAACAAGGGTGTTGATGCCGAGCAGGCGATTGAAGCTGGCCGCAGAGTTACCGCCAGCGGCATGAAGCTGTCCATGATGATTATTCTGGGCCTGGCAGGTGCGGAGGGCAGCGAACGCCACGCACTGGCAACTGCTAAGGCGATTAATATTATCAAGCCGACGCATTTGAGCGCGCTCTGCCTGATGCTATACCGCGGCAGCGAGCTGCTGGACCAGTACGAGGCAGGCAAATTCAATCCGCTTTCACCGGCAGGACTGATGCGCGAGCTGAAGCTGATAATCGAAAATATAGATTTACCTGCGGACAGGCACTGCCTTTTCCGCAGCAACCATGTATCGAACTACGTTCAGCTGGCAGCAACGCTGCCGCACGACAAGCAGCGTCTGCTGCGCGATATTGATTACAGTATTGCTCAGCTGAGCAAGCTGAAAAGCTGGGACGTATATAACTACAATTAATTTTTAATTTTGCATTTGAGCGGGGCTGATGAAGATGAAAAAGAAGCTGGCTTCTGTGCTGACCGTAATCATGCTGGCCTGCAGTCTGCCATGGCAGGCACAGGCTGCAGCGCCTATTGTCAGCAACAAACCGCATAAGGCACCGGTGGCAACGCCGCCGGCCGTAAGCGAGGCGCGGCCTGTGAAGGCGGTGCCGGAGCCTGCTGCCGTCAAGGCCGATACCGCAGCCAAGCCTGCTGCCGAAGTGAAGGCGTCCAAGCAGGCGCAGCCTGAGAAAAAGGCGAAGAAAACCGCAAAGAAAAAGACTAAAACAACTAAGGAAAAACAGCAGTCCAAGGTGCAGGTGCAGCAAAGCAACTGGCGCCTGAAGGTGGCACAGCAAAAGCTGCAGGTGCTGGGCTTCAGTGACGAACGTCCCAGCGGACGCATGACGGAGGCTACCAGCAGCGCGCTGAAAAGCTTCCAGAAGCAGCACAAGCTGAAGGCGGACGGTGAGCTGGATGATGCAACCTATCAGAAGCTGACCTGGGAGGCCTTCACTAAGGAGGGAATCCGCAAGGTGCAGGGCAAGGAAATCGTCAGTCGCGCAGCCAAATATAAAGGTGTTCCTTATGTGTTCGGCGGAACCACGACCAAGGGCTTTGACTGCTCCGGTTACGTGCAGTATGTGTTTAAGGACTGCAAGGCCAAGCTGCCGCGACTGGCAGACGAGCAGGCGTTACAGGGGATTTTTGTAACGCAGAAGCAGCTGCGGCCGGGTGATTTGGTATTTTTTACCACCTACGCGCCGGGAGCATCGCACGTGGGTATATATGCCGGTGACGGACAATTTTGGAGTGCATCCTCGTCCAAGGGTGTAATCCTTTCGTCGCTGAAGGAAGAGTATTGGAAACAACGTTATTTTGGAGCACGCCGGGTGTTGATTACGAACGGCGAGGTTAATAAATAAAAAGTTCTGCTGACGGCAGCCGACTGCCGGACAGACGGGGAGGGTATAAAACATGATTCGTGAGAGAAGAAATAAGGATAAGCTGGCTTCTTATTACAGAAAGTTTATGGAAGAGGGTATTGTTGATCCCAACGTGCATCCGTGGGTTGCTGAAAGCTGGCAACGCTGCCGTGCTATGCATCTGCCGCATGAAACAATGCCTAAAATCAACAAGCTGAGCCGCGAAGAGATTATCGCGCATCAAAAGACGCATGAGTTCATTGTTAAATATGTTGATGGCCTGTATGAGCAAAGCAAGCAGCACTTCAATATCCACAACCTGAGCATGCTGTTGATTGATGAAAACGGCTATGTAATCAAAAACTATGCTATGCCGTTCTTCCAGCGTATTATCGAGGATATTCAGGGTATGCGCGTATTGGAGGAGGATGTTGGTACCTCCAGCATCAGCGTGGCACGTGAGCATAACGTACCGTTTTTGATGTTTGGTCCGGAAATGTGGATTAAGGACAGCCATTCCGGAGATGCCTGCAGCGCGCCTATCTGCGTCAATGGTAAAATCCGCTATATTATTTCCTTCTTTTCTTTGGATCAGAACGATTTGCCCTATGACTTGCTTTTGAGCCTGCTGCTGACAATGAAATATTCCATCGAGCAGCACCTGAATATGCTGGAGGCCTGGAGCATTAACCGCATTATGATGGAGCAGCTGCCGGTAACCGTTTACTGGCTGGGCAAGGACGGCAGCGTAAAATACTGCAACGAAAACGGCCGCAAGCGTCTGGAGGGACACGAGCGCCTCGAAGATGTGTTCCTGAACTACGAGCATATTCCTATCAAAAAAGCGCTGCACGGCGTAGCAACGCAGCGTCGTGAAATCACCTGGATTACCCAGGACAGAACTTTTGAGGATATTACCACTGTTATGCCGATTAAGGTAGGCAGCGAGGTAGAAAGTGCCTTGGTGCTTTCTATGTCCATTGAGGATTTGAAGACAACTATTGCCCATGCAACCGGTTACAGCAGCCGTTACAGCCTGTACAGCATGGTTGGCGAAACCAGCGAATTTTTGGCGCTGCAGCATAAGGCCAGCCGCGTTGCCCGCACTGACCACAATATCCTGCTGCAGGGCGAGCCCGGTACTGGCAAGCAACGTTTGGCACACGGCATTCATCAGGCCAGCCCCCGCGCTGCCGCTCCGCTGATTGCTGTAAAATGCCACAACGCATCGCTGGACGAGCTGGAAGCTGAATTCTTTGGTACTGATGATGACGGACAGCAATCTGCAGGCAAGCTGGAGCTGGCAATTGGCGGCACACTCTTCCTGGACGAGGTAGAAAAGCTGCCGCTCGAAATGGGCGACAAGCTGGCTGACGCACTTACACATGGACTACCTGCCAAGGAAAAGGGCGGCAAGCCGCGTATGTTCGACGTGCGCGTAATCGCAGCCTGCGATTCCAATCTCAAGCGTTTGGCAGACAAGGGCCTGTTTTCCCGTAATTTGTATGAGCTGGTGCTGGATACCACCATGCGCGTGCCGCCTCTGCGCGAGCGCGTGAAGGATATAGAGGTAATTGCTTCGCATATTCTGGTGGAAATGTCCGCACAGCACAACCTGCCGCAAAAGCGCCTGTCTCCCGAGGCTGTTTCCCTGCTGCTGTCCTGCAGCTGGCCGGGTAACATCAAGCAGCTGCAGGGTGTTATCGAGCAGGCCTTCTTCCACACTCCCGGCAGCATCATCGAAGCGGAAAATATTAAGCTGCCCGGTGACAAAACCTTGGAGCGCTCCTGGAAGTATGATAAGGAAGCCTTTATTGCAGCCTGGAAATCTGCCGGCGGCAATATCAGTAAGCTGGCAACAATGCTTGATGTCAGCCGTGTAACCCTGTACCGTTATCTGAAGAAGTACGGCCTGGGACCGAAAGCAAAATAAAATTTATCATGATTGCCCTCGAAGCAGGCTTGCCCTGCTCCGGGGGCTTTTGCGTTTTTGGCGCTGCGAGGTGAATTTAGAAGAGAAAAATACAACATGTTGCAAAAATCTCTTGTAGGAATGGTGTTGAGGTTGAATATTGGGAAGAAAAAGGCAGATTTAGAAGAGAAAAGTGCAACATGTTACAAAAATCTCTTGTAGAAATGGCGATATTTCTTAGTCGCGTTAAGTATAAATAAAATTTAAAAAAGAAATAAAGATAAGGTAGTGCTAAAATTTCTAGTGTTGAACTGCATAGTAGTCTGAGTATAGTAAGAAAATGGCAGTTTTGCAAAAATATAGCGTGCTAGAAAAATTTTCTTGCACATACAACTGAGATGCTATCGAGCTGCTTTTTTGACAAATATATATGTGCTGGGCTTTTTGGTGCCTTTAGTTAGATTTTGTGCCTGAAAAAAAAGAATATGAATACATAAGCTTTTGCCTAATATATTGCATAATACGGAAAAGTGTTAAACCAATTTTGTAAATAAAAAAATTAAGTAGTCAACTGATTTTAATGTAAGACAATATGCTTTTAAACTATAAAGACAAGAACAATGCTTGTCTGGTGCGGACAAAGGTAGTATAATAAAAAATAAGGTATATGTTGAGAGAACAATTATCTGATTAATTAAAATATATGTACCTTTGGCCTTTGATATACAATTGTGGATGTTCGTCTAATGATAAACCACAATAGTGAATGTCCGAAAAATACAGTATATTAAAGCTATTACAAAAATAAAGTCTATTGAATAAAGAGCGAAAATACAGTGTTGTTTATTAATAAAAATATATTGTTGCATAATAAAATAAGCTTCCTCGCGTGGATTGGGGCCACGTAAATAGATAAATATAAAAAGGTTTTTGGAGGAATGTAAAATGAACAAGGTATTTAAAGTCATTTGGAACGAAGCACACAACGCTTACGTTGTTGTTTCGGAAATTGCTAAGAACCGAGGCAGCAAAAGCTGCTCCACTAAAAAGCTGTTGGCAATGCTGATTGCAACAGGTGTGATGACCTGTGCAAGCTTTGACGTGCTGGCGGACGAGCCTAGTGCGGCTCAGACGGCTCAGTCTCAATATGTTGCCTTTGCTCCTACAACATCTAGTTTTCCTGATGAATACGAACAGACCATTGATGGGCATAAGTATATCTATGATGTAGCCAATCAATATTGGGTGCGGGAAGGCTATATACTGGTGCTTGAACAAAATGCCAAATTGCATACACCGCTTTCCACTAATGGCAGGGCTGCTGATGTAGCATATACTGGTGGTGGTGATACAAGCAGCATTTTGCAATCAGTAACTTCGCTAGTTTCAGCAAGTGGTACAGTAACCAATATGGGCGAATCATTAAACAGTATTAATGCAAGTGCTTATGCAGGTGTAAGCCACAGTGGCGGAACAAAAGTTGCTGGTACTTGGAATTATATTATTGAGGATTCAAGCTGGAAAGATTCTGTTGCGCCTGGAAACTATAAATACGGTTATGTTGATTTAGTTGATTCAAAGTTACCTAAAGGCTTTAAAACAGCAGAGGATCCTAATACAGAGCTTACATGGGATGATACTAAGCAGTGTTATACTTATAAAGGAAACCCGGTAGATTACAGCAATGTATACGTTATTGACGGCAAGATTGGTGTGTTTACTAATAAAGATGGCAGTAAGGTCTATACTGGCAACGTCTTTGGCAAAAATAATGAAGTTCTTATGACCGTAAAAGATGCTAATAACAAATTCTATAGCTACTGGGCTTCCGAGGTTACCGACCCGAGCGCTACCATGCAATCTTATCGCATGGCTGATTACGAGAAAGATTTGTCTGTATTATTGGAAAATGAAAAAAAGCTGTATCGTAACGATATTAAAGAAGTTACTTTGACTAAAGATGAAAATTATGCAACTATCAGCTTGCTGAGAAATGGCGGTAAGGCAGTTGATGGTGTTATTAATGTTACCAGCGGTGGCGGTGCTGGCGGCAAGGACACTTTTGTTAGTATTTCCAATGGTAAAGTTACCCAAGAGCTTGCTACTGGTTCTAAGGTAGAGGCTATTGGCGCTCCAAATGCTACAACAGGATTTAAAATTAATGGTGTTGATTATACTATCAAATCCGGTTCTGGGGTAGAAATTACGCAAGATGCAACAAAGAAAACTACCACCATTACTGTAGATGGCAACAAAACTATCATTACAGATACCGACACCACCTATACCGCAGGGGCTGGCATCGAAATTAATGGTGACAATGCAATTTCTGTCAGCAAAAATCTGACCGGCATGCAATCTATCAAAGGCGCAGGTGCAGGCAGAATCAGCTTTGATGGTGCTAATGTTAAGGTTAACAATACTACCTTTGGCGAAAACAACGTAGTAGTTGGCGTAGCAGGCGATGGCAAGTCTCCTGTACAGATTAACGGTGAGAGCGGAGAAATTACCGGCTTGAATAATACAAAAGTTGGTTATACAGACTTTGCTGTTAATAAAGGCAAGGCTGCTACTGAAGGACAGCTTAAGCAAGTAATGGATGAGGGCTGGAAATTTACTACAGATAGTGGCAACAAAACTACTGTGAAGGTTGGCCCGGATGGCACAAATGATAATGCTGTTACTTTCAAAGGTGATGGTACTAATATCGCAGTAACTAATACTGGTAAAGATATTAAGGTTGAGCTGAAGAAAGACCTGACCGTAGACAGCGTAAAAGCTGGCGACTTCTTCATGGATAAAAACAAAGGCGTAGGCTACGCTGACAAGGCATACATCACCAGCAGCGGTCTGAACGCAAATAACCAAAAGATTACCGGTGTAGCAGATGGCACTGATGATACCGATGCTGTAAACGTAGGCCAATTGAAAACAGTAAGTGAAGTAGCAAACCAAGGCTGGAAGCTTTCCACTAACGGCGATGCAGCATCTAAAGTAGCACCCGGCGAAATTGTTGACTTTAGTGGTGACAAGAACATCAGCGTAAGCCATAACGGTACTAAGGTTAAAGTAGAGCTGAATGATGAGCTGGAGGATATTAAATCCATTAGCAATGGTGATTCCAGAATCAACCTGAATGCAGATAGCATTATCATTACTAATACAAACAAAACTTTTGCAATCACTAACAGTGGTATTGGTATGAGCTATGTAGCTTCTGACTACAGCACAAAAGCAATCATGCTTGGTGAAAACGGAACAACAATCAGCGGTGGTCTGGATGTAGCTGGCAGCAAAATTACCGGCGTGGCAGATGGCACAATCGCTGCAGGCTCTACTGATGCAGTAAACGGCAGCCAGTTGAATGACGTAAAGAACAGCATTAATACTGATATCAGCAACAAGACCTTTGGTTTGGCAGATGACAATGGCACCGCATTAAAACAAACACTGGACAAAACCATTAAGGTTAAAGGTGCGGACGGCATTACCTCTACCGTAAAAGACGGAGCATTGGAAATCGGCTTGAAGTTGCAAGAAGGTTCTAACCTCGTATTTGACAGCAACGGTTTGGCACTGAACACTGCTCTGACCGGTATTCAATCCATCACCGGTGCAGGTGCAGGCAGCATTAGCTTTGCAGACGGCGGCAATGTTAAGGTTAATGATGTTACCATTGAAAAAGGCGGCAAGATTACCGGCGTAGCAGCAGGTACTAATGACAGCGACGCAGTCAACGTAAGCCAGCTGAACGCTGTAAAAGCGGAAGCAAGCAAAAAAACTACCTTGTCCGACGGCAAGAATACAATTGTTACATCTGTAACAACTGACGGTCAGACTGATTACAAGGTAAATGTTGCAGGTGATTTAAAAGACATTACCTCTGTCTCCAACGGTGCTTCCAAGATTAACCTTAATGCCGACAGCATCAGCATTTCTAATGGTAATAAGTCCTTCGCAATTACTAATAGCGGTATTGGCATGAGTTATATTGGTGCTGATTATACTGCAAAATCTATTATGCTTGGTGAAAATGGTACAACCATCAGCGGTGGACTGAATGTTGCAGGTAGCAAGATTACCGGCGTAGCAGCAGGTACTGCTGATACCGACGCTGTAAACGTAGGCCAATTGAACGCTGTAAAAGAAACTGCCAACAAGGGTTGGAAGCTGAAAACTAACAATGGCAATGTATCTGATGTAAAACCTGGTGATGAAGTTGAATTTGATGGCGATGATAACATCAAAGTAAGCAATACTGGTAATAAAGTTAGCTTTAAGCTGAATAACAAATTGACCGGCATTGAATCCATCGCCGGCGTAGGCGGCGGCAGCATCAGCTTCTCCGGCGGAAACGTTACTATCAATAATAATGTAACCTTTGGCAGCAATGGCCAAATCCATAACGTAACCGCAGGTACCGCTTCTACCGATGCCGTTAACGTAGGCCAATTGAATGCAGCAGTTCAAGCAGGCAATACCGATACCCATATCAAACCGGGTGAATACGGTGTAGGTGCTGACAACAAGGTTAATATGGACGTTGTTGATAAGACTGGTACGAAGATTAATACCGTTACCATTACCGATGTTGCTAAAGCAAGCGATTTAGGTAACGTTAATAACATTAACAATGACCTGAAGAACTCGAATGGTACTACCACCGTTGTTGATGCTGTAAATAACTTGAACCAGAAGCTAGATAACAAGGTTGGTGATTTGCAGTACAGCAAGGTAGAAAAAGGTGATATTGCCGATTGCGATAGCACCACTACCGCAATCGGCAAGTTGGATCAAAAGCTGAATGATGTAGCAGCAACCGCAGCTAAACAACACACTACAGTTAGCGGTAGCGGTAACATCGTTGTAGAAGATCCTACTATCAATGCTGACGGTGGCAAGAATTATAATGTTAAACTGGCAGACGATATCAATGTTAACAGCGTAACCGCCAATACCTTTAAAGCTGACCAAACTGTAATGAACAAAGACGGCCTGAAGGTTGGTGAAAAGGTTAGTGTAACTGAAAACGCTGTAACTGCTGGCAAGACCTCCATCAGCGATGATGGTGTTAAAGTTGGCGACAAAACCTATATCAGCGATAAAGGCCTGAATGCAAACGGCCAGAATATTACCAACGTAGCAGATGGTAAGGTAGAAAAGGATTCCAAAGATGCTATCAACGGTGGTCAGCTGCATCAAGCAAAAGCTGATATTAACAACCGCATTGATGGTGTTGAAAACCAGGTTATCAGCAACAGCAACCGCATCGGTCAATTGAGCAGCCGTGTGAACAAGGTTGGCGCAGGCGCTGCAGCTTTGGCAGCACTGCACCCGATGGACTTCGATCCGGACGATAAACTGACCTTCTCTGCCGGCTACGGTAACTATGCAGGCCAAAACGCAGCAGCAATCGGCGCTTACTACCGTCCTGATGAAAAGGTAATGTTCAGCGTTGGCGGCACTGTAGGCAACGGTGAAAACATGGTTAACGCAGGCATCTCCTTCTCCCTGGATCGTACCAACCATGTAAGCAACAGCCGTACTGCTCTGGCTCGTGAGGTTATCGAACTGCGCGGTCAATTGGCAGAAATGGGCGCTAAGATGGCTAGAATGGAAAAAGCATTCGGTATGCTGGATGAAAGCAAGACCAAGCTCTTCCCGGATATCCCGGCTAACCATTGGGCATATGAATACATCGCTGAGCTGGCTGGCAATGGTATTCTCGAAGGCTATCCTGATGGCAGCTTCGGCGGTGACCGTCTGATGACTCGTTATGAATTTGCTACCATGCTTTACCGTGCAATTGAAAACGGCGCAGCTCTGGAAGAAAGAATCATCAAAGAGTTCGAGCCTGAGCTGGGACGCATCCGTGTAGACCGCATCAGCGGCGAAGACGGTGACCGCAACAAGATCGAGCGTGTACGCGTTAACGCAACCAAAGGCGAGCGTGACCATTACGGCAACAAGCTGGCAAAATAAATTGTCGGCAGTGACAAGTGGATAAAGCTCAGTAAACAGTAAAGGCGTTCTCCCGCAGGGGAGAGCGCCTTTTGTCGTAATGAAATATGTACTAAGTATAATAACACTTTTTATTTACCGAACTATTGTTTTTAAAACGTTTCTGTGCTATAATTACCTTAGTTGCATAGGTAGCCGCATTTTGGCGGAGCTTATGCCTGGTCGTGCGGATCAGTGGCGCTTGTCGAGCTTTCGGCAGGCGCCTTTTCCTTTATGTCAGTCGCAATTGCCGGCTTATATATTTTTACTGCAAATTATGCTATAATCAAAGGAGGAAACATATGCAAAAGCAAATCTCTAATCTCGATAAGCTGACTCTGTCTAACGATTTTCTTTTCAAGCACGTTATGCTCAGAAAGCGCATCTGCAAGCATATTCTGGAAGAGCTTTTACATACCCAAATTGCAGATATCACCTATCTTGAAGCAGAGCAGACTATTGATGTTTATCCTGACAGCCATGGTATTCGTCTGGATGTTAGAATTGCAGATGCTGCCAATACTCATTACAATTTGGAAATGCAGGTAAAGAATCCTGTTAATCGTGCTACAGGAAAATTTCTGTTGCCTAAGCGTACCCGCTACTATCAGGCTATGCTTGATACGGATATGCTGCAAAAAGGTCAGGATTATGACGAATTATCTCCTACGTATATAATTTTCTTCTGTCTGTTTGATTTTTTTCAGGATTCCCAGCGTATTTATACCTTTAAGAAGCGTTGTCTGGAAAACATGAATATTGAATTGGCAGATGAAGCAGTTATTATGTTTCTCAATACCTTGGGAAGCAAAGGTGATGTGTCACCGGACATTCAAAGTCTGTTTGACTACATCAATAGTAATACTATTAACAGTAATTTTACACGTGAGGTTGCTGACACGATTGTAGAAATTAAAAATGACAAGAAAGTGAGGGATGCCTATATGACTTACGAAATGCGTATGAAAGACCTGCGTGACGAAGCACATGCCGAAGGCAAAGCAGAAGGTCTCGCCGAAGGCAAGGCAGAAGAAAAGACTGCAACTGCAAAGCGTCTTTTAAGTATGGGATTATCTGTAGAGGATATTGCTAAGGCTACTTCACTTTCCGTTGAGCAGGTTGAAGCAATTAAGGCGGAATGAATTTGACAAGAAAGTGAGGGATGCCTATATGACTTACGAAATGCGTATGAAAGACCTGCGTGACGAAGCACATGCCGAAGGTCTGGCTGAGGGTAAGGCTCAGGGTCTCGCCGAAGGCAAGGCAAAAGAAAAGACTGCAACTGCAAAGCGTCTTTTAAGTATGGGATTATCTGTAGAGGATATTGCTAAGGTTACTTCACTTTCCGTTGAGCAGGTTGAAGCGATTAAGGCGGAATGAATTTGACAAAGATTTTTTGCTTACAGTAAAGGCGTTCTCCCGCAGGGGAGAACGCCTTTTGCAGTAAGAAATGCATGCCTGTTTTATTTTTTCTTCGGCCTGTATTCCGAAATAAACAGACCAGTCATCGTCAGAATGGTACCGAGTGCTACCAGCAGCGTGATTTTTTCCTGCAGGACAATCGCCGAGGTAATGACGGTGATAACGGGAACCATATAAATATAAACGCTGGCCTTGACTGCGCCCAGCTCCTTTACTGCCAGATTCCAGGTGACAAAGCAGAGGGCGGAAGCGCCCAGTCCCAGAAAGACAATGTTGAAAAGATAGGTAGTATTGGCGAAGCGCGCCAGGTTCAGTTCAAAATCCAGAAAACCGAGTGCTGGCACCATAAAGAGAATGCCGTAGAAAAAGGTTCTGCGTGTAGCGAGAATAACAGGATAACCATAGCTGCTGATTTTTTTCGTCAGCAGAGCATAAAACGCCCACACGACGGCAGCCGAAATCGCCAGCAAATCACCCAGCAGATTGAGCTGCATGGCTGCACCGTTGAAGCTGATGCAGGTGATGCCTGCCATTACGATGAAAAAGCCGATGATGAACTGCTTGCTTAAGCTGCCGGCAGAACGCATAAAATAATGCGCCAGCAGCGCGGTAAAGAAAGGAGCTGTGCTGCCGATTACACCAACGTTGGAGGCCTGTGTGTAGGTCAGGGCGATGTTTTCCAAAAGGTAGTAGAGGCAGATACCGCAGAGGCCTGCGGCCATAAAAACAGGCTCCTGCTTTTTATCTGTTTTCAGCATTTTAGGATAGGCCAGCCAAAGGGCGAAAAAGGCCATAATAAAGCGGAAAAAAAGGATTTCCAACGGCTGAAAGCCGGTAAGTAAAACCTTGGTAGAAATAAAGGTCGTGCCCCAGGTAGCAATTGTAATGAGGGCAGCAAGGTGACCGATGTAGCGAGTGTTTTGCATTTGCTTGGGAATCTCCGTTCTTTTTAGTGCGCAGTAAAACGTACTCTATGATTTTAGCAGACTAAAATCCTGCTATTAACAAACTATCCCCTCTGCCAATGCGGCAGAAGGGATAGTTTGTAAAATTTTATTTTGTGTGCTTGTCTTCGGCAGCCTGCTTATTTGGCGCCGCAGCAGCATATTTTGTCAGGGCGACCTTCGTAATGTGGAAGTCGCCTACGGCAGCAGGACCGTCGATACAGCCGTTGGAGCAGGCCATACCTTCGATATAGCTGCAGTCGAGCTTGCCTGCGGCAGCAGCCTTGACGGTGTCGCGGCATTTGTCCAGACCGGAGCAGTATTGTGCGTTATGCACCTCACCGCCCATAGCGGCAACCGTATCCTGCACGGCAGCGCTTACGCCGGCCGTCAGCGGGAAGCTCAGGCCAAGCTTGGAGGCATCGCGTTCATAAGCAGTATCACCGCTCATTTCTGCAAATTTGATATCCTTGCCCTCCAGCATGCACATAATCTCTTCAAAGGTCAGCACATAGTTGATGGTTTCGCGGTGCTCGCGTGCTTCCACCTTTTTGGCGATGCAGGGACCGATGAACACAGTAACGGCATAGGGATATTTTTGCTTGATTGATTCGGCGCAGGTAAGCATGGGGGAGGGAGTGTCGGAAATCTTGTCTGCTGCCTCCGGTACCTGTGTTTTAATCAGCTTAACAAAGGCAGGACAGCAGGAGCTGGTCATAAAGCCCTGCTTGTCAGGAACCTTATCCAGATATTCCTCTGCTTCCTTAACGCTGGTGATATCGGCGCCAACGCCAACCTCTACAACTTCAGCGAAGCCTGCTTTTTGCAGTGCCTCGTAAATTTGCGCCATGGTAATCTTCAGACCGTATTGGCCTACGATAGAAGGTGCCACAAGGGCGATAACCTGCTTGCCCTGCTGAATTTCGCGGATAACGCGGATAATATTGCTGCGCTCGTCGATGGCGCCGAAGGGGCAGGCGTTGCGGCAGGCACCGCAGGAAACACATTTTTCGTGGTCAATGACAGCCTTACGGTTTTCACCGATGCTGATGGCACCGATGGCGCAGGCACGCACGCAGGGACGATGGATTTCGATAATCGCACCGTAGGGGCACATCTGCTTGCAGCGTCCGCATTCAATACATTTCGTTTTATCGATAAAGGCGCGGTCCTGAATAATGCTGATAGCCTTTTTCGGGCAGTTATTCATGCATTTGTGGGTGATGCAGTGACGGCACATATCGGTAACGTAATAAGCATCAATCGGGCATTGGTCGCAGGCTGCGGGGAGCACGTCGATAATCGGCAAATCGGTGCGCTCGGGCTCGTTCAGCGTCAGCTTGGCAGCCTCGATGATATTGCTGGAGCACTCCTGGCCCAGCGCCATATCAATACGGTTTTTCAGTACGGCTCTTTCTTTATAAACACAGCAGCGGTAGCGCGGAGTATCCTCGCGTACCTCCTGCAGAATATCGTAGACGTGGTCAGGCAACTCGTTATTCCAGGTGTAGCGGGATAAATGCTCCAGCACCATGCGGCGCAGCTGCGCAACAGCGGTTAATTCCATAAGGGTTCCTCCTTGGCAATTAGTTATATTGCGGTTTGCATTGCATACTCTATACTGTACAATTCTTTACAGAACGCAAAAATCCTGCTGAGGAGCATGCGTAATGGTTTTAATAATGTTAAATTTGGTATTTTTCTAAACAGTTATATAGATGAATCTGTCAAAAAATCTCTGATATTTTTATGGATAATACCATTACGGCTCATATCGAATTCGTCGAGTGAAAGCACATATTTCGGATAATTATCGGTAATTTTATTGTAAACACCGAACTCACGTTGAATAGTTTCTTCTGCAGCCAATAAGTACGTAACTTGAATATAAATTTTTTTATCCTGTTTTTCACAGATAAAATCAATTTCTTTGGTATCTACCTTGCCGATGCTCACCTTATAACCACGGCGTAAAAGCTCCAGATAAACAATATTTTCCAGAATGAGATTGATATCCTTCATGTTGCCGCCGAAGACTGCTTCGCGGATGCCATGGTCAGCCACATAATATTTTTCGTTGATAGCAAGCAGCTTTTTACCTTGTATATCCTGACGTTTTACCTGATAAAACAGAAAGGCATCGGTGCAGGCTTTAACGTAGTTGATAATGGTTTCTGTTGCCATGCTGCGTCCTTCGCTTTTCAAATATTTAGAAAGCACATTGGCAGAAAAAATGGTACCGATATTTGCAGTTATGTAGGTAAGTATGCGTTCAAGCATGTCAACATCACGTATATTGTTGCGGCGTACAATATCTTTTAGTTCTACTGATGTATATACATCCTGTAAATATTGCTTGCAGGCAGCTTCGTTATATTGCAGGGATGCCAAATAGGGCATTCCTCCGAAGTGCAGGTATTTCTTGAAGCATTCTGCTTCACTGGTATTAGGCTTTATAGTATTATATAGCTCAATAAATTCAGAAAATGAAAAAGGATAAATAACAAATTCTACATAGCGTCCTGCTAAATAAGTGGCTAATTCACCGGATAGGAGCTTGGCATTGGAACCGGTGATATAAATATCACAATTAAGCTCTATACGTAAGGAATTAATACATTTTTCCCAATCTTTTACCTCTTGGATTTCATCAAAGAAAAGATAAATTTTTCCTGTTAAAGCTTGGGTTTTGTTTATTATTTCATCATGAAGAGCCTGGGCATTGCAAAGCCTGGCGAAGCTCATATTTTCAAAATTATAGGAAATAAGCTGTTGGGGAGTAACTCCTTGTTGTAACAGCTCTTTTTTTATAAGATCTAACATAACAGATTTACCGCAACGTCGGATACCTGTAAGTACTTTTACTAAATCACTATTAATGAATGGGCGGATTTTTTTCATGTAAGATTCTCTTTTGATCATGTAAATCACCTCACTATCTATATAATATATCAGTTATATCTTAAATTCAAGACGAAAATCGAATTTCTATAAGATATAACTGAAACTTTTCGTAATTTTAGATTTTTATCAGTTATATCTGATAAAAATCCCGCTGTTGTAGTCAAAAAAAGCATACTTTTTTAGTATACGCAGAAAAAAATTAAAAAATTTTCCTCTTACCCTCTTTACAAATTGAAAACCTAGTATTATAATAAGCGCATAAAGCAACAACGTGGTTGTTGGATCGAAAGATCCAAACTTCGTGGTTGCTTTTTCTTTTATATCAGCGGTGAGAATTATCCTCTTACCCATGATAAGTGCAACGAAGCACCGTAGCAGCGCAAGGCGCAGCTGACGGTGCTTTCTTATTTACAGAGCCAGAGAGAAGAAAATCTGTAAAGCACAAAAAACTGTATTTCAAATGAGGGATTTACTCTTCGTAAACCCAAGGAAATTCTCAGAGAGAAATTAGGGAGGTTTTACAATGAATGATGTACCGAAACTGTTTGGCAGCTTAGTTTTTAACGAAAGCGTTATGAAGGACCGTCTGCCGACTGCAACCTATAAGGCATATAAGGCAGCAGTGCTGGCAGGCACTCCGCTGAATCTGGAAATTGCTAATATCATCGCCAATGCTATGAAGGACTGGGCTCTGGAGCATGGCTGCACTCATTTCACCCATTGGTTCCAACCGATGACCGGCATCACCGCTGAAAAGCATGAAAGCTTCATTTCTCCTACTGCTGAAGGCCGTGTAATCATGGACTTCTCCGGCAAAGAGCTGATTCAGGGCGAGCCTGATGCTTCCAGCTTCCCGTCCGGCGGCTTGCGTGCAACCTTCGAAGCCCGCGGCTATACAGCATGGGACCCGACCTCCTATGCATTTATTAAAGATAACTGCCTGTGCATTCCTACAGCCTTCTGCTCCTACACCGGCGAAGTGCTGGATAAAAAGACTCCGCTGCTGCGTTCCATGAATGCAGCCAGCAAAGCAGCCTGCAAGCTGCTGAAGCTGTTCGGTATTGATACAATCCGCGTCAACAGTACTGTTGGCCCGGAACAGGAATATTTCCTCGTAGATAAAAAAATGTGGGAAAAACGTAAAGACCTGGTTTACACCGGCCGTACCCTTTTCGGTGCGAAATCTCCGCGTGGGCAGGAGCTGGACGACCACTACTTCGGCATTATCAAACAAAGAGTTCTTTCCTTCATGAAGGATTTGGACGATGAGCTGTGGAAACTGGGCGTACTTGCCAAGACCGAGCATAACGAGGTTGCTCCGGCACAGCACGAGCTGGCACCAATCTTTACCACTACTAACGTAGCATCTGACCATAACCAGCTGATGATGGAGTTCATGAAACGTGTTGCTCTGCGTCATGGTCTTGTTTGCCTGTTGCATGAAAAACCCTTCGATGGCGTAAACGGCAGCGGTAAGCATAACAACTGGTCCTTATCTACGGAAGAAGGCCTGAACCTGCTGGATCCCGGCAAGGAGCCGTACAAAAACCTGCGCTTCTTGACCTTCCTGGCAGCAATTATCAAGGCTGTTGATGAATATCAGGATCTGCTGCGTGTATCTGTTGCCAGCGCCGGCAATGACCATCGTCTGGGCGCAAATGAAGCTCCTCCGGCTATCGTTTCCATGTTCCTTGGCACTGAGCTGACTGCAGTTCTCGAAGCTATTGCAGCAGATAAGGTTTACAACGGCAACCCGGAAAGCTACATTAAAGTAAGCGACGATACCATTCCTGCTCTTGTTAAAGACAACACCGACAGAAACAGAACCTCTCCCTTCGCCTTCACCGGCAATAAATTTGAATTCCGTATGTTGGGCAGCATGTTCTCCATCGCCGGCCCCAACATCGTATTGAACACCATCGTTGCCGAAGAGCTGGATCAATTTGCCGATAAGCTGGCAGATGCTCCTGATCTGGAAGCAGCAGTATATGATTTGGTTAAAGAAACCTATAAAGCTCATAAACGCATTGTCTTCAATGGCAACGGTTATACCGATGCATGGGTTGAGGAAGCTGCCAAACGCGGTCTGCTGAACCTTAAATCTACTCCGGAGGCTCTGCCGTATCTGGGACATGCCAAGAACATCGAGCTGTTCGAAAAGCATAATATCTTCACAAAAGCCGAGGTTGAATCCCGTGTAGAAATCCTGCTGGAGAACTACAGCACCACGATTTCTATCGAAGCAGCAACCATGCTGGATATGTTCCATAAGGATATCCTCCCGGCAATTACCACTTATAACGAAGATTTGACCAAAGCAGTACTTGATAAAAAGGCTGCCGGTGTCAGTGCAGGCTTTGAAGGCGCACTTGCTGATAAGCTGAGCAAGCTGGGAGGAGAAATGTATGCATCCTCCCTGAAGCTGGAAGAAGGCTTGAAGGAAGCAGCAGAAATCGGCGACAGCGAGAAGCAGGCTCTGTACTATCACGACACTGTTCTTGAAGAAATGGGCAAGCTGAGAAGTGCTGTTGATGCTGCCGAAGCTTTGACCGGTGGTAAGTATCTTGACTATCCGACTTATGGTGAGTTGTTGTTTGGTGTCAATGAGTAAGCTGCAGTTGCCTTCTCGACAGCCTTGAGTAAGGTGTGTTAAGATAAAATAATATATATAAACTCATACACAATGGGGTGTATCCGAAAAATCGGGTACGCCCCTTTTTCTTTAGCTAATGCCATGTGAGCGCTGCTCAATGACACGTTAAAAAATATTATAATTTGAGGGGTGTTTACAAATGGACAAATATGTATCTGCCGATACTATATGGGTGCTGATAGGTGCCTTCCTGGTATTTTCTATGCAGCCGGGCTTCGCAATGGTTGAAACAGGCTTTACCAGAGCAAAAAATGCCGGCAACATTGTTATGAAAAACGTCATGGATATGTGCCTCGGTTCCATCGTTTTCTGGGTTCTGGGCTTTGGCCTGATGTTTGGTACCGATATCGGCGGCTTCATCGGCACGCCGGACTTCTTTGTAAAAGGTGATTACGGTGCCAGCTATCCAAGCACTGCGTACTTTATCTTCCAGACGATGTTCTGTGCTACCGCAGCAACCATTGTTTCCGGTGCTATGGCAGAACGTACCAACTTCCTGGTTTATTGCATTTACAGCGTATTAATCAGCGCTATTATTTACCCGATTAGCGGTCACTGGATTTGGGGCGGCGGCTGGCTCGCACAGATGGGCTTCCATGATTTCGCCGGTTCAACTGCCGTTCATATGGTAGGCGGCGTTGCTTCTCTCGTCGGTGCCAAGATGATTGGCGCGCGTATCGGCAAATACAATGCCGACGGTACGGTAAACGCTATTCCCGGTCACAGCATTCCGCTTGGTGCCTTGGGCGTTTTCCTCCTTTGGTTCGGTTGGTTTGGCTTCAACGGTGCTTCCACCGTCTGCGCAACCGGTGATGACGCCTTGGTTTCCATGGGTGCTATCTTCATTACCACTAACATGGCTGCAGCAGCTGCTGCTACCGCAACTATGATTTACACCTGGATTCGCTACGGCAAGCCTGATGTTTCCATGACACTGAACGGCGTGCTTGCAGGTCTGGTAGCAATTACTGCAGGCTGCGATATGGTAAGCCCGGCCGGCGCTTTAATCATCGGCCTGATTGCCGGTGTGCTGGTAGTTGCTGCTGTTGAATTCTTCGACCAGAAGCTGAAGATTGATGATCCTGTCGGTGCAATTTCTGTTCACGGTGTCTGCGGTGCCTTCGGTACTCTCGCAACCGGTCTCTTCGCTCTTGACGGCGGCCTCTTCTATGGCGGCGGTACTGATTTCCTGGTAAAACAAATCCTCGGCGTTGTAGTTGTAGCAATCTATGTTGCGATTACGATGACGATTATTTTTAAAGTTCTTGATAAGCTCTTCGGCCTGCGTGTTAAGGAATCCGAAGAAATCAAAGGTCTGGATATGGAAGAGCATGGCCTGCTCAGCAGCTATGCCGACTTTATGCAAACTCCGCTGGAGGCACAGACCTCTGTTACCACTACCTATGTTACTCCTGCTAAGGAAGCAGTTGCTAAGCCTGCAGGCGCAGTAAAGATGAGCAAGGTTGTTATTATCACCTCGCAAAATCGTTTCGAAGCATTGAAAAATGCTTTGGATAAGTTGGGAATTACCGGTATGACTGTTACCAAGGTTTTGGGCTACGGCATTCAGAAGGGCTCTACGGAAATGTATCGTGGTGCTGAGGTTGCTGCACACCTGCTGCCGAAGGTAAAGGTTGAAATGATTGTTTCCGCAATTCCTGTTGCAGCAGTAGTCAATGTTGCTAAGCAGGTTCTGTATACCGGCAAATACGGCGATGGCAAAATCTTCATCTATGATGTTGAGGATGTTGTTAAGATTCGTACCGGTGAAACAGGCTATGATGCTCTGCAGGATTATCCTATTGAGGAAAAATAATTTGCTTCTCCCTAATCAAACTCCCTAATAAAACAGGAAGGCGCTCGATGTATTGCGTAATGCAGGCTAAGAGCGCTTTTCTGTGTATTGGAGGAGAATGCTTTTATAATCTTATTATGGCGAAAAAACTTGCAAAACTGCATTGTTTAGGCCAAAATAAGATTGAATCGTATTTTAGTCGGATTGGAGTGAATGTTATGAATAAAAACGTTGCTTTATATAATGAGATGATAGCTTTTTTTGCCGGAGATGCACGCCGCTGCCAGCATTTTATCAAGGTTGCCAGCCTGGCCAAGCAGCTGGCTGAGAGCGAGGCTGCTGATGCAGAGCTGACAGAGCTTGTGGAGGCGGCCGGTTTTGTGCATGACTGCGGTATTAAACCCGGCGAGGCCAAGTATGGTGCCGGTCACTGCACAGGCAAAATTCAGGAGCAGGAAGGACCTGCGGTAGCACGCAAACTTTTGCAAAAGGTTGGGTATGCCCCTGAAAAAATTGAACGCATCTGCTATCTTGTCGCTCATCACCATACGTATAATATCATTGACGGTCTTGATTATCAGTTGCTTGTGGAAGCTGATTTTATAGTAAATTTTTATGAGGACGGTACGCCGAAGGAGAATATTGCCAAGGCTGTGGAGCGGATTTTTAAAACAGAGAGCGGAATAAAGCTGGCAAAGACTATGTTCGGTCTTTGATATACAATGCTGTGGCTTTTCGGTCACAGCATTTTTCTTGCTATTTTGTTCTATGCTTGCTAAAATAAACAGGATTAGGTTATTTTTTGGAGGCATAGAATATGAAGGAAATTTATGATTTAGCAGAACAATATCATAACGATGGCAATAACTGCGTGGAATCCGTAGTTAAGGCGTGCAATGACGGCTTAGAGTTGGGCCTGCCGGATGTGGCAATCCGCATGGTGTCCGGCATGGGCGGCGGTATCGGCCGCAGTGGTTGCGTGTGCGGTGCGCTGAGCGGTTCCTGCCTGGTTATCAGTTCTATCGTTGGCAGATTGGATCCGTCTGAAAAGCATCAGACAGAGGTCTATAAATATACGCATGAGTTTCATGAGCGCTTTACCAAGCATTTCGGCACTTCCTGCTGCAGAGCACTGAATCGCCTGAGCTTCGGTACACCGGAATACAGAACTAAATGTATTAAGATTACTGCCGAAGCGGCAGACATGGTATCCGATTATCTGCAGGAAAAGGGCCTGGTAAAATAAGCATTGGCTGCGAAGCTGAAAGAAGGACTGATGGAGGTCAGGCTGATGGAAAAAACTGAGTTGAAGAACATTGTAATTTTAGCAACCGGCGGCACTATTGCCGGCAAGGCTGCCTCTGGCACCCAGATGACAGGCTATACTGCCGGTGCCTACAGCGTTGCCGATTTGCTCGCGAGCGTGCCTGCCTTGAGCGAGCTGGCGCAGATTAGCGGTGAGCAGCTTTGTAATATTGACAGCAGCAGCATTACCGATGCTTTGTTGCTGCGCTTGGCGCAGCGCTGCAACGAGCTGCTGGCGCAGGATGATGTCGACGGCGTTGTTATTACCCATGGTACCGATACTATGGAAGAAACGGCCTTCTTCCTGAACCTGACAGTGAAGAGCGATAAGCCAGTGGTAGTCGTGGGAGCAATGCGCCCGGCGACGGCTGTAAGCGCGGACGGCCCTCTGAATATCATTAATGCGGTAAAGACTGCGGTGTGCGCTGAAAGCGCAGGTCAGGGCGTGCTGGTGATGATGAACGATGAAATCTACAGCGGGCGTGACGTGACCAAGACGAATACGGCGAACGTGGCGACCTTCAAGGCACCGAACGGCGGTGCTTTGGGCTGCATCGTCGGTGGCGAGGTGCATTACTACTACCGCAGCATGCGTCCGCACACACTGCAGAGCGAATTTGACGTAAGCGGTGTTACTGCATTGCCGCGCGTAGATATCATCTACACGCATATCGGTGAGGACCGCGTATTTGTGGATGCGGCATTGGCAGCAGGCGCGCGTGGCATTATCTACGCCGGCAGTGGCATGGGCAGCATTCATGAGGCTGTGGAAGCGGCGCTGGCGGAGGCTGTCAGCCGCGGCGTTGTGGTTGTGCGTTCCAGCCGCACAGGCAGCGGTATTGTTGCCGCAGGCCTGGAGCGTTGGCAGGAGCAGGGCTTTTTGTATGCGGATAACCTTAATCCGCAAAAGGCACGCCTTTTGCTGCAGCTGGCACTTTTGCGGACGCAGGAGCGCAACGAGGTGCAGGAGATTTTCAGCCGTTACTAAAAGATAAACAGCATAAAAAGCAAAAAAGCTATCAGCGGGCGAAGCCCGGTGATAGCTTTTTTTATGCGCTTTAAAATTTTACCATCTTCTGTAACCGTTATGGTGCTTGGCACGTTCTGCCTGACGGGCAGCGCGCTCCGCTTCGTAAGCCTCGCGGGCAGCGAAGAAATCCTCCAGCTTCCAGCCGCGGTTAAACATTTCAATCAGCAGCTTGCCGGTGTTGTTGGCATCGTCAAAGGCGGTGTGCCACAGGCCGGCGGTGTTGACCTCCTGTTCCTCGGTGGCCTTTTTCAGACCGGTGGTGTAATCATCACCCTTCCACAGGCGGTAGGCCAGCGCCAGATCAAGATAGTCCTCGTACTTTACGGGGTTTTCGATTTTGTGACGCTCGCAGCCTGTCTGCAGTACCTTGTAATCCTCGGTTCCCCAGGCTACAAAGTATGTTTCGCCGCTTTCGTACAGCTTTGCCAGCTCCTGCACCATAGCAGGGAATTCAATGGCCTGCTGCATATCCTTGGCAGTTATCATGCAAAACTCCATAGAATCCTTGGCCTGCTTAGGATAAAAATGCGGTTGGACAAAGCTTTGGATGCGTCCGCAGTCAGTGAGCGGTTCTCCGTCTAGCTTTACCGCGCCGATTTCGATAATCTCGGAAAAGAAGCCGCGTGGACGGCCGACAGGGCGCTCGTATGTAGTAAATTCAAAATCAACGACTAAAAATTTTTTCATTGTAATTCCTTCTTGCTCTAAAGCATAGCCTGCTGCTCAGTGCTTTTTACCGCAGCATTTTTTATATTTTTTGCCGCTGCCGCAGGGACAGGGGTCGTTAGGATAAACCTTTTTCGCTTTGGCACCTACACGGGTATTTTGCTGAGCTGTCTGCTGTGCGTCACGCAGCAGCTTGATAGTTTCGTTGGGAGTGTGGCCGCCGAGGCAGAACATACGGGTTGCACTGTTGCGGGCGTTCTGCAGCAGTACGGAAAGTCTGCCGAGGTGACTGTAATTGTTCCAGGCAGGAATGTTGGCCTGCAGCTTTTGAATCAGCTCGGAGGTATTGCCGTCGGTGTTGGAGTTTTCAAATTCATAGATGTACTGGCACCAGTAATGTGCATCCAGTGCCGCAACATTCAGCTCTTGAGTGAAGAAGTCATGCAGATCCTGATATGCGGTAGTAGATTGCATATAACCGTAGTGGGAAAGCATGGTGATTTCCTTTACGGTAGGCAGGTACAGGCCGAAGGGCTTTCTACCTTGCTCCAGTCTGGTGTAGAAATCATCGCTGTCATTTTTCTTGAGCAGGATGCGGCCATCTTTAATTGCGCAGGGGTTAAAGTTGCTCGGAACCTCGGCCAGCAGCTGCGGCAGAGTTTCCGGAGTAAGCTCAAAGCCTGCTTTTTGATTATACATTTCGCAGAAAAATTCCACTGGCAGGATAAGGTGCAGGCTGGACATAGCGGTGATGCAGTCCAAAAGCCATGCTAGCTGTTGGCGGTGTGCCTGGAAATCTGCGGTGTTGATTTTTTTGTAGACAGTGCGTGCTTCCTTTACTGCTTCAAAGCAGTCATCGGGATAGGAAACAATGTATCCCATAGAAATAAAGGGCAGCAGCAGTGCATATTCACTGTAGGTAGGGTGGAAGCATTTTTTCTCCAGGGCTGCTTCGAAGGCCTGAATATTTTCGTCCGGCATAATAGCAAAGCGTTTTGCTGCAATTTCCGGCTTTTGCATTTCTGTGCAGATTTTTTCTGCCAGCTCGTCCTTTTTGAGCTTGCTGTAGGTAATGCAGAGCTGACGCGCTGCAAAAATCAATTTATCCTTAGTGAAGGCTTTTAAGTAATCCAGCAATACAGGCTTACGGGATGGTTGGTTCTTAGTTTTAGTTGTACTTGCAGACATATTGATAGAAAATCTCCTTCTTTGTAATCTTGCGTATCTCTTAATTATAAATAAAAACAGGAAATATAGCAAGTGAGGAAATTTAATATACAGTTTATTATACGTTTTTCGGCTGTTAAATTTATTTTTCAGCTTCCTCTTGCTGGCGACGCATAGCGGGAATAAGGAAAAAGGCACAGTAAATAAAGGAAAGCAGCACAAGCGCGCCGCCGCCGAGACCGATATAAGCGATGGAAGCATGCGTACAGATAAGTCCGCCCAGATAGCTGCCGCTGCCGATACCAAGATTATAAATACCGGAGTAAATCGACATAGCCACAGCGGAGGTACTCATAGTAGTTGTGTGCAAAAGCTCTGCCTGGCCTACAACGTTGAAGGCCGTAACGAAGATGCCCCAGATTGCGCAGAGCAGCACCAGCAGATAATGATTGATGCTTACGGGGTAGAGCAGCAGCAAAACAACTGCAACGCCAAGTACGGTGATGCGGAAGAAGTGATAGCGGCATTTATCATACCATTTGGAAAAGGCTGCGCTACCCAAAAGTCCGGCTGCACCGAAAATAACCAATGTTATAGTTATCCAGGCATCATCCATCAGCGCAATCTGCTTCAGGTAAGGCTCGATATAGCTGTAGGCAGTGTAATAGCCGGTCGGCAGTAAAAAGGACATCATGTAGAGGCCGATGAGTACAGGATTTTTGAGCATTACAGGCAGTTGGGACAGCGTAAATGGTTCGCTTTTTTCCAGCTTGGGGAAAACAAAGAACATATAGGCCAATACGATGAAGGCCAAAACGGCGATGCACATAAAGGCCATGCGCCAGCCTACGTAAAGGCCGATGATGCGTCCTAAGGGCAGGCCGACGATAATGGCGATGGCAGTGCCGGTGACTATCATGCTCATAGCCAGTGCCTTAAAGGGACCGCTTACAAGACGCACGGCAATCGGCGAAGCGACCGACCAGAAAATGGAGTGGGCAAAGGCTACGCCGATACGCGAAAGCAGCAGCGTCCAAAAGCCGGTGGCGAAGGCGGAGGCTACATGCGATATGGCGAACAGGCTGATGGTGGCCAGCAAAAGCTTGCGCAGCGGATAGCGGGAAGCGGCAATCATCAGCGGCAGGCTCATGAGCATTACAACATAGGCGTAAATGGTAATCAGCATACCGGCCTGCGCTTCCGTCATGCGGAAATCTGCGGCGATATCGGACAAAAGGCCTATGGGCATAAATTCCGATGTGTTAAAAATAAAGGCGGAAACGGTCATGCCGATTAACGGCAGCCATTCGCGCGTTGTGATTTTGTTTTCCATATATATAAAGCACCTTACTTTCATTCTATAAAATTGCGCTAAATATTATAGCACAGCATATTTGTGTGCTACAAGCAAAAAGATTGTAAATTATTTGTTGCGGGATAGTGCGGAGGTTTTCTTTGAAAAGGACTGTCGTTAAGGAGCAAAAACAGTAAAGGCGTTCTACTTAAGTATGGTAGAACGCCTTTGATTATAACATTAATTTTAGTTTGTGATTGCTACTCTTCTTTTAAAGCTTCAACTTGTTCAATCGGGAGAGAAGTAGCCTTAGCGATATCCTGTACAGAAAGTCCCATGCTGAAAAGATGCTTTGCGGTTGCGAGTTTTTCATTTGCTTTGCCTTTGGCAATACCTTCAGCAATGCCTTCACGCCGTTCGTCTAACAAACGAGCTTCCTTAAGCATATATTCTCGCCTCACTTTTTTAATCCTTATCCGACACAAGCATATCTTCCTTTAGCTTTTCCACATCAGCGAGAGACAAATTTGTCAGCTCCGCAATAACCTGCAGAGAATAGCAGCCCTTAGCCAGCATGCGCTTAGCAGTAGCAATGTTGGCATTGGTTTCGCCTTCGGCAATGCCTTCACGTCTTTCATCTAACAAACGTGCTTCCATAAGCATAAATTCTCGCCTCACTTTCGTATCAAGCTTCAGATAGCTGATTTCATCGTCAATCTGCTTGGTGAAATCAGTAGTTACAATGTGATTATTGACATAATCATAAAAGCTTTTAAGATCCTTAGAGATATCGCCATGCGTTCCCTTAGTGTTTAAAAGCATCGTGGTTGCTTCATCAGGAAGCTCCAACTCCAAATTTTCCAGGCAACGCTTTTTAAATGTATAAACGTAATTGCCTTTTTCAAAGAAATCAAAAACACAGATGAAGATGATAAATGTCGGCGGTAGCAAATCATAAGGCTGTCCCGCTTGCAGTAAATCAAAATCAAGCAGCGCCTGATAATAGCGCGAGCGTTTGGGCAGAACGTGAGTGTTCGTATTGGGATTCTTATTGTTCTTTACCTGCATCTCCAGATTATAATGCGTATTCTTGTCGTCTGCTACAATGATATCTAGGCGGATGCCGTGGCTCGTGTAGTTAGGATCAATAGTTTTTTCTGCCTCAATGTAGTTGATGTCCGCAATCTCAATCTGTAGCAGCTCCTCCAGCAGATGCTTGCAGATACGCTTGCGCGACATAACCTTTTTGAAGATGAAGTCACTTTGGATAGTCAGGTTGGCAAATTTTGTTAGCAGGTCTTGCATGGTTTCTCTCCTTTCATTTTAACACATGCGAATAAAAAAATACATAAGCAGTTTTTTGCTGCTAAAAAACAAAAAGAGTAGTACCCTGGCGATTAAAAAATCGTCAGTTCGTACTACTCTTAGAATGTACCAGATAAATATAAATGGCCTTGCTTAAGCTTCTGCAGTTAAAGTTGAGCTGTAGGATATACTGCTTATTTTCTTGTCCGTAGGTAAGGTAGCTGGAAGCGTAATGTTACCTGCAGTTTTGGAAGAACATGGTTTAAGTTTACTTGAATTTTTGGGAAATGTCAAGAAGATATACTTTTTATGAGAGCTTCTTTTGATATGTTGAGATTTTTTGAGTATGATATAATATTTCCAGATACATATGGTATAATGCTTCCACCGAGAATATCACATAGTGTGTAGTTGTAGTTCCTCGGTGGTTCTTGGTATGGTATAATCTAGCGCCACGGTATACGAGGCATCGGCTACGTTGTAGTTCCCCGGTGGTTCTTGGTATGGTATAATTTAAAGTTAGCTTACTAACCTTTTAGACAACGTTGTAGTTCCCCGGTGGTTCTTGGTATGGTATAATTGATGACTGCGAGTTTCAACGGCCGATATTGTTGTAGTTCCCCGGTGGTTCTTGGTATGGTATAATACACTGAAAAATACTATGCACTTATGGATAGTTGTAGTTCCCCGGTGGTTCTTGGTATGGTATAATAGGCGCACGTATCAAACGTAACATTAGCAAGTTGTAGTTCCCCGGTGGTTCTTGGTATGGTATAATTCAGCAGGCCATACGGAGCATCGGAGCGTTGTTGTAGTTCCCCGGTGGTTCTTGGTATGGTATAATACGCCTTCGATTTCAGCACGCACTTCAAGGGTTGTAGTTCCCCGGTGGTTCTTGGTATGGTATAATTTATTATTATATTGAGTGAGCTTGTGTCACGTTGTAGTTCCCCGGTGGTTCTTGGTATGGTATAATACATGATTGTCATAGTTGGGGATTGCCAGCGTTGTAGTTCCCCGGTGGTTCTTGGTATGGTATAATCACCGCTGCCAAAACTAGCGAGACAAATACGTTGTAGTTCCCCGGTGGTTCTTGGTATGGTATAATCAGATGGCTCTCGGTGGACAAGTTCAATCTGTTGTAGTTCCCCGGTGGTTCTTGGTATGGTATAATTGCACTGGGAGGTGTTTATATATGGAACTTGTTGTAGTTCCCCGGTGGTTCTTGGTATGGTATAATTTCCTCATAGATTTTATAATCCTCCTGAATGTTGTAGTTCCCCGGTGGTTCTTGGTATGGTATAATAAACGTCGGATGATTAATAGAGCCAGCCAGGTTGTAGTTCCCCGGTGGTTCTTGGTATGGTATAATTCGTCCTTGATATCCCTTGTCTGGAGCATAGTTGTAGTTCCCCGGTGGTTCTTGGTATGGTATAATGTGAGCAGGTGGGAGAAGAAATCCGCTTGCGTTGTAGTTCCCCGGTGGTTCTTGGTATGGTATAATTCTTATAAACGGGTTCACCACTTTTCCTATGTTGTAGTTCCCCGGTGGTTCTTGGTATGGTATAATTGCGCCTCCGTAAAACACTGTTTTATGCATAGTTGTAGTTCCCCGGTGGTTCTTGGTATGGTATAATTGTAACCTCTCTGCGACGCTTCACCACGTCGTTGTAGTTCCCCGGTGGTTCTTGGTATGGTATAATGATATGACTATTTCACCGGTGCGTTACCTTGTTGTAGTTCCCCGGTGGTTCTTGGTATGGTATAATAGCAGAGTTAGAAAGAGCACCACCAATGATGTTGTAGTTCCCCGGTGGTTCTTGGTATGGTATAATGGACGGATACACTTTAAGTTGAACTTAACAGTTGTAGTTCCCCGGTGGTTCTTGGTATGGTATAATCAGCTCTAACGTAGGCTTCGACCACTTCCAGTTGTAGTTCCCCGGTGGTTCTTGGTATGGTATAATTTCCAGCCGGTGCGAGCGCACTTCGTCGACGTTGTAGTTCCCCGGTGGTTCTTGGTATGGTATAATGAACAGCAGAACGTTTAGCGAATAAAGGATGTTGTAGTTCCCCGGTGGTTCTTGGTATGGTATAATACCATTAACAGAACCACCAATGCCTTGCGTGTTGTAGTTCCCCGGTGGTTCTTGGTATGGTATAATAGACCACTGCAAAAAGCCCTTAAAGCTTGGCTTTAAGGGCTTTTTGGTATTGAGAAAAATAATGAAAAAAGCATTAAATGAGCAGTAAAATTAGTTTTTTAGAAAATTGAAAGCTGCTCGCAGACAAATGGTGTATCATCTTCGTGATAGTTGCCAACCAATATTTCAATAGTTTCATATTGCTTTTCTGTTATGACTAATAAACGGACAGAGCCGTTTTCCGGTAAAGCTGTATTTAATCTGCTGCGATGTTTTTGTACTGCATCCATGCCGTTGCAGACACGAGCATAAACCGAATATTGTACCATATGGTAGCCGTCCTTTAGCAAAAAATTACGAAACGCTGTAGCAATGCGTCTTTCTCTTTTAGTTTTTACAGGGATATCAAAAAATACCAGCATTCTCATAAATTTATTCATATGTGTGCTGCCTCAAGGCTACTAAGGTAGGAAGCAGCAGTTCCTTTGATGTTTTTTGGCAACAGCGGCTGAAGCTTTGAATCATTTTTTCAGCTGCATATGTCACAGAATGATTTTGCTGTGCTATTTTGATATCCATGTTCAAAAGATTATAGAGCTTTTGCTTAAGCTGTGGTGTTAATGCTTCAAAGGCTTGTGCTTCTTGTGCTACAAACAGGTCAACTACCGGACGGAATGGTTCTATGAAATCATCTGCCAAATTATATGCGTTTAATTCGCTTTTGTGATGAATGCCTTTCATGGGCAAAAAGCCATAGCTGGCAATCAATCGCGCAATATGTCCGCGTATAATAGCATATCCGTAATTTAAGGCCGCGTTACGCAGGTCATCGTCATTGCTTCTGATAAAGTCTGGGCCAAATAGAGCTTTGAAATAAACAGCGGCAGCAACGGCTTCTGTGTTATTGCTATCTCCGCTGGTTACCTTTTTTGCCAATGAACGAAGCTGCTGTGCGGCATTGTCCCGCTTATTGAAGTCCAGACAAATGGCCTGATTGTTTATTTTGTACTTCACAATCTGTTGCCAGAGCTGTTTTTGTAGAGGCAGAGATAGGCTTTCCTGCAATTTAACAACACCGTATTGTCTGGCGTTTTGCGCAAAAGGCATCATAATAGCGCAAGGAGTATGCTTTTCGTCGCAGACAAAAATTGTTACGCCGTCTTGCACTAATTTGGCTAAGGTGGCAATGGTTATCGTGCTCTGATGATTTTCGACGAGTACGGAATTAATATCCTCAATAGGAACACTGTGAGTAGTATCTGTTTTGATCAGAAGCTGCTCGTTTTTTATTTTTAATTGCGCATTGCTGGCAATCATCAGATTACGATAAGCCATTTTTTATCACCTCTTAACGAAAAGGCTTGCGTACTTCCTTTTTTACTTTGGTATAGTTACCGAGGACATCAGCTTGATATTTTTCAAGAGAAGGTAATTTTTTTACTCCAAGACTAGATACAACATAGGTGTTTTCGTGATTTATTATAGTAATAGCACCAGTATTAATGTTACATCCCTTAAAATATACAATGTCTGATTTGGTGCTATAAAAATCATTTAATGTGCTATCTTTATTTACTTTGGCAAACTTAACGCCATTTTTGTGTTCGAATTTTATTAAGTCATTAGGATATAGCGAAAAAATAAAGTTACTGTCATCCATTACAGGCCAATCAGCATAAGGCTTATAAGCTACAATAGCTTTGTTTGGCAGCTCTTTTTTCAGAGTATCTGCTATGTAAATAGGCACAAGATAATAACCATCGCCCTTAACATGGAATACATCTACACGCACCATGCTGTCATTATCGGCAACAGCGGTGTTTTGCTGTACGGGAACATTTAAGGTAGATTTTTCGTATACCTTGACCTTTTTTACCAAAGGACCCGGTGTACCGTCTGCTTTTGGCTTGTAAAACGGTTCGGCAAAAGCTTTTGCCGGCTTGTTATCGTAGGCGCGTAAGCGTTCCTTTAAAGCATTGTACAGAATGGTGTCGCTTTCAGGTGCGTAATAGTTGGCGATTTCGCCTTCTTTATCAAGCTTCAGATTTTGCAGGCTTGTCTTGCAGATTACAATACCATTAGTTAGGCAGCGTGCGCTTTTAATAGTTGCTTTGTGTGCTGCGCCGGTAACTTTGTGACGAGGCATACGTGAAACGAAGATTGGCTTTATATTGCTTAAATCTGTGCCGTGATAGAATAGCAGATTAAGATTGCGCAAAGCTTCGGCAGGATTATTGGATAAGCGTGCCATTAGCTCAGGACGAAAATCTTCCCATGGGTAGGGGAAGCGTTTTAAGATTTCTCCGGTTAGAGAATTGACTAAAAGACTTTCTTTCTCTGTGTGCGTATACTCCAATTCGTGGTATTGGGAAAAAGCAGAAAGATCTTTAATCATTTTATCAGTTGTGCAGGCAATAACAACAGCATCGACAGCGTGATGTTTATCACCGTTTGCTCTGATTTTATTTATGCCCCATCTTTTTCGCAGATAAGCGGTAATAGTACCGTTGACGGCTGTAACTCGTTTTTTCTTGCCTGTATCTGAAGGAGCGAACAGCAGATAATCATTAATGTAATTATAAAGAAACCGAGAGATGGTTTTTGTATCCTGCAGATTACGTTCTTTAAATTTATTAATATCTTCTTCCGTAATTTCTCGTTTCAATAGCTTCTGACGTTTTTTATAATCTTTTATATTGCTTTGTGCCCAAATCATAAAATTCTCAGCTGCTTTTGCGCCAAATTTACTTTGGAGATAAGCAATAGGAAGTCTATTGCCTTTGTCGCGGTTTTCATCCGAAAAAACGAGAACCTTATTTTTGAAGCTGTCATCAAAGCTTATGCTATAGGGAACGATGTGGTCAATATCTACATAACCGGGCTCAAAAAGGCGGTTTATACTTATTGCTTTCTGGCTGTAGGGGCTTCTGCCATCCTGTTCTTCCCAAAGCTTTAGCTTAATTAAATCCATGCCGCTTGGATTTGACTTATGGAATTCTGTACGGATACGTTCCATAATACGCTCGTTTTTGGCTTGGTTTTCTTTGTTTGCTTTATAAATCTGAGTACGTTCGTCAAAGCCTTTGGACATTTCACGTGCTAATTCAATGTTAATATAAACCGGAGAACATTTTTGCTCTCTGATAATAGCGTTAATGACCTTGATGCTTTGAGCAATAGCTCGTCTTGCTACAGGACTGGTTATATCGTCCATCTCTTCCTTGTATGCAGGTAAAAGCTCAGTTTTTTGTGTGTTGGCATGACCTTTAAAATCATAACCGGCAGCAGCACATGCTTCGTTATAAATTTTACCTTCTTCAAGATAGGGATTTATTTTGCGTAAGGCTTTGAGAGAAAGATGGGCAAATTTTGATAAGCCGTTAATGCCAAGTAATGCATCAATAATTTTCTTTTCTAAGCCTAGTGCAGAAAGTTCTTCTGTACGTTTGTTGTCGCTTTTATATGTAGAAAGTATCTGACCTATATTGTCTAGTTGTTCTGTTGTAAGTTTCTGCATATCTTCTGCCAAGACTTTTTTGATTTGATGATAGGCTTGGAGAAAATTAAATTTTGTTTTCTTTTCTATTACGCTTACATCTTCGTTGTAGGTAATGGTATTGAACAATACCTTTTCGTCTAAGCCTAATGCCTTACGGATATGAGAATATCTCAAATCTGCTTTTTCATGTGCTAAAGCAATTATTTTTTTACGCTGCTCGTTATCAAGCGCGATAGATTTTCCTTCAAGCAATAAGCGCAAATGATTAACTTTTTGCAACAAGTTGAAGCGTTCAAAAGAATAGCTTGCTTTGGCTGCTCTATATTCATTCGGTTCAAAGGTACATTTGCCGATCATATTGGCTATCTGGTTGCCTGCATAGGGACTTGGTTCGCCGGGACCTTCATCAAATTGCCTTTGGCTTAAGAGAATAGATAAATATTTGTCTATAAAATCTTGAGTACAGATATCGTTGCCTAGAGCAAATTGCTTTTCAAGAATAGTTCTGGCTTCGGCAGCAATCATATCTCTATGCACTGTAGTAAGGTAGGTGCCGCCTTTATTGCGTTTGTATTTTGAGAACAAATCATCTTTATAAAACATTTCGCCTACAGTACGATAATGGTTTTCCTGCATGCGTTTTGTGTTTGCGGAAACTGCTTCCAAAAGCTGGCCTGCTTCCTTGTCGTTGGCATCAGATTTTCTGTTGGATTTAAAACCACGTCTTTGTGCGAGATGTAATAAAATTCGTGTAAGCTCTGCATTAGTTACAGAATAATCAAGGGCCTTTACACGTAATTCGTATACATCAGAAAGATTACCATCATATAAATGCAAAAGCTCATCTTTTGTTATAAGCTCGGTGTTAATCAAAAGATTTTTTATACGCTCCAAACGATGATGATGTCTGCGCAGGCGTCTGCGGACGCTGCGGGCTTCACGACGTGGCAAGGCTAAGGAGGCACCGTCCTTGGGATTTTCTGCTACGTCAAAGATACGCGAACCAAGGCGGATAATTCCCCACGGGTTTTCTTCGTGATCTAATGCTAAAACGGCATAGCCGACAGATGCAATTCCGATATCAAGGCCTATTGCATATTTCATTCTCAACATCCTTTCTTATTTGGGCGTGTAAAAAGATAACGCCCTGCCAGATGGCAGGGCGTTAGAGCTTTTCGGTGTGTTACCTTATCATAGTAACCCGATAATCCTTGGTATGGTATAAGGATTGATTTAAGTATAACACGTCTGCCTCAAATTGTAAATCTCAAAATAAAATATATTTTTATAATTCTAGATGAGGCTATATAAATCCTGCTATACTTATGAAAAATAACACAATATTTTAAGCGAAAATGAAAAACAAAAAGTTAAGATATTTCATAAAGAAACTCACCTGCTGGAACAAGAATATACTGTAATTAACAAAATACAGCAGGCAGTTCGCGACTTTAGCATTAAAAAAATTTTTACTTTGCTGTCGCCAGCATCAGCTTAATGCGGTTTTCCTGATTAACGCGGGCAGCGCTGGCATCGTAGTCCAGTGCTAAAATATTAGCCTCCTCGGCAATCTCCTTGATTTTGTTAATCATGCCGCGGCCGGCGATGTGATTAGGCAGGCAACCGAAGGGTTGGGCACAGATAATATTGGTGTAGCCGCTGTGCACCAGCTCCAGCATTTCGGCAGTCAGCAGCCAGCCTTCGCCCATATTGTTGCCGTAGCCGATAACGCCTTTAGCCATAGCCTTGGTTTCCTCATAGGTGGCGGGGGCGCTGAAGGGAGCGATACTGAGAGCCTGATGCAGGATGCCTTCCATATATTTTAAATACCACATAGCGCCCTTGTTGACACTGTATTTGAGCAGACTGCCACCGTAAAGCTTATAGTCCGTAAGATAAGTATCAACACAGTACATAATGAAATTCATCAGACCGGGCAGCATATATTCGCAGTTCTGACGCTGCAGGAAGGCTTCCAGATTGTTGTTGCCCAAAGCGGCATATTTGATGTAGATTTCACCGACAATACCGACCTTAGTTTTCTCCTTGTTGGTGATAGGCAAATCCGCAAATTCGTGCGCAATAGCCTTAGTAAGCTGCTTGATGGTACCTAAAGCCTGCGCCTTGCCACTCTTGAAGGCTTCGCTTAAGCGTGCCAGCCATTTTTGCGCCAGTCTGTCGGCAGCGCCGTGTACAACTTCGTAGGGACGTGTTTTATTCGTCAGGTACATCAGGGTATCGCCGTAAACAACGGCAGCCAAGAACTTATGCACCATGGATGCGTCCAGATGGAAGCCTGGCTGCTGCTCCAGACCGTTGACGTTGAGGCTGATGACAGGGATGTGCGTAAGGCCGGCTTTTTCCAAAGCCTTGCGCAGCAGATAGATATAGTTGGAGGCACGGCAGCCGCCACCGGTTTGGGTGATAATCAGCGCAGTGTGCTCCAAATCATATTTGCCGCTTTCCAAAGCGTTTATCAGCTGGCCGATAACCAGCAGTGCTGGATAGCAGATATCATTATTGACGTATTTCAGACCGGTTTCGATTACCTCGCGGCCGGTGTTGTGCAGAACCTCGGCTTTGTAGCCGCAGCTTACGAGTGCTGCCTGCAGCAGTGAAAAATGCATAGGCAGCATGCCGGGTACAAGTATAGTATGCGTTTTTTTCATATCCTCCGTGAAGGGGGTAAACTTAACGTTAGCTGCTGGTAGCATATGCAAATCTCCTTTAATTATTATCTATATCGAAAAGCTGGGCTGCGGAGAACAGACTGCGGATGCGGATTTTGGCAGCACCAAGGTTGTCGATATCGTCTATTTTTATTTGTGTATAGATGCGTCCTCGTTCTTCGAGGAGACGGCGGCATTCATCGGCCGTAATCGCATCGCAGCCGCAGCCGAAGCTTACAAGCTGAATCAGATGCATATCAGGATTTTGGGCAACATATTCGGCTGCTGCGTACAGGCGGCCGTGATAGGTCCACTGGTTGAGCACCTGCAGGTCGCGGTTGAGTTCCTTGGTCTTAATATGACTGCTTACGGCATCCTCGCTGACGAGGGCAGCACCCATGTTAGTAATCAGGCGGTCGATACTGTGGTTGACCTTAGGGTCGATGTGATAGGGACGGCCTGCCAGTACAACGATAGGCTTATGCTCTTCGCGTGCCTTGCTGATGATTTCCTGTCCTTTAGCCTTTACCTGCGCTTCATAGTCATAAAAGGCAGTAAAGGCAGCATCAACAGCCTTGCGGATTTCCTCCTTGGTGATATCCGGATAACCCTTGGCAAACATTTCCTGCAGCTTTTTGACCAGCTTCTTTTTATGGAGCAGGCCAAGATAATCATAGAAGAAATGTATCTCGGGCTTATTCAGATCACGGATATTGGCGTGCAGCACTTCGGGATAATAGGCTACGACAGGGCAATTATAGCAGTTTTCCGTACCCTGTTCATCTATATTATAGGTCATGCAGGGATAGAAGATATTGGTTATTCCCTGCTGCAGCAGCCATTTGATATGACCGTGCATCAGCTTGGCCGGATAGCAGACGGTGTCGCTGGGGATGGTTCCCTGACCAAGACGGTAAATAGTTTTGTCTTCAATCGGACTATGGACAACTTTGAAGCCCAGGCTAGAGAGTAAGGCATTCCAGAAGGGGAGCAGCTCATACATATTCAGGCCCATAGGTATACCCATAATGCCGCGTTTAGGAGTTTCGTTAACAGGCAATTCCTTGAGCAGCTGCAGCTTTTGACGGTACAGGTTCAGCTCATCCTTGGGTGCCATGTGGGTGATGGGACGCTCGCAGCGGTTGCCGCTGATAAAGCGTTTGCCGCCGGCAAAGGTGTTGACGGTGAGGTGGCAATGATTATTGCACAGGCCGCAGGTCATACCCTTGACGGTATGAACAAATTCACCCAGCTGTTGCAGGTTGAGCAGCGTTGTCTGATGCGGTGCGTCCTTGTAGCGGCGTTGTGCGTACAGAGCGGCACCGTAAGCTCCCATAAGGCCGGCAATATTGGGGCGGATAACGTTCAAATCCATTTCCTGCTCAAAGGCGCGCAGTACGCAGTCGTTGAGGAAGGTGCCTCCCTGAACTACGATATGCTTGCCGATGGCCTCCTTGCTGGCCGGACGGATAACCTTATATAAAGCGTTTTTGACAATACTGATGGACAGGCCGGCGCTGATGTTGGCAACGGAGGCACCGTCCTTCTGTGCCTGCTTAACGCTGCTGTTCATAAACACGGTGCAGCGGCTGCCTAAATCTACCGGCATATCTGCTTTAAGACCGATTTGCGCGAACTGCTCGGCTGTGTAGCCCAGAATTTCGGCAAAGGTCTGCAAAAAGCTGCCGCAGCCGCTGGAGCAGGCTTCGTTCAAAAAGATATTATCGATGGCACCGTTATGGATTTTCAGGCACTTCATATCCTGTCCGCCGATGTCCAGAATGAAATCTACCTCAGGCTCCAGATATTGGGCAGCATAAAAGTGTGCCATGGTTTCTACGATACCATAGTCAACACCAAAGCCGTGGCGAATCAGCTCTTCGCCGTAGCCGGTGACTGCACCTGCCAACAGGCGGCAGTGGGGATATTTTGTATAGAAATCGGTAAGATAATTGCGGACGGCAACAACAGGATTACCCTTGTTGCTTTGATAGAAGGAGTCAAGTAGCTTGCCATCAGGGCTCATAACAGCGATTTTAATGGTCGTGCTGCCGGAATCAATACCGATAAAGGCTTCGCTTGCCTCCGCAGGGGTGCCTATAGCGACACTTTCCTTAGAGTGACGCTTCTTAAAAACAGTATATTCGCCTTCGTTTTTAAACAGCGGCGGCAGATGTTCAAAGCTGTGCTGTGCTGCTGCTGCCTGCAGTTTTTCTGGCAGCGTGGTAAGGTCCACCTCGTGCTCGGCACAGAAGGCTGCACCCATTGCTACATAAAGCAGGCTGTTTTCCGGGCAGACACCTTTGATATTCAGAACACTGTCAAAGGCATCGCGCAGACAGCTCATAAAGGTGAGCGGTCCGCCAAGATACAACACATTGCCGCTGATGGGACGGCCTTTGGCAAGACCTGTGATGGCTTGGCTTGCTACAGCGTGGAAGATGCTGGCTGCCAAGTCGCTTTTTTCCGCACCCTGGTTGAGCAGCGGCTGGATATCGCTTTTGGCGAAAACGCCGCAGCGGCTGGCAATGGTGTAGGTGTTCTGTGCCTGCTGTGCCAGCTCGTTCATCTGGGGTGTTTCGACATTCAGCAGGGAAGCCATCTGGTCGATAAAGGCACCGGTGCCTCCGGCGCAGCTGTCGTTCATACGTGCGTCAAAATGGCGGCCTAAGAAGAGGATTTTGGCATCCTCGCCACCTAATTCGATGACGGCGTCGGTTCCTGGATTGAGCTTTTCAGCGCAGATTTTTTCCGCAAAAACCTCCTGTACGAATTGCAGGCCGCAGCTGTCCGCTATACCGATACCACCGCTGCCGCTGATGGCCAGACGTGCGCTATGCAGTGTAGGGAATTTAGTCATCAATTCTTTATGTAGGGCCAGAATTTTTTCTGCTATCTGGCTGTAATGTCTTTCATATTTATGGAATAGCAGATTGCCTGCATCGTCCAGTACGGCGATTTTAATTGTGGTACTGCCAACATCTAATCCTATCTGCATAGTAACCTCCTGCGAATATGACTTTCAGACTGGTGCCTGATGCCTGTTCACATTCTTTTTTATAATCTAGGCTGAAAATTCCTCAGTCTATATTGTAATACTTTAGCTGTAATTAGTAAAAGGTGCCAACAATATTTAAAGTAAAAAAAGTGTGAAACCTTGTGGTTTACTTTTATTGTGTTCAATATGTAGCATATATTTGCTAAGCATGTACATGATAAAAAACTTTTTAGTAATAAATATAATAAAAAACCGTAAAGCCATATGTGGCTCTACGCATAACAAAAGGACTGTGCTAAGACTGTAGCAGTCGGAAGCGCAGTCCTTGCTTATCTAAATTATAGCAAAGATTTTGTGAAAAAGTTGTGATTTTATAAGTGTATTAATATAGGCTTGTAATGATAAGGCTGTTGTAATTATATTATTGTTTTAGGCGAGTAGGGGTTGCAGTACTTCGAGTAAATTTACTCAAGTACGATTTACTGAAGTATACTTGAGTAAATTCATAAGCGCATATGAGAAAGTGCGGATTAATTATGTACGTACTCTGTTAGCTTAACAATGCTTTTACGCAAAAGAAAAGCATACAGACTATGTTGAGCAGTAGTCTGTATGCTTGCTGTTGCTTTATAAGCTTTAGAATGTTCCCTGAACAAGCTGGGCAATGTTTTTGGAATGATCGGATACACGCTTCATATTAATCAGCAGCTCCATCATAACAAAGCCTGCAGTCGGATTGCAGATGTGCTCGTTAAGGCGCGTAATATGATTTTTGCGTATTTCCTTCTGGTATTGCTTAACCTCACGGCACAGACGCACAGCGTCCTCCGCAATAACCTTATCATTTTTCTCCAGCGCTTCCAGCGCACGTCCAGAGGCACGCAGTACCATTTCGCTGAGCTGCAGCAGTTCTGCCTTAGCTTCATCGGAGAAAACTACATCCTCCTCAACAAGCTTACGTGCGCGTTTAGCCAATGTTTCACCATGGTCACCGATACGTTCGATATCCGTGCAGGCGTGCAAAAGACCGGTGTGGCGTGTCGTCAGGCTTTCGCTCATTTCAGAGGAGCTCATCTGCGTCAGATAGTCGGTAATATCTCGCTCCAACGCATCGACAACAGGCTCGTGCTCCAAAACGTATTTTACCTTGTCGGCATCAAAGCTTTGAATAGCCTCCATGCCAAGACGCACGTCCTTACGTGCCAGCTCGCCCATACGCACAACCTCTTTGACAGCAAGGCTGATAGCGATAGAGGGAGTGTTCAGCATGTTTTTGTCAAGATAAACAGGGCGCATGGAGATGATTTCTGCCTTGCCGGGCACAATCTTTTCTACCAGCTTGATGAAAGGGTTAACAAAGGGCATAAAGAGCAGCGTGTTCAAAATGTTGAACGCCGAGTGCGCATTCGCAATCTGGCGTGCGATATCATTGGCAGGTGAAACGATTAATACGAACTTGATGAAGAACGGCATCAAGATTACGAAAATTATACTGCCGATAACGTTGAACATTACATGGGCTGCAGCTACACGCTTAGCCGTAAGGTTAGCACGCAGCGAAGCGAGTACGGCAGTAATACAGGTACCGATATTGTCGCCGAGCAGTACAGGAATCGCACCCTCCAGCGGAATAAGTCCCTGACCGGCCATGGCGATAAGAATACCGATGGTAGCACTGCTGGACTGAATCAGCACAGTCATAATCATACCGATGCCGATGCCCAGCAACGGATTGCTGGAGAAAACCTCGATGAAATGCACAAAGCCGGGATAGTTACGCAGAGGCATAACCGCCTTGCCCATCATATCCATGCCCAGCATCAGAATACCGAAGCCCAGCATAACCTGACCAAGATATTTTGTGCGGCTTTTTCTCGCCAGCAGCTGCATCAAAAAGCCGATGAAGATTAAAATCGTGATATAATCGGAAAGCTTGAAGGCGATGAGCTGTGCCGTCATAGTAGTACCGATGTTGGCACCCATGATAATGCCGAAGCCCTGCTTCAGTGTGAGCAGGCCCGCATTTACCAGGCCTACGGTCATAACGGTGGTAGCACCGCTGGCCTGCAGTACTGCAGTAACAACCGCGCCTAACAGAATACCCATGGCGAGCACGCCGGTCATGGCCTCCAAAATCTTTTGCAGCTTGGCGCCGGCAGCCTTTTGCAGACCGTCGCCCATCAGCTGCATGCCATACATAAATAAGGCGATACCGCCTAAAAATGCTAAGAAATAAGCAAGCATAAAAAATAAGTCCCCTTTTTTTAGTTTATATGCATCTATTATTGCTGTAAAAACAGCATTCTATATTTATTATACTCGAAAAACTGGGATGTTAAAAGTGCGTAAAGAACTTTACATAAATTTTACATTAATCAAAATGCTTTCAAAGCAAAAAAATACACCGCACATTTCGCACGGTGCGGTGTATTTTAAGGAGAGGTGTATGATGAAAAGATATGTTTAGGAGAGTTGCTTTATAAGAGTCATGGCTTCATCTACCGAAAGCGTGCTGCCGACAGCAACTAATTTTTCGTCGATGACTAAAGCGGGGAAGGCCATCACTCCATAGGCCACTACCTTTTGGAATTCGGAAACTTTTTCAAACTCAGCCTTAACCTTGAGCTTCTTTAAAGCAATAGCAGTATTCTGCAGCAGCAGCTCTGCCTGCTTAGTCATGGGGCCAAGAATTTTAACGTGCATTGAAATCACCTTTCTTTGCTTGCCTTGTTCAATAGGTTCCTTTCATCCTCAAGTATTATTATAACAAACATATATGACAAAGGTAGGTGTAATCTGTGAATTAATTTAGAAACCTTTATCTGATTACTTTAAAATTACTTTTAAGAAGGATTTCAGACGTTCGTTTTTGGGGTTAACGAAAATTTCCTCCGGACTGCCCTGCTCCTGCACATGGCCGTCAGCCATGAAAACAACCTTGGTGGCAACTTCACGGGCAAAGCCCATTTCATGCGTTACGACTACCATGGTCATTTTTTCGTCGGCCAGCTCGCGCATGGTGCGCAAAACCTCACCGGTCAGCTCCGGGTCCAGAGAAGAGGTAGGCTCGTCAAAAAGCATAATGGCGGGCTTCATTGCCAAGGCGCGGGCGATAGCTACGCGCTGCTGCTGTCCGCCGCTGAGCTTGCGCGGATAAACGTCGCGCTTTTCGGAAAGGCCAACCTTTGCCAGCAGAACCTCTGCTTCCTTGATAACTTCTGCTTTATCGCGCTTTTGTACGTTGACAGGCGCTTCAATCAGATTTTCCAGAACAGTCATATGCGGAAAAAGGTTGAACTGCTGGAATACCATGCCCATTTTGCAGGCGATGCGGCGGACATCATTGTTCTTGACATATTCCGTACCACCGGAGGTTTCACGGCACAGCTCTTCGCCGTCGATGGTGATACTGCCTTTATCGATTGTTTCCAGCTTGTTTAGGCAGCGCAGCAGGGTGCTCTTGCCACCGCCGGAAGGGCCGATTACGGCAACAACCTCGCCCTCATTTACTTCAAGGTCAATGCCCTTTAGTACTTCGAGGTTATTGAATTTTTTCCAGATATTGGTTGCTTTGATTTTAGTAGTCATAGTGGTTACTCCTCCTATTGGTCATATCTGGAGAAGCGTTTTTCCAGACGTTCAAAAACAATGGTTAAAATCAGAGTTGCCAGCAGGTAGAAGACAGCAGCAACGATGAAGGGGGTAATAGAAAAGTCACGCTGTACCAGATTGCGTGCGGTACGCATCAGATCGTTCATTGCCAGGACGTATACCAGGGAGGTATCCTTTACCAGAGTAATGGTTTCGTTGCTGATAGGCGGCAGAATGATGCGGATAACCTGCGGCAGAATAATGCGGCGCATGGTCTGCACATAGTTCATGCCCAGAGTGTGCGCTGCTTCGTATTGGCCTGCAGGAATTGCCTGGATGCCGGCACGGAAGATTTCGCAGAAGTAGGCAGCGTAGTTCAAAACAAAGGCTACGATGGCTGATTCAAAGTCCGGCAGGCGAATGCCTACGGACGGCAGTACGAAGTAAACGAAGAAAATCTGCAGCATCAGCGGGGAACCGCGCAAAATCCAAACGTAGCCGCCTATGAGGGCCTGCAGGGGTTTAATGCCGGAAACACGGCCGAGGCTGAGCAAAATGCCCAACGGAATGCTCAGTACGATGGTGATAATAAAAACTTGAAATGATACCAGGCAGCCATCCATCATCTGAGGGATGATATTTAAAACGTAATCCATAAATTATTTCTCTCCATATAATTATAATATGGGCTGCCGCTAAATGCGACAGCCCTCAAGTGATAACAAATTAATATTTTGTGATATCTGCGCCCATCCATTTTTCGGAAATCTTTTTGCAGGTACCATCTTTTTTCATTTCATCCATAGCTTTGTCGATGCGGTCTTTGAAGTCTTTGTCGTCCTTACGGAAGGCAATTGCTACAACCTCATCGCCCATGGTCTGTTCAAGAATTCTGTAGGCACCGGGTTTCTTTTTGTCATAATAGCCGCGAGCAAGAACTGCGTCTACGATAGCAGCATCAACACGTTTGTTGTCTATTTCCATGTAAATAGCTGCGAAGTCGGGATATTTGCGAACTTCCTTCATGGAAGCTGCCAGCTCTTTGTGTGCAGGCTGCTCGAGCAGGTAGGAGCCTGTGCTGTCATCCTGTACCGCTACGATTTTACCCTTTAAATCTTCGAGGGTTTTAATCGGAGAATCCTTAGGAACAACAACCAGCTGAGAGTTGTTGATGTAAGGCTTGGACATGCCATATACCTTTTCACGCTCCGGGTTAACGGTGAAGCAGTTCCAGATAGCGTCAATGCGTTTGGATTTGAGCTCTGCTTCCTTTGCACCCCAGTCGATTGGTTTAAATTCTACTTCCATGCCGGCACGCTTGCAGGCTTCGCGTGCAAGGTCGATATCCATGCCGACGATTTCATTCTTTTCATTGCGGTAACCCATAGGAGCGAAGTTATCGTCCAGACCGATTACCATTTTTTTCGGGCCGTCGCTGCCGCAGCCGGCAACCATCATGAGCATCATCATCAGGCCCATTACTAAAGCTACTAATTTTTTCATTTTTCACACCTCATTTGTTAATTAGCATTTAACTATGTACCCATTATACTTTAGTATGCTAAATTTGTAAAGTGCTAAACGCGAAATTTTTTTAGAAATTCTATTAGTGTAAGAAAAGCTCCCACAGAAGTCTGCGGGAGCTTTTGTGCTATGCTTTGATAAATCAGAATGCCGGAGTAATGGAACCTTTGAAGTGATCCTCGATGAATTTTTTGTTTTCAGCGGAGGTGTAAATCTTCTTCAGCTGTTCCATACGCGGATCCTTTTCGTTAGCCTTGGTGGTTACGAAGATGTTAACAAACGGGTTATCGGCGCGTTCAACCAGCAGACTGTCCTTAGACGGATTCAACTTGGCAACCAGTGCATAGTTGGCATTGATTACGGCAATATCAAGGTCGCCCATTGCTTTAGGAATAGAAGCGGCGTCCAACTCTTGGATTTTATAGTTTTTCGGATTTTTGGTGATGCTTGCTACAGAGGTGGAAACATCGTTTTTATCCTTAACTTCGATGAAGCCTTTGTCAGCCAGAACCAGAAGTGCGCGAGCACCGTTGGACGGATCGTTAGGAATGCCGATGGTTGCACCTGCCGGGATATCCTCAACCTTTTTGTATTTGGTGGAATAGATAGCCATCGGGAAGTTTACGGTTTTGAAAGCTTCAACCAGCTCGAATTTAGGCTCTTTTTTCAGAGTTGCTGCCAGATACGGAGCATGCTGCATGGAGTTGGCAAACAGCTCGCCCTGTGCCAGGGATACGTTCGGGGTTACATAGTCGGAGAATTCGACAACTTCGATTTTCAGGCCTTGTTTTTCAGCCAGCTTTTTAACGTTGTCCATGATTTCAGCGTGCGGACCTGCGGTTACGCCGATTTTAACAGGTGCGTTCGGGTCAGCCTTTTTGTCGGCTGCCTTGTTGTCACCGCCGCAGCCTGCGGCGATGATGGTCAGTGCGCAGAGCGCAACGGTGAGTAAAAGTTTGGTAATTTTCTTCATAAGTTGTTCCTCCCTAAAATAATGGTGGTCTGCTGTCAGACAGCAGCGGCTTTTTTCTTTATTACGTCGATGAAACTCGCTTCATCGTTGTAAATCCTCATTTGGCCTGTAGATTACAGTTTGGTTTTGTTAAGCTTTTTGGATGCGTAATCGCCTAAGGACTGCATTGCCTGTACCATGACGATGAGCACGACAACGGTGGCAATCATAACATCCATCTGGAAGCGCTGGTAGCCGTAGCGGATTGCCAGGTCACCAAGACCGCCGCCGCCTAAGGTGCCGGCCATTGCGGAGTAGCCGATTAAGCTGATGATTGCAAGCGTTACACCAAGTACGATGGAATGCATTGCTTCGGGAAGCAGTACCTTAGTGATAATCTGCATCGGGCTTGCACCCATAGCCTGAGCTGCTTCGATAATGCCGGGGTTGATTTCCAGCAGAGAAGATTCAATGATACGTGCAATGAACGGTGCTGCGGAAATAGTCAGCGGCACGATTGCTGCGGTAGTACCGATGGAAGAGCCGACAATCATACGTGTCAGCGGAATAATTGCTACCATTAATATAATGAAAGGAGTGGAACGGGTTGCGTTGACAATCGCGCCCAGAATAGTGTTAAGCGGTTGGTTCGGCAGAATGTGGTCCTTGCGGGTTACGGTAAGGATTACGCCCAGCGGAATGCCGATTAAAGTGGAAAGTGCGGTAGAAGCGAAAACCATGTAGCAGGTTTCCCAAAAGGATTTTATTAAAAGGTCAATCATATCAGGACTCATAGCCAATTACCTCCGTTTTCAGATGCTGTTGATGCAGATATTCCAATGCATTTTTAATGCGCTCGCGGTCGCCGGAAATCTCAATCAGCAGGGTGCCGAAGAGGACATCCTTCAGCTGGTCGGTATTACCGGAAATAATGCTTACGTCAACATCAAAATGTTTTACCATGCCGGAAATAATAGGCTCGCTGGCACTGTCACCGATGAAGGAGATACGTACCAGCAGCTTGCTGCCTTCTGTATAGGTATCGCTTAATTTCATCTGTTTAACGATATCAGGCAGCTCGGCGTTGATAACGCTCTTGGTAAATTCCTTGGTAGTGGGGTGCTGCGGATTGGTGAAAACGTCAATCATCGGGCCTTCTTCAATGATGTCGCCGCTTTCGATAACAGCAACGCGGTCACAGATAGTTTTTACAACCTCCATCTGGTGTGTAATCAGCACGATGGTAAGATTCATCTTTTTGTTGATGTCCTGTAGCAGATGCAGAATAGATTTGGTAGTCTGCGGGTCGAGGGCGCTGGTTGCTTCGTCGCACAGCAGTACCTTAGGATTGCTTGCCAGGGCGCGGGCAATGCCTACACGCTGTTTCTGACCGCCGGACAACTGGCTGGGATAGTAGTTGGCACGGCTTTCCAACTGTACCAGCTCCAGCAGAGGACGTACGCGCTTGTCGATTTCGCTCTTGCTCAGACCTTGGATTTCCAGCGGAAAAGCGATGTTATCATAAACAGTACGGCTTGCCAGCAGGTTGAAGTGCTGGAAAATCATGCCGATGCTTTGACGTGCTTTACGCAGCTGTGCTTCGCTCATGGCGGTCAGCTCCTGGCCGTCAACGAATACCTTGCCTGCAGTCGGTTTTTCCAGCATGTTGATGCAGCGCACCAATGTGGATTTGCCGGCACCGGAAAGACCGATGATACCGAAAATTTCGCCAGCCTTGATGCTCAGGCTTGTTTTGTGCAGAGCATGTATGTCGCCGGCTTTGCTGTAGTAGGTTTTTTCTACATTAACTAGTTCTATCATTCTTGTGTTCCTTTCTAATGTGACCGCAAGTTTCAGCAGTCATTATTTTAGTGTGAGAGATTATTTTCCAATAGAAGTCAGCGGATGCTTCTTATGAGTCGCATTCTTTGGTGTACGTCCGCTGTCGGAATCGACGGCCGACGTAAAAAAAATCCTTCACCGGCACGGTGAAGGATACTTTGCATCTGTAATCTTCATCTGCCGGAATTATCCGTTGGAATTGGCACCGTTCACTGATGTGTGGTTGCCGTAGCTTCATCGGGCCAGTCCCTCAGCTACTCTTGATGAAATCTCTGTTAAGTTTGAATGAAATAATCATACATCTATTTTAGGATATTGTCAACAGTTTTGCGTAAAATTTACTAAAAAACTGTAAAGCTGTAAAGCTGCGTCCAATGGATTTCAGGAATTGCTCAAATTATATCAAAATACTAGGTAATTGTAAAGGGAAATGCGAAATTTTTTACAAAACCTGCGGAAAAAAGATTTTTTGTAAATTTTTCTTGACTTTCACGAGATAAAGTATTAAAGTATTTTACGAGTTAGTGAGTTAAAGTACTATCGTTATATGCACGTAACGCACAGGAGGAAACTAAAAAATGGCAGCAAATATTCATGATCATTTAACAGACCAGTTATTTAAAGCGATTCTCAGCTTAAAGGATGAGGAGCAATGCTATAAATTTTTTGAAGATATCTGTACTATCAGCGAGCTTAAGGCAATGGCACAGCGCCTGGAGGTAGCGCGTATGCTGGATGAGGGCTGTATCTACGAAACAATCGTAGAGAAAACCGGTGCCAGCACCGCAACCATCTCGCGTGTTAAGCGTTGTCTTGTTTACGGCGCGGATGGTTATAATTCTGTTATGCAAGTTATAAAAGAGGGGAAGAAAGAAGATGACTAATAAGGTATATCAGGTTCCCTACGGAACCAAGGATATTCTGCCGGGAGAGATGAAGACACGCCGCGGAATCGAAAATGCGATTATCAATGTTTTTGACAAATGGGGCTATGATGAGGTAAAAACACCCGATTTTGAATATGTTGATACCTTCGGCGCTGCCGGTGCCAAAGGGGACTTCCGTTTTTTTGACCGCAGCAATAATCTGCTGGCGCTGCGCAATGATATGACGGCACCGATTGCCCGCCTGACAGCGACGCGCCTGCAGGGCGGCGAAAAGATCAAACGTCTTTGCTATCTGGCAAATCTTTACCGTTATGAAGAAATTCAAGCAGGACGGCAATGCGAATTTGAGCAGGCCGGTGTAGAAATGCTGGGTGCCAGCGGCGCTGCTGCCGATGCCGAGGTTATCGTGCTGGCAGCCGAAGCATTGCAGGCTGCAGGCTTGCAGAAGTTCGCTATCAGCCTGGGTCACGTTGATTTTATCAACGGCCTGGCGGAGGAAGCGGGCTTTGATGCTGCTCAGCTGCAGCAGCTGAAGGATTGCCTGCGCCGTCATGATGCAGTGGGCATGCAGCAGATGGCAGATGCGATGGAAAATATCCGTCCGGAAATCAAGCAGCTTTTTGCCGATTTCCTCTTCCTGCAGGGTGGCGTAGAGCTTTTGGACAAGGTTGCTGCAATAGTAACTAACGCTAAGTGCCAAAGCGCGCTGAATGATTTGCGCAAAATCTACAAGCTGGTGGAGGCTTACGGTGCCGCAGGCTATCTGAGCTTTGACCTTGGCTTATATCGTTCTTTGGATTATTACACGGGTATGCTTTTTGAAGTGTATCTGCCGGAAATGGGTTATCCGGTGGCAGGCGGCGGCCGCTACGACAAGATGATGCAGCGCTTCGGCCTGGAATGCCCGGCAACAGGCTTTGCCGTCGGCGTGGACCGCGTACTGCTGGCTTTGGAGCGCAACGGCGTTGTTACCAATAACCGCACCTGGGATGTACTGGTAGCTTGGAGCGAAGGCAAGCTGCCGGAGGCAATTGCCAAAGCGACAGCATTGCGCCGCGAAGGTCGCAGCGTGAAGCTGCTGACCGAGGCTGCGGACCTGCAGGGAGCAGCGCTTGCTGTAAAGGAATATGGCTGTAAATCGTTAGTATATGTAGAATAAGCTTAAAGAAAAACATTAGACGCATTAAGCTTATAGCTGGGAAATATAGAGGGGTATTTTTATGGACGAATACATTACTATAGCTTTGCCGAAGGGCAAGCTGTTCGATAAGTCTGTACGCCTGCTGGCGAAGGTAGGCTACAGCGCCGAAAACGTTACTGAGGATTCCCGCAAGCTGGTAATCAGCAACGAGGAAACCAAGGTACGCTTCATTATTGCCAAAACTGTTGATGTGCCGACATATGTTGAATACGGTGCGGCAGATATCGGCATCATTGGCAAGGATGTGCTGCTGGAGCAGGATAAGGACGTAGTGGAGCTTTTGGATTTGGGCTTTGGCCGTTGCCGCCTGATGATGGCAGTGCCTGAGGCTAAGCGACGCGCTAAGCTGACGGATTACGCTCACCTGCGGGTAGCAACGAAGTATCCTAACTGCGCCAAGGATTATTTCAATAAACTGGGCATTCAGACAGAAATCGTTAAGCTCAACGGCTCGATTGAGCTTGGACCTATCGTGGGCCTGAGCGAAATGATTGTAGATATAGTAGAAACAGGGCGCACCCTGAAAGAAAATAAACTGGCGGAGGTTGATTCTATTTTTACCGCTACTGCCAGACTGATTGCCAACCGCGCCAGCTTCAAGCTGAAATTTGCGCGCTTGCACAAGCTGGTTGAGGATTTACGTATTGTTTTAAATGAGGAGGATAAATAAAATGCAGGTTACAGACGCAAGAAAGATGAGCGCAGCAGAGATTGCTGCTTTAATGAAGAAGAAGGCTTTTGACGAGGTGGAATTATCTCCGCGTATTCAGGCAGGCACGGATGCTATGTTCGGCAGACACATGACGGCGGCGCAGGTTGTTGAGCAGATTGTTGCTGATGTACGCAAGAACGGTGACGAAAGCCTTTTTTACTACACCAAGCTGATTGACCGCGTAGAGCTGACACCGGAAAATATCCGTGTAACCGAGGAAGAATTTGCGGAAGCGGAAGCTGTTGTCAAACCGGAAGTGAAGGCTGCTTTGGAGCGTGCCATCGCCAATGTTATGAAGTTCCATGAGGAGCAGATGCCGAAAACCTGGCTCACGAACCGTCCTTATGGTTCAATGCTGGGCCAAAAGGTTATCCCGGTTGATTCCGTCGGTATTTATGTTCCCGGCGGCACTGCTGCTTATCCTTCGTCTGTAATGATGAATGCCTGCCCGGCAAAGGTAGCAGGCGTTCCCCGCATTGTGATGGCTGTACCGCCCGGAAAGGACGGCAAGGTTAATCCGAACGTACTGGTAACGGCAAAATTAATCGGCGTTACCGAAATTTATAAAATGGGCGGCGCACAGGCGATTGCTGCGCTGGCCTTTGGCACCGCAACCGTACCGAAGGTAGAAAAAATTACCGGCCCCGGCAATATCTTCGTAACTTTGGCTAAAAAAGCCGTTATCGGTCACGTTGATATTGATATGCTTGCCGGCCCGAGCGAAATCTTGATTGTAGCAGATGACAGCGCTAACCCGACCTATCTGGCAGCAGACCTTCTGAGCCAGGCAGAGCATGATCCGCTGGCCTGCGCTATCCTGATTACCGACAGCGAGCGTGTAGCTAATGCTGTGGGCGAGGAAATCGAAGTACAGCTGGCACAACTGCCGCGTAAGGAAATCGCCGGTACCTCACTGCAGCAGGCAGGCAAGATTATCCTTGCCAAGGATATGCCTACCGTTATCGAAATGACTAACCTTTCTGCACCTGAGCACTTGGAAATCATGACTAAGGCACCGTTTGAAATTATGCCGTATATCCGTAATGCCGGTGCTATGTTCCTGGGTGCTTATTCACCGGAACCGCTGGGCGATTACTATGCAGGACCGAACCACGTTCTGCCTACCGGCGGTACGGCGAAGTTTTATTCCGTATTGAACGTAGAAACCTTCATGAAGAAAACAAGCATTATTGCCTACACTGCTCCGGCACTTTTGGCCGCTGCCGACGATATTATTACCTTGGCTGAGGCGGAGGGCCTGCAGGCTCATGCCAACGCTATCCGTAAACGTGTGGGTAAATAAGGAGGCAGAAAATGAGTAGCTTTACTGTTCGCCAAAGTATCGAGGCGATAGAGGAATATGCCGTAGAAAGTGTGGCTGCGGATATTATTGTTAATGCCAACGAAAGTAATTATCCACTGCCGCAGGAGATTGCGGAAAAAATTACCCAACGCACCGCACGCTTTCCTTTTAACCGTTATCCGCCGATTAAATCGGAAAACCTGTGCGAAGTGATTGCCAAAGAGCTGGATGTGGATATTGACTGTGTAAAAATCGGCAACGGCTCCAGTGAGCTGTTGGAAAAGGCCTGCTATGTTTTTGGCGGGCCGGGCAAAAAGATTGCCGTACCTTGGCCGTCATTTTCCATGTACGGCGAGTACGCTGCCCTTTCCGACAGCGAGGAGGTGCGCTATCCGCTGACAGCCGAAGGCTTTGTTGATGCTGACAGCGTTATCAGCTTTTGTAAGGAGCAGCAGCCTTCTCTGTTGATTGTCTGCAATCCGAACAACCCGACAGGCAACTATAACAGCCTGGCAGCTATGGAAAAAATTCTCGCTAATGTAGATTGCCCTGTTATTATGGACGAGGCCTATATGGAATTTGCCGATGGCAAGGAGCTGGCACCGAATGATTTGCGTCCGATGCACAAGCTGTGGCTGGTAGCAGGCTCTACTTTGAGCTTGGTCGGACGCTATAGCAATCTGATGGTTTTTCGCACCTTTTCCAAGGCCTATGGGCTGGCAGGTCTGCGTTGCGGTTACGCAGTGGGTGCGCTGGGGCTGGTGCGTCAGCTGGGCAAGGCTTTGCTGCCGTATCATGTAAATGCCTTTACGCTGATGGCAGCCAAAACTGTTTACGAAAACAAGGAGCTGTATAAGGAGCGCATCAAAACAATCCGTGAGGAACGCGATAAATTTGCGGACTGCCTGAAAGCCTTAGGCTTTAGGGTATGGCCGACGGCAACTAATTTTGTTACCTTCCGTGCGGAGGGAGAACTGATGCAGCAGCTTGCCAAGGCTTATGCGGCGAAATTTAGCGAAAGACTGCCGGAGCAGGCTGCCGGAGGTAAGCTGATCTTTAAATATCTTTTGGCCAACAGTATTCTGGTGCGTGATTTCAGTACGCATCCGGTGCTGCAGGGCTGCCTGCGTATCACCATCGGCTTACCTGAAGAAAACAAGCAGATTATTGCTAAAATCACCGAGCTGTGTGCGGAGGTAAAAGCATGAGAAGCGGTAATGTAGAAAGAAAAACACTGGAAACAGGCATCAGCGCCGAATGGTGTCTTGATGGCAGCGGTAGCTGCGAAATTAATACAGGCATCGGCTTTTTTGACCATATGCTGACGCTTTTGGCTAAGCACAGCTTCAGCGACCTGGTGATGCATGCTGTTGGTGATCTGGATGTTGACAGCCATCATACGGTGGAGGACTGCGGTATTGTACTTGGTCAGGCACTGAAGGAGGCTGTGGGCGATAAAGCAGGCATTCACCGTTACGGCAACTGCTTTTTGCCGATGGATGAGGCGCTGGTGCAGGTGTGCCTTGATTTCAGCGGCCGTCCGTATCTTGTTTTTGATGCGGATATTCCTAAGGTACAGCTTGGCATTTACGATGCCGAAATGACGGAGGAATTCTTCCGTGCTTTGGCAATGCAAGCAGGCCTCACGCTGCACATCCGCGTGCTTTACGGCAAGAATACGCATCACATCATCGAAGCGATTTTCAAGGGCTTTGCCAGAGCCTTGGCCGAGGCAGTAGCATTTGACAGCCGTGTGCATGGTGTTATGAGCAGCAAGGGGACACTTTAATGCGTGTTATAAAGCACCGGCTGCATCACACGTGTGTTGAGTTAGCATGAGGGAAAATATATGAGTAAAAAAATAACGATTATAGATTATGGCATGGGCAATCTTTACAGCGTACAGAATGCGCTGCGTTCTATCGGCGCGGAGCCTGTGGTGACAAGCGATGCTGCTGTGATTGCGCAGGCTGAAAAAATTCTGCTTCCGGGTGTAGGTGCCTTTGGCGATTGCATGGCAAACCTGGAAAAGTCAGGCCTGATTCCCGTGATTATGGACAGCCTGCATAGCGGCAAGCCTTTTCTCGGCATCTGCCTGGGCATGCAGCTTTTATTTGAGGGCAGTGACGAAGCGCCGGGAGTTAAGGGCCTGGGCTTTTTCAAAGGTCAGGTGCGCTTGCTGCATACCGAGCTGAAGATTCCGCATATGGGCTGGAATAAGCTGGAGTTGCGTAGTCCGTCCCCGCTCTTAGAGGGTGCGGAGGGTGAATACGTTTACTTTGTGCACAGCTTTCATGCGGAGCCGGAGGACAGAAGCATTATTACCTCGGTCTGTGACTATGGCATGGAGGTTACTGCTTCCGTAGGACGCGGTAAGGTACAGGCCTTCCAGTTCCATCCGGAAAAGTCGAGCAGAGTCGGCATGCGCCTGCTGAAAAATTTTGTTGAATTATGAGGGGAAAATTATGATTATATATCCTGCAATAGATATCTGCGGCGGACGCTGTGTGCGTCTGACGGAGGGACGCTTTGATGCGGAAACTGTTTTTGCCGATGACCCGGCGGAGATGGCTGCCAAGTGGGCGGCCTGCGGTGCCGAATGGCTGCATCTTGTTGATCTTGACGGTGCGCTTGCCGGCGATGGCAAAAACCTGCCTGTGATTGAACGCATTCTTAAAACTGTAAAAATTCCTGTCGAGCTTGGCGGCGGTATCCGCAATCTGCAGGCAGTAGAAAAGCTTTTGGAGCTGGGTGTGGAGCGCCTGATTTTGGGCAGCGCTGCCGTAAAGAATCCTGAGCTTGTCAAAGAGGCCTGCACCAAATATCCCGGACATATCGCTGTAGGCATTGATGCGAAAAATGGTGATGTAGCTATCGAAGGCTGGGGCGAGGGCAGCGGCGTTGCCGCAACCGAGCTGGCCAAAAAAATGGCGGACTACGGCGTGGCAACAATTATCTTTACCGATATCAGCCGTGACGGTATGCTCAGCGGTGTAAATTCCGAAGCGACAGCGGCGCTGGCGCGTGCCTGCGGCGTACCGATTATTGCCAGCGGCGGTGTAGCTTCGCTCGATGATATCCGCAACGTAAAAAAATACGAAAAGGATGGCGTAGCAGGCTGCATTATCGGTAAGGCAATTTATACCGGTGCCGTTAATCTGCCGGACGCTTTAAAAATTGCTGCGGCAAAGGAGGAATAAGATGCTTACGAAGAGAATTATTCCTTGTCTTGATGTTAAGGAAGGACGTGTTGTTAAGGGCACGAACTTTGTCGGTCTGCGTGATGCCGGTGACCCGGTGGAGCGTGCGGCGGCTTATGATGCCGAGGGTGCCGATGAGCTTGTTTTCCTTGATATTACTGCGACCTTTGAGGAGCGCAAGGCGATGCTGGATGTTATCAGCAGAACTGCGGCCAAGGTTTTTATGCCGCTGACAGTCGGCGGCGGTATCAGCAGCGTTGAGGATATCAAAAATGCATTACGTGCCGGTGCGGATAAAACCTCGCTGAATTCCGCAGCGGTAAAAAATCCGCAGCTGATTGCCGACGGCGCCAAACTGTTTGGCAACCAGTGCATTGTTCTCGCAATTGATGCACGTAAATGCGGTGAGAACAAGTGGGAGGTTTATGTGCAGGGCGGGCGTAAGCCGACGGGCTTTGATGCTGTGGAATGGGCAAAAAAAGGCGTAGCGCTCGGTGCCGGAGAAATCCTGCTGACAAGTATGGATGCCGACGGCACGAAAAACGGCTATGACATTGCTCTGACGAAGGCCGTGAGCAGTGCCGTAAATGTGCCTGTTATCGCCAGCGGCGGTGCAGGTAAGCTGGAGGATTTCTATGATGTGCTGACAGAAGGTGGCGCTGACGCTGTGTTGGCGGCCTCTGTTTTTCACTATAAAACCTTCACCATTAAGCAGGTGAAGGAGTATCTGCGTTCTCGAGGTATAGAGGTGAGGTTATAATGCAGATCGATATTTCTAAAATCAAATTTGACAGCAGAGGTCTTGTGCCTGCTGTTGTTGTAGATGTACGCACGAACGATGTTGTTATGCTGGCGTACATGAATGAGGAGTCATTGCTCAAAACATTAGAAACAGGTTATACCTGGTTCTGGAGCCGCAGCCGTCAGGAGCTGTGGAACAAGGGCGCAACTAGCGGCAATCTGCAGAAGGTTGTGGAGCTATTCTACGACTGCGACGGTGACGCGCTGCTCGTAAAGGTAGAGCAGCAGGGAGTAGCTTGCCATACAGGTGAATATTCCTGCTTCCATAATCCGCTGTGGCATACGTCCAATTTGCCGGTGCCTGAGGTAGAAGGCCTGCCGAAGGTTATCAGTGAGCTGTACCGCATGATTTTGTACAAGCGTCAGGCTGATGATGCGGAGATGAAATTCCTCATGAGCGGCAGTCAGGATAAGCTGCTGCAAAAGCTGGGCAACGAAATTACGGAAACGATTATCGCGTCCAAAAACGGCGAAAAGGATAAGGTACTGCACGAAATGGCAGATTTGTGGTATCACTGCCTGATGCTTCTGGCTTATCACAATATTACGCCGGAGGAGCTGCTGCGTGAGCTTGGGGGCAAGAGAGCGTAATCCGTCATAAAACATGAAATCTGCTATGTGCAAGCGTAGCAGATTTTTTTATTACCTTTGTAACAATTTTCTTCTCCTGCTATAACGCAGGATACTTTTTTTCGCTAAAGCATTACAAAAGCATTTAAATATAGTATAATGATAACATATTATTTTCTGGCACTATTTTAGGGAGAGGTGTAATTACTCATGGATGAAAGAAATAATAAGCCTGTGCCGCAGCTGATAGAGGTTGAGCCAATGCAGGATGGCTACCGCTGGGTCGCAATTACGGCGATGCTGTTGGCAATCGGTATTATTCTGCACACTGTAAGTCCTAATGTCGGCGGTGTAACGCCTAACTGGACAATTGCTATGTATTCTATTGTTATCAATCTGACGCGTCCCAAGCTGTCGCAGGCTATCGGTATCGGTTTTATCGCCGGCCTGACGCTGGTTCCGTCCTCCAAATCGGCTTTCCCGCTGGGCAACGTTGCCAGTGAGCTGGCTGGTGCGACTGTCTGCTGCCTTTTGGTTGAGGCTATGTTCAAAGCAGGTATCAGCGAATGGAAGCTGCGTCCTTTTATTACCGGCTTTGTTGCTACGATGACCAGCGGCGGTCTGTTTACTTTTATCCTGAAGCTTATTTTGGGCTTGCCGCTGCACGTATGGATTTACGCTATGCTGCCGGTTGTTGCGATTGTAGGCCTGCTCAATGGTCTGATAACCTTCTTCCTGTACGCTCCCGTGCGGAAGCTGTTTTACTTTCAGGAGGATGAAAAATAATGGAAAGCGTAATCAACATAGATAATTTTTACTTTGCCTATAAAAAATCGGATTTGGTGCTGCGTGATATCAACTTTGAAATAAAAAAAGGCAGCTTCACTGTTATCACCGGACCGAGCGGTGCCGGCAAGACAACGCTGTGCAAGGCTATGACCGGTATCGTCCCCTATTACATGGGCGGACGCTACAGCGGCGATGTTAAAATTAACGGCGAAAGCACTAAGGGCAAGCGCGTCAGTGATATTGCTATGCGCGTGGGCTTTATTATGGAAGACTACGAAAGCCAACTTGTTTCCTTAACTGCCGGCGAGGAAATTGCTTTCAGCCTGCTGAACCACGGCTTCGCACCGCATGAGGTTGAAGAGCGCACCAGACAGGCGCTTGAGGATGTAGGCCTGCCGGGGCGCGAAAGCTATCAGCTGGACGAGCTCAGCGGCGGTCAGCGTCAGCGTCTGCTGCTAGCGGCAACGCTTGCAGTGCATCCGGAGATTATTGTGCTGGATGAGCCTGTATCTGCAATGGACCCGGACGGTGCACGTTCCCTGTATAAGCTGGTAGACAAAATCCATAAGCAGTATGGTACAACGATTATTGCCGTTGAGCATCGCGTGGATTATGTGCTGCCTTACGTAACGGATATGATTGTACTGAACGAGGGCGAGCTGGTGGTGGCTGATGCCTTTGAGGCTGCTGCTCCTAAAATGTACGAAAATCCCGCATTGCGTCCGTTGCTGCCGTCGCTGTGGCAGATTAAGCTGGGCCTGGAAGAAAAGCTCGGCGTGGATTTGGGAGATTGGCGCAGTGAAGAGGATGCGCTGGCTGATTTTCGCACCTATGGGATTGTTGCGGCAGAAGGGAGAGCTGACTGATGTTAGAAGCAAAGGATGTCAATTTCGCTTATATGCGCGGACAGCCTGTAATCAAGGATATGGATTGCAAGATAGAGGACGGAGAGTTTGTGGCGCTGTTGGGACATAACGGCAGCGGTAAAACAACCTTGAGCCGTCTGTTTATGGCACTGTGCCATCCGCGCAGCGGTCAGGTTTTTATTGACGGTGAGGATATCGTTAAGCGTGAGCCGGCAGATTTGGCCGACAAAATCGGTTACGTGTTCCAAAATCCGGACCTGCAGATTTTAGAGGATACGGTATTTGATGAGGTTGCTTACGGACCGCGTGCCAAAAAGCTGACGGAAGCAACCATCGAGCGTCAGGTAAACGAAGCTCTGGAGGCTATGGGCCTGACAGAGCTGAAGGACGAGTACCCGCGACTGCTGTCCTTCGGCCAGAAGCGCCGCCTTGGCGTAGCAGCGGCTTTGGCGCTTAATCCGCGTACACTGATTCTGGACGAAATTACCAATGGACAGGATGCGCTGGAAAAGGAAGCTATGATGAGCTACCTGCAGGCAATCAACGAAAAGCGCGGTATTACGATTGTGCTGATTTCGCATGATATGGATATTGTGCGCCGTTATGCTAAGCGTGCTATTGTACTGCATTACGGCAAGCTGGTTTACGACGGTACGCCGGCAAAGCTGTTTGACGGCAGC
>ERZ791619.122-NODE-122-length-59659-cov-36.6206_pt1 | contig 59659 bp, 61 predicted proteins | sample MGYA00510271_ERZ791619 | MGnify/ENA primary metagenome ERZ791619 (study PRJEB30046, sample SAMN00715209) | human gut metagenome | study: EMG produced TPA metagenomics assembly of the A metagenome-wide association study of gut microbiota in type 2...
GCGGATGTTTTCCTGGACTGTTATGTTGTGATCCCAAGATGCTGCCGGTACTTCAGCGGACTCATTGCACCTAATTTTAGAGGGATTGCGGGACATTCTCTAGCTGTTGCTTGAAATACAGGTACTGGCTTGAAGCCAGGACCTGGGTGCTTCTGACCTGCCCCCAGTATTAGATACAACCATCAGTTAGTAATGGACTGACCCCGCCCCGGTAGACGATCCTGCCCTATAGTTTGAGCATAGGAGGTGATGATGGCCGTGTGGCGTCGAAACCGGAGGGCGCGGTGTAGGGCAGCCAGTACGACAGTGACGACTGGTAGCGCTTCTGTCGGGCCAATAACCTGGCGCCGAGCATGAGCAGGCGTGGCAACTGCCAAGATAATGCGGTTGCCGAATCGTTCTTCAGTTCACTGAAAAAAGAACGGATCAGAAAACGTATCTACAAAACCCGGGATCTGGCCCGGGCGGATATCTTCGATTACATTGAAGTGTTCTACAACCGGGCCCGGCGTCAGTCCGGAGGCCTTTGAACAGGCCTCGTCGTGAGGACAGGAAATGTCTACTATTGTGGGGTCAGTCCATAAGTCAAGTAAGCCTGCTTATAGAACGTATCGGACAGAAGGTTTGGTCATAAGGTCCTCCTGGAGCGAGGAATGGACCCTGGTGTGATGATAAGATACTAATGATCCGTAATGGCTATGTTTATCGATTCAGAAATCATAGTATGTGACTACAGTAAGGAGATGAGCTTGACGAAAAATGCAGAGAACCTTCCTGTTGTACTTATTCCAGGATTTATGCTTAATGAAACGTTGTGGGACGATTTTATCGCTGCATTTCCCGATATCAGGCACTTCATTCCTGTAAGCTTGAATGAAGGAAAAACAATACAGGATATAGCCACCAACATAGCCCAGAAACTACCTGAGCGTTTTGTTCTGGCAGGTTTTTCACTGGGTGGCTATGTAGCCAGAGCTATTTATGAAGCTTTTCCGGAACGGACGGCAGCTATGATTCTCATTGCCACTTCTCTCAGGGAAGATTCGGTTGAACAGAAGCGCGCACGTTTAGCGGGTGCGAGTACTCATTCCTCCAGAGGATTCAGTGGAATGAGTACAATGGCAATTAAAAAATCACTTCATGCCGATTTCGCCGATAATACGATTATGATTGATAAAATTCGCGATATGGGAAAAAGGTTGGGGGCAACTGCATTCAGAGCCCAGTCAGGGTTAAACCGTGAGCGAATAACGTTAAAACCAATTACTTGTCCGACATACGTTATTGCTGCTGAGCATGATCAGCTGCGTTCAAAAGAGGAAACGGAAGAGCTGGAAAGCCTAACCGGAACTTGTGCGGATTATGTTGCAGGTTGCGGGCATCTTATTCCCTTGGAAAAACCATATGAATTGGCGAAACTTATTTCCGCGTGGCTCAATAGAAAAGGTGTTTAAAACGGCGGGCTAAGGGAGGTTACTAAGCTCTTTGTCATTCTTTTGATGTCCGTTTCTGGTACTGAGCAGGCGGTTGCAATCAATATCACCGTCAACGAATATAGCACCGTATTATCAGTCTGGTATCCCACTATTTGGCCACCTATAACCCGCTCAAGACTATCTGTAAGAAATTTACTATTAAATTTAATTGGTTACCACATTTACCAATCTATTAAATCCTTCTATTAATTCCATATCACTATCAATAAAAATTCTTAAATAGGATTAATAGGGTTATCTTAATGGAGTATAGTTCTCCTACACAAACCATTGAGGATTTATTATGAAAAACGCTCTTATAACATTACTCCTTTCATCTCTAATTATGTCTTTCTCAGTTAATGCAGAGACAGTTACTGGATATGGTTATTCAATAGACTCAGCTGAAAATATGATTAAAGAAAAAGCAAAAGAAAAAGGATTTACAAATTATCAAATTACCTCAGCACGTATGGGTAATTACACCACCATGAGTGCAAAATTAATTAAATAACGCCTCGCCATTTATGATTTGCCACTTGCAGATAAGGACTCTGCTTCCTGCATATGCACATGGATGTGCTTTTTTAAGATGCTGTTACATCGCCGCATGAAAAGTTTACATTTCTTTCAAGCGCGCTTTTAAAGAAGCACTAACCCCGTTTGATGCTGAAAGCATTTCAAGCTTCATTACTTTCAGGGTCACCAACAGTCACATTCCTGGGCTTTCCCATTATCTTCTTCAATTACAGCTTTTCAGTGATACCCACAATCCTGGTTGCCTGGGCCAGTAGTCACCTGGAAAAACGGATCCATTCTCTTCTTCACAGTTCTATCCGCAATTTCTTTACCCCACTTATCTGCCTATGCACTCTTGTAACACTGACACTACTGCTTATAGGCCCTGTAACAACATGGCTTAGTCATTCCTTACACTCGGATATTTATGGATATACTCTTTCGCCCCAATGTTATCGGGAGCGGAACTAGGCGCATTCTGGCAAGTCTTAGTAATTTTTGGCCTGCATTGGGCATTCACACCGCTGATGTTTAACAATCTGACCGTGTTTGGGCACGACAACATGATCCCTATTCTTGTAGCAGCAGTAATTGGACAAGTGGGTACCGTGGCAGGCGTCTTCGTTATATCACGTGATCCTCAGACCAGAACTCTGGCTGTGTCAGCCTTTGTTGCAGGCATATTCGGCATAACAGAACCTGCAATCTATGGTGTGACATTATCGCGTAGGGTCCCGTTCATCATCGGTTGTATTTCGGATGCATCAGGAGGAGCAATAATTGGTCTCAGCGGTACCCTGGTCTTTTCATTCGGCTTTCCTGACCTTCTCTCTATTTCACAAAGATTGCCGCTTGCCGGAGCGGATGGCGCGTTTTTGGGAGGAGTCACCGGTGTTGCGTTGTCAGCAATCATGTCTTTCTTTTATCCGCGAAGGTTTACTGGAAGACATTGCCTGTAAGCGCATAAACACATGGCCGCCTCATTGAGGCGGCCATCATCATTATTTCGTCAGGAAAGGAGCCAGCGCGGCTTCAAACTGACTCTTAGGCAAAGCACCCCCAAACTGTAGTTCAACATCGCCCTTATTATACACCTTAAAAGCTGGTATCGAGCGAATACCATAAACACTGGCCAGTTCAGGATTCTCATCAATGTTAACTTTTACGACTTTTAGAGAACCCTCATTTTCTTCTGCAATGCTTTCCAGTACCGGGGCTACTGAACGGCATGGCCCACACCAGGCAGCCCAGAAGTCAACCAGCACTGGGATTTCACTATGCAAGACATCCTGTACAAAAGTATCTTTATCTACGTTTTTCACTAACATGGGAATTCCTCTTACATTGTTAAGGTATGCAGTCATTGTAAGAACCCGTTAATCGCTCGTTAATTCATAAAAAAGAATCATTATTAATGCCATAAAGGAATTAATTGCATAGTGAAATTTTCATCGATAAGGCTATGATCAAAGTATCAATTTGAGGTGCTTACAATGGATATCAAATCCCTACGCTACTTTTTGCAGGTGGCAGAGACACTAAATTTCAACCGCGCGGCAGAAAGACTAAACATCTCTCAACCCGTTGTCACTCGCGTCATCGCTCAGCTTGAACATGAAGTCGGTTCAAAATTATTCGAACGAACTACACGGCGAGTTGCACTCACGCCAGCAGGTGCTGTGCTACTGCGGGAAGTCAGACCTTTGATTGCGCATGTCGAAGCGGTGCAGCAAACTATTCGTCATTCTGTAGCAGAAAGAAGTGGGCGTTTTACCGTCGGTTATACGACCCTTGCTATGCAAACAGTCACCCCTGACCTCCTCAGGAAATTTAAAAGCGAATTTCCCGAGATAGAGCTTGAGGTCAATGAGATGACAACCCAGGCTCAGGTCGAAGCATTGCTCTCAGCTGAAATTGATGTAGGCTTTGTGCTGACCCCAGTAATTGACGAAGCATTAACAATAACGCCATTACATCGGGAGCGTCTAAAGCTCGCAGTTCCGGATTATCATCCCCATGCTTCCGGCGCAGGCGAAAGTACCAGAGTTCCTCTGTCAGCATTCGCAAATGATTACTTTATAATCCCGTCAAAACAGCAATTTCCGGCTGTCTATGATGAAATCATACGTGCATGTGATGGAGCAGGATTTCGCCCCCGTCTTAAAGAATGTGGCGAAAATCAGACTTGTGTAGGCCTGGCTCGTGCTGGTCTGGGAGTCGTTTTTGTTTCCGGACGTACAACAGATATTCCTTCTGAAGGGCTGGTATTTATCGAAATTGATGATCCGGCGCCAGTGATGGAAATCGCCGTTGCATGGCGAACCAGAGACCCATCACCTCTTCTGGCGTTATTTAAGCAAAACACCCTCGGTGATTTAAAGGTAGATACCAAATGACTGACAAAACAGCAAGCCACTATACGGAAAGCGATTTTTCTGTCATAGAACAATATGAAGGTGTTTCGATCATTCGGTTTCATGCACCATGGTGCGGACCATGCAGTAGCAGTGAACGGTTCTTTGACCAGGCTATTACTCAGATGCCAGCCGAAATTATTGCCGGGAAAGTGAATGTCATTCAGGCTCCCGTTCTCGCGTCAAAGTATGGTGTTTGGGGATTACCCAACACACTTATTTTTAAGAACGGACAAGTGTTTAGCAGCCTTGCGGGCCCACAACCTGCAGAAGTCTTTCTTAAAGCGGTACAAAAAGCTTTAGCAGAAAGCTGACTCTATATGCGCTCAAATAAGAAACAGCACGGACGATTTTATTTTTGACTCAGTTGCATTAATGTCAACCCGCCGGCGAGCTTTCAGATAATCTCAGTCACTTCGTTTTCTTCAATTGAGCAGTTGCCAGAGCGCCCAGTTTTGATATAGCCTGGCGATGAATGTCCGTGATTTCAAAGCATGCCGCCATGCGAAGGCAGTGATTAAATACCCTACTTCCTGAACACAGAATTCCGGGCATACATAATATTTTCGCATCCAAAGCAGCATGGAAAACGGCCAGCGTGTCGGTGCCTTCTGGCAACTCAATCCATAAAATAAAGCCGGCCTGAGGGCGACTAACGCGGGTGCCTGGCGGGAAACTTTCTGCAATGCAAGCCCTCACGATATCGATCTGGCGCTCATACAATCGTCTCAGGTGACGGAGGTGCAGGTCATAACCGCCATTCTCAAGAAAAATTCCCAGACTCTCGCTTAGCAACCCTGACTCTGCAACAGTAGAGGTAAATTTCATTTGCCGGGCCACATCTCGAAAACGTCCCGCCTCCAGCCAGCCAATGCGAAAGTCCGGCGCAACCGTTTTGGTATAACTGGCACATACCAGCACCCACCCTTTACGGTCAAAGGACCGAATATTTGGTATCCATTTTTCGCCAAACTGCAGCTCGGCGTACATAGCATTCTCAATAACGGCGAATTCACATGTCTCAGCCATGCGGGCCAACCGCTGACGGTTTTCTGATGGCATGACAAATCCAAGCGGGTTATGGCCACTGGGTATAGTAATCACCGCGGAAATTTTTTGCTGTTTTGCGAGAGATTCAAGAGTATCCAGACACATACCACTCTGAGGATGGGTGGGAATATTCACGATTCGACGCCCAAGATCCTCCAGCATAGGGTACAGATTGTAAAAAGTGGGGGATTCTACAGCGACAGTATCACCAGCGCGGGTTGACGCTCTGACTGCAAGGCTTAGCGCTTCCATCGTGCCATGCGTAATGATGATGTCTTCATCGGAGAGCATCATCCCCAGCGCAAGCCCTCTTCGGGCGATCTGTGATCTGAGGCGCTTTGATCCCGGTGGCATGGCATATACAACACGGCTGGTTTTGCTGCCACGTAGAACCTGCATGGTCAGTTTCTTGAGGCGCTCAGTGGGGTAAAACGTGCTCCCTGTTGGGCATGCCATCGCCAGGTCGGTAAACTCACTGTTTTGCTGCGACTCAAGTATTACCGCAAGGAGTTTACTCACACCCGTGAGGGAAATGTCTTCGCGGGCGCTCATTTCACGCGGCAAAAGCGCTAACTCTGGAAGAACCGAGCTCACAAAATAGCCAGACTGAGGGCGGGGTGTGATGAGTCCGCGATCTTCAAGGATCCGATACGCCGATTTCACGGAATTGATGCTTACCTGATGGCTATTAGCATAATCCCGGACGGATGGAATTCGCGTTCCAGGTTGAAGCTGTCCGGAACTGATAGCCGTGGCAATTTCATCGGCAAGCCTTTCGTATAGATACATAGCGCTCAAAATTTAACAATTAAAGACACAGTTTTGTTCTTAAGCTAGCACCTTTCAGGATAAGCATCCTGCCTTATATTTCACCCACGTCACTGTGTCCTTCAAATTCACTATTTACTGTGTCTGTAACCTTTGAACGGGTGCATGTAGCATGGTCTGGATTAATTATATGAGGATAGCCCCATGCCGTCAGTTGATTTTAAACAGGTCGATGTATTTACCAACCGCCCTTTCAAAGGAAACCCTGTTGCCGTAGTGCTTGATGCATCTCACCTGAATGGAGAAGAAATGCAGCAGATTGCAAACTGGACAAACCTTTCTGAAACGACGTTCGTTTTGCCCCCGCAGGATGAGAAAGCTCATTATCGCGTGAAGATTTTCACCCCCGGCAGCGAATTGCCTTTTGCCGGTCACCCAACTATCGGCACCGCTCATGCTCTGCTTGAAGCCGGAGTTATTTCAGCTACAGATGGAGGCGTTATTCAGGAGTGTGACGCAGGATTAATAACACTCACCGTCACGCCACTGCCTGAAGGTGGTCAGAGCATAGCGTTTGAACTGCCTGCCCCCGCTATCCAGCCTCTGTCTCCAGAACAAACTGACAAACTCGAACAGATACTGGGCTGCGAGCTGGACCGCACGATCACGCCAGCCCTGGTTGACGTAGGTGCCCGCTGGGTTGTCGCGCGCGCAGCGGATACCCAGGCCGTACTGAAAACCTGTCCGGATTACGCACGACTGGCTGAGCATGACGCCAACCTGAAAGTCACCGGCGTATGTCTGTTTGGTGAGTATCCGACTGAAGCAGAGATGAAAATTGAAGTGCGCTCTTTTGCACCGGCGTGCGGCGTGAACGAAGATCCGGTGTGTGGGAGCGGAAATGGCAGCGTCGCGGCCTTCCTGCGTCATTACAGCGTGGAGCTCCCGACAGATGGTCAAATCGTTTCAACCCAGGGACAGATTCTTGGACGCGATGGCAGGCTGAATCTGACCATTGATAAGGACAAAATCCTGGTCGGTGGACAGGCGGTTACCTGCATCTCCGGAACCATTACCAGTTGATACAGCTTCGGCAGTAAGGCTATCCTCAGGAGACAGAACGTGCCCCATGAAAAAGCCGCCCCATTACCGGCTACGCGCAGTCATCCCTTAACAGCGCTGATTGCTGTGTTTACCCTCCCGCCCCTGCTGTGGGCAGGCAATTTTATAGTTGGTCGCGCGGTACGTGATGACATACCGCCGGTCACTCTGACACTCGTCCGGTGGCTGGTTGCGCTTGTCATCATTCTCCCGTTTGCTCTCCCGCACATCAGACGTGACTGGCCTCGCTATCTGCAGCATGCGGGACGAATTGTGGCGATCTCCTTAAGTGGCATTGCAGCATTCAGTCTTCTCGTGTATTTCGGTCTTCACCACACGTCAGGGACTAACGCCCTGTTGCTCAACTCATGCGTACCGGTGCTTATTTTGCTGTTCTCAGCCGTGTTCTGGGGAGCCCGGCTGAATATGACGCAGATTACAGGTCTGCTACTGTCCTGCGCTGGTGTGCTGACCATTATCTTTCGGGGCGATCCGCGAGGACTCCTTACGCTGGCATTTTCTTCAGGTGACCTGCTTCTGCTGGGCGCGATGACCTGCTTCGCATTTTACACCCTCTGGCTTCGCGGGCTGCCCGCCGATATTAATCGTCTGGGGCTGCTGGGCGTTCAGGTGATGATCACGCTGATAGCCGTTTCGCTGCTCTGGCCGTGGGAACACGCCTCGGGAGAATCCGCAAACTGGAAGACATCTACGCTTGCTGCAGTGCTGTTCCTGGGCGCGGGCCCGTCATTTGTTTCCTATCTTCTGTTTGGACGATGCGTGGAAATGATAGGTGCAGCACGCGCGGGGCTCAGTATCCATCTGATTCCGGTTTTTGGCGTGGCTCTGTCGCTTCTTTTTCTTGGCGAGCCACTGCATTTATTTCACCTGGTGGGCATTGTGACCATCCTCATCGGGGTCAGCTTCGCAACCTCAGTAAAACAAGGTAATCAAAAATGAAGAAAATTATTAAAAGCGATCGTCTGGCGGAGCCTGTCGGCCCGTTTTCAGCAGGCACCGGTTTTGAACGCCTGATTTTCGCCTCAGGACAGGTGGGACAGCTACCCGAAAGCGGACAACTCGCGGGTGACGATCTGGAAAGTCAGGCGCGCCAGGCGCTGAAAAACCTGCTGGCGGTGATTGAAGCAGGCGGTGGAAACCGGGATACGGTGCTTAAAGTAAACTGCTGGCTGCTGACCATGAACGACTTTGCAGCATTCAACGCAATCTACAAAGAGTTCTTTGATAATGAAGGCTTTCCGGCGCGCACCTGCATCGCCGCGGCTGAACTTCCACTGGGAGCAAAGGTTGAAGTTGAAGCCATTGCGCACCGCATGAACTGACCTTGTTACCATCAGATAAAGCTGACAGGAATATTCATGAGCGTTGAAAAAGTTAAAGAGTTTCTGCTTCTGCACGCACCTGATATTCAGGTGATAGAACTCGAAAAATCTACGGCAACGGTCAGCGAAGCGGCTGACGCTTTTGGTGTTGAAAGCGGTCAGATAGCCAAATCACTGACGTTTACCGTCGGTGAGGACACCGTGCTTCTGGTCATGCCCGGCGATCGTCGCCTCGACAACAAAAAGTTTAAAAGTTTCTTTGGGGTTAAAGCCCGCATGCTGCCCGCTGATGAGGTTGAATATCATACCGGCTTTAAACCCGGGGGCGTCAGTCCTCTGGGTGTTGCAGCCAAAGTGAAAGTTTACTGCGACGTAGGTCTGCGCCAGTACGAGGAAGTGCTGCCTGCTGGCGGTTCAGGGCAATCTGGCGTGCGCATAACGCCCGAACGCCTTGCTGAGGTCACCCTGGCCGAATGGGTAGATATGAGCAGCCTCTGACCCTAATCAGTCTCTCTTTCCAATCCGAACCGGTTTCACAGAGAAGCCGGTTCCGCTATTTCCCAGAGGTATTTCGTGAAAATCGCCCGGCACACCAAAAACTGCCCCTTTCTACGTCATGAACGTCGCTAAGGCGGCTTCATAAATAGAGAGTCAGCAAGAGCTGAACGCCCCCGCCATGATCCACCTGACGATAAGCAAACCCAACGTTACCGCGCCAGTTCACGTTCAAGGAGCGGCGATTAAGGCCGTTCGGCAGTGCATTACACATTACTTGTCGGCGCCAGACATCATGCCGCTGCGGGAAAATATCAGCGAGTGGTAGCCTGCCAGCATTTTCCAATTGCCTGCCAGGGATAGTTTTTAGCCGGGCCGCAAAAGTTAAAGATCCATACTCAATACCATACGGAACTTAACATCACCCGATCGCATACGCTGAAAAGCTTCATGAGCCCTGGTCAGTGGCATGGTTTCAATCTGCGCGCGTACGTTGGTCAGTAGACTGAACTTAAGGGCGCGTTCCGTTTCGTAGGGCGTACCGGTGATGGATCCTTCAGCTGTTAGCTCGTTTCCGACCATTGTGCCGGGCATAAATAAAAGTGGAGAGCTGCCTGCGCCTACAATCATAAATTTACCCCGTGGTGCGAGTGCTTTCACCAGTTCTGAAGCGGCCTCACTGTTGGTGATAGTCGTCAGAATAACCTGTGCACCGCCAGCCTTTTTAATTTCTGCAACCGCATCAGATTGTAACGTATCAATATATTGATGTGCACCCAGGTTAATTACATCCTGGCGAATGTCACTTCCACGTCCAACTGCAATGACCCGATATCCCATTTTTTGTGCATACTGTATGGCCAGATGCCCCAGACCACCTATGCCCTGAATAGCGATCGTATCGCCGGGTTTGGCTCCTGATTTGGCAAGAGCGTTAAAGGTTGCAATTCCTGCACAAAGCAGTGGAGCAGCCTCTGCTGCGAGAAGTTCATCGGGAATGAGAACCAGTCCCGTGGCGCGCGCGAGCATCATTTCTGCATAGCCACCATCCCGTGAGCTGCCAACGACGGGCTGGTTAGTGCACAGATTATAATGTCCCTGGCGGCACTGTTCGCACTCGTTGCAGTGTCCCCCGAGGCGACCGACCCCCACCCGTTGTCCTGTAAAAAGATATGATGGAACGCCCTCCCCCAATGAAATGATTCGACCCACCACTTCGTGTCCAGGGATACGCGGATAAGTCGTATTTTTTTCAAGGCCTTCAACCACGCCAGCATCAGCACCACAGATGCCACATGCCTCGACCTTAAGCAGAACTTCGCCGTAACCAGGTACTGGCACAGGACGCTCTACCAGTTCCATCTTACCAGGTTCGGTAACCTGCATTGCTTTGAACGTCTTCATATTTTTTATCCCACTCTCTGATATACAAAATTATTTAGCACCGCTTGTGTGGCTCGATCGCTGACAAGCGGGAGCACGGTCTCAGATTTGCGCGAAACCTCCATCGACCGCGATTTCAGCGCCAAGCATATAATTGGACTCGTCACTGGCCAGAAAGAGAACGGCAGACGCAATGTCATTCGCCGTGCCCAGGCGCCCGGCAGGGATCATTGATGCCAGATGACCCTTTGTTTCCGCTATCTGTCGTGCATCTGTACCTTCGAGTTCAAAAATCGGGGTATCAATTGCCCCGGGACTGACGCAGTTAACCCTGATTTTTCTGCTTTTAAGTTCTGCAGACCATGAACGGGCAAAAGATCTGACTGCGGCTTTAGAGGCGGATAAAACTGAAAAACCTGGCATTCCTACAGTATTAAGCCATGCTGAGTTCAGGATCACTGAGGCTCCGTCCTTCAGAAGTGGAAGGAAGGTCTGCATCGAATAAAAAACGCTTTTCACATTCGTATCCATCAGATCCTGATAACTTTGTTGCTCCGTCAGGCTAAGTGGTGTTGAGTAGGCAATGCCAGCATTAATGAAAAATATGTCGATGCTTTTTTCACCAAACTGATCCTGAATCAACTCGCATGCCCGTATAAGGTCTCCATCGTTATTAACGTCAGCAGAAATAATCGAGGCGGCCTGACCGAGCTTTCTTTTGAGGTATTCCAGACGTGCTTGATTACGTCCGATAAGGATCACTTGTGCACCCTCTCTGATAAAGATCTCAGCGGTGGCAAGCCCGATTCCGCTGGTAGCACCCGTGATAACGGCTGTTTTATTGAGTAGTCTCATAACTTGTTACCTTCTCGCTGATCAAGCCAGTATCGGTTCGTACCCTGCCGACAGCTGCACCTAATTTTTTATGCCCATTCACGCGCATGAGGCCTGGGTATCTGACATCAGTCCTCACCCACCTACGCCTGATAACGCGTTTCAGTTTTGCAGTAATGTTTCTTTCAGCCCTTCATGGTGACAAACTCTTCAGCTGCGGTTGGATGAATGGCCACGGTATTATCCAAATCCCTCTTTGTTGCGCCCATTTTCAGTGCCACCGCAAATCCCTGAAGGATTTCGTCCATTCCTTCTCCAATGCCATGAATGCCCACAATTTTCTCTTCGAGCCCGACGCATACCAGTTTCATCCTGGTAGCCTGACGATGATGGGTAATGGCAGTAAACATGGAAGTGAACGAAGCACTGTAGATTTTGACGTTTTGATCACCGAATTTTTCACGGGCCTGAGGCTCAGTTAGTCCAACTGTACCTATGGGAGGGTGGCTGAATACGACAGTGGGAACGTTATGGTAATCAAGATGTTCATCGGGCTTGCTGTTGAACAGACGTTCGGAAAGGCGACGACCGGCCGCAACGGCAACAGGGGTTAGCTCAAGCTGACCGGTAATATCGCCAACTGCATAGATGCCTTCAGCCGATGTATTCTGGTATTTATCCACAATGATGTAACCCTCTTCACTGAGAGCAACCTCTGCCGCTTCGATATTTAAGCCGGACGTATTAGGTTTGCGGCCTGTTGCCCATATCACAACATCCACAACAATTTTCTCTCCGGAGGCTGTGGTAATTGTCACTGAACCATCCTGCTCTTTTGAGAGGGCAGCAGTAATGGCATGTCGGTGAAGATGGATCCCTGACTCATCCATCATTGCAGCCAGAGAATCCCCGAGCATCGGGTCAAAATGACGAAGAGGTTTATCACCACGAACAAGAAGATGTGTTTCCGAGCCAAGAGATTGCAGAACGCCAGCGAGTTCAACTGCAATGTAGCCAGCGCCAATAACGGCCACTTTGCGTGGCAATGCATTCAGTTCGAAGAACCCGTCCGAATCAATTCCCAGTTCAGCACCGGGTACTGAAGGACGAACAGGATGCCCCCCCGTGGCGATAAGAATATAATCTGCCGTTAGCGTTTCACCGTTGACTTCAATACTTTTACGGCCTGTGAATCGTGCTTTCCCATGAATGACTTCAACAGCGTTTCTGCTGAGTACTGCATCGTAGGAACCATGGATCCGTTCAATGTACTCGCTGCGATTCCTGACAAGAGTGGCCCAGTCGAATTCATATCCGGATACCCTGAAACCATAATCGGGACCATAAGTTCTGATTGCATCTGCCACCTGTGCGGCATACCACATAACTTTTTTTGGCACACATCCCACATTCACACAGGTGCCCCCAATGGGGCCTTTTTCAATAAGGGCACATTTTTTTCCATGTGCAGCCGCGCGATTTACGGAGGCGATTCCTGCGCTGCCGCCGCCAATGGCAATGTAATCAAAATGTCGGGTCATCATTATTCTCCAGCCAGCATTCAGAAACAGGAAGCCAGCGCATGGTGATTCACGCCACCGGCCGTGTATGCTCAGTTATCTTGGACTATTTTTTGCTGCACCTGCCTGACGCCTTCCAGGGAAGCATCTACTGCACCTGCAAGGTATCCCGGAAATTGGTCTGACCATTCACTTGCAATTCCACACAAACTGCCCGCCCATGGTCCCATAGCAGGAAAAGCGGCAGGCACCGTATGCCCTGCCTGAATAAGTAAATCCTTTGCCGTTGCGGTATAAGGATCGTCTGCCCAGTCTTTAAAATATTCAGCAACGGGCGCTGATGCTTTCTCACCGAACAGACGGGTTAACTGTGCACGGCATAATGACTTAAGATTTTCTTCACTTGTGGTCCAGCGGGCTCGTGCCGGAACGCCCAGGAATCCAAAGAGAGCGTAAACACTGCCAGGAACAGAAGCATCATGGATCTCGGCCATAGGCCCCACAGCACTCCGGGCTTCGCCTGACAGTCCCGCCTGACGCCAGAAATCATCCTGATAAATAGCCACATATTTGGCATGCGGGGCCATCCAGGTTCCCGTGTTAGCCCACTCTTCTGATAACCGTGCAGGCAGCGCCGGATAGTATTCGATATTTGCTGCAAGCGCGGGTGGAAGGGCCAGCAGGACGTTACCCACTGTAAATTCCCGACAAATCTCTTCAGATGAAATCGTATGAATCTGAATCTCCCTGCCCGCTTTTTCAATGCGTACTACACGCGTATCAGTGTAAAGACGCTCAGAGTTTATCCGCTCTTCCAGCCGTTCCGTAAGCAGGCGCATCCCACCTGCTACTCGCATAGACGGTGGGGAGGAGACGTAGCCCGGATGACGGGAGGGTGGCTGATGATGTGTACGCTCATAGAGCATATCGCCACCTTCCGCCTGAGGTATTAGCGTAATATTCAGCTCTGCAGTCAGTGCTGCCAGGAGGGGCTGAAAAGAAGGCCAGACCCAGGTCGCCCCCAGGTCAACCCGTCCTTCCGGTGCCGCTCGCAGATCGGGGGTGCCCGGCTCGCTTCCGCAGGAGATGATTCTGCCACCGGTAATCGCCCGCGCTTCCAGTATCACATAACTGATCCCCGCTTTTTGAAGCTGGTAAGCAGCATGGAGCCCGCTAAAACCTGCGCCAATAATCGCGACCTGAGCATGTTCATTCATGATTAAGCCCCGTATAAGCGTCGTGTTCCAGATGGCCGGTTTTAAGGTAAATTAGCGTGCTGGTATCTCCGGACATCAGTTCAGGCCGGTCGCCTGAAGGAAACCTGAGCCAGCTGCCTGCAGGCCACATCACTCTCTTTTCATGAAGCATACCGCTAAGCACCAGAATTTCCGCACCTCCGGTAACCGCGTCCATCGAAACGGGGCTATGAGGAAGAAGACGGCGGAGCATCACTTTTTCATGCGCATTGCTGAAAAGCGGACATTCTTCACCACTTGCGACTTTATGCCAGTTATCACTGTCGTTCGTGTCCAGCCTTACGTGGGCGTGCTCTCCCTGGTCCATCTGCCGGAGCTTCACAAAAATCATTGCACCGACACTGCTTGAAGGCTGATGTGCTGAATCAGGGGGATTTCGCATATACCAGCCTGCAGGATAATGATCCTTGCCCTCTGAAAAAATTCCGGAAAGCACCAGAATTTCCTCTCCATCCGGATGATGATGTTCAGGAAAATGAGACCCGGGCTGATATTTAACGATGCTGGTCGCACGCGCTTTTTCTGCGCCTATTCGATCAAGCATGACACGATCGACCCCAGCCCGGGGGGATGAAACCCAGTCGTATTCTGTGGGTCTAACAGAAGCCCGGCGGGCGAAATCGTGATTAACTAACATGGTCTTATCCATTTAAGAAACGACAGCGCTTCGCACAAATATGCGAAGCACCGTCATCGTGAGCTTACTCTTTTGGTAATGCATCAAACGCATCAAGCGCATGTGCCGTATAGGTCAGTGCAGCGCCGGTATTCAGAGAAATCGCGACGGCGAGTGCCTCAGCAATTTCTTCACGAGTGGCGCCCTGTTTAGCCGCAGCTTTAACATGAACTGACAGACATCCGTCGCAGCGAGTGGTGATCGCTACGGCCAGCGCGATAAGCTCATGAGTTTTCTTATCCAGATGTCCCATAGCCGAAGCACCGGCATCCATTTTCATCAGACCTTTCATAAACTCTGGCTGCAGTTTCGCGTATTCGCCTACAACACCGAGCAGTTCATCACGATGGCCATTCCAGTCTAAAAGCATAAAAATCTCCGGTCATTAATAAATAGTTAAGGCAATAAAGCTCGCCAGAAGGTTAAGCGACAGTGTAAATACGAATATCCGGGGCACTGTTGAGATAAGGTTTCAGCCCTTCCACCACATCGTGTGTGAACAGCGAAGAGGTCAGGTAAGCTTCGGCCTGTTTTTCAGAATTAAAGCCATGTAAAACCTGGACGTCTTCTTTTCGCACGAGAAGTTCCTTAGAAACAGCACCATCAATGTCTTTCAGGAAAGGGGCTTTGTATTTCTGATATATCCCGGCGGCAGCTTCACGGTTTTTTTCACTGATATTGAGCGTAATTTGCAGATAAGCCATGCTGTACTCCTTACTAAATGTGATGGTGGAGCAGGTTTACGGGACCTGAGTTATCCACCCTGTAATTTCCGGCCAGCAATAAAGAACAGGATCGCTCTTTATCGTCATCCTGATACCATCAGAACGAAAGGGAACCTGACCTGGGCAGCGGGATCAATTCATGTGGCTTAACATTTGCAGCGGCAATTTATCTACGCCACATCAAATAATATCCTGTCGCTGTTGTGCATTATGTGAAGATTACATATGGTGAACAACCTAGATAATCTTGACCACCAGGAAAGAATTTCTTTCTCATATGAAAATCCCTGTCCATCTCAATGCATTGCGTGCGTTCGAAGCCAGCGCACGTCATCAAAGTTTTTCCCTGGCAGCAGAAGAGCTACATGTCACTCCGGCAGCGGTCGGACAACTCGTCAGAACACTTGAAGATACGGTGGGCTATCCGCTCTTCCAGAGAAGTGGCAACCGCCGGGCAGGCCTGATTCTGACTGAATCGGCATTAAGAGCCTTGCCTGATATTCAGGCGGGTTTTGACAGACTGAGTATGGGCATGACACGGCTGCGGGAAGGCGCTACTGACGGAGTCCTGAACGTAACCCTGAGCCCTGCGCTTGCGGCAAAATGGTTGCTACCGCGTATTGAGGATTTTCAGAATCGCTGGCCAGATATTGACATCCGGCTCCATACCTATTTGAAACTACTTGATTTTAATACACAAGCCATCGATATTGGCATACGCTATGGAAGCGGTAAATGGGAAGGAGTGGAGTCCGAACTGCTGATGTCGGAGGATGTTTTTCCGGTATGCTCCCCGTCACTACTGAAGGCCAATCCGGTGGTGAACTGCCTGACCGGCGTCACCTCTCAGATCCTTATTCATGACCTTTCAATGGAGAGTCATAAAGATTTTCTGACCTGGGAACACTGGCTAAACCATTTTAACAAGCATGAAATAGCACGCCGTCCCGGACTACGAATCAATAGTTCTGCTGCAGTACTACAGGCGGCAGCTGAAGGACAGGGCATTGCGCTTGCGCGCAGCATCATGGTTCAGGACGATATCAGAAGTGGACGCCTGGTACGGTTGTGTCCCGAGGTTTGTCTGACATCGCCGCTCGCATATTATCTTGTCTATCGTTCCGGTTGTGAAAATCTGCCCAAGATTTCACTTTTCAGGCAGTGGATGCATGAGCAAGCCAGGGCGGCTATAAATCTTAACCTGAATCCCTGACAAGGCTGTCACTGACGTCCTGAACAAGCCAGTCGTGCAGCACTTTTACTTCCGGACGCATTCTTGATTGCTCTGACATGACAAGATAATAAGACCACGTCAGGGGCCAGCGATGTTCCGGGAAAAGTAATATCAGTTGGCCGGTGTCAATCAGTTGCTGAACCAGCGCGCGTCTGACAACCGCCACGCCTCGTCCGCTGAGAGCGGTCATTATCACTGTTGCCGTTGAGTTGATGTGCAAGTTTGTGCTCCCTGACGGCGGTGCCTGGATCCGTTTGAAAATGGTCTCCCAGGAAGGAAATCCTGCACCCGGATGTGGCGTATCGTCCTCTATACGTTTTTCATTTGCCAGCCATTGCGGTGTGGGGCTGACTCCTGACGCCAGAAGCCGGGGACTGCAGACAATGACGGCTTCCTCGTCCATGAGCCAGGTTTTGCTCAGGCCCGGCCAGTCCCCGGGCCCACATCTGACCCCAAGATCGGCCTCTCCATGAATCACATCAGATAACCTTTCCGTCACGTCCAGACGAATGTCGATATTCTGATGTTGCTCTGAAAAACGGTTGAGGCGTTCCATCAGCCAGTTCATCAGCAGGACCTGGGAGGCTGTTAATACAATAACGGAGCGTGCTCTGCGTCCGCGTAGCTTGTTCAGACCTGATTCAAGCTCATCCAGGCCGTGCGAAATATCCTTTAATGCATCCTGCGCCTCACTTACGAGTGTTAAACGTGATTTGCCACTGCGGGAGCGCAGCAGGAGAGGATGTCCAACCCACTCTTCCAGCGCCCGAACCAGCTGGCCAACCGCAGCAGGCGTCACGCCCAGCTCGTCAGCTGCCCCTTTAAAACTTCCGTGACGCGCCGTTGCTTCGAAGGCATGTAGCCATTTAAGTCTGTTAAGTGATCGCATAGGTTTCCTCCGGTTCATATGCTGCCATAAAGCATTAATCTGAGATAGTTTTTCTTTGTTGTCATGCAAGTTCTTATGCCTCGTACCGCAGGTGCAGTCATGGCATTCTTTTTGGCAGGGAGGCGACGGAATATCCCGTAACTCCATAAACTAATTTTAAGGTTGAGGTATAAGATGACAGCACTATTTTCTGGTAAAAAACTTCTGGTCGTTGGCGGCACAAGCGGTATGGGCTTTGAAACTGCCCGTCAGGTTCTTAAAAATGGCGGCAGTGTGGTGCTGGTGGGGAATCGTCAGGATAAAGCTGAGGAGGCACGCCGTACGCTGTCAAACGAAGGTCAGGTCTCGATCATCGTCGCCGATCTCATGAAAGAAGAAGGCATGAAACACGTGACTGACGTTATCAACCGCGAACACAAAGACATCAGCTTGATGGTTAACGCGGCCGGAGTTTTCTTTCCAAAACCTTTTACTGAGCATGAAGAAGCGGATTACGACATGTATATGTCCATTAACCGTGCTTCGTTCTTCATTACCCGTGATGTCGTTCGTAATATGGTAAGCGGAAATATCAAAGGCTCTATCGTGAATATCGGCTCCATGTGGGCGCAGCAGGCTATTGGCGCAACGCCGTCATCCGCCTATTCAATGGCGAAAGCTGGCCTCCATGCCCTGACCAAAAACCTGGCCGTAGAACTGGGTGAAAAAGGGATCCGCGTAAATGCCGTTTCACCGGCAGTGGTTCATACGCCTATTTATGAAGGATTTATTCCAAAAGATGACGTTAAAAGCGTCATGAATAGCTTCGACAGCTTCCATCCGATTGGCCGTGTCGGTACTCCGCAGGATGTTGCCGAAGCTGTATGCTTCCTGCTGTCTGAGAAAGCCGGTTGGGTTACTGGTGCCGTTTGGGATGTTGATGGTGGCGTAATGGCTGGCCGCAACGCCTGATTTTACCCGGCCCGGACCTAAGCGTCCGGGCCAGAAAGGTCACACTTATGTACATATACATGAATAATGCCGTACCTGACCCCCTGCTTCATCAGTCAGGCAGCAGCACAGATGAACAGGTTCCCGGAAAGGCGGTATTCAACGTTAGTACGTTCTGGCAGGGTGGTCTGAAAAGTGAGTCTGTCTGTAATGCATCAATCATTAATGGACAAACGCAGGCCGGAAGAGGCCATAAACTTTCCTCTGATGAACCCGAACTGCTTGGCGGCAATGGTTCGGCACCCGGCCCTCAGGAGCTCCTGCTTGCAGCTTTCAATGCATGCCTTACCGCAGCATATGTGACAGCAGCGCGAGCGGAAAATGTGCTTATCGATAAGCTGAATATCACCACGTCAGGCGAACTTGATGTGAGTCGATTTCTTGGACTGGATTCTGGTGAGGAACCCATACCAGAAACGCTGCGCTATGTGATCACCGTAAGCGGTTCCGGCTCTGTTTGCCAGTTCGAGAGAATACATCAGTCCGTCATAGCAACATCGCCTAATCGATGGATTATCGGTAAAGGGATGCTCATCGAAGGTGATCAGATCATTGAGTAAAAGGCCGTCATAGTTCAACCTTATTTCAGAACAGTGAAGGAATGCCCATGTACAGCCGAGTATTTCTGGCAATGGTGGCTTTTGCTGCTAATTCAGTATTGTGCCGTTTTGCACTTAACCAGCAGCATATAGATCCCGTCTCTTTCAGTGGGCTCAGGATAACCGGTGGTGCAATCATGCTTGGTTTTATGCTCATGCAGTCCCGTCCGCGACAATCTTCTGAACTGAGCTGGCTCAACGCCTTGCTGCTGTCAGTGTACATATTCGCCTTCTCTATGGCTTACGTGGCAATGGATACCGGAACAGGTGCCCTGATTTTATTCGGTACGGTTCAGCTGATTATGACGGCCTGGGGCCTTTATAGAGGCGAAAAAATGACGTCGATAAAAGCAACGGGGCTGGCTCTGGCTGTCACAGGGATTGCCATTTTGCTTCTACCCGGGGCCAGAGCGCCATCATTATTCGCTGCTTTACTGATGGCGATATCCGGCGTGGCCTGGGCAGCGTATTGCATAACCGGAAAAAAAGTCAGGCATGCAACCAATGCTACTGCCGCCAATTTTATTATGGCTGCGCCCTTTGCTGCGCTATTCATGCTGCTGTACAGGCATGATCTGCATGCGGACAGTGCCGGTATTCTCCTGGCGGTCACATCCGGTGCCATTACGTCTGCCCTTGCCTACGTACTCTGGTATTCGATCCTGCCCAGCCTTACATCGACAATGGCCTCAACAGTGCAGCTCAGCGTTCCGTGTCTTGCGGTACTGGGAGGCATACTATTTATGGGAGAGGTTCTGGATTTCCATATCATTTTGAGCACCGTCATCATCCTGGGAGGGATTAGCCTGGTGATAGGCTCTGAAAAGCAGCATAAGACCTGACCTAATCATAAATTAACGACGAGTCGGTTTGTTTATTACCGATAATAGATTCACCGAAGCTTTCCATTGTATTTAAGCAGACCAGAAAAATAGTTCATACGCTTGTACGACTGATGAACCAACGTTGCAGATAGGAATACTCTCAGAAAGAGAAAAATAACATTCCCGTCAAAGACGGATCCGTTTTAAAAAAAGATAGTGAGTGCGAAACTTTATGAAAAAAGAAAAATTTGTTTTTGAAAATAACCAAGGGCAAAAGCTTTCTGCTCTGTTAGAGTTGCCTGATAAAGTCAGGGCATTTGCCTTATTTGCTCACTGTTTTACCTGTGGCAAAGATCTGAAAGCGGCATCGCGTATTGCCCGAGTACTGACGCAGCATGGCATTGCTGTTCTTCGGTTCGATTTTACCGGACTAGGAGGCAGTGACGGCGACTTTTCAAATACCAACTTTAGTTCGAACGTTGAGGATCTCAGGTCGGCTGCTGCGCACCTCAGAGATAACTTTCAGGCACCTTCACTTTTAATCGGCCACAGCCTCGGTGGCTCAGCCATTCTGTCTGTTGCAGGTGATATTCCGGAAGCAAAAGCTGTCGTCACGATCGGCTCACCCGGAGAGATATCCCATGTAAAGCGGCTATTTGAGGATGACCTGTATGCCATTGAAAAACTCGGCGCATTTCCAGTTCATCTTGCCGGTCGTACGTTCCTAATCCGACAGCAACTGGTTGATGATATTCATCAGCAAAAAATATCAGAAAAAGTGTTCAGAATGAATAAGCCTCTTCTTGTTTTTCATGCGCCTGAGGATGATACGGTTCTGATTGAACAGGCTGAACATATATTTAAATCAGCCAGACACCCGAAAAGTTTTATTTCTCTACACGGAGCAGACCATCTTCTTTCTGATAATAAAGACTCAGAATATGTAGGTGAATGCATCGTGTCATGGAGTTCTCGTTATCTCTAATTAAAGATTACAGAACCTTCTGTAAACGCCTGAAGAAATTTTGGAAATAAAGTTCCGCTATTCTAACGTTACCAGCTTTAATGAAAACACATCACGGCTGCTTTCTATCTATTCCGCCAATATCCGCTCCTGTCACAAAGCAGACATTAAGATCTACAGCAACAGGGAGCTTCTGAATGCCGCGTCAGCGGCATAGAGGCGCCAGCTGTAGTTGAATGGAGTACTGCGGGCAAATGGCGCCGTCGCCCGGCGCAGCCGGCTGCTGTTTTGACAGGTTCTGCCTCACCGCCCCCCTTCCCTTGTATCTAACAGTTTGTGGTGATTAGCTACCACCACTGAAGCAGAGTGAGCCGCCCCCTTCCCTTAAGGTCAGAAAAGTCGGCACCGCTGAACCTTGATTTGCAGCATATGGCCCTCCGCTTCACCTTTCACGCCAGCACATCAGGTTGAACGGTTACCGGGAGCTCGACTCCGTATGTACAAGGCGAACAGGCGTGACGGTTTATGTGAGAGGAGTTTGACCATGTTTCCAGTCGGCATTGACGTAAGTAAAAACACCCTTGATCTTTGCATACTGTATGACGGTATCAAAGGACGCATAAAAACCCGTAACATCCAAAATAACAGACATTCAGTTGAAAATATTCTTCGCTGGCTCAGGCTCCAGCACTGCGGTCCGGAAGATGTTCATGTGGTGATGGAGGCTACCGGGGTTTATCACGAACGGCTGGCTACTGAGTTACATGATGCTGGTTTCTATGTCTCTCTGGCCAACCCTCACCGTAGCAGAGAGTTTGCACGCGGCATGGGAATAATGACAAAAACGGATAAGGTGGATGCGTATATGCTGGCCTGCTACGCATTCCTTAAGAACCCTCACTGCTGGGAGCCGCCGGCACCCGAAATCAGATATCTCGGTGCACTCCTGCGACGGCGGGATGTTCTGCTGGGTGATGCCCTGCGTGAGGAGAACAGGCTGGAAAAATACCTGTCGACAGACACACCTGCAGATATTATCAGTTCCTGCAGGCGTATGGCGCAGCTTCTGCGCGAGGAGGTAAGTAATATCGAGCGGCAGATTAAAGCACATATCAAAGCCAGCCCCGCACTGAGGCGTGATTATACACTGCTGACCTCAATTAAATCGGTTGGTCCCCAGCTGGGGATGCATATGCTGGTCGTGCTTCGCAGCCATAACTTTGCATCAGCAGAGCAGGCTGCCGCCTTTCTGGGCGTGGTGCCGATCGAGAAACGCTCAGGCACATCGGTCCGGAGCCGACCGCGGATGTCGAAAATCGGCCCCCCTCAGTTGAGAGCGAAGCTTTACATGTCCGCCCTGTGCGGAAAAATCTACAATAAGCGAATGCGTAATATTTACGATGAGATGTGCCTGCGGGGTAAACCTAAAATGGTGGCCATTGGCGCGCTGATGCGGAAACTGGTGCACTGGTGTTATGGCGTCCTGAAGACCGGAATCGTTTTTAATGATGAAGGCCTGAAACAAGTACTGTCAACCTGACTGTACCAGGCTGGCACTAAACTCAAAATAACGCTCGCTGCAGTAAGTGAGCGCAGTCTGCTATGAGCGAAAAGCGGACGTTGACCGAACGCTCTTAGCGTCAAACGCCACCATATTTAAATAAAAAATGCCACCTTGTCGGGTGGCGGTCTTGCGGGACAGATGCTCGCGCCCTCGCCGGAACTGGCCACGCAGCCAATCGCGGCCGCGAGGCTGGGAACGCTTCTGACTATTTTTCCGGCCTCGTTGTGGATGAGCCGCGCGGACGCCGGGCCGGCATTTTGCTCATGCTGACGCAGCCAGGTCCGGAGGGTATCGGGGCTGCAACCAATTTTGGGCGCAATGGATTTGATGGCGGCATGTTCAGAGGCGTAATCATCACGCTGTTCCAGCAACATTCTGACAGCACGTTCACGTAATTCAGGTGAGTAACGGTTAGCTGATTTTGATGTCATGTCGGGTCTCCTTTCACTGAGAGTTTAGTCTCCTGGATTCCCGGGGCGGTTCAGACTGGCCGTTGCCCGATGATGAAGAACTGGCATGGCAATTCTCTGTGCTGTTTGAGGGGCAGGGGGAAATGCCTGTACCGCCTTGGGGATCTGTCTGGCTGGAGCGCGATAACCTGCTGATGGGCGATACCACCGCTGAGTACCGGGCGTTTCTGCATTCTCAGGGAATGACTTTTAACTCGCGTCAGAATGAACCGGAAGATCAGTTTGGGCTGATGTTGTTAGCCTGTAGCGCGCTACTGGATGCCGGAAAAGATGCGGCGGTTAATCAGTTGTTAGAGGTTTATTTGTTACCGTGGGGATATCGCTATCTTGAACGGCTGCAGTGCAACGTGATGAGTCCGTTCTATGCCCGTCTTGCCGTAGTAACCATGCGTTATTTGCAGGATGTGCAGCAGCAACGAGCGTTGAAACCTGCGGTGAAACGGTTGTACTTTGGATGAACAAATCTGAGAAATATTATCAGGAGTTGATGACTCACCCACACGTCAGTCGACGCGGGTTGTTTCGTGCATTTGTCAGTGCAGCAAAACACACAATGCCGGAAGTAATAACTACCCGGCTGGGGCATTCGCTGCCGCCAGGAGCGGTTCCTGATGCGGAGTTCATTGCTCAGTGTACCCGATGTAGTCAATGCATTGATGTCTGCTCAATGGGAGTCCTGTCCAGGCATGAAGACGGTTACCCACAACTGATGATTGAGTATGCCAGTTGTGATGGCTGCGGTTTGTGTATCGCAGCATGTTCGAGCGATGCGCTACGCGTGCAGTCTCGTTTTGATACCGGACTGCGCCCAATGTTCAGTAATACTGCCTGTGTGAATCCTGTCAGACAGTGTAAACAGTGCGTGGATGTATGCCCACGACAGGCTTGCTTTATTGATGAGTCTGGACTGGTGTCGGCTGACAACGAATGCTGTGATGGTTGTGGTGAATGCGCTATACAGTGCCCTCACAATGCTGTAACACTATACTGATGAGTCAGGATGTCATGGAGGAGGAATAGAGGTATTAACAGGCTATTTATATCCCTGATATTATTTTTCAGTCGACGATATACATGCAGAGTCATCCAGCTTGATAGAGGGTCTCCGAAAATCGGTTCAAATGCTAAATTATCTGGCATAAAGGTCGCATTGTTTAAACTGCGACCTTTTGAATGACCAGGCTGATTTTTTCGGGGGGAGTACTATTTCAGTGCTTTTCTTATTCTCTCTAACCCTTCTTGTACCACGGCGCGTGGACAGGCAAGATTAATCCGGATGTAACCATCTCCATTGCTTACGAACATGTTCCCACCTTCGAGCAGAATTCCCGTCTGGTTGGCGAAGTAGAGAGAAAGCTGTTGTCTGTCTACCTGCGGTGGCAGGTATTTCTCAATATTTATCCATGCCAGATAAGTTGCGTCGGGAATTTTAAAGTTTGCGTCAGGAAAGTGCTCTTGGGTAAATTTTTCTACCAGTCTGAAATTATCATCAAGATAGTGTTTCAATTGTTCCAGCCACTCGTCGCATCGGGACCAGGCCGCCTTGGTCGCAGCCACACTCAGTGGTGAAAGAAACTCATCATAAAGACGCAGCCATTCTTTTCTGATCTTTTCATTTTTGATAAAGATATGTGACATCAGGTTTCCGGCAAGGTTGAAGGTTTTGCTTGGTGCCATGCAGGTGATGATCTTATCAGTGTCTGGGAAAAGTTTTGCCATTGGGATATGACTGATTCCGTTTCTCAGTAAATCACAGTGTATTTCGTCTGAAATAATCCAGACATCATTTTCAAGGCACAACTGCCCCATTCTCATTAACTCTTGTTCAGACCAGACCTTCCCGGTCGGATTCTGCGGATTGGATAAAATGAACAGTTTAATATTTAGAGAGGGATCGGTTAGTTTTGTCTCCATATCGTCGAAGTCGATAACGTATTCATTGTCCTGTTCCAGCAAATCAGAACAGATCACTCGACGATAGCTATAGTCTCCAGCCTGCTTAAAAGGCGTATAGGATGGTGTATTGATCAAAACACTCTCATCCTGTTGTGTCAGTAACGGTACTAAACGGTTAAGTGCAGGGATAATGCCTGGTGAAAGCACGATTTCCGCGGTATCTATATTCCAGTCATAGCGTCTCTGGCACCAGTTGTGGAAAATATGATAGTACTCATCATCGTAAACTTTTGTGTAACCGAGGATTTTTTTGTCAAGCCTCTCCTTAATCGCTGCAAGGATCTCCGGAGGTGTCGCAAAATCCATATCAGCAACCCACATTCTGACAAATTCATCGTCCTTAAAGTCAAAGCGGGCATTCTTGTCGGCTTTAAATATATATTGTCGCCACCCATCGTAGTTCAGGGCATCAGTATTTTTTCTGTCGATAATTTCATCAAAATTGTACTTCATAATTGAACCTTCTTTGGACATATATGTTTGATTAAATGAATTTCAGGAACGGAGAAATGCAGAGCAGGATGCCAGTAAAGATGATCAGATACAGAGAAAACCCCTTATATCGGTGAAGAGAGGGTACCTTGTAAACCAGATAAGCAGGGATTAAACAACCAACGATGCCGAAAATGGGGCTACAGATTGAGGTGAACAGCAGAACCGGCAGGTTCAGAACGATTGCCCCCCAGGCGATAGCGATAGTGAAAATGACGATACTAACGTTAAGTGCTTTTTTATTGATTTTCTCTGACGGAATAAAGCGAGTCAATACGTTCATCGCCAGCCCCTGTACGGCCTCTTTGAACCCGAGGTAAACACCGAAGAAGGCGGTCATCAGGGCAAAGATATTTAATGCCACACCAACTGGTGTCACATACTTTGCTGCATCTCCTTCAATAAACTGTGCGGCAATAGCCAGTGCTGAAATATTTTGTTCGTATGCTTTGACAGCTTCATCGTGACCGAGGGCGAAAGTAAATGATAATGCATAAAAGAAAACAACGATAAACAATGTACCAAAAGCGATATTCATTGCTCTCAGTGCTTTATATCTTGCCACTTCTATAGATTTGTTTTTTGCACGATATGAAATTACCATCGGACTCAAAGACTGAATAAACAGGATAGATGTCAGTGTAAATGGCAGGGTGATAATTGCATTTTTGATTAAAATACTAAGGGAAGGGAATGAACCGATGTTTTTGGAGAGGTCCCACATACTGACCATCATCAACCCCAGGATAAGCACTACCACCAGTTTTGATAACACCATAAAAGAGGAAATCTTGAACAAGAGTTCTTCACTACGTGAAGCAATAAGCACAAGAAATGTAATAAGAATCAGGCCATAGAAAGGATTTTCTGATAAAAGACTTTCAGTTAAGCCAAATGTGTGTAAATACGAAGCTGTATCGTTAGTCAACGCTGTAGGGTAGGCGAAAATCCAGATGACCAGCATGAGAAAGTAGAGCAGACCGAGGAGCATTCCCCAGTTTTTTCCCAAATATCCCTCGATGACACCAGGATAGTCTTTACACTCTCGTGAGTCTGCCAGCGTATTGATAAACAATCGTTGAAACAGGTACATGGCTGGATAACCAATGATGGATGAAAGCAGGAATACCCACAGTCCAATAAGTCCCACCTGGACCGGTAAAAACACAATTCCGGCACCGATAGCCATACCAATGCTTATAATAATCCATCCTATATCTGTACTGTCAAATCGGGTTAGTTTTTTCCACTCCTCTGGTGACAATGAGGCCCTGTCGATGTTCTGTTCTAATATGGTCATAGGTATCTTCCTGTGTGAGGATATTTTATGGTGGTTATTTACAGAGGTTCGCACTTCATAAATGATTCTACTCTGTAAGTATATTAATTATCTTTTTAAAATTAACTAATTTTATGATTTATGACTTACTTTATTTCTTGTTTTTGTTGATTTAGTTAATTTTATTTCATAAAATTATGAATATGATTGATGTCACAGGAGGTTGAATATGGTAAAGCTTGACAAAGTTGATATGCAGATTTTAAAACTCTTGCAGGAAGATGGAAGGCTGAACAACGCTGAGATTGCCAAGCGTGTTTTTCTTTCCCCGCCAGCCTGTTGGAAACGGCTAAAGTTTTTAGAGCAGGAAGTGATAAAAAACTATCGGGCTTTTATTGAACCCAAAAGCCTTGGATATAATTTTTACGCGTTCATGAATATTACATTAGATCTCCATTCCGAGGAGTGCATGCAACATTTTGAGGAGGAAATAATGAAGATTGACAATGTCATTGCCTGTCATAATATCTCCGGGAGATATGACTATCTTTTGCATCTTGTAGTAAAAGATATGGATGATTTTCACAACGTATCAATGATAAAGATACGAACAATTGGAAATATAAAGGAGATGAATACTAGTTTTAGTATCAGAGAAATTAAATCGTTTAAAGGTTTGCCTATAAAATAAATGATGTATAAGGAAGTTTTTTGTTAAAAATATATAGAGTTATTTTTTAGCAAACCTTTATGTTTTCATTAATGGGAATAGTTAGCCAGTTTTTCAATAGCATAAGTGTTGCTTCTATTGGAAAGTATTTTGTGTAGTGTATGACTTGCCGCCAGACAAATATTTACTTATCCCTGAGGTAGATTTTTTCAAGCCGTTCAAGGTGTTTCTTTAATATGCAACATGCTCCGTCAATGTCATTGGCTATTATTTTTCCTAGAATTTCATTGTGATCGTTAAAGGAGTCCTCCATATCTTTTAGGCTTTGTTGAATAAATCGAACTTTTAGGTGATTGGCGGATCTGATCGTTACAGTCGTTTCAGCATCGGGTCCCCATGGCAAAGCAAAAGTTTAAAATCACCAACTGGTCAGCCTACAACAAAGCTCTCAGGCAGCGCGGTTCGTTGACGGTCTGGCTTGATGAGTCTGCCATTGCTGCATGGACTGACGGCTCGCCGCCTTTACCCCTATCCGCACAATTGCCTGAAGTTCTGAATCGTTGCCCTGGAAAGACTTGCTGCCGTATCGACGATGACAAAGCTGTAAGGATTTCCATTTATCAGAGGACTCAGATCGGTACATGCAATAAGAAGCGCCTCTGCCTGATGAGCTTCTACTTCTGCCAACAAACTCTGCCACTCTGCCTGTACATCGGGATCGTGAAAGCCTTTTGTTTTAACTCGTCCAATTAGTAATGTGGTCATTTCACGAAGCCGCTGTGTATCTATAATCTTTTTGCCAGAGGCTATTATTCGTGCCTGATAGAAACCTGCTTTAAGCGTGGGTTCTGTAGCCAGTACCGCGATTTTGGTTACTTCTTTCGGTAGCGACTCGAGGGCACTGTCTGCAATATGCAAAAGTGGAATGCCGCAGCTTGCACCTTTCATTTCGTTGAAATAACAATGCGCAAGGTTACAGGGAACAGTTATAAGGCTCACTTTAGCTTTGACAAGTTCGGCAATACCCTGCTGCAGGGCGCCGATCATCGCATCATCATTAATTTTCTTACCGGGCCAAAAAGGTGTTGGCAATGAAATAATATGCATTTTGGGAAAATCCAGATCATATTTTGCGCCATAGACGATCTGGCAGTCTGTCACCAGCATATCAACGAAGGGTGCGGTCGAGCGAGGCCCCATACCTGCAAGTACACCTATAGAAACAGTCATCGCCAGAGGCTCCTTTTTCCTGATACTCTTTTTCAGATGAATAATTATCACTTAATTGCCAGCAGAATTAAAGAGATGCATCTTTCTGTACCTCTTTATCAGGAGTCATGTACAACCGGGCGCGTGCGATGTCACCAGTTAATTGATGTATCATTATGTATTCCCCGTCTCCTTCTGGCACAAAGCGGTCGGCTCTCCCTTCAGAGGCCTTTATGCCATCAGTTAATGTAGTTTTCCTTCACCTTCACTAAAATGGAATATCGTCGCCCGCCGCAGTCTCATCAGAGGCAGGCGCAGCATCGGGTAAAGGAAGGTTACTGACGATATATAAATTAAGGATGTCTTCTCTGTCCATAAACATGATCTGGCTTCTTTTGCTCGCATCAAGTTTCCCGCCCAGCCAGTTTCTCGCCTGTTTAGTGATCTCCCCGCCGGCCACAATAAAGGCATGATCAACCAGCACCTTTCTGTTTGTTTCCGGGTCAAATATTTCATGACCAAGCATCATCAGAACCTGATTGTGAATTTCCGCCACATTTAAATTTGTGGATTTGCTGACACCGGACGCATCCAGCTTGCCTTTTTTTGCCTGAATACCGAAATAAAGAACATGCTGCGTAGGCAGGATAAACTTCATCCAGATGTCTTTTCCATATTCCAGCGCTTTATCCTTATGTCCTGCTGCTGTTATCCGGTGGAAGCCGAGTTGCCGGAATAAAGGGAGAAGTACCTCCTCTATCAATTCATCTTCAGAGCAGGTATCAAGGAACGCTATCAGTAAGGTCCTTCTTTTTATTTCGGGAGGCGTCAGGGGGCGGTGAGGATTATTGCTTACAGAGACTGTTTTGGTGCCATTGTGTCGGATATACAGCAGGTTATCGTCTCCATAGAAAGCTTCATAGCCCTCCCGCATCAATGGTTTGTTCAGTTCTGCAAGGGCTTTTAATCTCCCGGGATCGTCATCCATGGCATCTTCTTTTAACATCAGAAACCTGAGCACATGAACAAACCTTTCCGGCAAAGCGTGGGCTTTCGACTGGGGCTCATTCAGAAGTTCTTCCAGCCTCATAGCTGTCCATGCCCACCGCGTTGACCCGTCATGAACAACGTCCATGTCGCAGTCCTGGAAAAATTCCGTGATGCGGCTGCTTGAACGGTACAGAAACGCTTTATTATCTCCGATGAGACATTCCGCGAGAGCCCTGAGATTTCTGTCCTTAAATTTCATGTGTAATGATCTCACTCCGGTTCAGTAAAACACAGATATTTGCAGCCATTATTTGGCCTGGTAAGGTTTAACTATCCACTCCCCGTAATCACTGAATCATAATAGAAATGCCCGCGTCCGGCATTACGCGGGCATCTCATGTATCAGCCTGCCTGCAGCTAACCGGCCCAGTCTTGCAGTGTGAGGCCCGGCACCCGCTCAAACTCTCCCCCGTTCCTCGTCACCAGCACGGCACCGGCGGCAATGGCGTGTCCGGCAATGGCCGTGTCGTTAGGACCCAGCGGCGTCCCGGTCGCCGCCAGGGCTGCCTTAATTTCCGTGGTCGCATCCACCGCGGCGCGGTCCCAGGGCAGCACGACATCGAGACTGGCGCAGAACGCATCGGCCAGAGCCTGCGTGGCGGGACTGTCCTCCCGCGCGGCCTGTGACAGCTCGGCCCATGTGATGGCTGAAATCACAATACGGTGGCCACGCAGCACCGCCTGCTCCAGCCACCCGAGCACGGCTTCCGGCTGCTCGCGCAGGATGAACGCGCAGAAACGGGTATCGAGCATATACGTTCTGTTCACTGTTCACCCCGCCCGTTATCACTTATAACAACTTCACGCTCCGCCATAAACTCAGGCCCGGCCTTCCCCATCAGGGCGAATGAGTTCCAGGCCGGGCGGACGGGACGCAGGATGATGCAGTCCCCTTCCCGGACGATCTCGAGCTCGCTCACCCCCTCAAAATCCAGATCGCGGGGAAGGCGGATGGCGCGGTTGTTGCCGTTTTTAAAAATGGATACGGTTCTCATGGTGTTTCTCTCCCGAGTCGAGGGATATGTGGAGCATATACGGAATGGTGTTCGTTGCACCGGGTGTGTGCATATGTTTAATATATGCAGATGCTCTGCATATGTATATATTTAGCATATGCAGATGGTAAGGATATGCGTATGTCTTACATATGCAGATGCCATACACATAGATATGGTTAGCCTATACCTAATTCTCTATTTTTCCGCTGAGATCCGAAAAAAGGTAAAGCCGGATCGAATCAATCTTTGTTCCCGAAAAGACCTCCCGGGCGGTGTCAATAATTCTGGTATAAACGAAACGTAATATGTGTCTGCATCACGGCAGGCTGGCACATATTGCGGCAGGATATGAAAAAACCAGAATAACTGGCAAAGGACACACAAATGGACATTGAAATACGCCACTGTAATAACATCGAGCGAGCCCGTATCACCCTTACGGCCAATAAACTGAACATCAAGTTCGCGCCAAACGGTACCGGCAAAAGCACGCTGTCACGAGCCATCTGCTGTGCGGCACGGGATGATGCTCAGGGGCTGCAGGTGCTGCTACCCTTCCGGCTGCGGGGAGAAAATCCCGGTAATGCCGGCCCCGTCGTCACCGGGGCTGACGGGATAGGGGAAGTGATGTGCTTTAATGAGGAGTACGTCAGCCAGTTTACGTTCCAGCCGGACGAACTTATCAGTAACAGCTTTAATATCCTCATCCGCAATGAAGCCCATGCGGAGAGGGAGCGTGAAATTGAGGAGATGACGCAGGCTATCCGGGCGGTTTTCACGGATCATACCGAGCTGAACTTGCTGATAGATCACCTGCAGGAACTCAGCAGTGCATTCCGATCAACCAGTTCCGGGATTTCGCGTTCTTCCACCGGCATGAAGGGCCTGTCAGGCGGAAATAAAATACAGCACATTCCGGCAGGACTGGAGAGCTATGAGCCCTATATCCGCAGTGAGCGCCGCGTGGAATGGATTGACTGGCAGACAAGGGGGCTGGAGTTTTCCCCTCTGTCAGAAGGCTGTTGTCCGTTCTGTACCGGCGATACCAGGGCCAGTGAAGCACAAATCCGCCAGGTCAGCGAAGAGTACGATAAAGCCACCGTTAAAAACCTGACAGCCATCATCAGACTGCTGGAAAACCTCGGTGATTACCTGACGCAGGACGCCAGAGAACGGCTTCTGGGCATCACCCGCCTTCAGAACGGTCCGGATGCCGAACATATTGAGTACCTGGTGGCGCTGAAACGCCAGACCGACACGCTGACGGAGAAACTCACTGCGCTGAGAAACCTGAATGTTTTCAGCCTGCAGGAACAGCAGAACGTCCGGGAGGTGCTCACTGCCAGGCTGATTGACCTGCAGTTCTTTCCCGATCTGCAGTGCGAACTCACGCAGGGGATCACTAACAGGCTGAACGCGGCCCTTCAGGATTTGATAAACCTCGCCGGCCCGCTGCAGGGAAGGATTAACCGGCACCGGGACAGCATGCTGCGGCTAATCGCCCAGCACAAAACAAACATCAATAATTTTCTAACCTATGCCGGCTATAAATACAGGGTGGACATTGCCGGTGAGGGTGACCAGAGAAAACTCAGGCTGCGACACATAGATTTTGACGGGTACGTCAGCGGCGGTAGTCAGCATCTCAGCTATGGTGAACGGAACGCCTTTGCGATTGTGTTGTTCATGTATGAATGCCTGTCAAAAAATCCGGGACTGATTATCCTTGACGATCCCATCTCCTCTTTTGACAAAAACAAGAAATTCGCCATTCTCGAAATGCTGTTCAGGCGCGCAAGCGGTGAATGCCTTAAGAACCGGACTGTACTCATGCTGACGCATGACGTGGAACCTGTGATTGACACGCTGAAGTCGGTCAGAAAGTTGTTCAGTAATCTGGTGACGGCCTCCTGCCTGCGCCTGTCAGCCGGAGTCATAGAGGAATTACCTGTTAACGACGGCGATATCATGACGTTCATGCAGATCTGCAAATCAATCACCGCGTCAGCAGACTGTGAAGATATCATTAAGCTCATCTATCTTCGCCGCTACTTTGAAATCGTTGACGAACGTGGCGATGCTTATCAGCTCCTGTCCAATCTGTTCCATCGTCGCGTTGTTCCGCTGGATCATCGTGAGCCTGCCGCTGCGGGTACGGGCTATCCCGAAATGGCACCTGAGAAAATTCAGCAGGCCCGGCGGGATATCCGGGAGTATGTGGATAGCTTCGATTACCCGCGACTTCTGACTCTCGTCAGCAGCCCGGATGAAATAAAAAACCTGTACCGTCGCTGTCGTAACGGCTATGAAAAACTGCAGGTATTCCGTTTACTGGAACTGGATCAGGACCATCCGGTAATACGAAAATTCGTTAACGAAACGTACCATATTGAAAATGAGTTCATCTGTCAGCTGGATCCGTCCAGATTCGATCTCATCCCGGAGTACGTTATTTTGGAATGTGACAAGCTCATCGCCCTGCCACCGGCAGCAAACCAGAGCTCGGTTGCCCATACTGCCTGAGTCTCTGCTCTTCCCGCCATAATTCACGGAAGAGAAGCGATCTTACGCTGATAGTCTGATATTATTGAAGACACACTACAGTCCAGGACAGCTTGCTGTTAACATCCGCCAAAACAGCCCGTACCGGGCTGTTTCCCTGGTGCTCTTACCTCCTGATTTCGAAAAGAGTCGGCGGAGCGGCGAATGGGTCGCAGGTCTGATCAAAGGGAGTGGATGCGAACCATCAGGCTGGCCTGCATCCACAGTGGGCCGCAGGACAGGGATCTTAATACGGTGTGGCTATTTCCGGACAGCATATAACTCACCGATGGGCGGGTGAGTGTTAAAAACAGCATTATGCAAGGCCACCATGTCATTCCATTTACGTTCCAGGTTGCTATAGGCTTTCTGGACAGGGTCCTTCAGACCTGCACGGCCTTCCAATAATCTTTCCATGTCCGGAACGATGTTTGCGGAGAGGCCGTCCAGTTGGTCCAGCTTCTTCTGAAATTCAAGATCGCCCAGAAGCAAGGCCACTAGGGTTTGCGCCGCATCGATGCTGTCCGTAAAACTCTGTTTCATCGCCTTCAGAGCATCAGCATAGGCCGGAGCTTCATAAAGGCCGTAGGTGCGCAGACGAAATTCCGCCTGCTCAATGCTGTCCTTACGCTTTTTTTCATGAAGAACAGCCCCGGATAAGACGTCTATTTTACGGGCATAATCATCCTTGCTGATATGCCGGGGATCCTGCAGGCATTCGTTGTAGCATGACATAAGCCGGCCCGCCTCAGGCAGCAGGGGGTTCTGCATGCCGAGATAAATATACTCTTCATTGACCAGGCTGATGGCCACTTTGTACCCTTCCTGGGTGGTCAGCTGGGGTACCCACTTTCGCGCTGTCAGATAGGCTCCGAGAGCGGCCAGCGCCATCACGCCGTTAAACAGCATCGACAGCCAGGCCGCCGCGTCGCTATTTTTGACGGCCTGCCCTGAAACGGTACCGAGCAGAATGATCGCCCCGCCGGTGACGGCCACGGTTCGCAGCCAGCGCTCCCCGTCGCGGTGTGAGCGGCGGTATCTGGCTGCGAGGACGGGACGTGGCGTTACGGGGGCCGGCACACCCTCAGCGTCTGGTGCAGGCGCCGCACTCCCCTCAGGCATGGCAGTGTCCGGATCACGCATGAGGGGCCCCCTCTGTCACGCTGACCACAAAATCCCCCGCACCATCCGGCGTGAAGCTGACACGATCGCTGTAGAGCTGCGCCAGCGCCTTCTCATGCTGACTCAGGGTACTGAACTGTCGGTTATGCAGTGCCGGCAGCGCCGCCCGGTATTCCACTTCCCGGACCGTATCCCGTTCCGCTGCGGCACGAATGTCCTCATCAGTGGCATCCTCCTCCGTCAGGCTGAACAGCCTGAGCGGTTCAGACACCCGGCTTTCCAGCTTTTCCCGGATGGCACTGCGGCAGCGCCCGCTGGGGAGCTGCTGCCAGGTTTCCGAGAATTCGCCGGCCAGTATCTCAAAATGTACCGTGGTGATCGCCTCTTCCGGCCACTGTCGGGTGAGCTCAGTCCAGATCGTGTCTGCCAGGCGCAGCCAGACGCTGTCTTTAACGGACAGGGTCGCCAGAATGTCATCGTCGGTGATATTAACAATCCCTTTCATGAGCGCCAGGCGCAGTACCTCCACCTCTTTCACGGGCTGCTGGGTCAGCGTCACGCACCGGACGTATAGATCGTCCAGCTGAGCGGCGGTGGCATCATCAATATGTTTCGTTGGCATGGACCACTCCGTTCTGAGAAAAAGACTTTTCACTATCAAAAAAAACAGTAAAGGGAAAAATATTTATAATTTTCTCATTTTATCAGAATACATGATGCGATCTAACAGAAAAAATTTTATGTGTGTATTCTTCTCAGTCAGAATGGACTGCTGCTGCTCTTTTTCCGCTAAGATCCGAAAACCTGCAAAGTCAGATCCTGAACAACAGGACTGGCTGGCAGGCTTCCGTTCGTGTACGGAGCAGAACATGAGTCGGCCGTATGACCAGTGATCTGCTTTCTTGAATCCCCCGTTTTACCGCCGCCGAAAAGGCATAAAAAACCGCCCTACTGGGGTTTGTATGCAACAAACAGGGGAAATCAGGAGGTGGCGCTAGCCAGCGCGGGCCGCAAACCTGCTGAAAAGGAGGAGATCAACGAGTATTTTCATAATGGATTTGCTTTTTTGTTCGATGAAAGAAAGACAGGATACTTCCGTTTTGCCTGGTGCTGTTTTCAGGGAGGAGATCATTTGTATGCAAGGCCAATATCGATGGCTATTTTAATCAGTGATATATCACTAAAAAACGTATTTGACAGGAAAAGCATATGTACTCATGGTATCTACTTCATTGAAGAGATATCTTTTGAGCGTTCATCAACTGTTGACATCACATATGGTACACTCATCCCAACATTAAAAAGAGATTATCAAAAAAATGAATTCACTGGTGAAAATTTGTATGAGTATAAGCGCCTTAGTCGTGTGTGGTTGTGTAGACCTTGGTCGTGTAGGTATACACCCAAAAGTAAAGGTAGAATACTTCGAAGGGCATAAAAGTGCCGTTGAAAATTGCCTCTACTCTGCATCTCTTAAACAGCATTTCACAATGGTTACGGATTCGCCTTTAGCGGGTAAAATAGACAGATTTAACTTGCAAGATAAAAACAATGAAGATGTTGCATGGCTGGATGTTTCTCGCTCAGGACAGAAACAGACAAGCGTAAATTTCTATTATTCACCTCATGATCAAGTTATACATAATTCTATTGTGTCGATAGTCAATAGTTGTAAAAATTCACTTTACTAGATTCAGGAAAATGACTCGCATGAAAAAAATAGAGAGCTATGTGCAGTATGATTTAATTGTGTGGCCTACAGCTGGACTGGTGGCATTTTTGATTTACTTTTTCCTTCCTGGCGAGCTGCGGAAAATAACAAACAGTGATGAAATAATGGAAATGGTTGCTCATCCTGATGATACTTTTAATGTCTTCAATCAGTGCAAAAATTTGGTTGCCGATGTGGATCGTTGTTACGCCGCTTATAGCGCAGCAGTACAGATCGCTGACGCAAAAAACTGTTCACCATCAAGTCTGGCCCTCAAACGAAAATTTAAAAGACTTGTGGAGCATAGTACAAATGGAGCCATTGAAGATGAAATCAGGAAAGACTGTCCTGCTGGCCAGTAACACGTTCTTTTTCACTGCCTCCTTGTTTATGATGGCAGTTAATCTGTATCTGCTGGTACAGGCATTTATTTATAAAAGTATTTTCTGGATTGATTTTGATCTCTAGCCTGGAAAATTGATAGTTTGATGTTACTGGTCTACCTACTAACACGAGTCATGTATTTCCTGGTTCTGAATACGGCACCTGCATCCGACATTTATCCAGCAATTTCATTTTTCATTGAAAGCCAGGCAGTAGCTGAAAAACCGGACGCGGAGTGAACCCTCAGTCGACGGTTTTTCTTTCTGTTAACAAGATAGATAGCGTCTCTCACAGGATACAGTGTCTCTCCCGGAAACAATCCTGAATCACAGGAAACCTCCGCCATCATTCTTAAATAGCCAGATCTGAGTCTGAGAAAATATTTATTTGTCGCCTTTAAGAAAATAACATCCTCAACCAACCACTCCATACTCAACCTCTTTAATATAACATCAGACACTGTTGTTTTATACTGGCGCCCGTAAATAACGCTCGCCGGGTCACGTAAATAACGTATATACAGAAAAACTGCACCTCATCACCAGGTGGGGAATTTATCGTTTTTCCAGAATCCATATCTGGACAACTTCGTTATGATTATCCACGCTCATTTTTCTGAACTGTCCCGGGGCATGTCCGAATTTTTTTCTGAAGGCCCTGGTGAAAGTCGGCTGTGACTCAAAACCATATTTTAACGCAATTGTTAATATGGTATCGTGTGAGCTCAGTAAATCCTTTGCCGCTTCGGATAAACGCCTTTCCCTGACATATTGCCCGATACTCAACCCCGTTATTTTTTTGAACATGCGCTGTAAATACCATTTTGAATAGCCTGATTTTCCCGCAATATCATCAAGGGAAAGTGCCGGGATGATGTTTTCTTCTATCCACGCAATGAGATCAGTAATGATTATGTTTTGCATAGTCACGTCCCTCGTTCACTTATACCCTGACAGGGAACAAACCGGTGGTCCGGTTGTTCCAGGCGCGTTTAGCCGCCCCATAGCCCCCAAACCGTCAGTCACCCGCCACAGGGGGCCTTTCCGGGTTATGATCGTAACGGGTTACTCTTCAGTCTGATGACTGGCGCTGAGCCCACCGGTACGCCTCTGCTCTTTCTGCATAATCAGACTCATGGCCGCCGGCAGCACAGTCAGGGTGACCAGGGTTGCCACCAGTAATCCGCCGATGATGGCGTATGCCATTGGCCCCCAGAACACCTGTTCCGCAATGGGTATCATCCCTAAAATCGCCGCGCAGGCGGTCAGCAGTATCGGACGGGCCCGGTGCTCAGCCGCAGCCATGATGGCGTCATTGCCGGTCAGACCCTTCTGCGTGTTGCTGTCCACTTCGCTGATGAGGATGACCGCATTGCGGATTATCATCCCGGCCAGCGCAATAATCCCCAGCAGTGCCACAAAGCCCATTGGCGTACCGGTCGGCAGCATGGCCAGCACGATGCCAATGAGTCCGAACGGGGCCATCAGCAACGCCAGCAGCATCCGGGAAAAGCGCTGCAGCTGTATCATCAGCAGGACCAGCATCACGCACAGCGTCACCGGCAGCACGGCATACACCGAGCGGTTACCCTTGTCCGACTCGGCCACCGTGCCACCTTCCTCTATCTGGTAGCCGGGCGGAAGGGTAGAGCGAAGTTTGTTCACTGCCTGCATCAGGTGTTGCGATACCGCCTCTGCACGCATGCCGGGGGCCAGGTCCGTCTGCACAGTAATATACGGCAGACGCTGTCGCCGCCAGATAACCGGGTCGTCGACGCCCCATGCCAGCGAGGCCACCTGGCCGAGCGGAATTTTATCCCCCCGGTCATTCGTCAGCAGCATCCCGGACAGCGTCGAAAGGTCCTGCCGCTCGGCGTTATCTGCACGCAGCACCACGTCAATCATCCGGTTATGGTCGCGTACCGTGGTCACGTTACTGCCCGACCAGACGGCATTCAGCGCCTGCGCAATACGTTCTGAAGACAGCCCCGCCGCCCGCGCGGCCGTCTGGTTCACCTGTAACGTGATGACCCGCTCCGGCTCGCCGGCGGTGAGGTTCACCTCACGCGTCACCGGGCTGCTGCCGAGGACTGACGCCAGTGTCCGGGCGATGGTCTGCACCCGCGCATAATCCGGACCGGTGATGCGGTACTTCACCGGCCAGCCGACCGGCGGGCCGAGCTCCAGTGGCGAGACGCGGGTGGTGATGTCACTGAACTCCCGGGCCAGCAGGGCGACAAGCTGCTGCCTGAGCCGGTCCCGGGATTCAAGGTCTTTCGCCACCACAACCAGCTGGGCGGTATTCTCATTGTCCAGCAGGACATCCATCGGCAGATAAAAGCGGATGGCACCCGACCCTGTGTAGGCGGAGAAATGGTCCACGTCCGGATTGTGAAGCAGCGCCTGCTCCAGCCGGACGGTCTGCCGGGCCGTTTCAGTCTGTGAAGCGTTTGCCGGCAGCGTCAGGCTGACCAGCAGTTCGGGGCGGTCCGAGGCCGGGAAAAATTCCCCCTGCATAAAGGTGGTGCCATACGCGGCCAGCACCAGCAGGCCGAGCGCCGAGGCCAGCGTCATCAGCCGGTGGCGCAGGGCCAGCAGCAGCAGACGGTGATAACCGCGCCTGAGCCTGCCCGGCGCCTTGTGTTCATGCGCGTTGCGCAGTTGTGCCGGTAATATCCAGACGCCTGTCAGCGGGGAGAACAGCACCGCCACCACCCACGAGCACAGCAGCGAAATCAGCACCACCGCAAACAGGGTAAAGCAGTATTCCCCGGCACTGGAGGCCGCAAAGCCGACCGGAATAAACCCGGCAATCATCACCAGCGTGCCGGTGAGCATCGGGAACGCCGTGGTTCTGAAGGCACTGGTCGCCGCCTGCCTTCGTGAGTCTCCCGCCTCCAGACGGGAAACCATCACTTCAATGGTTATCATGGCGTCGTCGACCAGCAGCCCCAGGGCGATAATCAGCGCACCCAGCGAGATACGCTGCAGACCGATGCCGCACAGCAGCATCACCGTGAAGGTCATGGCCAGCACCAGCGGAATGGCCGCCGCCACCACCAGGCCGGCCCGCAGGCCCAGCGATACAAACGACACCGCCAGCACGATGACCACCGCCTCGGCCAGTACGCGAACAAAGCCGCTCACCGCCTGGCTGACCACCGCAGACTGATCGGCCACCTTCACCATCTCTATGCCGTGCGGCAGCTGCTGACCGAGGGCCTGCATCCGCGCGTTCAGGGCATGGCCAAAATCCAGCATGTTGCCGGTGGCAGCCATGGACACGGCCAGCCCGATGGCCGGCTGACCATTCACCCGGAACGCCGGCGCGGGGGGCTCGGCCATTTCGCGCCGGACGGTGGCAATGTCGGTCAGGGGTATGTAGCGGCCGTTCACGTGCAGTGTGACCGCCCGCAGGCTATCCTCTGAGGTCAGCGCCCCGCTGACCCGCAGGGCCACGTTTTCCCGGTCCGTGCGCAGCGTGCCCGCCGGCACGACGTCGTTCTGCGCCTTCAGGGCATCGCTCACCTGCTGCAGGTCCAGCCCCATGCCCGCCAGCTGCCGGGGCGAGAAGGACACCACTATCTGCTCCTCCTGGACGCCCACCAGGGTAATTTTTCCCACGTCCGGCAGTGACATCAGGCTGCGGCGGATGTCCTCAACCCGGTCGCGCAGCTCGCGCGGGGTGAACCCTTCGGCGGTAAAGCCATAAATGGTGCCAAAGGTGTCGTCAAACTCATCATCCACCGCCGGTCCCTGTACCCCCTCCGGCAGCGAAGATGTCACGTCCACCATTTTCTTGCGCACCTGATACCAGATATCTGCCACTTTTCCGGGCGGCGTGTCGTCGCGCAGGTTAACGAATATCACCGCCTTTCCGGCGTGCGTGTTGCTTTCCACGTAGTCCAGGTACGGAATTTCCTGCAGTTTTTTCTCCAGCGGGTCAGTCACTAAATTCACCGTATCCTGCACGGTGGCCCCCGGCCACTGCGCGGACACCACGGCGGTCTTGATGGTAAAAGCGGGATCTTCATTACGCGGGAGCTGCTCATAGCTCAGGATGCCGGCCGCCATCACCATGAGCATCAGGAAGGTGATAAGCTGCTGATGCCTGAGTGCCCACTCAGACAGGTTAAAGGTCTGCTTCAGGGAGGAGTGACTCATTCGCCCGTCTCCCCGGAAGCCACCACCTCTCCCTCACGCAGTTTGCTGACGCCGGCGGTCACCACCCGCTCCCCCGGACGAATGCCGGCACTGACCAGAATGTCGGATGCCGTGAAGCCGGCAAGCGTCACCGGCCTGAGCTGCAGCCGCCGGGTGGCGTCGTCCACCACAAACACCGCAGGGCTGCCCTGCATCCGTGTCAGGGCTCCGGAAGGCAGGCGCATCACGGCAGACCCGGTACCCGCCAGTCCGACCTGGACGCTGGCACCGAGCGCCATGGCCGGCGGCGGGTTGCCGAGGGTGACGCGCACGCGCCAGGTCCGGGTCTGCGCATCGGCCTGCGGGCTGATGTCGCGCAGGGTACCGGTGACCGACACCGCCGGGTCAGCCAGCAGTGACACGCTGAAACTGCCGGCAGGGCGCGAAAACGCCTGCGGGTCCGCCACGTCAATCACGGCGTCACGTCCGCTGCTCACCGCCAGCGTCACCACTGCCTGACCGGCGCTGAGCACCTGGCCGGGCTCGGCGCTGACCTGCGTGACCACACCGGTGGCCGGGGCAACAAGACGCGTCCAGTTGAGATTCTCCCGGGCGGTATTCAGGGCCGCCTCACTGCTGCGCCGGCGGGCCGCGGCGGCCTGCCAGTCTGAACGGGCCGTATCAAGCTGCACGCGGGCGATGGCACCCGAAGGCATCAGCTGCGACATTCGCCGGAGGTTAAGTTCCGCCAGCTGCTCCGCCGCCCGCGCGCTTTCAAGGTCGGCACGCGCGCTGTTCAGCTGGTTCTGACTGGTGTTATTTTCCAGCGTGCCCAGTATCTGTCCTGTGGCGACATGGTCACCGACATCCACGGACCGGGTCAGCAGCCGTCCGTCGAGGCGAAACCCGAGGGGCACCTCATCGTGCGGACGAATTTCACCGGTCTGCAGTAATGCTCCGGTAACCGAAGGCGCGGGCACCTTCACGGTGCGCACCGGACGCGGCGCCGCCGCTTTTTCCGGCTTGTCCCCGCAGGCGGCAAGCAGAAGGAACACCGGCAGCATCAGCACCACCGGCAACAGCGCGCTCAGCCGCGCAGTCGTGAAAAGATGGCGCAGCGCCTGCCGCACACAGTCGGTGAAATCGGGGAAGTTTTCCGTCATGGCCGTATTCCTGAACAAAGATGCCGCCATTACACCGGCGCTCTGTCAAGATACGGCCTGCGTTGTGTCAAGAACGGGTCAAGAGCGCGAATTATTTCCGGTCGTGATGTGCCGGCAGGGTGACGGTAATGACCAGTCCTCCCGACTCCCCCGGCGCGGCGTGAATGGCCCCCCCGTGAGCCTCACAGATACCCCGGGCGATGGATAACCCCAGCCCGCTGCCGCCCGAGTGGCGCGCTCTCGACGACTCACCCCGGGTGAAACGCTCAAACATCACCGGCAGAAAATCCGCCGGCACGCCCGGTCCCCGGTCACGAAACACCATCCGGGCCCCCTCCGGCGTCGCCTGCGCAGACACCGTGACCTCCCCGCCTTCAGCCGCATAGCGCAGGGCATTTTCCAGCACGATGGTGATGACCTGGCCCAGCCGGACCGGGTCCGCCAGGGACAGGCAGGGTTCACGGGAAGTGACGCGCAGGATCATGCCGGCGGCCTGTGCCTGCGGCCCAAGCCAGGCCGTCCGCTCGCGCAACAGGACGGTGAGATCGGTCTGCGTTTTATTCAGCGTGAGCTGCCCGGCATCCGCCAGCGACAGCAGGTGCAGTTCATCCGTGAGCCGGCTGAGCAGCTGCAGCTGTTTCATGACCATTGCCAGTTGCCGGGGCTCGGGCGTAAAGACGCCGTCCATCATTCCCTGCAGTCGGCCGATGGCCGCCGTCAGCGGAGAGCGGAGCTCATGGGCCATCGCCACATGGGAAGCCCTGAGTTCACGGTCATAGCGTGCCAGCTGCTGCATCATAGTATTGAAGTCCTGCGTGAAGCGGGACACTTCCAGCGGCGCGTTGTCCACCTGCACCGCCCGGGCACTAAAGTCGCCAGCAGCAACAGCGCGCGCTGCCGCGGCAAGGCGGCTGAACTGCAGGGAGAGCGGACGGGCCGCCCGCAGCCCGAGGATGACAATAAACGGTATCATCACCCCCACCAGTATACCGACCGTCAGCCAGTCAGCGGAGTCAACGGAAGGGTCGGAAAACCGGACGCCCCACCACGTGTCGACAATCTCATGAAAGCGGGCCAGATTGGTTTCAGGGTGTGCGCGCAGGAGGATAAATTCATCACGCAGGGTGGGCGGCATACGGTGCAGGATCCACAGGTTCTGCACGGCAAAACGCAGCCACATGCACACGGCAATCACCACCACGGAACCGATGGCCAGCGCCAGAATACGCAGGCAAATCCAGCGCCACAGGGTCTGCTGCTGTAACGTGTTCATGGCTGAGAAAACCGGTAGCCGACGCCGCGCACATTGACCAGCACGCCGGAAATCCCTGCAGTTTCCAGCTTCCTGCGCAGGTTATAGACGTGCGTGTCCACCGAGCGCTCCAGCGCATCACTCTCCGGCAGGCAGTGCTCCAGCAGGTGCTGGCGGGAGAAGGGGCGCACCGGTGCCTGCATCAGGGTCGCCAGCAGGCTGAACTCCGTCGGCGTGAGTACAAGTGCCGCGAGCTCTCCGCGCTCATCCCTGACGCCGGCAGTCATCATCGCCGTATCCACCTCGAGCCCCAGCCAGCGCAGCAGAGGGGTTTCCGGCGTCTGCATCACACGCCGCAGCACCGCCTGCACCCTGGCCACCACTTCTCCCGGATTGTAGGGCTTGACCACATAGTCATCCGCGCCGTAACGCAGGGCCCCTATCCTGTCGGGAATATCCCCCATAGCGGTAACCATGATAACCGGTGTATTCCCCCGGCGGCGCACCGCCGCCAGCACCTCCGTACCGTTCATGCCGGGCAGCATCACGTCCAGCAGGATAAGATCCGGCTTCAGACGCTGACTCATTTCCAGCCCCGACGGCCCGTCACCCGCCACGCTGACCGCATAATTCTCACGCGCCAGATAGGCGCTGAGCACGTCCGCCGCGTCGGCATCATCTTCAATAATCAGTATTCGCTTTCCGGACATTCCAGCCACCTTGACCGTTTCTTCATAAACCCCTGACAGTTTACTGACACTGCCACTGCATACTTGCCCTGAGCAGACGCCCCACGCCTGGTGGTCGTCCCCAAACCGTTACTCAGGAGCAACGATGATAACCAGAAAACTGATGCTGTACATGACCTGTTTCAGTCTGACCGGACTGGCGACCACCGCCCGGGCCGATGACGCCAGTCCGCAGCAACCCACGCTGTCGGTGGGCCTCGCCGGTCAGAATCAGCCCCGTTACAGCGGGTCAGACAAGCGGCGCTGGCAGGTGGTTCCGCTGGTGCAGACCCGCGACGGGTCATTCTTCCTGGATACGCAAAAGGGGATAGGCTACGACCTGCAGAGCGACAGCGGGCTTTACCTGGAACACACCCTGGGCTATAACCTGGGACGGTCAGATCGGGATTCGGACTGGCGGGACGGCAGTGATAAACTCCGGGGCATGGGGAACATCAGGGCAACCGTCAACACCGCCTTTGCGGTGGGCTGGACTCTGACGCCCTGGCTGACAGTGGAAGGAAAAGCCACGCTCCCGCTGAGCGACAGTCAGGGGGTGAATTACCAGACGTCTGCCACGCTCATTCCGTTACAGACGGACAGTGACACCGTGGCGTTCTCAGTGGCGGCCCTGTTTGGTGACAGCCGGTATATGAACACGGTTTACGGCGTCAGCGACCGGCAGAGCGAACTCTCGGGGTATGCCCCGTATCATGCGTCCAGCGGATTTTATGGCACCGACAGCAATCTGACCTGGAGCCATCAGTTCACACCGGCGTGGGGCGCACTGCTCAGCGTCGACTACACCTGGCTTGACAGCCATGCAAAGAACAGTCCGATCGTCTTCAGGCACAATGAAACCTCGGCCACGCTCGGCGTGCTGTATACGTTCTGAGTCCCCCATAATCCGGCGCAGTAACGGGCTTTCGGGGACAGCGCATAAAAGTTCGTGTGGTGTTACTGAAACATAAAGAAGTTCGTGGAAGCCATGCGAAAGCAGGAGAACCACCACGATAAAGAATGACATTCTGCTGGTGATTTTACTGTTGGTGTTATCTGCAATGGCTCACCTGCTTGTGTTTATTTATCTCACGCCGCAGGTAATGAACTCCCTGCTTATGCAACTGTTCCACCCGGGCTAATGCAGGGACTGGCCACACGCAAAAAAACTACCTGTGGAGTATGAAAATACATATTCGTAATAACAGCGACCTCTCTGTCGGGCCGGATAACCTTAAAGACGGTCCTGCCCTTTTCGGTAAGATGATGTTGATGTGCAGTTAATATAAGGCCGGCGCAATGGAATGCAGGCCGGCCGGAGAGGATAATGCGATTCACCACTCCCTGGACCGGGCATTTGCATTATCTTAAACAACACCACCACGCTGACAAACTCGCTGCCTATCGTTCCAGCTCAGTCAGCGCAAGTTGCAGATGATGCGTTATAAAGTCCGCCTTGAGGGCGCTGTAATACTGTGCATCGTTCTCACACCGCAATGCTGCTTCGCGCTTTATCTCAGCGTATTCCCCTGCAATATCAGTGTTTTTCCTCAGGTAATCACGGAAAGCAAGATGTCGTGGTATCTGTATGTCCCCTGCAGAAAACGCATGCACGTGATGGCTACGCAGATCCCCCCCCTTAATGAAGAACCGGCGCCCGGCGATGCCGTTTTCACCGCGAGCAACGTATCCGGCGTTGGCCATTGCAGAATTGCATTGATCCAGCTGGTTGAGATCTGTTACTTCCAGAAGTATATCAATCACGGGCTTGGCCGGGAGGCCAGGCACTGACGTGCTACCAATATGATAAACATTCCTGACCACGTCACCAAGTAATGACTGTATCAGAAAACTTTCTGCTTCAAACATCTCAGGCCATTTTTCATTGTATTGCACCACAACTATTTCCCGCATAAATACCTCCTTCTTTTCCCTGTGGTTGTTAACATATAAAGTGCCTGAAGTACATCCATCGGTTGAACTCACAACACAAAGCCGGCTCCGGTGCCAGGAAGCAGAGCTTATTTCTAAATACCGGTTCACTCATAAAATCATCCTCGTGAGCTCTTGAGTTCACTGACATGCTGGCTTCTCTGTGATCTGATGGAAATATACTGTACCAGAACGAAGCACTCCAGAAATAATATGAATGAGTTTCCTCATTATTACTGCTCTGATAACAAGCATGCCGGGCTTGCCAGCCAGCCGGGGTCGTTGGGCAGAAAAGCCGGTTCGTGCGGTCTGCAGTCGGTGCCGTGATTTCACGTTAGCCCGGCGGTGGAGTCGTTCAACGGCCGACTGCTGCAGGAATGTCTGAACGAGAACTGGTTCATGTCCCTCGAGGATGCACGGTGCAGAATCGAGGCCTGGCGCATATACTATAATCAGAGACGCCCCCATTCTGCGCCGGACTGGATGACTCCGTCCGAATTCCCCGAGAAATCTGCCGGTTGCCTGAATATGCAGCCAGAGTGAAGCCGGTTATTCCTGATTATGACTGGAGCATATTCGGGGTCAGAGTCAAAACTGACATTACTAGCCAGCGGATATAACTTATTACTGGGGGAAGGTCATGATGATGTACCCTTTAGCGATACTCTGATTCTTATCAGTTATTATATCAATCTGCATTCCTATGTTTTCATCATTCCCTTTCACGTCATCTCTGATGGAGATGAGTCACCTCTCATCATGATGTTGTGATTGTATTTTCACTCCGATTATGTGTTGTATTTTTTTACTCACATCGCGCTAACAGAACCGAATTCTGTAAAAACCGGGTCCGCACTTTTCCAGCCTGAAGTGACTTCGTTGGCCATACCGCTTTATTTCTGATTTGTGCCCTAATGAGAAGAAAATAACTCAATTTCGGAATCGGCGCAGATGAGTTTCTTGAACAAAATAAATGTTGCCGCGCGCCCGTGAGCATGCTACGTACAGCCTGTTGCGTGACGACGGTGGAAGGGCTGCCAGTTCCTGACGGGTTAGAAGCTTCCAGTGGGTGGGTCCCATCACAATGCAGACATCCTGAAAATGGTCGAGACCTTTACTGACGCCCCAGTTCATGGAATAGCAGCCGTAACGGTGATGTTCACGATAGAAGAGCTTAATCACCGTATTATCGGTGTGCAGGGTGGCTGTGCGCTCTGCATCTGTGATCGTTTCAATCAGGGTGGCATGTATCCCATGGGCAGCGATACGGATGTTCAGTTGCCTGGTGATAAACTCGCACACTGAAGCCGAGCAACGCCATGTTCGGTTGAGCGTGTCCCGGTCAACCGTGAAACCTGCAGCGTCGAAGCGGGCCTCATATTGCGTAATGTCATCGTGCAGCGTTGAATTAACGTTGCCGTCATGGCTCGTATCAAAGGTATGTTGATAAAAATCGCCGCAACACAGCACAGTGATTTCCGCGCGGCAGAGCTCCAGCAGAAAATTAAAGTCATGTCCGGCAAAGTCCTGGACTTCATCGACAAGCAGTTCATCGTAGTAACGGGCAAGCCGGGTACGGATATCAGGCAGCAGCCCCCGGGCTGTCAGCAAATGTGCGAGCCTCCGGTGATACAGCCGTCCGGCGGGATCCTGATAATGCCGGGCATTCGTGCGCGGTATTCTGGGTGGGGGCTGGTCGAAGCTCAGGCCACGCGATGCCAGCTGCTCCTGCAGGAAAGGCCGGAAGCAAAAGCCGTGCAGAAACTCAAACCAGGTCATCACCCTGATCCCGTCCGGGATAAAGCCAAAACGTCTGATAATATGCGCCCGCAGATGCGCTTCATTATTCAAGGTGAAAGTCAGGATCAGCGTCCGTCGCGCTTCACTCAACCGCCGTATCAGCAGCGTGGTTTTGCCCGAGCCGGCAACCGCAAATATCACTCTCTTATCCATGCCAGTGCCTCCTGAATATAATCAGATACTGTCAGCTCTTCGGCGTGCAGCTGTAACAGTCGGAATGCTGCTTCTGCCTTATTGGCCAGCATGTAATCCTGCACCGTGAGTGTCCGGCGGGTTCCGCGGAAAAGCGCATCACACAGACCAGCGTTATCCTGATACAGGCAGATTTCAAATGTGGATCGGTTGTTGTCACGATCAGCAAATACCCGGGAGCGAGGACAAAGCACGTCAGCATAGCGTTCATCGCAGTTTTGCTGATAGTTGCCGTCATTGTCGCGAAGAGCCGCGACGCGATTTTCCAGAAGACGGGCCAGTTCAAGATAACGACGGAAACTCGTTCCGCCGATAGCGATGATGTGAACCCCGTCATCCTCCGGCGCCCTTCCATACAGACGGCGATAAAAGGCCTCAATCAGAATAAACTCAGCATCCCCCTCCACGAGCAGCACACGGCTGGCCAGCGCAAATTCCAGCACGTTATTATCCGGTGCTTTCATGAAAAAGGCGGCAGTCTCAGCGGAAAGTTCATTCATCAGTACGGGCCGGGTAGATCCGAGGAGGATTGCCTTACGCAGATCGAGGCGGGAGGAGATATGGCTGCTGTGTGTGGCAATAAACACCTGCGTCTGCCGTTCAGTGGCAAGCTGATTAACCAGCCTCTTCATACTGACATGGCTGAGATGATTCTCCGGTTCCTCAAGCAACAGTGCGTGGAGCTCTCCCTGCTGCTGATGCCGCTGCAGCGCAAACTCTGTCTTGATGAAGCACTGCCTTCCTTTTCCACGGTGACGAATGGAAATACCCTCCTCGGTAATGTCCAGATTCGCCTCAAGACCTGATTTGGTACCGGAGCGCACGCCAAACTGATACGTTTCCAGCGTGTCGTTTATGGCGGACAGATGCCGGGTGCAGAAGTGCATTTTCTGTTGCCGGTAACTGTTTTCCAGCCGGTACCGATCGGCCACCGGCACATTGACACTGTATACTGTGCGCGTATATTCCTGTGCGGCGTGCTCGTTATCGATGCGTGCACTGTCTAACAGCAGATGGCGCAGATAGCGTCTGAAGCCAGCGAAATGACCACCGGAGAAAGTGCTGAACCGCACGGAATAGTATTCATAGGGAAAATTATCGGGATCCTGCTGCAGGACATTGTGAATATCCTGACCGTATTCCTCCGTCATTGGTGCAATGCGCATTCTGAGACCATCCGCATCGATACCCGCCAGATTTTGTCTGCCGTTCAGGTCAGGATCTCCCCCATTACTCAGGAAAACGTCCGCTGTCAGCACGGGTAACTGATCGGCGCGGCGCTCACCTTCCTGAAACTGCCTGACGGCTGACTGGGACAGGAGCGATTCCACACCCAGTGCCTCGACCCGGTGCCGGCTGTCACTCAGAACAAGGTCAAGGGCCAGCAGAATCGTGCTTTTTCCGGATTCATTGTCCCCAACCAGAATGTTACGGTCGTTGCTGAAGCGCAGATCCAGTTCCGGAAACTTTTTAAAGTTTTGCAGCATAAGCCGCGTAATCAGGGGCATCTTTTATTCCTTTCTATACCGCTGACTGAAAGAGTGTCCGGCAGCGCCAGACCGCCTGTTTTGTTTTACAGCGTTATCTTACCCAGTCTTCCAGCACAAGACCTGGCACCCGCTCAAATTCCCGCACATTGTTCGTCACCAGCACGGCGCCGGCGGCGATGGCGTGCCCGGCGATCGCCGTGTCGTTCGGGCCTATCGGCGTTCCGGCGAGGCGCAGCGCCACCTTAATCTCCGTGGTCGCATCCACCGCGGCGCGATCCCAGGGCAGGACGGCATCGAGTCGCTCACAGAATGCGTCAACCAGCTGAACGTGGCGCGGCGAGGCCTTCGGGCCGGTGGCGCCGAAGCGCATCTCGGAGTAGGTGATGGCCGAGACCACGATACGGTGACCGCGCAGCACCGCCTGCTCCAGGCGCTTCAGGACTGCTTCCGGCTGCTCGCGCATGATGAAAGAGCAGATATTCGTGTCGAGCATATACATTTTGTTCACAGGTTAACCCGTCCTTCGTCGCTGACAACGTCCTCGCGCTCCGCCATAAAGTCCGGATCGGCTTTTTCGAGCTCCAGGAATGAGCCCCAGGTCGGCCGGACGGGGCGCAGGATAATACTGTCCCCTTCCCGGACGATCTCCAGCTCGCTCACCCCCTCAAAATCCAGATCGCGGGGCAGGCGGATGGCGCGGTTGTTGCCGTTTTTAAAAATGGATACGGTTCTCATGATTTTTCTCCCGGGTAAGTGTGGATATGTGGTGCATATCCGGAATGAGGTTCATTGCACCGGGTGTGTGCATATGTTTAGTATATGCATGTGTTGAGCATATGTATAGATGTAGCATATGCAGATGGTGAGTATATGCGTATCCCATACCTATGCAGATGCTAGGCATATGGATATGCTTTGCATATCCTTTCTTCTCTCGTTTCCAGGTCAGATCCGAAAAAAGCTAGTTCCGGAATCGGGTAACACAGCCGCTAATAATTTTCTTCTACTGTGTTACCGACATTCCCCTGATACCCGCAGATAATGGCCGTAACGGCAAAACTGATGAGGAAAAAAGATGAAATTCAACCCTGCCTGTACTTCCACTGATGTGATGGGGATACTGAAATCATACCGTGACGATCTGCTAGAAAAGGAGTTGCGAAAGCCCTCCTGGCCAGTGCTCGAAAGGCTCATTTCACGTGATACAGAGATGAATCAGGTGTGGAATGACATCGCGCGGCATGCGCTCACCGGGGAGCAGTGCTGGAATCTGCTGGAACAGATATTCTTTGCCGGGGCCTACGGAACTGGTGAGCACCACACACGCCTGAAGACTGACCACTCAAGACTCGCTGTCCTGAATGAGGGTATTGCCGAAAAGGCCGCAGAACTCGGTAGAATGCTGACTGAACGGGAAGATATTCTTAACCGCAATAAATTTGACATTGAACATACAGCCCATATCGTAGATCTGATTGATGCAGCCTCCAGCCAGAACGGACATTACCGCTCTTTTTTGCGTGAAAAGCTTCATGGACTTCGCACCCAGTTCGGTTGCAAATACTGGCCTTCGCTACAGCAGCTCCTGCAGGTGACGGCGAAAGAAAATACCGTGGTAGCTTTCATGGACCGGAGCGATGAAGCTATCGCCCATGCACGAGGAGCTGCGGTGCCGGATTTCCTACGCCGGCTGTTCAGTAATTTGCATGACATCCGGGTCATGAAAGGGGACTTGCGCACAGAACACATTTATTTGCCGACTAATTTTCGGCTGACTGACGCAAGTCTGGCGACCCTGGCCTCTGTTTCCCTCGATCTCGATGAGCCTGTCACCGTGGACAGTGTCAAGATGCTGCGTACCAGATTATATAATGCCGGTTATCCGGGAGCCTGGGCAACTCCCGTTACGAACAAACCGGGGAAGTCAGGCATCAGTGTGTGAAAACAAACGTTCCCCGGAGCAGGGCTAAGGTTTTTTGCGCGGGGAGCAGTAAGACTTCAATATCTGAAAGGAGATGTCCACTTCGTAGTTTATGAAATAACCGGATACGAAGGCGGCACTACTTCTGTCTGAGCGCGCATTTCTGTTATCCGGTACAGCGTCACACCTATCCCTTGGTTAAACTCAACGTGATAATCTTTCTTTTGTCCATTCAGGTCATCAGTGTCTGGAATATCACCGAAGATAACGTAGTTAATCCCCCCAGGTAGCTGTGATGAACCAAAAATAATACCATCATATTTTTCACCGGTGTAACTACTAATGACTTCAGCAAACACCTGTGTCTCAATATAATTGGTGTCATTTGCGCGCAGGGGTCTGGCGATCAGGCGATGAAGAGAACTCATCAGGTATCTGTTCCTGAAAGTTTTATGTTTTGTCGGGTTGTCAAGAATATGGGCATCGGCGTAAACTATTTTCTCCAAAAGCGTAAAATCAAAAAAACGCAGCTCCCGGGTTATGACAAATTGCCCGATGGCAACGGTGTCACCGACAAATGGATGAAGCTCTGCAATAGCGGTTTTATAGTCGCCCGCGGCATATAAAAAGGCTATGCCCGGTGGGCTCATGCGGCTGTTGGTGGCCAGATGATTCGGCGGTGCAGACAGTTCCTTAACCGGATCTGAGAGGAAAGCCTTTTTTTGTTCATTATTCCTGGCGATACGTCCCCGGTACAATACCTCCCCCTTTTGCAGGATCGTCAATGCTGAGTTGATTCTTCCCTGCTCTTCCTCACATTGGTGGAAACATGATCCAATCAGGGCGGCATAGTAACTGCATGCCTTTGGATGGTTAAAACGCCGGACGTTTTTCAGTTCATTCGCGATACCTTCCCATTCCCGGAGTGCGTCCGCTCTGTTCCTGGTAATAAAAGCCTCATCGACGATACTTCTGTACCACCCGCCCTCCTGGAAAAAGGGATCGTCTGGCTGGCAGAGTAATGCGACGAGCAGCTCCAGGAAGTCTTCATTATCATAAGTAAATCGTTTCAGAACGTCCTTCAGCAGGAGTGTGTCTGTCGAACGACTGTCCTCAAGGGTATAGTGATCACGAAGATGACGCCGCAGGGTGGACTCGAAATCTTCAACCAGAATACCATCAGGCCGGATCTCTGAACAAATCAGGCATTGTTTCCCGGAATTTAGTTGAGTGTTTTTTTTGTTGAAATAATAAGCCTTCTTATTGCATTCAGCACATATATAGCCAACAGATGACTGAATTTGTTCTTCTCTTACTTCTGCAAAATATAACTGAGTGGAAATTCTTTTCATTGATCATTATTCCCGTTTTTAAGTCCGATACACCAACATTTCTAGGTCCGTCACGCCACTCTTTTCAGTATTCCGTATCCACAAACGCCGGCAGCAGCCGGGCAGTCCGGATGGTGCCCACATCATGCCAGAACTGTGATTCTTCTATGTACCAGAACAGATGGCGGCGGAAGATATTCAGCTGTGGCCGTTCCCGACAGGCAGCTTCGATGAAAAGGGCGCAGGTGAGGGAGATCCCCTGTGGCAGCAGCGGGATGCCGGTGTCCAGCTGCTGCACACGCAGCGACAGCCAGGGCACGCCGGCCATCATGATCCGCTGCAGATCGGCGTAGCAACGGATGTCCAGCAGGCAGCAGTATTCCCGGTTTTCCACGAGGGTGCGTCCGGCGTCATACCAGTTCTCCGTCAGCGGCAGGCCGGTGACCTGCGAGAGTTCCCGATCCATCAGGGCGACCAGCTCGCTGCTGCGGGAGAAATTGCCGATCAGGTCGCCAAAGGAGGCCGACAGGAAGGCCTGAATAAAATCACTTTTCGACTTACCCGCCGCTCTGGCCTGGGCGGTGATGGCCGTATCAACATCAGCGGGGATATGCCGCACCGTCAGGGTGGATGAGGCGGCATTCCGGATTTTTGCAACGTCACTGGCCATGTTCTCCCCCCCGGGCGGTAAACCGTCATATATACTCAATTAGGTGTACATGGCGTAAATTGATGCACAATCTTTTTTGTGAATCATAATTCATATTTTAGAGGTATTCTCCTTTATCCAAACTTTTTTACTCTCCCTGCACCTTATTAATGTTATCTGCATTACCGTAGATCCGAAAAAAGCCAAATCCGGATGCTAACTATCTGAGGAGAAGGTGACTATGTGTTTACGCTGGCAGCCAGGCAACATGAATGGTTTATCGTGATGTGCTCCGGCATACGTAAATCCTATACCGGAGCTAAGGAGGGATTACTCCTGAAGGTGCAGCTCCTTCAGATTCGTTTCAAAGTAATCAACATAAATTCGCTCATTTTTAGGCTTCATTATCAGCTGAATACCGTTGGGAACGGGCGGACATGAGGCCCGGTAAGCGAACATCTCATCCTGGATATTACGGAGCGTATAACCCAGTTTCTCTTCTTCAGCTTTTCCGGAAACCCGGATGCCGGATAATTCCTTCTCAACGTATTTTTTCAGCTTCTCGCTTCTTTTCATACTGCTGCGATTATCCAGAAACTGAAGCAAGAAATAGCGGATGACCGGCAATGTGAACACTACATAGAAAAGGATCTCATTCAGCCCAGATTTCATGGCGATGCCGTAAACAAGCATCGCGACAGGCGAGACAATGAATGCTGAAAGATAAAACACGTGCAGCACCTCCCTGAGCGATTTGTCCCAGCCGAGGTTTTTTCCGTGGCACAGGAGCGCCATTACGGCCTGCGGCGCGTCATACACCTTACTGACATACCATCCCTCCTCACCAAATCGCTTTCGTGCTTTTTCCGGATTGTTTCTGAAATATTCAGCTGCCCGGATGATTTCATCCCTTGAGATCTCCTCTACCTTCAGTTCATTGCGCCGGATGCCAAGTACCCGGCAGTCGTACATTTCCTGGATTGAGGCTGCCTTCCTGCGCAGTGCCGATATGTATCCACTGATGGCAATGTTAAAGGTAAGCACCAGAAGTCCATACAATCCCAACAGTGAAGACAACAGCTCTGAATCGACAAATCCTCGGCTTCGGTTGTATACGGTAACCAGCGAAAGCAGGAGAGGCACGATGATGCTGAAGAGAAAATTGAGTTTGTTCCAGTTTTTTACCCTGTCGTACACACGGGCCTGCGCATACAGTAAATCCAGGTTTTCTCTGGTCGACTGGTTCGTGTAAATGGCATTCATAGTTCACCCGTAAACAGGAAAGGATGGCCCGAACACGTCGCGCCATTTATTGATGGATTTTTCAAACTCTTTATTATTTTCAAACTGTCTCGCCTCCGATGCCTTCTGCGCATCGAGATAACATCTGTCCGATATCGCCTTACGAGCCTCGGCAGAAAGAGAGTTGATATCTCCCTGTATGCCTTTGGGATCGTTAACGGAGAACTGTACGAAAAGACCAAGATGGCGGAAAAGCGCTTCCAGCTCCATATCGACAAACGATAAGCAGGAGGTCCTGCTGGCGTAATAGTCCAGAATTAGCGTCTCCAGCAGGTAGGAGCTCATGGACGGCATTGTCGAACGCCGCTGCCAGTATTTGACAGCCCGGATAACATTGAGAACATTACCGTCATTCTTAACGTTGATAGCCTTGACTCTGTCTCTGTCAATTCGGGGATCAGTAAATTTCCAGTGTCCGTTCCCGTCTGGGATCAGATAATACGTTTTACCATAGGCATCTTCACTGGTAATAAAGCAGGGCACGATATCGAAATTCCAGTCCTTACTGACCAGCTTAAGCGTGACGGCTTCCTGGTTACGCCTGATATCAGCCTGGGCATACTGGGCAATATCCTGCAGACGGTTTTTAAAGGCATTCAGAATTCTGACGGAGCAGACGGTGTCTGCCCCGGAATGTCGGTAACGGTGCAGACGTGAACCCTCTCCGGAGGAGGTTACAGTTACCCGGTCACTCAGGATGGTATAGGTGGCACCTTGCCCGGTTAAGCCAAACATCAGATCGATATCATCAAGCGGACGAATTTTGGTTCTTCTTGCGAACGAACCGAAAGCAATGTGGATCCCGGGATAACTCACCGGAAAAACCTCATCATTTTCAAAATCACTAATCTTACCGATTAGCCAGTCGCGACTTGCACGCGCGTCATCGGTGTCTGCCTTTTCGAGATTCACGGTATCTTTCATAAATTCGTTAAAGGCAGCTATTACTGTGGTCGCCATGTTCAGTCCTTTAATTTTTTCATGCAAAACGCGCAGGGCTCTGTCGTAAACCTGAACACTTCAGTACCCCGGAAGAGTCGGTACATTTTATTCTTATTACCGTAAGTTAAAAACCGCCTCGCTCTCTACAAGCACATATAATTTACATGGGAAATAAGAGTCTCACTCTTTTATTGATAATTATGCAAATGTTTTAAATTATTAATGTCAATTATGCATTAATGCTATTATGTTTAAAATATATAATTAATGTTGCATTATCAGCACAAATCCTTCTTCATTCCTCCTGAGATCCGAAAAAAGTAAGTTCCGGATCTGCTTCAGCCCCGCCGACGCGCAGCGTCCAAAAAACACAAGATGTAGCGGTGTTCACAGCTGACAGTGACGCTATATGTTGTGTCTCTCCCCTGCCCTGCGACCGGCCTCTCACCACCCTAAAAGGACGCTTTGCTTATTCCCTGGCCGTGGTACACTTCCGGAAACTTCGCTAAATGTGAAAAGTCGGATCTGCCGGAAACGGTCATCCGATAATTTAATAGCGTGGTTATAATGCTGCTTATTATCAGCCTGAAAATAATGACAGCAGGTGAAATTCATTCGGGTGACAGACACAGGGTTGTGCGCAGACAGATCTGCCACCCGTCATAATTACTCTGAGTGACTATTTGAAAGGGATGCTTATGTGTAATTCATGTAGTTTTCAGGCTAATTATTTTCATTCTATTCACTGTATATACGACCACCTCGTAGCAACACATCCAGTTTTGTGGCTGCGTGATTCATCACGAAGATGGCCAGCAGGGTATATCTCACGAAATTTTTTGAATCCTGCCGGGGACGTTCTTGCTATCTGGAATGGAAAGGGAAAAGGCTGGCGGCTGCGTAAGTTAAAAAATGAGGCCAGGGATGAAGTACCAGATCCGACCCGGGAGGATTTTGTCGAGCTCTTGAATGAAATGGAAACCTTCCAGCCATTCTTGGCTATGGACGAGTGAATTAAAAAGGCTGGCGGGATTTCTCAACAATAAAGGGGCTATGGAAATCATGAAAGACATGATGATTGATATTGAAGCTGAACGATTTAATGAGTGGCTTGAGGAAAATTACCCGGATGTTGTCCCCGAATCTGAAGAATGGGAGCAGGCCGCGAACCTGTATTACTGGGAACAGGAGGCACTTGCTGATCAGGCTCAGTGGGATCATGAACACGGGCTCTTCGTGGTTTCCCTGAATGATGTTCACCAGCGTTACCGGCACGCAAGACAGGAGCTGAAGAAGCTATATGCCCTGCTCGACAGAGAGCTGCCTGAAATTGTGTACAGGATGTCTTTCGTTCATGCCGTAACAGTCATGGAGGCGTACCTGATGTACTGCGCCAAGGCCCTGCTGGAGCATGACTGGCCGCTCGAGAGATATTTTGAGGCGTATTATTTACCTTTTGCCAGGGCCAGCAAGAAAGAGAAGCTGGCTACCAGCAAGATGCCGCTTTCCAGGTTTCGCCCTGTTGCAAGGAATGTCGTTGCTCGTATGACTTTCCATAACGTTGAAACAATTGAGCGCTATTTCAGCGCCGTGCTGCACATCCCGCCGATCTGGCCGGTTAGGCCGCTGGGTATCATCGCAGACTGGAGAAACGACCTAGTGCACCGTAATGGTGTGGATGAGCATGATGTGCCAAGAGTGATATCAGCGCAGCAGTTACAGAATGCTCTGCAGAGAGTGTCTGACCTTATAGAGGCGGCACACCAGTCCCTGAGCCAAGAAGTAGACTATTTCGGAAACTGGCGTAGTGAGGAAAACCGGGAAATTATTGCTTCGGCGCTGAACATATCAACAGACAGCGATGTATCTCGATGACCGGGCTCGTTACCTTGGGACCGCAACCAGGAACTGCAGCGCAGCTGCCGGTGGCTATCGACTACCCTGCCGCCCTCGCCTTGCGCCAGATGGCGCTCGTGCAGGATGAACTCCCGAAATACCTGCTGGCGCCGGAAGTCAGCGCCCTGCTCCATTACGTGCCGGATCTTCACCGCAAGATGCTGCTGGCAACGCTGTGGAACACCGGCGCGCGCATTAATGAAGCGCTCGCGCTGACCCGGGGGGATTTTTCGCTGGCGCCGCCGTATCCGTTTGTGCAACTGGCCACGCTCAAACAACGTGCGGAGAAAGCGGCGAGAACGGCCGGGAGAGCGCCCGCCGGCAATCAAGTCCATCGTCTGGTTCCGCTCTCCGATCACCAGTACGTCAGCCAGCTGCAGATGATGGTGGCCACGCTGAAAATACCTTTGGAAAGACGAAACAAACGAACCGGCAGAACCGAAAAAGCGCGCATCTGGCAGATCACCGATCGGACCGTGCGCACCTGGTTTGCTGAGGCGGTCGAAGCCGCGGCCGCCGACGGTGTGACATTCTCAGTACCGGTGACACCCCACACGTTCAGGCACAGTTACGCCATGCATATGTTGTATGCCGGTATACCGCTGAAGGTGCTGCAGAGTCTCATGGGACACAAGTCGATAAGTTCGACGGAAGTCTATACGAAAGTGTTTGCGCTCGATGTAGCGGCACGCCACCGTGTTCAGTTCCAGATGCCGGGGACCGAGGCGGTGGCGATGCTGAAAGAACGGATTTAACGGCTACAGGCTGACGCGCAGCAGGCTTGTCCAACCCCTTGTCTGTCCAGAAGCGAGTTCTGAACAGACAAGGGGTTCAGAATGAAATGCCGGGTAGGTACTTTGCCTCATCCGGGCAGTAAACGCGTTCTCAGGAGGGATGAATCAGTGGCGTATCTGCGCCAGGTCTTCTTCCGTCAGACCGGTCATTTTCATGACGGTACTGCGGTCAATACCGCTGCTGAGCATGGTACGGGCAACTTCGAGCTTGCCTTCATTGCGGCCTTTTTCGATACCACGTTGTTCACCGAGCTGAATCCCCTTCTCGATGCCCTTCTGTTCAAGCTGTTGAGCGATGGTCATAAGTGCGTCCCCGTGTTGCGGCACACGCAGTGCCAGTTCGCGTACAAAGGCTTCGGCGTCGGCTGTTTCGCCTGCCTGCACGATATAGTGTACCAGCGATATGACCTGTGATGAAGACAGATATCCGGCCAGCAAAATGGGCGCCAGGCGGTCAACCAGTTCTGCCAGGTCACGCTGGTGAATATGTTTCTGCAGTAATGTCAGAGCGGCCATACTGCGGTGGTCGGCGATTTCATCATCCGGAATGACCGTAACGTCGACCAGCGGGAAAGCATTGCTGTAGAGACTTCCTGCCAGCGTGGGGTCGTCAAACTCATCCAGCCAGCGGGTGGAGTACGGATACGGGCTGCGCTTACCCGTATAGAACAGCACCGGTATCACCAGGGGCAGTTTTTTATGCCCTGCCTCCAGGTGGCGCTGCATGGCGGCCACGGCATAGCGTATCAGGCGAAAAGCCATATGTTTGTCGGGCGACGACTGGTGCTCAATAAGCACGTGAACGTAGCCGTCGCCGCCGGCGGTTTTCAGGCTATAGAGAACGTCGCTGAAATACTGGCGGAGGTCATCCTCAACAAACGAGCCGGATTCCAGCTTCAGCGTCGTGAGGTCACAGATGGCACGCAGTTCTGCCGGGAGGTGCAACTCCATAAAATCCCGGGCTATTTCCGGCTGCGTCAGGAACTGCCTGAATGTCGCATCGTGGGGTGTAGGCGTGGTGGTTTTCTTTTTCATCGGCCCATGCTCTGAAAATAACGTTGTCATAATATCACAGGCAAAAAATGCTAACATTCGCGTGGAGGGGACTTTCTGTTTCTTCCGGGGGGGCAGTGCCGGGGTGGTTCTGTCCCCCTATCCTCTTCCCTGGCATACCATTCACATTAAAGTTACAGACGTCTCTGAAGACATTTAAGTGGTCTTGCCGTTTATGGCCTCACATATCTGGTCACATCATTCCGGAAACGGAGGAAGCTCCCGGTATCGTTGACGTATACCCTAAAGTGATATGCTAGCGAGCGGTCTAGGATTGTTTAATCAAGGAGCCACTTGACACCCCATACTCGCATTAAGCGTGTGGCCCGCAAAACGATTTGCTTCTCACGTTCCATCAAGGTCCACGAAAAAGCTATCGACTCATTCATCGAAAGTATATTTTCAACTAATTGGAGACATAATTCTATATCTCAGGAGATTAAGGGAAGCTGACTAGGCCATTGCATAAGCCAATATTTGGCTTTATCTTTTCTTGCTTTTAAAGTTCTTTCGGCTTTGTTGAATAAATAAGATTTCGTGCGAACGACCCTGTAGCTGGCTGGATTT